>JACCED011951508.1_pt1 | contig 22211 bp, 18 predicted proteins | sample 7455021 | NCBI WGS metagenome assembly JACCED01 (sample SAMN15323456, study PRJNA562643) | freshwater metagenome | isolation source: river surface water | place: USA:Blue River Watershed | collected 2017-08-19
ACATAGGCAATACCTTCGCGCAAACTTTGCCAAATGGATTCATGTTGTATTGTTTTTATTGGTACCGGGCGATTTTCAATTTGGAAAATACACAGCATGACACCTAGCAATAAGGCAATAACTGTGATCAAAGAACCCGATAAACCAGCGTAGGCATATAAAAAACCTGCGACACCCGGGCCTAAAATAGAACCTAATTGCCAAAAAGAACTATTCCACGTGGCTGCGTTCGCGAACACCTCCTTAGGTACTAAAAATGGGTTTAAAGAGGAGGCAGCAGGGCTGAAAAAACCTTTGGAAAGACCAATAATAAAGATAACGGCGTAAATCGAATAAATATGAAAATCTTGATCTGCTGAATGAAGTTGTGTACTCGAATAGAGCAGAAAGATGGAAGAAGCAATAATCAACGACAAGGTGACCTGCATAATCGTCTTCTTATCGCGATTATCTGCAAAGTGACCACCAAAAAGTACGAGTGAAATAAACGGAACAGCTTCCGCCAGACCAATCAAGCCTAAGGCAAGGGGATTATGAGTAATCTTATAAATTTCATAGGCCAAGACCACTTCTTGAATTAACAAAGCAATTGTAAACAGCGTATTGCCCGTTACATAAGCCCGAAACTCCGGAAATTGTAACGCTTTGTAGGCATCCTTATGCTGAAAAAAACCCATAAACTAAAAAAAATAAGTGGACTCCAAAACGCTAATTCTCCCCAGAAACGCATCCCTTCACTGAGGGACAGGCGAGATAATAAAAACGTTAACCCAAAGGTAACTAAAAATGGCTCCAATGACGACCTCGAAAGATAAATTACGAATAAAGCGCATCCTTCGAACGAACGAGTTGAACCTCCATGCCTACCCGTATTTTCCCCAATGAACTAGGAACAAATTGTTGACCAAAGTAGACCTTGTTATTCACGGTACGGAATGAGGCTAAGGTTTTCAAGACTACCTTATCGGACACCCCTGAAAGTGGATTAACATTCACTAGTGGGCAGCGGGCACACGGTTTGGCACCTGAAAGAGTCACCATACCTAACTTAATTTCTGCCCAAGTGTCCTCCACAAAAGGCTCAGTAACATCTACTACTATATTAGGTCTAAACCTCAACTGGTCAAAGGGTTCCTCCATTCGCTGCTCCAAGGCAGTATAGGACCCAGCACTAATCAAAAGCAGGGGCAATGCATCCGCAAATGACGTATTTTTTGCGAGGTCCGTCTGGTATTTCACCTCCATGGCACGCGGATTCTCAGCTGAAATTCGAACTAACTTCACCTCTTGGGATAAAGCAGTAGAAAACCAATCAGACCAACCATCCCCCACCTCATGAGCTAGCAATTGATCCTCCCATATCTCAACCGAGATTAAATCCCCTACTGAAGGCTCCCAAACTAACTCCTTCTCCAGTTTAGTGGCAGTATCTTTCACTAAAAATCCATTAGGTGATTCCTCTAAGCAAAATCTGGTTAACTCAGGTCGCGTACGTTGTGTAATAAATTTACCATTCACGTCGACTAACATAAAACGACGATCACCACGTAATCCCTCGTTCTCCACCACTGCTTCTGTCAAAGAAACGGCGCCTAAAGACTTAATGGGATATATATAGAGTTGCGAAATCATAAACAAATGTAATCTATTCTTTGAAAAAAGCCCTATGGGTGCTTGTAGGCTTTGGGCTTCTTATTGTGGCATGATTTTGTTAAGTTTGTTATATTGATTGTCTGTAACCTATACCTATGAAACAATTTCGCCTAGCCTTTTTTGTATTATTATGTCCACTTGCGGCAAATGCCCAGCAATTATTGACACTAGAAGAGGCTATTCAACAAGGAATAACGAAGCAATATGCCATCCAAATTTCAAGGCAGAGAGAACAAATTGCTGCTAACGAAAATACCTTAGGAAACGCTGGATTTTTACCCACAATTACAGGAGTACTTTCGAAAAATTATACCATTTCTGGGCTTGATCAGTCATTTTTTGGAGGATTGAGACCGCCTTTAGTTCAATCAGGCGTTCGTTCAAATTCAGGCAATGCCGGAATGGCTATGGCTTGGACATTGTATGACGGCAAGGGCATGTTTATCCTTCGTGACCGTTTCAAAGAATTACAAAACTTAGGGGCTAAGCAGACGGAGAGCAACATAGAAAATCTAATTGCCTTGATTTCCACTACCTACTACGATATCATTCGCCAAAATCTTCGCGTAAATAACTTCAAAAAAGGATTAGAAATCTCGAATGACCGTTTGAAATTAGCCAAAGATCGCTACGAAGTAGGACAAGGTTCTAAAGTGGACTATTACTCCGCACAAGTTGATTACAACGAAGATAAAGCCCTTTTAATCGCGCAAGAGCAATCGTTTACGAACACGAAGATTGGATTCAACACACTCCTAGTGAAAGATTATAAAGCCGATTTTGAAATCGCTTACCTCATCGATTTGTTACCGAAATTATCACTAAGCGAATTGAAAATGAGTGCCTTGTCTCAAAATCCTGCACTCATCTCTGCCATTTTGACGAAAAAAATAAACGATTTAGATACCAAGACAGTACAGAGTCAACAAAAACCACAAATCGATCTATTAGCAGGCTATAACCTGAATAATGTGGCGAATGGCGCTGGTTTTGGTGTGGAAAGAGGTAGTAGTAATGTATTCAATTACGGACTTAGAGCGAGTATTAATATTTTCGATGGCTACAACCAAAAAAGACGAATTCAAAACGCGAAAATCAATGCAGAAATCGCAGCCTTGCAAATTGAGGATTTAAAAAATAACCTATTATCCTCGCTAGAGAGGACGTATATCACCTATGAGAATGCCCTGAATCTAATTCAGTTGGAGACCGAAAATTATGCGATAGCGAAACAAAACATCGACATTGCCTTTGATCGATTCAAAGTAGGTATTGCCACCTCTTATGAGTTACGCGAGGTACAACGCAATGCAGTGGCGGCTGAGACCCGTTTAATTGAGGCGAAATTTGCCGCGAAATCGGCAGAAATCGAATTAATTCGTTTGAGTGGAAACCTGATGTAATTCCTCGTTTAATTGCTGCTGGTAGAGTTCGAAGTAAAGTGCTTTTCGATTCATCAATGTATCGTGGGATCCACTTTCAACGATGGCTCCATCTGCAAGGACGAAGATTCGATTCGCTAAGCGAGCGGAGGAAACGCGGTGTGAGATAATCAACGAAGACTTACCCTTCGTGACCCGTTTTAAATTTTCTAAAATCGTATGTTCCGTGTGCGTGTCCACTGCCGATAGACAGTCGTCTAAAATTAGCATAGTAGGATTTTTTGCCAAAGCACGCGCAATCGATACTCTTTGTTTCTGACCTCCAGAAAGCGTAATTCCCCTCTCCCCTAAAATTGTCTCAAATTGATCAGGGAACTCCATTATATTGTCATACACGTCCGCTTGTTTTGCTGCATCCTCGATTGCCTCTTGAGTTAAGGTATCATTACCAAATCGAATGTTCTCCGAAATACTAGTCGAGAACAAAAATACGTCCTGCGGCACAAAACCTACAAAAGAACGTACCCAAGCCATATCCCAGTCTCTCAAAGAAATACCATCCAATAAAATCTCACCAGCACTAGGATCATAAAAACGAGCCATCAACAAGGCTACAGTCGATTTACCAGAGCCTGTTTGGCCTAATAATGCCACAGACTCCCCTGCTGCAATGGTTAAATTTACCTTTTCTAAAACTAATCGGTCAGAACCCGGGTAGGCAAAACTAACCTCCTTAAACTCCCAATTACCCAAGATTTCTTGGCGAATTTGCTTGCCTAGGGTCAATTCAGATTTAGCTTCTAAAAACTCATTAATACGCTTCTGAGAAGCTGCAGCCCGTTGAATTTGTGAACTAGTCCATCCCAAGGCAGTCACCGGCCAGGTCAACATAAATACATACATGATGAACTCGGTAATATTACCCACGGTCATCCGGCCAGCAATCACTTCTTTGGAACCAATGTACACCACTAAGATGGTAGAAAAACCCACTAAAAGAGCAATCAATGGGGTAAATAGCGAATCAACCTTCACTAATCCTAGCGATTTAGCCCGGTAGGCAGAGGATGCCTGAGTAAATGAATCCAACGACTTCTTCTCCCGAACAAAAGACTTTAACACCCGAATCCCAGAAAAGGCTTCTTGCGCAAAGGTGGAGATTTGTGATAAAGCTGCTTGAATTTCTTCTGATTTACGAATAATAAGCGAATTCACATAATAAATACTCAATGACAAGATGGGTAAAGGCATCAACACATACCACATCAATTTCTGATTCACCTGCCACATTGCATAAATCACGAGTATAAAGACCGTAATTAAATTCAGCCCATACATCATGCTGGGCCCCACATACATGCGAACCTTCCCTACATCTTCAGAAATACGCGCCATTAAATCGCCCGTATTTTGTTGGCGATAAAAAGACAAAGGCAAGGTTTGGTAATGGGTATAAATCTCGTTTTTCAATTCAAACTCAATATGGCGGGACATCACGATGAGTGTTTGACGGACCAAAAAGAGGAATACTCCCTTCATAATCGCCATTAAAATGATTAATCCACCATAGAAAAACAAAGTAAAACCGAAGATTTCGTAGAAAGCTTTTTGAAGACTAAATCCTTTAAAGAGAAAATAAATATCAATCGTTTCGGTCACTAAATCGAGTGCATAACGAACCAGTTGAGCAGGAAAAACGCCAAAAAAATTAGAAAAAAGCGTGAAGAGAATTCCGAGGACTAAAAGCCATTTGTACTTCCAAAAATACTGATTGATATGACTGAGTGCGCCCATGTATAGATTTATTGACTACAAAGATAGGACCTTTATCAATTAAAATTCTTAATTTTGGGATTCAAAACAAGACGCTCTTTTATTTCGGATGGTTAACAGGAGATTACTACGGGTTAAAGCATTTCAACAGTTGTATGCTTTCTATACACAAGAACGTGCCCAATATCAATTAGCTTTTGATGGCTTAGCAACCATTTTTCAGCCTGATTTATCTCTCATGGTCTCAAAAGAAGACCAAATGCCTCGTTTAGAGGGTCTGCGTCAACTAGCCGAAATTCAATTAAAAGAGTATTTTCAAGAGATTACATCCGAAGAAACGATTCCAGTTGAGGCGCAAGATGCAGCCCAATCTGTTTTTGCCTTGTATCAAGCTAATGTGAAGCAAATCGCGAAGAAATTGAAGCAAGATATGGTGACTGAGGTAGAATCAATCAACAAGCAATACCTTAAAATCCTATATTATTTACAGCAATTACCCTTAATTGCGCTTTGGGATGAGAATAGACGATTGTTAGAAAACAATACAAAGACCTCTTTGCTAGCTAAAAATAAGGTCCTATATATTCTGTCTAAATGGAGTGATTTGCAACGCGCCTTCGACAAAAACCACATTGGCTGGTCAGAAGAGGATGAAAATTTAATCAAGAAATTATTTATTGAGAACATCTTGACGGATGAGACCTTCTTAACTTACCTTCCTACAGCAGGCAAAAAGTTTGAGGATGATTTAAAATTCGTTGTTTACGTATTGAAAAATTTCCTTTTAAAACACGAGTCAATGACAGAGTATTTTGAGGAAAAAGATTTAAATTGGTCCTTGAATAAAGATGTGGTAAAGAGCATGGCGAATAAGACCTTTAAAATAGAGGCCTTAGAAGACTTAAGCTTACAACCGCTCGCTCTTCAATGGGACGATGATAAATTATTCTTTGAAGAATTATTCGATTACAGTGTTTCCGAAGACAAGCAATTAAGTGCCTGGGTAGGGGACCAAACAAAGAACTGGGAGTCAGATCGCTTAGCGGTTTCGGACTTTATCATCTTAAAGATGGCCTTAGCCGAGATGGTGAAATTCTCCAGTATTCCAGTAAAAGTGAGTATTAACGAGTACATAGAACTAGCGAAAAACTATTCTACGCCTAAGTCTGGCCAGTTTATAAATGGTATTTTAGACGTTGTATCGAATCGCCTAGTTCATGAAAAAGTGATAAATAAATCAGGTCGAGGATTAATCGACATAGCCAACAAATAAAATGAGCAAATCATCTAGATCTTTTTGGGCCTTTTTAGTAGGCGCTGCAGCTGGAGCTGTAGTAGGTATTTTATACGCTCCTGACAAAGGGGAAAATACCCGAGGTAAATTATATTACCAATTGAATAAATACCGTGATCAATTAAAACAGTTGATTAATGATATCGTGGACGGTAAAGAAGTTATCGAAACCTCAGCGAAATCAGAGGGAAAAAAAGTAGTTCAGGATGCAAAATTGAAAGCAGAAAAATTACTTGAGGATGTGGAGAAAATGATGACTCAGATTAAGGCCAAATAAAATGCGTTCTACCCTCCTATTTTTCTGTTTACTCGGGATTCTATCCTGCAACAATCAGCCAAAAGAGGCCAATAATGCAACAGAGAATTCCATCCCTGCCGCCTTAAAACCGACTGCAGAAAAACACCCCGTTCTCGAGATAAAAGATTCCCATGTTTCCTTAGGGCGCATAGTGGAGGGGGATAGTATTTTTCATACCTTTAATTTTAAGAATACGGGAAATTTACCTTTGAAAATAATCTCAGTGAATGCTTCTTGCGGATGCACTACACCTGAATGGAGTACAGAGTTAATTCAGCCCGGAAAAAAGGGATACATACGAGTGAAATTTGACTCAAAAGGTAAAGAAGGAAAATTAAAAAAATCGATTACCGCCTACTGCAATACGCTTCCAGCAGAGAACAGAATGGGCTTTAAAATAGAAGTACTACCTAAAAAATAAACACATGTTATTATTACAAGCACAGAGTCCTGCGTACATGCAAATCATCCTTTTTGGAGGTATTTTCGTCGTATTTTATTTTTTCATGATTCGCCCACAACAGCAAAAAGCAAAGGAAGCGAAGAAATTCATTGAAGAATTAAAAACTGGCGATAAAGTGGTGACCATTGGAGGCGCACACGGAACAGTGGTAAGTATCCGCGAAAAAACCATCGTAGTGGAAGTGGATTCGAGCAAAGGTGTTCGTATGGTATTCGAGAAAACAGCGATCTCTAAAGACGCATCGTCTCGCTTAGAAGAGTAATTCAATGCAAACAGGCCTGAAACCTTTCATCGGAATAACAGGCGGAATAGGATCCGGCAAATCGACCATTTGCCGGATTTTTTCTTGTCTAGGAATTCCCATTTTTGAAGCGGACAAAGTCGCGCGCGAAATTTGTGAGAACGATTCCCATGTGAAAGAAGCCATCATTGCCGAATTTGGTCCAAAATCTTACCAACCCGATGGGTCCTACAATCGGGCTTGGATAAAAGGCCTGCTTCAAAAATACCCAGGTGACGTCGCGCATCTCAATGCCATCATTCATCCCGCTGTTCGATCTAAGGCAGCAGAATGGATAGAAAATACCCCAGAAGCCCCTTTTTGTTTATACGAATCCGCCCTCATTACACCACGTACAAAGCCAGAACACATCGACCAAATCATCACGGTCGATTGCCCTTTAAACGAACGAATTCAACATATTCAACAACGAAGTAACTTGAGCTATATGGAAACGATGCAAATGATTGATTTACAGCCAAAACCTAAGAATTATTTATGGGGAGCTGATTTTGTCATTCAAAATGGGAGAAACGATCGCGTTTTTCCACAGGTAATGAACATTTTGAAAGCCTTTACCTGTTTTGTGCTTTTACTAGCCGGCCCCTCTGCCTCTGCCCAACTAAAAGCCATGACCTTTAATGTACGTCTAGACACCGATTCAGATGGGATGAATCAATGGAAATACCGAGCAAAACATTGCGGAGAATTGATTCGCTACCACGAGGCTGATATTATTGGATTACAAGAAGCTTACCTACACCAAATAACCGATTTAGAGAAAGAATTGCCAGGTTTTGGGTGGTTCGGAAAAGGCCGAGATGATGGCAAAGCGGAGGGCGAGTTTTCTGCTTTAATGTACCGTAAATCAAAATTCAGATTACTCAAAGAAAGTACTTTTTGGCTATCAGATTCTTGTGATAAAGTAGGCTTCGGATGGGATGCTGCATGCCGTCGAGTGGTAACCTGGGGTCACTTTCAAGAGATCAAAACAGGGAAGAAATTCTTTGTGTTTAACACCCATTTCGATCATTTAGGGAAAGTGGCGCGCAGAGAAAGTTCCAAGCTAGTTCTACGAAAAATTACTGAAATTGCTGGCAAGACCCCAGCCATTTTAACAGGGGATTTCAATGCAACACCAGAAGATGAACCTATCCAAATTTTAGTGGATCAGACGAATCCCGAACGCGTGATCGACGCAGAAAAAATTAGTAAAAATGGACACTATGGGCCATATAGTTCATTTAATGGCTTTGTAAAAGAACAAGATGGCAGACACATTGACTATATTTTCGTGAAAAATGGGCCATCCGTTTTACAACATACAACACATAGCGAGACGTGGGAAAACAAATATCCTACGGATCATTTTCCTGTGAGTGCTGTCATTAGAATCCCGTAAAGCATTTGGGAATTAAGGCTTTAAAAGGTAAATTTGATTATGGAAAATTTTGTTGTTTCAGCACGTAAATACCGCCCTACCCTATTTGATTCAGTGGTAGGCCAAAGTCACATAACCACCACCTTAAAGAATGCGATTAAGTCCAACCACTTAGCTCAAGCTTTTCTTTTTTGTGGCCCAAGAGGAGTAGGTAAAACTACTTGTGCACGTATTTTAGCGAAGACAATAAACTGTGTTGATTTAGGGTCCGATGGGGAAGCATGCGGTAAGTGCGCCTCCTGTCAATCCTTCCAAGAAAATACCTCCCTAACGATTCATGAATTAGATGCTGCTTCGAATAACTCCGTGGATGATATTCGTAACCTTATCGATCAAGTTCGTTACCCACCTCAAAGCGGGAAATACAAAATTTACATCATTGATGAGGTTCATATGCTTTCAGCATCCGCATTTAATGCCTTTTTAAAGACATTAGAGGAGCCTCCATCCTATGCCATTTTCATTTTAGCAACGACAGAGAAACATAAGATTTTACCCACGATTCTTTCTCGTTGCCAAATTTTCGACTTTAATCGAATTCAATGGAAAGATATGGCATCCCACCTGTCTTCCATTGCGGAGAAAGAAGGAATTACCGCTGAGCCGGCCGCTTTGGAATTAATTTCAATCAAAGCTGATGGGGGGCTTCGCGATGCTCTATCTATGTTCGACTTGAATGTGACATTCTCAACAGATAATTCGCTGAAATACGCTGATGTATTGGAGAATCTGCACATTTTAGATAGCGATTATTACTTCCAGCTAACAGATTACTTTGTCAATCAAGACCATTCCCAGGCACTCGTTCTGTTAGATGAGATAATGCGCAAGGGTTTTGATGGACAACAGTTTATTTCAGGCCTTTCTGAGCATTTCCGTAATTTATTATTTGCCAAAGATCCGAAGACGCTGGCCTTAATGGAATTAAGCGAAGAGAATCGGGCTAAATTTCAAACCCAATGCGGGAAAACATCAGCCTCATTCTTACTTTCAGCTATGAACTTGTGCTCTCAATGCGAGATTCATTACAAAGCAGCGAAGAATGCGCGCCTACATGTTGAATTAACCCTTTTAAAAATAAATTACTTGCCGTCGGTTTACCAACCCACTGCGGCTCAACCTGCGGCGGAGGGTGGCGCCGGAAAAAAGTCTGAGACTAAACCGATAGCATCGGCTGCGGTTTCAGCTGCAGTTACAGAAGCAGCTCCCGTTCCATCGAGTGCCCCAGAACCGGTGGCACCAGTCGTAGCAATAGAAAAAACACCCACGGAGGAAACGCCTGTCGTTAGACCCACCAGTCACGGGTTAAGAAGTGCTAAAAAAGTTGTCAACTCAAATCAATCAGAGAATGCCGAGCAGACTAGTGTGCAGGGCAAAGTGCAAAATGAGTCATTTACTTTTGAGGAGCTACATTTTATTTGGACACAGATTGCCCAAGGATTCAAACAAGCTAATTTCATCAATAAGTATGTGATGATGAATCGAGAGATAAGCCTGGTCGATTCCATTGTTCATATTAAGGTAGAAGGTGAAGTTCAGATTCAACAGTTCAATGATTCGCTGAAATTAGAATTAATTACTCAATTACGTGAAAAGCTAAAGAATGATTCAATTGATATTAGTTTAGACCTTATTGAGGGGGAAGTAAGCGATAAAAAAATGATCTATACTCAATCGGATAAATACGAATTCCTTTCCCAAAAACACCCGATTCTCATCGAGATGAAGCAAAGAATGGGATTAGATCACGAATTTTAGCGGGTTTGACCTTGCCCTATTCCAATCCATTTCTCCGTGACTAATTTCTCTAAAGCGAACGGACCACGTGCGTGTAATTTTTGAGTGGAAATACCTATTTCTGCACCTAAACCAAATTCCCCGCCATCTGTGAATCGAGTCGAGGCGTTCCAATAAACGGCCGCGGCGTCCACTGCAGAAAGGAAATAGTTAGCCTCTTCCTCATCCGAAGTTATAATTGCTTCCGAATGCCTTGATGAATGAGAGGCTATGTGCGTAAGAGCTTCTTGAAAGTCGGCCACAACCTTAATGGAGCAAGCAAAATCTAGAAATTCCCGTCCAAAATCAGCCAACTTTGCTTTTTCCAAAAAGGGGTAAGACAGGGAGGCTAAAATAGCATGCGAAGTTTCATCCGCATAGATCTTAACATGATAAGAAGTAAATGGGTCAACAAGCCTCGCTAAAAATTCGGCTACTTTAGATTCGTGAACGACAATCGTATCTAATGAATTACAGACAGATGGCCTAGAGACTTTGGCATTCACCACAATAGCAACTGACATTTCAACTTCAGCTTTAGCGGCCACATAAGTATGGCAAACTCCTGCACCCGTTTCTATAGTAGGCACTAAAGATTCTTTTCTAACTCGCTGAATCAAAGCCTCTGATCCTCGAGGAATAATTACATCAATGTACTTAACAGCAGTTAACAAAGTGGTCACTAACTCCCGGTCTGTAGGCATTAAATACACTATATCCGTAGAAAATCCATTCTGAATTAATGCCTGATGAATCAATTCCACTAAAAAAGTATTCGTATGTATAGCATCCGAGCCGCCGCGCAGGACAACCGCATTACCAGAACGAATACATAAGGCTGCTACATCAATAGTAACGTTAGGTCGTGATTCAAAAATGACTCCCACAACACCTAAGGGCACCGTTTTTTTCGATAAGGTCAAACCATTAGACAGAATTCTATGCGATAAAACTTGCCCCGTTGGATCGGGCAGTTGAGTCACAGAAAGAACACTTGCAGCTAAATCATGAAGTCTTTCGTGGGTTAATTTTAATCGATCACGCATCGGGTGATCTGTTGCCATCCGATCTAAATCTTTCTGATTTTCACGTAAAATTTCAGCAGAATTATGGCCAATTAATGAGGCAATGCTTCGAAGAACAGCATTTCTAGACTCGCCACTAGCCATTGCTAAAGACGAGGCTGCTGCACGAGTGCGCGCAAATTGTTCTAATACCGTAGCCATACTATTTTGTTAAAAGCAATCTGATTTTTTCAGTGGGTCCTTCCGATGAACTCCATTGAAACAGGTAAGATCCAGCGGATAAATTTGTGACGTCCACAGGGTAAATTTGCTCCCCAGCCCCAAAATTAAGGACTTTAGAAGAAAATAGGTTTCGGCCTTGGCTATCTATGATTTGGTAGGTGACCTCGGCAGGTTTTGCTAGGCTGAACTTCCAATTAAATAATCCGCCTGACGGATTCGGATAGATGGTAGCTGAAGCCTCTTTAGGTTCATTGCCTAAAATAGGGCTATCAAATAAGGCCATTTGGGCATCTAACCAAGTCATCCGACCTTGCATCCAGTTTTTTAACCAATTCACTTCGTCCGATAAGGTGGCTCCGACGTAATAATTAGGCCAAATCTTTTTACCCATCAAAGGGTATTTTTGGAAATTCCGTGCTAATGGATCCTTTAAAACAACCTGAGCTGAATCGATGGTGGCAAATAGTGTATTTGTATTCAAAAAGCTGGATCGAACAGCCTTCCAACGCGATGCCAAAGCCTTCCGAAAACTCGCATCTTGAATTAATTTATTCCACCAAAAGGGAACCTGCCAGTAATCTTTCGAACCAGCTTCCGTTTCCATAGCCTTATATACAAACCCATCTGTCTTCCAGCCATTTAGATAATCTGCATTCCCAAAAGCAATATTGAAATCCCAGGCAGGTCCCATTTTAATTTTACCTCCTAAAGATTCTTTATCCTTATATAAATAGGAACTTAATCGATACCCATCCACATTTCGAGTCACTTCATTCAAAATAAAGTAATTAACAAAAGAAGGCATGTCCATAAAATCTCTGAAGCTAGCCTTCGGATCATTCATATCTTCTGTCATTAATTTCTGCTCCCAGTTATTAATGTAATTCCGTATGTAATTAAACTGTTGCTGTGTAATGATGCCAAATTTCGGATATTCAATTTGGAATTCACATTTTTGAGTCGCGTTTATTCCAGAGGTATAATTACTTTTCCAAGTGGTAGAAGGTGAACCACTCGTCTTATCAATTTTCAACAAATAGCCCCCCGTTACATCATCCCCTGCATTTTCTGTGGGATACAAATCAGAAATAGGTACGCGGTTTTTACCTTGTTTAATTTTTTCCATGAGGATGTAAACGCCACGGTATTCATTATTGATTACTAATTCAACAAATTTAGTCTCACTATGTAGTAAACCTAAACGTCCAGCTATTTGATGAGCCATAAAATCTCGCATGAAGGAACGATCATTATAGGAGGCATTCAGTACCCAATCTGACTCCTCAGGCATTTGAATAAGCGACATACGTTTCGCTGTTACTCCCGTTGAATCTGTCCATAGCTCAATACCATAAGGCTTTTTCACAAAGCCAGGGAGAAAATAAAAATCCGCTTGAGAAGTTGAACCTCTGAACTCGATTCCTGCAACGGTAGTAATGGTAGGGCTGGCCGAGAGTTGATTTAATTGCCCATTTCCTTTATCAAACACCTCCATCACTACGGGAATTTTAGGCTCATCCTGTATGACCCGGGTTTTTGTATTTATTCGAATGATGGGCAGATTGGAAACGCTGAGACTTTGGGAATAAAGTGCTACAGGCAGCAATAGTAAAAAGAAAACAAAGCTTTTTTTCATCTAAAAATCGTATCCTAAAGTAAGGTAAGTCACAGGGGATTTCAATTCCTTGTTTTCTAATCCAAATGCATAATCTAATTTAACAAAGTAGCCTAAAACTGTTGCCCTCACCCCAAAACCATAGCCCACTAAAAAAGGATTACGGTAATCTGTCACAGTCGCTTGAAATGGATTCCTATTCCCTCCATAGACATTGGTATTAAATCCATTCGTTTTTGCAAATGGACTCGAACCAGACCAGGCTGAACCCACATCGGTAAAACCAACTAATTGAACAGAACTCAAAATAGATGAGGATTCCACCGACATCAAGGATTTTAACGGCATTCTTAACTCGACATTTAATAACAAATGACTGTTTCCACTTAATTTATTTAAGTTAAATCCTCGCAATGGGGCAATAAATTGACTCATGAATACATCCCGGTTAGCTAGGTTTGAGGTCCCTAGAGGTGTATTTTGAGTCCGCGGTTCTACCCTATTAAAGAACCAATTATCCATTCCTCCTAACATAGAGGCCTGCGTAGCTGAACCCAATTGATGGGAGGCTGAAAAGCGAGATGCAAAATAGAATGAATTCGTCAGCTTCTTATAATAGCGAACATCTAACCCTAATCGAACAAAATTTCCCTCATTGATGATGTTTTGATTTGCTTCAGCTAAGAAACTGAATCGCAATCCAGTTCTGATATTTTCAAAGACCGGAACCGTGTTATCGAACACATAATTTACCTGAGCGCCAGCATAACCAGAATAGTCTTCCTGATTTGTTAAAGAGTATTGACTAAACAATCGGTTCGTGGAATACATTCCTGTAACCGAAATTTTACTTAGTAAGCTAAAAGGATAGGTTGCACTTAAGGCGAATCGATTAAAGCGAATCTTTTGAGCATCCGATTCTGTATTTTGATCTAAAACTTTTCTGTCGTACCTAAACTTCCAATCAAGCTTGTTCGCTAAAAAACTGTATTCGCCCCAAAGGTCGGTATTTCGAAGGTTTGCTGTTAAGAAACCTCCAGCTTTGAAAAGATGATTTTCTAGAAGATCATTGGCCTTTAACTCATATGCATATCCAATTCCTCGGATAGGATCTGAACCAAAGAGACCCTCTGAGCTATTCATAATGAGTGAATTCTCGTAGTCTAAAGGGCCAATTAACTTACTAGGTTCCCTTTTTAAGCGAATGGTTTGCTGGCGATCTAGACGAGCACGCCTTGATTTTTTTGCCAAATCAATGTTCGTTTCTACCACAACCGGACTCACTGGTTTCTCTTCATCAGGATTAACAATCCCCGGAATCCAAGCAGATCCTCCTATTTCATCCAAACTTTCCCACGGATAACGTTCGATTTTTTCTACCAAAATCGAGTTCTCCTTACTAGAAATCCCAGCAGGAGAAATCTCAAAATTATCCCAAGCTACAGTACGAATCGCTAATTGCTGAAAGCTAGAATCAACTAAGGAGTACCGAATAAGTCTATTTCCTTGACTCTGCGCATGCAAGAAATAGGCTAGCGAATCAGACCTAAATTGAAAATTCGACACTTTACCTGAGGTAGAAAAAAGACGTGTAGGATTTTCAGGCTCCTCAGGATTCCAAATCATAACAGAGGTAAAGGGCGCAGCAGGTGCTGGAAGTGAATCAATATACCTATTTGTCAAATACAACACCCGATTATCCGGTAATAAATGTGCCTCAGATTCATCAAAAGCATCTTTCGTCACAGGGTTTAAGCGGTTTCTTTTTAGATCATAAATACCCACGTCTACTTGGCCTTTTTCCAAAACCCGCACCAACATCTTCGACCCATTCTTATTCATTTCCATATCCAGGTAGGACAGGTTCGCAATTTTCTTTTTATCCTCTCCTTTTACCCCACCCTTTTTATCGATTTGAAATAGCTTCAACCAGCTAAATCCTTGATCAGAAAACAGCACGGCTAATTGATTCGAACCTATCCAAGATAGCAGTGGACCTTTGCCAGATGATAATCGATTCACATCCTTCAACCCAGATTGCATAATTACTTGGGTTTTCTTAGAAGCTATCGGGTGCAGATTTACGCTATAGCGTCCAGATTCATCTGAAACCCACACTTCGTACAATCCATCCGGGCTGAGGCGATAGGAATTTACGGAGGTTTGTAACGGAATAAATTCCGACTGGGCGAACACTTTCTTTGAATTAATTTCTAACTGCTTCGCGTCATTCAAATAATACTCATACCATTCTTTCAAAAACTTGGAGAATGGTTTTCGAATCGTACTAGAAATACTGGATTGTTCATTATGGATAATCCGCGTTAAATTTAAGATGTTCCCAATGGCTTGCTTACCATATGTCAAGGAAATGTAGGACCAAATCGATTGACCTAACAACTCTGCCTCTTTGCCTTTTGCTAATTGTAATTTGCGAATTTTATTTTCACTAATTATTTGGTAGGTAAATCTCCTCACTTCAGGCGTATCACCTGAGGCAATGTATGCAGCCATTCCTAAAATATACCAATCGGAAACAGAAAGCAGAAAGGAGTTCTGTAAAATATCCTTTACACTTCCTCCGTACAACAAGTCTTGCAAGTAAACTCGCGCCACTTGCTTTGTCAATTCTTGCTTGAATGCGGCTAAATTATCTTTAAATGGAATTTCAATGTGAAATTTAGAAAGATTCTGTTCTTCTATTTCCTTCACATTCACTAAAGAAATACCCCCGTTACTTTGTAACCAAGTCTCATGATTAGGGTAAATAAAAATCTTTATTTTTTGAACGGGGGAATAGGAAATGAGCTCTGTCAATCGTACAAAATCTGCTTCCAGGTAGGACAACGTAGTTCTAGCTAAAGGCTCACTTTTCTCTAAGTAATACACCTCAAAGTTAGAACTAGCGACAAATTTCCAATCAAATTTTTGGTATTGAATCCGGTGATTTTCTGGAACCCAATGCGATCCTTGGGCTCTTAGCTCTTGAATAGCTAAAGTCAAAATCAAAATGACTACAAAAAGTGATTTTAAATTACGCATTTTGCCCATAGACATTAAATCCAAATTTACAGATTTAAACGGAAAATAAATGATAAAATCTACGAATTGATGCCTCCGGATGAACAGAAGAGTTAGTCAGGATTTCGTCTGTCCATTGTTTGGCAAAATAAGGGCTCAAAGAAACCCCTTTCGACCCAAATCCATTAAATATTCCTGCCTCAAATTGCGGATGAAAACCCACAAAGGGTCGGCGATCCTGGGTAGCGGGCCTAACTCCCGTTTTTTGCCTAAGTATTTGAAAATGATCACATCCCATCAAGGCTAACTTCTTTGTTAATTCTTCTAAACCCTCCGGAGTTATTTCGTTCGTAAACTCTTGCCAACCATACGTCGCACCCACTTTAAATTGATGAGAACCCAAAGGCAACAAGAAACCATTTTTATTCAAAATAAACTCCTCAGAGGGCTCATTTGTTTCTATTTCAATTAACTCCCCTTTCGCAGGCAAAAAAGGTAAACAACTCCAAAGTGGATTTTGTTGACCGTGGAACCCTTCACAAAAAATAGCCTCACTACCTCTGTACTCCGATTCTTTTAACAAACCAAGTGAAGAAAAATATACACGGGACACCCGCAATAAGGTAGCAACATCGACCCATCCCGCCTTTTCCACCCAAACACCATCCGAATCCCAGCGCAAATAATCGTGGTGAATCTCGTCTTTTCGGGTGATTAGCCAATCTTTCATTTCCTGGTTTGCAAAAGGACGAAAAAGCGGCATGGGAAAAAAGAACTTTTCTCCAAGTGTAAGTTCCAATCGAGGATAAAATTCAAAAAGGTAAGAAAACAACTCATCTGCGAGCCAGGTTTGTTCTAATTTTCGACCTGTAACCGGATTGAAAATGCCCCCTGCAGCTTGAGATGAATTAAAATGGGTCTGAGGTGAATCCCAAATTTCAAAAGATATTCCCGCCTCCAAAAAATGATGCGCTAGAATAGTGCCAGCTAGACCCTGGCCTACGATGATAAAAGGATTAGCGTTTTTCACCTTGCACGCGTCGAACGTGATCTAAAACAAATTCTACCTGCTCATCCATTGTTCGATAGGATGTATCTAAATCAATAGCATCCGATGCACGCTTTAAAGGCCCTTCGCTTCGGTTTGAATCAATCTCATCTCTTTTGCGCAAGTTCTCGATGATTTCCTCCAATGGAAGATCTTCGCCCTTTTGTAAAAGCTCCAATTTGCGTCTATGAGCCCGAATATGTGGCTCTGCCGTCATAAATATTTTCAATTCTGCCTGAGGGAAAACGACCGTACCTATGTCTCGGCCATCCATAACAATTCCCTTCTTCTCCCCCATTCTTTGTTGTTGAGCCACCATAGCATGTCTCACTTCTGGGATAGCGGCCACTTGACTCACTAAATCAGAAATATGCATTTTACGAATCTCTGACTCCACATTCTCCCCGTTTAAAATGGTATCCGAGGCTTGCTTAGCTGGATTGAATTGAAAGGTAATTTCTACATGTGCTAATGCTTCTTTCACCGCTTGCAAATCAGCTAAATCCACTCGTTGCCGATCGAAATAAAGTGCTACTGCTCGGTACATGGCACCCGTATCTAAAAAGGCATAATGCAGAGCTGATGCGACATGGCGAGCAGTCGTACTTTTTCCACAAGAAGAGAAGCCATCTAAGGCAATGATAATATCAGACATGAACAAATTGATTAATGGCCATGGCTACTGCTTCAGGCGCTTCATAGGTACCTTGATGGCCTACGTTTGGCAAAATTACAACCGATTTCGTTACAAACCGAGTAATAGACTCCGGAGAAATCAAGGCATCTTGTTCTCCCAAGATAAATAGGATAGGGATTTTAGATGTCTGAACAAAGGTGGTAAAATCTTTTCTATCCCGCATCGCCTTGGTGGCAGCAATTAATCCAGCTGCAGGTAACTCTCGGTACCTGGATGCTAAGGTAGAAATGAGCTCTTGAGATGCTGATGCAAACAAATTAGGCAAGAAAGGACCGATAAAAAATGCCGTTCCTTTTTTTAAGAGTAATTCTGCCGTTCGATCTCGATTGATTTTCTTTTCCTCTGTGTCTGCCACAAAAGTAGAATGTAACATCACGACTTTCTTGACTCTCTCCGGAAATTGAGCGGCTATTTCCATGGCAATATATCCACCCATCGAATGACCCACTAGAATGAAATCACCATAATGAGGCAAAGAGGCTACAATTTTACGTGCATAATCCGCTAACGAGGAACAATCTGTCCAATTTGCGTAGCTAGGACAGAGGGTAGAAAATGACCAGGAGTGGAAAGGCAAAAAATCTGACCAAACCCGTTCATCTTCACCAAAACCGTGCAAAAATACAAGCTGAATAGCTGGCATATTAAGCGACTACTTTCATTTGATGGAATACCGTTCGTTCGAACTTAGACTTCGCATAATTTATATCCACCTCAAATTTCTTCATTCCCGTTTGAGACGGAATTTCATACATGGCATCTATCATCACGGCTTCCATGATTGAACGTAAACCGCGCGCGCCTAATTTAAATTGCATCGCTTGTTCTACCATGTACACGAGTGCTTCGTGCTGAAAAGTTAACGAAACCCCTTCCATCTCGAAAAGCTTCTCATATTGCTTCACAAGCGCATTTTTAGGCTCCGTTAAAATCGATAACATAGCCGTAGTATCCAATGGGTTCAAGTAGGTAACAACAGGAAGACGACCAAGTAATTCTGGGATTAGACCGAATGATTTTAAATCTTGGGCCGTCACATACTTCATAATTTGATCTTTCTCAAACGATTCGTGGAAGGTATCATCTCCAGAGAATCCAATCGGACGGGAGTTCAAACGCTTCGCGATATGACGATCGATACCATCGAATGCACCACCACAGATGAACAAGATGTTCTCGGTGTTAACGGCGATCATTTTTTGGTCAGGATGTTTACGTCCTCCTTGTGGTGGTACGTTTACAATCGAACCTTCTAATAATTTCAATAATGCTTGTTGTACTCCTTCTCCAGACACATCACGCGTGATGGATGGATTATCAGATTTACGCGCAATTTTATCAATTTCATCGATGAAAACGATGCCGCATTCGGCCTTTTCTACGTCGTAATTTGCTGCTTGCAATAGACGTGTCAAAATCGTTTCTACGTCCTCTCCCACATAACCAGCCTCCGTAATGACGGTCGCATCAGCGATACAAAAGGGAACTTGTAATTTTTGGGCTAGAGTCCGAGCTAAATACGTTTTTCCTGTACCGGTCTCGCCTACCATCAAGATATTGGACTTTTCAATCTTTACATCGTCATTCGAAGGGGACTGCATTAAACGCTTGTAATGGTTATAAACAGCCACAGACAAATGCTTCTTCGCCTCTTCTTGACCGATGATGTATCCGTCTAAATATTCTTTCAGATCCTTCGGTTTTACTAATTCGAAGGAATGCTTTGTGTTTGATTTAGTCGCTGCAGCCACTCCCATCTCCTCTTTGACTACCTCGTATCCTTGCTGTAAGCAGTTATTACAAATATGGCCATCAATGCCGGAGAGCAATAAACCTACCTCGTTTTTAGGACGACCGCAGAAAGAACAACTTGTTTTTTTACTAGCCACTAGACAGTTCTCGTTAAAATCTCATCAATTAAACCATATTCCTTAGCCTCTGCCGCCTTCATCCAATAATCGCGATCTGAATCACGCTCGATATCTTCGAATGATTTACCAGAGTGTTTTGCTAAGATTTCGTACAATTCTTGGCGAATTTTAACGATTTCACGCGCGGTAATTTCGATATCACGCGATTGACCTTGTGCCCCACCTGATGGTTGATGAATCATTACACGAGCATGCTCTAAAGCAGAACGCTTTCCAGCTGCACCACCGGCTAATAAAACGGCTCCCATCGAAGCGGCAAGTGAGGTACACACCGTTGCCACCTCTGGACGGATGTAGTTCATCGTATCGTAGATACCTAAACCGGCATAAACAGATCCGCCGGGGCTATTGATGTACATTACAATGTCTTTTTTGGCATCCGTAGACTCCATAAACAACAATTGTGCAACAATAATATTGGCCATGTAATCATCCACAGGAACACCCATAAAGATGATACGATCCATGATTAAACGAGAAAATACATCGATTTGAGCAAAACGCATCGGGCGTTCCTCAATGATGTATTGCGTCATATCGTCGATTTGGGGCACCGGGCGACTGCCGATGTTATTCATATATTGATCAACCGCAAGACCGTTCAAACCTCTATGGTGAACCGCATACTTACGAAACTCTTCTGATGATAACTCCTTTGGATACATAGATTTTAATGTTTAAAAATCAAATTTAGACTTTTTTAGAATTTATACTACCTAGAACACAAATATAAGAACCTTTGTTCACAGAAAACCCCGCAATGTGCGGGGCTTCCAAAAAATATCAGGACAATTTTAAAATTAAAGCGCCGCAGCGATTTCTTTGAACTTGTCTACGTCGATTTTCGTCACTTTGTGAGGAATGTTTGCTACGATCGCAGCAGAAACTTTGTCCGCGAAAGCTTGATTGTATAAGTTCATGAAGTTATCTGACTTCGACTTATCGCTCAAGTAACCCATCGCGATTTTCTCAATCATTTCTTCAATACCTGGCTCGTTAGACGATAAATAACCGCCAAACTGGGCACGTACCATATCTTTTGCTTTCTCTACCACCTCTGGATATTCTACTTTCACGTCGAATTTCTCAGCGATTTCGTTCTTGATCAAGTTCCAACGCATATCTTTCTTCACATTATCAAAGTCTTGATCAATTTGCTCTGGCGTAAATTTGCCTTCATTGATACGAATCAACCAAGTGCGTAAGAATTTCTCGGGCAAGTCGATTTTCACAGCGTCTAAAATGGCTTTCTCTGCATCAATACGCAATAAGTATTCCGCTTCACGCTTGTAGTTCTCTGTTACGATTGTTTCCACTTGCGCCCGGAATGATTTCTCATCTGTCGCTTTACCCGCACCTAATACTTTATCAAAGAATGCAACGTTCAACTCTGACGGCACTTGACGCGTGATATCTTCTACGACGAACGAAACCTCTCCTTTCAAATCAGCTACTTCGTCTTCTTTCTTTCCTGTCGCTAAAGCTAATGCCTTGGCATCTACGAAAACTTTGTCAATCGCAAATTTCAAGGTATCGTCTTTTTTCGCACCTAAGAACACTTTCTTTGATTTGTCATTGATCGCATGCATTGGGATGGCAGATTTCTCTACCCACTCCCCTTGCGTGAAGGTACCGAAAACTAAATCACGGTCTTCAACGGTTTCTGGATGAGTTTGATCACCAAATTGCTTCTTCAAGTTTTCAATCGTTTCTTCGATTTCTTTCTTGTCCGCTTTGATTTCATAAGAAGCGATAGCTTTTATTTTAGTCAAATCCACTTTAAAATCTCCGTGGAAACCTAAATCATAATGAAATGTAAATTCTGTATCTTTTTCCCAATCGATCGCGTCTGCCTCTTCAACAGCTGGCAAAGGCTCTCCTACAAGGTTCAATTTGTTTTCTTTGATATAATCAGAAACTTCGTGACCTAACAAGTGGTTAATTTCGTCTACTAGAGCAGATTGACCATATAATTTCTTCACAAGAGCTGCTGGAACCATACCCGGACGAAATCCTTTAATGGATGCTTTCTTACGATAATCTTTCAATTTTGCCTCTACTTTTTCCGCGTAATCTGCTGGAGAAACAACTACAGTCAAACGACCTTCTAAATCCCCTGCCTTGTTAAGTGAAATGTTCATTTGTTCTTATTTATAATTAGCTAGTAAAATAAAACCCTCAAAACCTTTTTGGTGTTGAGGGCTTGCCATTGGTACGGGTGAAGGGACTCGAACCCCCATGCCTCGCGGCGCCAGATCCTAAGTCTGGTATGTCTACCAATTCCACCACACC
>JACCED011519210.1_pt1 | contig 22204 bp, 35 predicted proteins | sample 7455021 | NCBI WGS metagenome assembly JACCED01 (sample SAMN15323456, study PRJNA562643) | freshwater metagenome | isolation source: river surface water | place: USA:Blue River Watershed | collected 2017-08-19
AAGAAGGGCGATTGGACTGCGATGCGTAATCGTTCGTTGGAGCGACAGCGAGAAGAGATAGCGAAGTGTATCTTAGTGTGTGCGAACTGCCACAGGATGATACACTACGAAATCAAATCAAAATAGAACCGCAGGGACTCGAACCCCGACAAGGAGAATCAAAATCTCCTGTGCTACCATTACACCACGGCTCTGAAATTAACTTGCTAAAGACAAGTTGCTTGCCTTTGCTGGCTTAACCCCAGCCTTTCTTGCGATACCGTATATTGCATCGATATCGTATCCGAGTTTTTCAGCAATCTGTCTTGCCGTCATACCTTTCTTACAGCCCTCAACGACGGCTCTTGTCAGTTCTCCGTGTGGGTACTTCTTTTTCAAAGTATAAACATACCTTGGTCGCATTCCCATTCGGTAAGCCACGCTGTATATTGTATGCATAGAGATTCCTGTTTCATCTGAAATCTCTTTTGCTGACATATTCTTCTGGCATCCTTCAGCAACGGCCTCTTTGACGAGGCCGTACTGACGCTTTGCCATTAGAACTTTATTGTTTTTCTTGTTCATTATATTTAGATACTATATCAGCCCAGTCTTTAAGTTCCTTCTGATAGTGCTTTGCACAGGGATATACACCAGTCTTGATGGACATAGTATTGCCGACTTTGATAACTTTGTCAAGCATATCCTTTAGTTTTGAAACTTCTGAGTTTAATTTTTGAATTTGTTCTTGTTCGTTCATATTATTTAATTGGTAGAGGGAGAGGGATTCGAACCCACGGTGGTTTTACCCACGGATGTGTAGCACACATCTGCAATAAGCCGCTCTGCCATCCCTCTGCAAGTGATTTATGTGATGGCTAATCGCCCCTTGCCTTTCGGTGTTCGGACACCGTTGCGTGTCGGTAGCCATATGGCACTAAACACGGCTCACATAGTGACTGGCTCAATCTGGAGTCAAATTAAAATGGTTGGCGGTGCTGGAATCGAACCAGCCTTGAGAAACTCGACAGATTTACAGTCTGCTGTCCCCCCACGGAACATACCGCCAGAAAGCAGGGCCACGGAGAATCGAACTCCGAATACACGGATGAAAACCGTGGGTTATAACCGTTTAACTATAGCCCCGAAATTGAATTGTAGTGCCTTGGAATCGTCTTATGGATTACTGGCTTACGCCAGCCTCATTGGAGGACTTCACCGTAAGACTCATTACCGAATTAACGACCAAGGACGGTGTAACTTCGCTCTCTTGGAGCGACCACTATTCCGCATCGATTGTCACTACAAATGGTAGCAGGAGTGGGAATCGAACCCACCTTGGAGTGCTTATGAGACACTTCAGTTCAACCAGAACTGTATCCTGCTAAAATTCGAAGCAAATGGAATTGAACCACTATTCGCCCGTCTTCAGCGGGCTGTTCTACCATTGAACTATGCTTCGTAAATGGTGGACCGTGGGAGAGTCGAACTCCCGTCTATCGGATGCAAACCGATGGTTCTGCCACTAAACTAACAGCCCATTTAAAGTGGAGGTGCGGCTTGGACTCTAACCAAGTAAAAACTGCTTTGCAGGCAGAGGTCTCGATTCTTCGACTTACGCACCGAAAGTAGAGGGTGAGGGATTCGAACCCACGGGAGTTTGACCTCCTTCTGTTTTCAAGACAGATGCAATAAACCGCTCTGCCAACCCTCTCAAATTATATCAAACCACGAAAACTTAGACCTTGGTATCTTATAGAAGAACTCACTATCATTAACATACTTATTTGGACTTTCTTCTGGACTTGTTAAGTCAATGAAAGCCATCAAGGTCGGCCTGTCAATTATTCCAGCCCGTTTAAGGTCTGCTGACACTATCGCATATTCCGTGATTTTGCTCTTTGAACTGTTAAAGAACTTTTCCTTACGCTGAAGGAAGTTTACTTCTTTGAATGGAAAATCTTTTGTATTCCACACGAGCCTTCGCTCGACTTCTACCGACAGTATGCCTTCTTTATCTATTAAGTCAATACCATATTTATCTGGATTATCTATCAAATTATATCCGATGTTTGCGTATAACCGTTTAACCGCTTCTCTGGCTGGCAAGTCATTCTCATCGTGGAGAGACTGCTCAAATATTTTTTTCTTTATCATAAAGTAAATACTCCCGAAGGGGCTTGAACCCTTACGCTGTGTAGCGTCCCCTCTTAAGGGGGATGCGTCTGCCATTCCGCCACGGGAGCAAAGCACGATGGGATGGGCTCGAACCATCGACAACTTGATTAACAGTCAAGCACTCTACCAACTGAGTTACCATCGTAAAGTAAGGTAGACAGGGGTCGAACCTGCAACATCCAGTTTGGAAAACTGACACTCTGCCAATTGAGTTACTACCTCGAAAATAATGCTGGGAGGGTGGGAGTCGAACCCACGCTTAAGGATTTGGAGACCTCAGTGCTACCGTAACACTTCCTCCCAGTAAAGTACACGGTGAGGGATTCGAACCCCCAGCATCCTGCGTGTAAAGCAGACACTCTAACCGTTGAGTTAACCGTGCTTAAGATATTGTGATGGCTTGCGGAGCAATGCGACCAGCAAACTGCCTTTCGCCTCCCGTGGGAGGCGTTGCGTATCATTTGGTCATTCCGTGATACGACTCACAACAAAGTCACCGAGGGGAGACTTGAACTCCCAACCCCTTGCTCCCAAAGCAAGTGCGATACCATTACGCTACTCGATGTAAAAATGGTGGGCATAGAGGGATTCGAACCCTCGACTTAGCCCTTATAAAGAGCCCACTCTAACCGCTGAGTTATACGCCCTTAAAATGGACTCGGCGGGACTTGAACCCACAACCAACCGCTTAAAAGGCGGCTACTCTAACCATTGAGTTACGAATCCGAAAGTGGGTGCGGATGGACTTGAACCAGCATTAGCCCGTTATGAGCGGGTCGTTCTAAACCTTTGAACTACACACCCGAAAATTGTTACCCAGAGAAACCATACATTAATAAAGCACTCACTCGGCTGGGCCAGTCGGAGTGGAATATTAATGCTCTCTGGGCGGTGTTAAGGATTTCCCTTAATCCGATTGTTGAGACCACCTCACGGAGGCCCCACTTAGTTTCGCCCCTCGCTATATCTATAACCAGCAGTAGTGGTTAGCCACCACCAGATAGACAATCATCACGGAGACTTCAGACCCTGTTTACGCAAACTACGAGAGTTTATGTGACAAGGAAACTAATCACACGACTTATCCGCTATATTCCAGCGGGTCGCTCGGTTCTTTTAGCCCGAAAATGGAGGTCTGTGACGGACTTGAACCGACAACCGCCTGTTTACAAAACAGGTGTTCTACCATTGAACTAACAGACCAAAATTGACTAATTGTCAAAGAGCAAAAAAGAGGGGGCTTTCGCCCCCTGTGTATCAGTTGTATTTAGTCAACCGATTCAGAAGGGTCACTTCTTCTTGTCTGGAGATTTGACCTTCACGCAGTCGTTTTTACCGACACGCTTATAGCCCTTCCAGCAGGCCTTGCCGCCTGTGCCTTGGTCCTTGCCAGCCGAGTTCTTATTGTCGTTTTTCGACATATTAGAACGGCTCGTCAGCAGTGACAGTTGAAGCGGCAGACTTGGAGTACTTAGAAACCTTGAGGATGCTCTTGGCTTCACCGTCCTTGTTAGTGTACGCTTCAGACTTAAGGCTAATCGTCAACTTCATACCAACGAACGACTTGACGAAGTTGAAGAACTCACCAGACTTGGTGAAGTCGAACTCAGCACCATTGGGAACCTTCATTCCAGTAGCGATGATGAGTTGGTTGAGTCTCCAATAGACGGTTTCCTTGTTAAGGATATCGTCCTTTACCGCACGATTCTTGCCGTCCTTGAAGGTGATAGTGGCCTTCTCAAAACCCTGTTGGGTGAGTGCCTTCTCCACATTCTCGATGACGACCGTGTAGTCGCCCTCTTCGGTGAATCGCTCGGGCCTGTCGGAGGCCGTGAGGTCTACTTTGAACTTGCTCATATTTAGTATTATTACTTGGTGATTACGGAAGATGCATTATGCATACGGGCCTCGATGTTGTCAACTGTTTTCTTGATGGACAGCACGGTGAGGATACCGAGGATGATAAGGATAGCGATGCCAACATCCTTAGCCTTGCGGAGGAGGGTATTGCCCTTGGTAGTCAGATAGTTTTCACTATCATCCTTCTCGTACATCTCGCAGATGGATTTGTAGAGGCTTTCCTGCTCATTGGCTTTCTTGACTTCGTTACAGCAAGGCTTGTATTCCGAAAAATACTCCTTGGCGATGTTTTCTGACTCTTTATTGTTTTTGCTCATAGTTGAGAGAGAGACATTATACCAACCAGTTCGGCATTGTCAAGCGGTTAATTCCTTTCGAGTGAGAAGGATACTTTCCGCTAGCGATACAGTCAGCCAGAGTCTCAAGGAGTCTTTGGCGAATCTGAAAAGCCTTCTGAAGGGACTTATCATCGAGTTCGTAAAGAGCAACAGAGTACGGAGGGGCAGACTCAACTGCAATGAAAATAAACTTTTCAACAGGAAGGCCTGCGGCTCGTGCCGTGGCAATATAGTGTGCGGCTTGCATCCAGTATCCAAGCGAGAAGAACTTCTTGGAGAATGCTTCCTGTTCACTGTCTGCCGTAGTCTTGAGGTCTACGATGACCTTGCCGTCCATAGTAAGAAGGTCGCATCGCATCTTGCAAGCGATATCAAGACCCTTAACCTTTTCAATGGCAGAGATTGAGAGTTCAGCCTGTGCGTTCGGATACTTCAGATACTGAAGGCACTCCTCGTTTCCAAGGACGGCATTAGCCATACCTTCGGCATCTACAAGTTGTTCTTGAGTAATGATAGTCTTGCCCGTAGCCTTCTCGTTAAATTCGTTCCACCAGTTAATGCTGAGTGTGGCTTTCTCAGAGGGCTCTTCGGCACGGAGTTGTGCCGCAGTCGGCTTCTTTGGAGCATCCTCTGGAATGATAACGATTTCGTGAGCCCACTTTTCTGGCTCAAAGACAAGCGTATGCGTAGCAGTGCCGAGTGCCATAGCCTGCGTAGAGGGGTCTGGGGGTGACACCATCCATTGATAGAAGTGAGCGGGCGATTTGCGGAGAGCCATAAGACCGCTCTTCGTTAAGCCGAGAGAGCGATGATATTGCGAAGCGTCCACCCCTGCGGAGATGCCCATCGGGAGGGAGGCCGCATCCTGCTTGCCTCCCTCAGTAGCGTAAGTTCCCATTACTTGATGCCCTCAAGGATGCCGATAATCTTTGCGGGAGACGCAAGCATACGCTGTGCGGTCATCGCATCGAGGTCTCGGTAATTCTGGCCCTGCTTAAGATAGCCCTTAACCATAAGATAGTTAGTGGCATTCGGCTCATACTTGGCAAGGAGTTCGTCAAGACGAGAGGTAAGAGAGTCCCTTGCCGAGGTATCTTCATCAACGATTTCAACCTTTGTGTTCTGAACTTGAGGAGCAACTGGAACGGTTTGCACAACAGGAACAACCTGTGCAGGAAGAACCTGTCGTTCATTGTTAGAGAAGTCAGAGACTTCTTCTGGAGTGTAGATGCCAGCCACAATCTGAGGCATAAGGAGACGGATGGCTTCCGAGATATTTCGAGCCGTAAGCATCTGGCGAGGGAATCTCTGCCAGTTGGTCTTAAGTTTTCCATTGTTGCCGACAGCGACACCGTTCTTGGTCATCTCTTCGATGGTCACGGCAATCTCGACTTCATTTCCATCGCAAATCCAAGTTGCGGCAACACGCTTGTCCGAGCGTTCAGTCCACTTGACCTTACCACCAGAGGCAAGATAGCGACCAAGCATAGCGTCTGCTCGCATAGTAAGTTTGCCTTCGATGATGTGATAAGTCTTGGCGAGTTCAAGAGGGGCCTTGCCTTCAGCAAGGCACTGCATCGCCAGAACCATTCCTTGTTCAGTCTTAGTGCAACCGAACATACCCGAGCCAGCAATCATTTCTCCCATAACTTGCATCGCTTGAATCGGGTCGTTAATCTTGCTATATACACTGAGGTTGCTACCAGAGGCAACAATCTCGTTCTTTTTACCATCCATATTGATATCTTCGTTCATCTGTTATTAGTTGGAAAGGGACATATTACCAAGGAGATGACATTTGTCAAGAGCAAAGCACGACTATGGCAATACAAAACATTTCGGTCTTTGAACCACAGGACATAAACGGCGAAATAATCGAGCCATTGTGCGTTCCTGCTATGGAAACTGCCATATCTCATACGGTTGCTGGTGCTACTAACTTATTATGGTTCTCTTTTCATCTGTGTCTAGCAGAAAAGAACAAAAGAGAGGCAGTTCGTATAGCCAAAATGCTGAAAGTCGTTGTAGATGAAGAGACTGCGGAAGGATTCGGTGAGCAATTGCAGGAAGCGATAAATATGCTTGACGAACCGCTTGGGAATGAGTATAGTAGCGGGGATGAATAACAATATCCTTAATCTAATCGTTCTAATCGCTCTGTCTGCTACCGCTCACGCCGCATCCCCAGAGATGCTTAAGGAGGTTGCTAAGATTGAGTCCTCCAATAACCCCAAGGCCGTTGGGGACTCTGGTGCGGCTCGTGGCCTGTACCAGATGCACAAGCCCGCTTGGGACCAGATTTCCGTGGCTCGCAAGGCCCGTGGCGAAAAGACTTGGGACTGGTCTTATGCCCACGATGTTTATATCTCGGGCCTCTATGCCTCAGAATACCTCGACTGGCTTGCCAAGGGCCTCGAAAAGCGTCTTTGCCGTATTCCCGAGCCTTGGGAAGTTTACGCCGCTTATAATAGAGGCTTGCGTGGTTTCGAAAAACTTGGTTATAAGTTTGATAACCTCCCCTCCCACACTAAACGCTCGTGCCAGACTCTCAAGAAATTAAGCCATTATTCAACCCGCAAGGGCTAAGATTTGTAGCCATCGACAGCGGGACAAACGGTGCGATATGCACCGTGTCCCTTGCTGACGGAAAGATTAGTTTATTTAAACTAAATGGACTGCTTCCAGATGAACTGGGGGCAGTCCTTGACCGTGCCATCGGAGAGCCAAGCACCGTTGACTGCGTGGTCATCGAACAGCCTCCTTACTTTATGGGAACGATGATACCATCGGCCCGTATAGCCGTTTTATTTGAGTCGTTCGGCATAATGGTTGGATACCTTATGGCAAAGGGCCACAAGGTTGTTCGTGTAACGCCAAAGGCGTGGCAAAAGCGTCTAAACGATATCCTCGGAGTAAGAGGCAAGATGAAGCACTCCGAATGGAAGAAAATACTTGCAGACTATGCAAAGAACAGGTACGAAGGAACGCAAGGTCTTACAGGCCAAACCGCAGATGCTCTTTTAATCGCAGAATGGTGGTCAATGGAAGGCCGATTTAACTATTCACAATATCCACAACTTATTAACAATGAAGAGAACACCCTTGAAAAGAACATCAAGACTAAACCCAATCTCAAAAAAGAGAAAAGTGCAAATGGTTCAGTACGCAAAGGTAAGAAAGGAACATCTAGCACAACACCCGACTTGCCAAGTTTGTGAACGAGTAAAGGCTGACCAAATACACCACAGAAAGGCTCGCTGGGGCGAGCGTCTGAATGACACAAACTACTTCTTGGCTGTTTGTGATGCTTGCCACAAGCAAATCCACGCAGACCCCGCTTGGGCTTACTCTGCTGGATATCTTCTAAAAAGATAAGGGGCTTAACGCCCCTTGTTCTTAAGAAGGTCTTTCTTGGCCTTCTTGTAGACGACATTTGTCGTCTTCTTTATATCAAATTGATTTTCTGGATTGAGAATGGCCTCGTTTCGCTCAACGACCCCCCTGCACTCCTTCTTAAGCAATCTGAACTTCTTGTTTTTGCCCATAGTGGTATAGTTTAATTTTTAGTTTTTCAGCACAACGCTTGAGGTTTGATATCTTCATTCCAGAACGCTTTCTTGCTTCTTCGTAAGTCCATCCTTCTCGTTCTGCGTCAATGACAACTTGCTTGGCTTCACCCCAGCCAACCCTTCCGCTTTCAGTCTTAAGTCTTATACCACACCGAGATGCGGCTGACAGAGTGGCCTTATAAGGATGGCCTTCACGAACGAGTTGCTGGATTGTCTTGCCATCTCGGTGTGCCTTGAGGACAATCTTTTTTCTAAAGCCCTGCGTGTATCCACCAAGCATTATTACTGTGTTACGGTATTTTCAGCATTCTTTACAGGATGCTGATTTGATGGAGTACGCTTTCCTCCACGCTTGTCCTTTGCAAGGACAAGTCCAAGTCGCTTTGCAGAGACTCTTACGCTCTTCGGATTAAACTGATGGGCGTTTGCAATCTGAGATGCAGTCATATCAATCTTGCCATCCTTGGCATACCCAGTAAGGGCATCCTTGATTGCTCGCCAGCCAGTATAGAATCTCTTGATGTTTCTTTGTACTTCTTGATTTTGGTTTTCCATTAGATTTTTTTCCAGTTATTTAAGAGAGCCATCAGTGTGATGGACTCATATTGAAGTTGATTGTTAGTGATATAGTCAACAATTGCTTGTCCGACCATCTTCCTGTTTTCCAATTCTACAAGGGCCTTCACATAGTCCTCGTGCTTTATCCACTGCTGGTCGATTGAGGCAACAATTATTTGTGGCACAAGACGGCTCGATGAGTCGTTCGAAGTCTCCAAGGACTGGGTAGAAATCTGCGTACTGTCTAGACCTGTGTATTTCGAGAGAGAGTTTTTTTCCAGCCTCTTTGAGGCGTTTATTTTCTTCTTTGAGTTTCGTGATTTCATTTTCTAGAGTTTCGACTGCAAGTTCTGCAATCTTAATTGGAATTAGTGATGACATTTAGTTTTACTTTGTGAGAGGCCTGTTTGAATCCCTCATCTTCCGTATATAGACGGACATTAACGAGGTCTTCAGAAAAGGTAACATCTATCGAGTAGTTGGAAATATAGTAGTCAGCAATAGACTGCTTTGACTGATTTCCGTTTAAGTCTTCTTGGATGTTTGATACGATATTTGCAATAAACATATCAGCACCGAGTCTGTCAATTTGGCTTTGGTTGGAATTCATTTATTAAGGACAATCTTATTCCAATCATCAAGGCTGTCAATCAAATTCTTGCTTGCCTTGTTCTCAGCAACGGCCTCTTCAATGGCCGTTGCCATACGATTTCCAATGGTCATCATAGCCATACCATCAGTAATTTCTCTGAAGTGTCTGGAGATTAGCGAATGATACATATGACCATTTACAAACTCATATTGATTGAGTTTAACTACCTTTGCCTCTGGTACATTGTTTTCAGCGTCATCAACCTCAAGTTCAATGACGACAGCATTTTCGAAGTCGAAAGGCTTTGAAAGCATTTCGACACGCTGAAGAAGTTCCAAGTTTTGCTTGGTAAGTTCTTCAATTCTTTGCTTATCGGTTACATCCATCGTCTTGCGGCAACATTCCAGTTGTCGATGATTGATTGAACAATCTTGTCCTTCTTTGTAAGACGCTTCTTCGGCTTATTGATGGAAACAAGTTCAGCAACAGCATTTCCAGCAACAAGCAACTTTGAGTTGCTTTCGCTAAGAGATTCATTTCTTTCAGCAAGTTCACGAACAAGGTGCGTAAGTCTTTCGACTTCGCTGTTTAGCCACTCTCTGTGCTTAAGAGTCATAGACTCTCCCTCTTTCTCGAAAGAGTCAAGACGCTCCTTCAGAGCCTTATTAAGTCTGATGTATTCATTCAAGGCGTGTCGCTGAGACTCAAGAGAGTCTTCAAGGAACTCCGTGAACTTTTGATTATCTTCAAGTTCATACTTTAGCCAACCCTTTGCAAGGAAGTCTACCGACTTAATGAACGGGTAAGAGACAATGCTAATCGTCTTCTCAACCCCAGAGATAACAAACTCTGATGCCTTCTGCAAATTGCTCACTCTTGGATTGGGTTGAACTTTGCAGGATAAGGGAAGTGCAGAGCAGTCTTCGCCTCTTCAATGGTCGATGCTTCGGAGACAAGACGAACAATCTCGGTAAGTCTATTGACTTCGCTCTTGAGGTCGTAGATTTCAGCACGAAGTTGATGGTTGTTAGCAATGATTTCATTGCCAACACGATTCATCGCATTGATTTCTTCCATAATGAGTACGCCATCAGAAGACGACTTGGCCGCAACACGCTTGATTGCGTCCTGTCTCAGTTTGGAGTTAGCCTTGTTAATGTAATATTGGTCGGTGTAAACGCCCCAACCAAGAGGCTTGGACTTACCGCCACAGCAATTTTCGCTCATATTTTATTTTTTGATTATTTATTTTTGATTATTGATTTCCGAGAATGTATCCAGCGAGGGAGGCATCGAGAGTCTTTTTGCCTCCGTTATGCTCCTTGGTAGCCAGAAGGACCTTGTTTTCGACCCATCGGTCGAGGGCCGAGAGGAACTCAGCCGAAACACGCTTGCCGTGTGACTTTGCAAACTTCTTAACAGAAGAAGTCTTAATGTATGCCGTCTTAGTTGTTGATGCCATATTAGTGAAAAATTATGCTCCCTTCGTGATGATGAAGGTACGAGTTTTGTTTACGCCAGCCTTGATTGGAGTTTGAACCTCACTGCGTTCAATGTCACTCTGAGTCTGGGTAAGTTTGCTATAAAGACTATGTGCCGCATTGATACGCTTCAGACTGTGAAGCGGAAATCCAATGTAGAAGTCGAATACATCCTTAAGGGCCGCTTCGTCCTTCTTAGAGAGGACAACAAGTGGCTTGCCGTAGTGCTTGAGCAACTTCTTAGAAGGCTTGGCCTTTTCGTTAACGATACTGTGATATTTGAGTTTCATATTATTTGATTGAGGAGACATTATACCATTGGTCGGCAAATTGTCAAGTGTCTTTTTTTGGCTTGTTGTTATTCGTCCTTGAACTCAGCAAGCACTGCATCTACTTTACTGAAGGCATAATTAAAGCCCCAGAAAAATCCAACGGCAAGAGAAAGAGTCATCCCGCCGATAATAATAATTAATTGTTCGATAGTCATCCAGAGTTACAGTATGCACGACAAATCAAAACTGTCAAGCATCTTCTTCATTCTTGATATCGAATGTATCGTTTCTGATGATAGCAAACTGATGCGTAAGCATATGTCTGATAACGCCATCTTTTTCAAGCACTATCGCAAAAATATCATTACAAAATGTGCCAGCAGACTGAACATAGAGAATATATCCGTATCCAAGTTCCGTCTTTACTGGAATCGGCTTATTGAACTCGTGAATCATATTAGTATGTAATTACTGCGTAGAGACCGTTAGAGTCCATTGATGGCTTCCTTCCATATCCATCCTTGCCACCAGAATGAATGCGGACCGCAAGGTCCGCAACAATGGCCTTACCCTCGTTATCGTATAAACTTAAGTTAAAAGGAATCGAGTAGAGACGAGACGCTGGCTTTCCGCAGATTCTATAAAGTCTATCAACAAGCATACGCTTAATTGGAATTGGAAGTTGAACCTTATTGTCAAGCACTTGGTTAGCAAGTGCTATTGGGTCTGCCTTTAAAAAAGTGCAAAGACCCTGCTGTACTTCGATACTTGAGCCTTTCATTTAAGAATTCTGAAAAAGACCGAGGGTCTTGAGGTCAACGGACTTTGGCATTCTTGAGACTGCCGTATTGAGACCTTCAATCTCATCATTGATTTTGTCCTTGTAGTGACCGACCTTACAGGCAAAGATGTACTCAAGGGAGCCGATGATGTTCTTGAGACGATGTTCCTTTTCTACATTGTCTGGATTGATAGCCATCGCCTCTCTCTCAAAGAAGTTGTCCAGACGAATGCTTCCGTGGGCCTTTTTGTACTCCTCAATCTCATTTAAGCACTCTCTGATGTGCTGAATCTTGGTTGTAAGGCTTCTTGCTACCATTTCGACCTCTAAGGAGCGGCTAAGTAGCGTTTCAATGTCTGTTTCTTTTTCCATATAGATGCATTATTCCAATCTTTTACCAAAAGTCAAGAGCGTTTCTTATTGAGACAGTATTGAGATTGAGACAGATTTGAGAATGAGACACAAGTGAGATTGAGAATAAATTGAGAATGAGATTGAGTCTCAGTCTCAACAACGCATCTGCTTGCGAATACTATTGACACGGATTTTTCATCCGAGTATAATTAAGTATAACGGGAAGAGAGAGTACCCGAGAATACAAAAGCACCCCCGAAGGGGGGTGCGACTAAGACGAGAAAACGAAGTCTTGGTTTCTGTCTTTAAGGCATATTGTGCCCAAATGCTAAGGGCTAGACGGATGTAACAACTATCAACGGACCAAGGTCTTTTACCTGTGGCTCTGTCTCAAAATGAAACTCTCCGCTCTGTCCACCAAACTCAGCCCAGACGGTTTGAGCCTCTCCAAACAACTCAGTCTGGAGAGATTGCCAATCAACCATTGTTATGGCTATCACTTTTACCTTATATTTAAACATAAAATTATGGGTCAAACGCTATGAACTTACCACGGGAATGAACCATTCCGTTGTACAATCCAGTCGATGCGGCTGATGTTGCGACCTCTTCTTGCCAAACGACAGTAGTCACATTTGTCTGACCAGTTGGCCCACCAGTAGTTGTAGCCACTTGGACTCCGTTTACATAAAGCGTAACCGTTCCAGAGCCATTTGAAATTAAATCCCAGTCAAAAGCAATACCATCTGTCAATGCATATGTTGATGTGACCGATGTGAGCGTAGTTCCATTATGGACTTCAAGAGTAAGATAGCGTGGGGCAGTACCACCCGTTGCTCGCCATCCGTAACCACGGCGTGCAAGTACGCCGACACCATCAGACTCAGCCTTTCCGTGGTAGAAACCCCAAGAGAATACAGACTCTGTAAGTCCAATAAGTACAGACCTTCCAGAACACCAAGATGCGTTCGAGAAGTCAAAGAATGACGAAGGAGCAGACTTGTCTGTCATCGACCAAGTTTGGTCAACTTGACTTAAACCGAATGTTCTCCATCTAGATGAACAAGCACCAGCAGTACCAGTTCGTGTGTAAGACGAAATCCATCCTTGCTGGGTAAATGATATAGTTCCTGTGTTTGTAATCGTAAATCCAGCCCGCTGAATCTCGATTATATTTGGACTCATCAGCATCCAATGTGCTGTGTTCGGGCTTAAGAACTTTGTTGTGCTGTTGCTTGTTCTTGCCTCAGCCGATGTAGCGGCTGAGGGAATACCCATCTCGGTTGCCGTCTGATTCTTCCAAAGACCAGATGCGAGGTCATATCCGAGGAAGTCGTTATCGGCTGGAGTTGCACCAATTGATACATTATGCAATTCTTGTAGTTCGTATCCGTTAGCCACACGGACTTCAATTTTTCCATTACTTGCAGATGATATCACTACCCCAATAAATACGGCGTGGTTCGGAGCAGATGGAGCAGTAGTTGTAAGACCTCCAGCAGTGGAAGGAGAAAGCCATAGTGCCTGTCCTGCCGTGTATGCCTGTGTGTCTACTTTTTCAAGAGAACCAAACATAACCACAAATCCATTATTTCCAGAAGAAATAGCCGTTGTTGTGAGGCCGAGAGTCTTTGATGAGGTCATCTCGGCATTTGCTTGGGCAAGGCTGATTAAAGGCTTTCCATTTGAAGCACCAGTTATATAAACAGCAGAGCCAGCGGGAATCAAGGAGCCCGTTTCATTCCTTACAGGAACTTCAAGCCTTGAAGACTTACCTCCGATTAGTGACACAGTGCCATCATCAAGTTTGGTATATACATTTCCATCACCAATATTTATTGCTAGTTCTCCAGTTGTGAGAACGCCAGCAGTTGGCTCAGTTGTTCCTCGCTTATGTAAAATAGTGTTTGGCATTAGAATGTTCCTCCGTCAATGATGATATTATCTATCGTTCCACCAGTGATTGCAACAGCAGATGGTATATAAGGAACAGTTTGAGGTGTTCCGCTTCCAAAGATTATTCCAGAACCAGATGACAATATAGTGTTCCCGTATATTGCAAGTTTGTTTGTTGAAGTTCCAGAAACAGCACCACCGATACCAACTCTTCCATCAGAACCAATTACAAAGGGAGTAGCGTCTGGGCTTGCCTCATCTTCGACTACAAGAACACTACCACCTCCAGTTTGCGTAAGTTTAACAAGAGGTATTGCACCAAGAACGCCTTTTATTGCAAGTTTTGCATCAGCAGTCCAAGCACCAGCAACATTAGAAACCCCAATACCAACATTGCCATCTTTATCTATGATTGTGCTATCAGCATCTGCATTTGCAGAGTCTTCAATAACTAATGCGTGTGATGTTGATGCTGTGCCAGTCTGCGTGATGCGAAGCATCGGAAGTGCTGATGCTCCAGCAATGATTTGATTTGTTGTAAATGTATTTGTCTGATTATGAGTCGCAATTGTTCTCCAAGAACCAACTCCATCTCTATAGTTTAGAGTCGTTCCTCCAGTAGATATCCAAAGGTCTCCGTTGATGAGAGAAGATAAATTTGTCCCACCAATACCAATGTTTATTCCAGAAGCACCATTTACAGATGTGAAGTTTACTTTTCCAGTAAATGTAGCACCAGAAATAAGTGCATAGTTATTTAGTTCTGGAGTAAGTACATATCCTTCAGACCTCCAAGGCTTACTCAGAGAAAACTTGTTCTGTGAATCATTGAATGTAAGTGCAAAGTTTCCAGTTCCATCAAGTTCAGTTAATCCACTGTCTGCGTTTATTCCAGTAAGAACAGTAGAAAGTATTCCTCTTCTTGTAACCAGTTCATCATAACCAGTCGCTCTTATCTGCGGTCTATCAATTTCAGAACTTGCTGTTACAACAAAGTTTTGCCAGTCTTCTATGTATGGTGAAAATGTTCCTTGAGTTACAATTACACTTCCAGAAATTGTTACATTTGAGTCGGAGTAACTTATCGTAGATATTGGAGTTCCGCTTGGTATATTTATATTTAACGAGTCACCGTAATACTCTTGTCCATATTGCCAAACTGGAGAATTACTTACTAAACTGCTTCCGTAACTTCCAGAGGAATAGAAATATACCTGTCCTCCTCCGTTCAGTCTATACTTAAGAAAGTTGCTTATTGTTACAGATATAGAAGCACTTCCCTCTTGCTGTTGACCAAGATTATCGTCATAGTAATTCCAAGATATACTATAGACTATTGGGTTCTGGAAATCTACGCTCCAGTTATACCAATAGTTTGGTCTAGAGTATATGATATTTTCAGTATTATTTGGATTCCAAACTCTAAGAACATCTCCATCTTGAATACCAGATGTATATACATCGCTCAAAGACAATAGAGCGTGGTTATGCGACACATTGGCTTTCCCGTCTAACGCATTCTGCAAGCCAGTGACATTTGATATGGTATGCGTATGAGAAAGTGGTGCGTATCTTAAGTCGGCATCACCTTGGGTGATGCCTTGATTATCTTCTTCTTGGAATGATACCCAAGCACCATCTTGTCTTGCGTAAAGATTACCGTCAGATGGAGCGTCGGAAATCCCACCACTTCCAGAAAACTCTGGAAATGGAATTGGATTATAAACGGAGTTCTCAATAAGGTCATTCGCAATGACGATGCTTCCTTGATATATCGTCTGCTTTATCTGTCCGTCAGAATATTCTACCTCAAGGGTTGCGGTTGCCCTGTCTTCGCCAGCGAGATAGTCTTCCAGTTCAATCGTATTAAGGTCTATTGTTCCGAACTTGGAATTGAAACCAACCATACCAGAATCTGTAACTGTTAGCGATTCAGCAGTGCCAAAAGTTCTGTATATATCCCAAGAATAATCTCCACTTTTTGCGACAGAATAAGTTCTTGATGTGGATGTTATTCCAGATGAAACAAGGGCACTTGAAATATCTGATGCTGATGCCCTCACCGACAAAGCACCTGTCGTGAATGTGCCGTTTGATATTGTAAATGTGCCAAACTTTGGAGATGGGCTTATCGATATTCTTTTTGTTATCGGGTCTATGTCCGTAATTGATATTACTGGGCTTGGAGAGTTTACGAAATTATCAGAATAAGCGATTGGGAGGAGTTTTGGCCTTAAGTGATGAACTTCTTTGGTTGTTGGAGTTCCAGCGTTTATAACTGAAACTGGTATGTTTGTGCTTGGTCTTAGATTTGTAGCATCACAAGAAGATAATGGTTGAGGCCCAAAGTTGTTAAATACTATTCTGAATGTTCTTTGGTTAACTATTGATACAACAACTCCACCAGCAGAAATTATAGATGGTATGCTGTTAATTAAGTTATGAGCATCCTGTTCTGTTGCGTCATAAGGAATATCAACCGTGTCTCCTCCAAAACTATAAGTAAAGAATCCGCTTGTTGGTCCACCAGATGTTCTTCCAATCGCAATCTTAATAGTAGATTGCTGTGGCATCTCTATCTCTTGCATAAAGATTCCAGATGAATCAGACTTAATCCAATGAACTTCTACCTTTGCAATATCTCCCTGCTTCAGTGGTGGAATTGATGCCGTTCCGAATGCATTCCAGTTTGGATGCAGTGTGTTTGTCTCTGAATTAATCCAGAGTGTGAGGATTGACTCGCTCATTATCTATTTTAGAAATTGCTTTCTCTTGCAGGAATGAGATATACGACACCATTTATCTGAATCGGTATTTCGTATGGATAAACAACATTGACTGGCTGTGGGTATGTTATTGGGTCAAGTGCTGTTCCGATTTTCTCAACCACACTATAAGAGTTGAATACTGGACTTGAAGATGGGCCAGTTATTCTAAGGCCACCTGTCTCAAGAAGGGAAAATGTTCCGCCATCTGAATTAATCTGAAGACCATTTATTTCCTGTGTGGAGTTAAGGATGCCAACTGAAAGTTGTGTAAACGATGTATGCGTATGATTAATGTCAGACTTGCCAGCAAGAAGTGTGTTAACCGTAGTTGTGTTTGCTTTTGCGTCCAGTTCGGCAGAAAGTCCGCTAACATCTTGTATGCTGTGGTCGTGTACTATTAACGCCTTCCCGTTTAACTCATTCTGAAGGCCACTTACATCGGAAACAGTGTGGCTATGTATGATTGGAGACTTAAGTGCCAACTCAGAATCTAGTGCAGATTTTGTTATCAACTCATTTGTTGACGATGGTTGTTCGCTTTGAGTTATGGCATCACGCTGATTTTGCGTAAGCGAGATTCCCTCAAGGTCTCCAATTCTTCCCTCAAGTTCTATGTCTTTATTAGTAAGGGCAGTTGTGTCTATGTTGGATACTCCGATGTTGTCCTTTGCTTGTTGCTTTTGTGCATTTGTCAGTGACTGTGCGGTATCATATCTAACAACAGAGTCGGCAGGAATATAATCACCCCACTGAACCAATGAATAAGATGCATCATCAATGAGGTCGTTAAGTATTATGACTTCTTGCTGTATGACGGTAAACTTTACACCATTGGTTTCAAGTTGAACCTCCATAATGGCACTCGCTTCCGACTCTCCAGCAAGGAGGTCTTCAACTTCGGCTGTATCAAGGTCAAGCAATCCATACTTTGAGTTGAATCCATTGACTCCAGAGTCTGTTGCTGAGAGGTTGAATATAGTAGAGTTTGTGGTTGCTATGTCCCACTGGTTGAGACCGCTTTTTACTACAGACCAAGAGCCATTGAATGTCGTGTTAAGTGCGGAGAGAACTGTATCTCCAGATGCATTAACATCTATTGCGTTAGAGTTGTAAAGTGTGCTTCCTGCGTTGAATCCAATCAAGAAAGAGCCGTTCTTTGGCTGTGGTGATATTGCAACTCTCCAAACCTTTGTGTCTCCAACGAAAGCAGGAGCGTGAATCTGACTTACCGTTATAGAAGGCTGGTCTTGATTTACAAAGGATGTTATGTTTGCAACTGGGGCCTGCTTTATATGAAGTTGATAAATCTGCTTCTGGGTTAGTGAGCCTGCCTTTACCAGAGAAGGATTAATCGTAGATGTCGGATAAAGTTCGTTGAACGAGTAGTTCAACGAATTCGTAGTAACTGCTGGACTGTTCCAGACGATACGATAAGAGTTTGCTACTCTTGTAACCGTTACTCCACCTTCTGTCGTGATGCTAGCCAGTGCGTTTAGTGCTGTCTGAACTTCTGTTGCTGTCGCATCAGCGTTTATTGCGGATGTTGTGTTTCCTCCGTATGTGAGTTTGAATGTTCCGCTATCTGGTGCGGTGTCGATTCTTCCAATCGCAAGCGTTACCGCAGTGCTTGGTGAGAACTCATATTCAGAAAAAGAACCACCAAGATAATTCTTGATTATATGAAGTTCTATGCCAAGCAAGTCGCCCTGCTTGAGAACTGGTTTTTGTGCATAAGATATTGACTGCCAACCAGAAAGAAGTTTTCCAGAAGTCATATCAATCCAAAGAGTAAGAGCAGGGCTTGGCATTTTATAAATTGGCTGTTGTCAATCGGGGTGGCTGACAAGTCGCAATAGAAACTATGGCTTTAGAATTCAAAGAATTTAATGTACCGCTCGGTTGGAATGCTCTTCTTAATCATAAAGATAAAGTAGCACTCATTCTCGGAGAGAACAAGAGTTTAAAGTCATCGGCAAAGACGGTTCTTGAGTTGCTGTCGAAGCCAACCGAAGCGGAACTGCGTTCCGCTGTTCAAGCACTTGGCTATCAATTTAAAGAGTTACAGCGACCAGTTCAGCAGGCTCAGTAAGTCGGTGCTATGAAAAACAAGGTTTGTCCAATATCTCTTTTTGCCTTCGTTCTTGGACTTTTAATGGTCTTGACTGGATGCTCGATGCTCGGAGGAGATAAGGGTAGTGGACCACTACCAGCCCCAGCAACAAATGAAAGCCTTTCTGGTGCTGAAAGCAACCTTGATAAACTTACTGACAAAAGAATGAGCCGTGTTGCGGCTTCGGTCATCGTTGCTGAGTCTGCTGTGACTAAGGCAGAGCCATCTAAGGCTGACCTTGCAGTTGCAAAGTCTGAACTTAAGATTGCTCGTGCTATGACGGGTGAGCCATCCAACCAAGACTTGGCTTACGCAAAAGAGCGTTCTAACAAGATATCTACGAGTGCAGATGACCTTGTTGAAAAGATACTTAATGAGAATGTTGCTCGTGCCGAGTCTCTGAAGAAAGAGATAGATGCGGCCAACAATAAATACGAGCAGGAAAAAATCAAGAAGCAGGCAGAGTTTGATGCCAAGTTGAAAGAGAAGGAAATCGAAATCAAGAAGCGTCAGATGGAACTTGAACAGGAGCGTATCGCAAAAGATATGCAGAGATGGACGATGGCTGGCATTGGTATGTTCTCCATCGGGATTCTTCTTTCGATACTTGCTCCGCTACCCGTGTTAAAGAAACTTGGTATGGCACTTACGCTTGCTGGCATTATTTGTGGTTCTTTCCCAATAATCGGTAGCGAGCCTTGGTTTAAGTATGCAATTGGTGGTGCGATTGGCCTGCTTGTGGTTGGCCTTATGGCACAGATGTTCTTCTTCAAACCAAAGTGTGCGGTGGACAAAGAGTCAAAGGATATAAGTTCAGATTCTTCTGGACAATCCAATGACAAGCACTGACCCAGATTTCGCCGCCGCCGCTCAAGACTTTAAGCGTGGTGGATGGGTTGTGTCGCTTCTTGGCGGTGCAGGAATGCTTGCACGAATGCTCCTCAACGATGAAAGCCACCCTGTTATTTACTATCTCAGAAAGATAATAGCGGGTGCTATTGTTGGAGTAATTATATATTTTGCCCTTTATGGAACAAGCATAAGCGGGCTTCAAAAATCCATAATAATGTCTACGGCTGGGGCTGGAGCCCCAGAGATAATGGAGAACATCCGTAAGCGTTTTTCAAAAGGAATAACCAATGAAAAAGAAACTAAAACCAGCAGGAAGCGGAAGCGTAAGTGAGGTTATAATCGCTACTCAATCGTTCTTCCTGTTTGCATTCGGGATGGCGGCGATTATGGCTACCTCTGCCGTTGTTGCTGGTTTTAATGCCCTCAGAGATATGAACAGTGCAGTGGCTATCGTTACGGATGAGGGAATTGTTACTGAGGGTGGAGTGGTAAGTGTTGAAAGAGTTCGTGGAATAGTTGATAATTTTGGACTTATCGGTGTTGCCGTATCGTCATTCGGGTTTATAGTCTGTGTTGCGACCTGTATCAGAATATATACCAAAATGAAAAGTGCGAGCCCGAAGGCTCGCACGAAAAAGAAGTTGAAGTAATTGACGGGACTCCCGTCTTTTAGTTACACCTTCTGTATTGTCGAAAAGGCATCGCTGGTGGCTTCATAAGCCGTTCCGAGGCAGGACGAGATAACTTGCTTGTTCTCTCTGGAGAGCCTCTCTCTGAGAGCCTCCTGTGCCTTCACGCTCCTTGAATAAAGGACCTCGTGTGCGTCTGCGGACGGTTCGATAGCCACTCCAACTTTGTTTAGAATCTCTTGCGAGATTTCGACTTCTTCTGCGACATAGTGTAAGTCGGCTAATCTTGTTTTAACTGTTTCCAGTTGTGAGATAGCCAAGCACACTTTGTCGAAGGCTTGACGGACTGTTTCTTTGTTACTCATTCGATTGGGTTCTCCTTTCATATATTTGTAATATGTCAACGGCTTGCCTTGTTCAAGCAAAAAAGGAGTTGACAATCGCTTGGGCTGTGGTATAGTGAGTTCATATGAATAAGCACACATTCGCCAAAGGCAAATTGTTTGAATGCATTGGTGTTAAGATTGGCATTTATTCCCCTTACTCTAACTATGTCAAGGATATTCGTTCTGGAAAGAAGACTGCTGGGGCTCATCTAGATGGTGCTATTGAGCGGGCGTGGGCTCGGCTTGCTATGAACGAAAGTATGAAGAAGTATGTTGCAAGTTGGGACACTATGTTGCTTGCTACTGGCGTAGATAAAGAACTAGAAAACGAAATTGCTGTGGCAATTTCATCCGAGTACTTCTCTAGTGGTAATACGGGCTTCTTTACATCTCTCTTTGTAGATGGTATCAAGCAGACCAACAAGGAGTTACGAATGATTGCACATCTTACCCATTGGGCTTGACATTTGCCTTTGAATTGGTATTATGAGTGATATGGAACAACAGTCTGACGATATCGAACAGGTCTTCATTGTCAATGACACTGATGACTCTTCTGGCAATGACCGTAAGCCTTTTTCTTCAACTGGGGGTAGAAACCTCAACGGAGGATACTATGTGTCTGAAGAAGACACGAAGAAGTTTGTAAAAAGTTCAACATCTCTTATGTTTATTGCTGTTGCTATATTTGCATTTGTATTCTTTATTGGGATGTTTTTTGCAATCGAGTTTAAGTTAAAGCCAGAAACACTTGGGCTTTTCTGTATGCTTTCATTCATCCTTCTTATGTCTATTATTGTATTGGCTGGAAGTGACGAGGCCCCCGTATCCGTAAATGAGCCTGTCCCCTCTGTTCAAGCCAATGAGAGGATTTCTAAGAACAAATACAACACCGTTGAGGAGTTTAATAACTCTCCCGATGGAAGGCTTCACAGGGCTAACATTGAAGCAGAAAAAGCAAGGCAAGAAATACAGGCCGAAGCCGAAAAGCGTAAGCAGGATGAAGAGGGAATCTCTATCGCAGTGCAGGCACTTGTTGCTCTTGGCTTTAAGAAGAAGCGAGCCATCAGCCTCGTCACTCGTGGCGTTAGTTCTGGAATCACCGCTTGGGAGACGCAAAGCCTTGTAAGGTATGCTCTTGCAAACAACAACAAGGCTTAATTGATTAGCACAATTCAGCACTTGACAATCGGTAGACTTTGCTCATAATGAATGAACAAGGTTGACAAACTCAAACGCTTGCATAACTATGAATAAGGAACAACACGATACAGAAAAAAATCAAGCCATCAAGGAAGCGGCTCGCATCCTTGGACGCATCGGCGGTATGGCTGGCCGAGGCGAAGCAAAGCGTAGACCTTCAGAGGTATGCCGTGCCGCAGTCCAAAAGCGTTGGGCTGAATACCGAAAGGCCAAGGGTCTTTCTCAAGACAAGCAGTCGTAATGCAAGAAATTGAAGCAGTCGCTACCTTTGTAGCAAAAATTTTAATTTACTGTGGCGGGGCCGCATTTTTAATCTGTTTCCTGTTTGGTGCGAAACTTCTCTGGGAAATTGTTAAACTTGCACTCTATACGCAGAAACTAATCAACAAGTGGGGACA
>JACCED010337929.1_pt1 | contig 22177 bp, 21 predicted proteins | sample 7455021 | NCBI WGS metagenome assembly JACCED01 (sample SAMN15323456, study PRJNA562643) | freshwater metagenome | isolation source: river surface water | place: USA:Blue River Watershed | collected 2017-08-19
CCAGCCGCCCGCGGAGGTCCAGCCCCTGATGGCGATGGTGCAGCGTCTCGCGCCCTCAGCACGAACCTCACCCGGCCCGCAGGCGCTCGGTGAGCAGCGCCAGCGCGGCGGCGGCCGCCTTGGCCTGGGCTTCGGTCCGAGCCGCGCCCGCGCAGTCGACGCGGAGCGTGCGCAGCACGCGGGGTTGATCGCCTGAGGTGGCGGCCAGCGCCACCCACGCGAAGGGTTCCGCCACGCCATCGGCCGGCGAGGGTTCCGCGTAGCCGGTGGTCGCCAGCGCGAAGTCGGCGCCGAACAGCCGGCAGGCTCCGCAGGCCATCTCGCCGGCCACGCGCTCGGAGACGCAGTTCACCGCCGCGGCGTGCGCCGCGTCCACGCCCAGCAGAGACACCTTTTGTACCAGGGCGTAGGCGGTCACGCCGCCGAGGAAGAAGCTTGAGGCCCCGGAAATCTCCGTGATCCGGGCCTGCAGCCGGCCGCCCGTCATGCTCTCGGCAACGGCAAGCCGCGGCCGGCCGGGCGCGGCCAGCAGCAGGGACTTCAATTCGGTAAGCGCGGGGTCCACGGGGAGATCAGCCGAGCTCCAGCCCTACCGGGCAATGATCGCTGCCGTGCACGTGCGGCTCGATCCACGCGCGACGGAGGCGCGGGCGCAGCGCGGCGCTCGCCATCACGTAGTCGATGCGCCACCCAATGTTCCGCTCCCGTGCGCCGGCGCGGTACGTCCACCAGCTGTAGTGGCCCGGACCCCGCTCGAATTCCCGGAAGGTGTCGATGAAACCGGCGCCGAGGTACGCGCGGAAACCATCCCGCTCCTCGTCGGAAAACCCAGGGTTGCCCACGTTCTCCTTGGGCCGAGCGAGGTCGATCTCCTCGTGCGCAACGTTCAGGTCGCCGCAGAAAAGCACCGGCTTCCGCTTCTCCAGCCGCCGCACGTGGGCGAGCAGCGCGCGATCCCATTCCTGCCGGAAGGCGAGCCGCGCCAGCTCATGCTGCGCGTTCGGCACGTAGACGCAGACCACGAAACAATCCTCGAACTCCGCGGTGATCGCGCGTCCCTCGGCGTCGTGCGCCGGCGCGCCGATCCCGTGGGTCACCGCCAGCGGCCGCCGCCGCGAAAGGACTGCCGTCCCGCTGTAGCCCTTCTTGCCCGCCGCGTTCCAGGCCACCTCGTAGCCGCGCGGCCACTCCACGTGCTGCACGTCGCCCGGGGTGGCTTTGACCTCCTGCAGGCAGATCACGTCGGCGCGCGACGCTCGCATCCACTCGAGCAGGCCCTTGCCCAGCGCTGCCCGCACCCCGTTGACGTTCCACGAGAGGACCTTCATCGGCCGCAACATCCCGCGCGCCCGCCGCCGGCCGCAACGCTGTTCTTGCGCCGCACGCCGCTGTTGATTCAGGCCGCCCCCGCCGCACGCTGACCGCTCCTCCCTCCATGGCCGTTTTCCCTCACCTGCCCCTCGGGCAACGCATCCCCGGCGGAGCGCACTCGGTGTCGTGCAGCCTGCCCACGATGCGCGACGTGCGCGGCTACGAGGAGAAGGATCCCGCCGTGATGCGGGCGCTGAGCTCCGGCTACCCGCGCTTCGTCGTGCATCCTTTCGCGCGCCGGCTGGCGGAGCAACTGATCGCCAACGATCCCGCCCTGCGCGGGCGCGAAGTCTGGCTGGTGCCCTCCTCCGGCGCCGCGGCGCGGCTGGCGGCACATCTGGGTGGATCAAGCGGAGCGCGGTCCTTCGAAAGCGACGGCCTGCACGGGCTCTCGCATCCGGTCTCCGCCGAAATCGCCGCCCGCGCGAAGACCTACCTGCAGAACACGGGTGGATTCCTTTCCTCCCGCGAAGCCGAGGACCATCTGGTGCGCCTCGGGCTGCTGCCGGCGATCCATCCTGAGCTACTCCACCCGGGCGACGCCGCGGCGAAGGTCCGCGCGGAGTTGCGCGGCGCGCTCACCGGAACCGCCGACGCCGACTTGTTCCTCGCTCCCAGCGGCATGAACGCCGTCTGGGCGGCGTTCCGCGCGGCCTCCGCCCTCCAGGCGGCGCGCGGCCGCACCGTCTGGCTCCAACTCGGCTGGCTCTACCTCGACACCATCGCGATCCTGCAGCGCTTCACCGGGGCGCCGGAGAACTACGTCCATATCCGCGATCCCCTCGACTTCACCGCGATCGAGCGGGCCCTCGCCGCACACGGCGGCCGCATCGCCGGCGTCATCGCCGAGGTCCCCACCAACCCGCTTATCCAGACGCCCGACCTGCCCGCGCTCGGGGCGCTGTGCCGGCGCCACGGCGCGCTCCTGATCGTCGACCCGTCGATCGCCTCGATCTACGAGGTCGACGCGCTGCCGCACGCGGACCTGCTGGTCACCAGCCTCACCAAGTACACCGCGAGCGAGGGCGACCTCACCGCCGGACTCGTGGCGGTCAACCCGGCGGGGCCCGATGCCGCCGCGCTGCGGAGCGCCCTGCCCGCCGAGCTGGAGCCGTTCTACCCGCGGGACCTCGCGCGTCTCGCCGCCCAGATCGGCGGGACCCGCGACGTACTCCGGCAGATCGATGCCAACGCCGCGCGGGTCGCGGCGTTCCTCGGTTCGCACCCCGCCGTCGGCGAGGTGCGCTGGGCCCTGCACGCGGACTCCGCGGAGAATTTCCGCCGCATCGCCCGCCACCCCGGCGCGACAGGTGGGATGATCACGTTCACGCTGCGGCGGGCCGGCGCGTTGGAGGCATTCTATGACCGGCTGCGCCTGCCCAAGGGTCCGAGCTTCGGGATGAAAACGACGCTCGTGTGCCCGTTCATGTACCTGGCGCACTACGACCTCGTGACCACGCCGGCGGGCCGCGCCGAGCTGGCCGCGAGCGGGATCGACCCCGACCTGCTGCGCCTGTGTTGCGGGACGGAGCCGGCGGAGGAAATCATCGGCGCGCTGGCCGAGGCGCTGGATTGACCGGCGGCATGCCTCCCTCCTGCACGCTCGCGGTGAAAGCGGTGCCGAACGCGCCGCGCAGCGCGCTCGCCGGCTGGCTGGGCGAGGCCCTGAAGGTCCGCGTCCAGGCCCCGCCGGTCGAGGGCCGCGCCAACGAGGCCTTGTGCGCGTTCCTCGCCGGGGAACTTGACCTGCCGCGCCGCGCCGTAACGGTCCTGCGCGGGGACACCTCGCGCCTGAAGCTCGTCCGCATCGAGGGACTCGCCGAGGCCGACGTCCGCGAGCGGCTCGCCGCCGCCGCGCCCTGAGCGGGTGCATCCCGCGGGACCTCCGGCACGTAGCCTTTTCACATGAACACCCTCACCTCCCGACTCACGCTGCTTGCGGCCGTGGGTGCCCTCCTGTTTCCCGCCGCCGCCGTCGCCGCCGCCCCCTCCGGGCGTCCGGCCTCGGCCAAGGTCTCGCTCACAGTGGAGTCCGGCTTCACCGGGAGCACCGACCTCGAGGCCCGCGGGGCCCCGGCGGGCGGCCTCTCCGTGTCCCAGGCCAGCGCGCGGATCAACGTCCCGCTGCCGCCGCTGAGCGCCAGCTGGTTCCCGGGCGTGAGCCTGCGCTACCGCCACCACCGCCTCGACCGCGATACCGGCACGCCGCTGCCTGGCGACCTGCGGAGCCTGAGCCTCGGCCTCAACGCCTACGGCGTGCTTTCGCCCGAATGGACCTTCATCGGCAGCGTGAGCCCCGGCTTCGGCAACGCCGGCGGCGGCTTCGGGTCCCGCGGCTTCGGCGTGGGCGTGATGGCGATCGCCATGCGGAAATTCGACTCCGACCTGAGCGCCGGCTTCGGCCTGCGCTACGATTCGCTCGCCCGCGGCTCCACCCGCATCCTCCCGGTCGCCACCTTTGACTGGGCCCCCGCGCCGGGCTGGAAGGCGTTCCTCGGCTTCCCGCGCACCGGTGCCTCATGGGCCATGGACAAGGAGTGGTCGGCCGAGTTCACGGCCGAGATGGACTTCGGCTCTTTCTACGTGATGGACGACCCCTCTCCGGCCGGCCGCAACAAGCCGGCGCTGAACCGCACCCGGCTCGAATACAAGGCCGTGCGCGTCGGACCCGCCCTCAAGTGGCAGGCCGCGCCCGATTTCTCCGCCCGGCTCGGCGCCGGCATCGTGCCCTTCCTCGAGGCCGAGTACGAACAGCGCGGCTTCAAGCTGAAGTCCGGCGGCGCGACCGGCTTCGCCAGCATCGAGCTCGACTGGAAGTTCTAGGCCGGCCGCGGGCGCGTAAGCCTGGCCAAGCGCGCCACGAGGAACACGGCGGCGAACGAGAGTCCGCCGGCGATGCCGGTCCACACCCCGGCCGCGCCGAAGCCCGCGCCGAAACCAAGACCGTAGCCGAGCGGCAGCGCGACGACCCAGTACGCGACGAGCGTGATCGCGGCCGGGACGCGGACGTCCATCAGCCCGCGCAACGCCGCGGCGGCGATCACCTGCACGCCGTCGGCGAGTTGGAAGACGGCGGCCACGCCGAGCAGCTGGACGGCCATCATGACCACGGCGGCGTCGGGCACGAAGCGCCGCGCGATGACGTCGCCGCCCAGCCAGAAGGCCAGGGCGAACACGGTCATCACGGCGAAACCCAGCCCCACGACCCCGAAGGCGATCGGGCGCAGCCGGCGCCGCTCGCCCGCCCCGGCCGCGCGGCTCACCCGCATGCCGGCGGCGATCGAGAGCCCGAGCGGGAACATGAAGGCGAACGTCGCGCAAGTGATGGCGATCTGGTGGGCCGCGAGCGGTACCGCGCCGAGCCAGCCGACCATGATGCCCGAGAACGCGAATGCCGTCGTCTCGAAGAGCAGCATGCCTGCCGCCGGCGCGCCCAGCCCCAGCATCCGCCGGAAGCGCTCCCGGGAATAGCCGCCCAGCCAGCGCCGCGGCCACGCCGCCCGGAGCGCCGGGTAGCGCGCCAGCCACGCGAGGATCACCAGCGCCCCGAGCGTGCGCGAAACCAGCGTGGAGATCCCCGCGCCGGTAAGCCCCAGCGCCGGCGCGCCGAGGTGCCCGTAGATGAACACCCAGTTGAGCAGCGCGTTCAGGCCGACGCCCGCCAGCATGATGAACATCGGCACCCACGGGTGCCCCATCGCCTCGGCGAATTGCCGCAGCGCGAGGTAGACGAGCACCGGCACGATCGAGGCGGCGAACAACAGGTAGAACGGTGTCACGATCGCGAGCACCTCCGGTGGCTGCCCGAACCGGTGCAGCTGCGTCGCCAGGAGCGCCATCACGAGGAATTCCGCGAGGCCGATCACGAGCGCCAGCGTGAGCCCGTGCCGCAGGTACTCGCCCGCCTCCGCCGGGTCACCGGCGCCCCGCGCCCGCGAGGCGAAGATCGAGACCGGGATCATCCAGCCGATGCCGAAGACGTAGAAGATGTTGAAGATATTCCCGCCGAAGGCCGAAGCCGCCAGCGGCACCGTGCCCGCCTGGCCGATCATCACGCTGTCGGTCACCCCCATCAGCATCTGACTCACCTGCCCAACGACGATCGGCGTCGCCAACGTCAGGGTCAGGCGCAGCTCGCGCAGGTAATCGGAGGCGCGTGACATCAGAAAGGACATCGGAGGGAAAACGCCGCGCGGCGTCGAGCCCGCCCGGCGGTTGCGTCCGCCCGGGACCATCCGCAACGTCCCGCCATGCCGCACCCCACCGCGCTCCGGCGCGCCGCCTTCCTCGCCCTCGCGCCGCTGGTCGCCCCGTTCCTCCCCGCCGCGGACCCGGCCTACCGCACCCCCAGCGCGCCGCTCGCCGCGATCGTCGACACCCCGAGCGCGCCCGTCGCCGTGCTCAGCCCCGACCGCACCCGGCTCCTGCTGCTCGACCGCCCCGAGGCGCCGTCCATCGCCGAGCTGGCCCAACCCGAACTGAAGCTCGCCGGCCTGCGCATCAACCCCGCGACCAACGCACGCAGCCGCGAGGCCTCCTACACCGGGCTGACGTTCCAGCCGCTCGACGGCGGCCCCGCCAAACGCGTCACGGGCCTGCCCGCCGACACGCGGATCGCCGGCTACGAATGGAGCCGGGACGGTCGTCACCTCGCGCTCACCGTCGTCTTCAACCAAGGCTCCGCGCTGTGGCTCGTCGACGTCGCCTCCGGCACCGCCAGACGGCTAACCGACCCCGTCCTCAACGGCTTCTTCGGCGACCCGATGGTGTGGCTCGACAACGCCACGCTGCTGATCCGCCGGATCCCGGCCGGCCGCGGTCCGGCCCCGTTGGAACCGACGGTGCCCACCGGTCCCGTCGTGCAGGAGAGCAAAGGCGGTCGCGCCGGCGCCCGCACCTACGACGGGCTGCTTGCCGGGCCGCACGACGAGGCGCTCTTCGAACATTACGGCACCAGCGAACTCGCGCTGGTCACGATCGACGGCGCGGAAGCCGTGCTGCCCGTGCGCGGGCTGCTATCTTCGGTACTCCCCTCGCCCGACGGCCGGCACCTGATCGTCGAGACGCTGCAGCGGCCCTATTCCTACCTCGTGCCGGCGAGTCGTTTCCCGGTGACGATCGACGTGCTCGATCGCGCCGGGCGGCGCGAACGCCGCGTGGCCTCGCTGCCGCTCAACGAAGGCTCGGAGAACGGCAGCGTGCGGCCCGGACCGCGCGGCGTGGGCTGGCGGGCCGACGCCCCCGCGACCCTGAGCTGGGCGCAGGACCTCGGGCGCGGCGCGAAGCAGCCCGACGGCAAGGCGGCGCGGGACGCTTGGTTCACGCAGGCCGCCCCCTTCGACGGGAAACCGGTCGAGCTGCAGCGCTTCGAGTACCGGATCGGCGGGGTACAATGGGGCGACGACGGCCTCGCGCTCGTGACGGAGAGCTGGACCACGACGCGCGTCACCCGCCTCTGGCGCGTGGCTCCCGGCCAGCCCGGCTCCGCGCGGAAGCTGCTCTTCGAACGCAAGACCGAGGACCGTTACCGCGACCCCGGCCGGCCGGCCACCACCCGTAACGCCCTCGGCCGCCTCGTCCTCGCGCGCGGGCCCGGCGGCAAGCTGTTCCTCCACGGCGCGGGCGCCTCGCCGGAAGGCGACCGGCCGTTTATCGACGAATTCGACGCGGAGACCGGCGCGACGCGCCGCCTCTGGCGTTCCGCGCCGCCGCACTACGAGGAGTTCGTCGCATTCCTCGACGCCGGCTTCACCCGCGCGCTCGTGAGCCGCGAGTCGGCCACCGAACCGCTGAACTTCCTTGTGCGCGACTACGGGACCGGCGCGCTGACCCCGCTGACAGCCAACCGCAACCCGCACCCCGCGTTCAATGACGTGCGCCGCGAGGTCGTGCGCTACCAGCGGCCCGACGGCGTGCCGCTCTCGGGCACGCTCTACCTGCCGCCGGGCTGGACGCCCGCCAAGGGTCCGCTGCCTACGCTGCTGTGGGCCTACCCGCGGGAATTCCTCGACGCGGAGAACGCGAGCCAGGTGAAGGCGACGCCGGAACGCTTCGCGCGGGTGAGCCCGACGGGGCCGCTGCCGTTCACGCTGGCCGGCTACGCGGTGTTCGACGACCCGGCGATGCCGATCATCGCCCCCAAGGGCGGCAAGCCCAACGACACCTACGTCGAGCAGCTGGTGGCGAACGCGCAGGCGGCGGTCGACGAACTGGTGCGCCGCGGCGTGGCCGACCCGAAGCGGATCGCGGTGGGCGGGCACAGCTACGGCGCCTTCATGACCGCCAACCTGCTCGCGCACTCGACGCTCTTCCGCGCCGGCATCGCCCGCAGCGGCGCCTACAACCGCACGCTCACGCCGTTCGGCTTCCAGAGCGAGACGCGCTGGTTCTGGCAGGCGCCCCAGGTGTACGCGCAGATGTCGCCCTTCAATCACGCCCACCGGATCAAGGCCCCGATCCTCCTGATCCACGGCGCGGCCGACAACAACTCGGGCACGTTCCCGATCCAGACCGAGCGCTTCTACGCGGCCCTGAAGGGACAAGGGGCCAACGCCCGCTACGTCGTGCTGCCGCACGAGAGCCACGGATACCGCGCCCGCGAGAGCCTGCTCCATGTGCTGTGGGAAACGGAGAGCTGGCTCGGCACCCATCTCGCACCGCCGGCCGCGCCATGAGATCACGGCTGATCTGGACGGCGGTGCTGATCACCGCGATCGCGGGCTTCTACTTCGCGACGATCCGCCCAGCGCTCCGCACCCCCGAGCCCGGCCCCGATCGTCGGCGAGTCGACCGCGAGTTCCGCACCTTCGAACCTCCGCCGATCCCGCCCCCGCCGTTGCCGGAGCCGAGGATGCCTTCGCTCACGTTGCCGCCGCCCGGAACCGTCCTGCGCAACGACCCGGTGCCGGGGCCGCCCGAGGTTCCCATCCAGAACGGGGCGACGATCGATTTCTCCACCGGCGCTCCGCACGTGCGGATGCAGGGCAAGGATCAGGAGGCCCTCGAAAAGGCGCTCCGCGACATCGCGGAGGCCACCAAGGAAGTCACGTTCCCGCCGCGGAAGTGAAACCGCCGCCAGGAACGCTCAGCGCTTCCCGGTGAGCATGTCCTCCATCAGCGCGAGGGCCGTCGCCTCGGTGATGTCCTGCACGCTGAAGCGCTGCGCGGCGCGGCCGGCCTGCGCGCCGCGGCCGATGACGTCGCTCGCCGAGGCCTGGCCGACGATCATGGAATCCTTGAGACGGATCGCCGTCGCCTGGATGTCGGGCACCGCGAGCATGGCGTCGCCGCCCAGGCCCGGCAGGACCATGTTGCGACTGGAGATGAGCACCTCGATCGCCACGTCGGCGATCTTGCCGAGGGCTTCACGCTGGCGCGCGGCGGGATCGCCGGTGAGGTGCGCGCCGGGCTCCGCAGGCAGCAGCGTGGCGGCCAGCGCCTGATCAGCGAGCTGCGCGCCGGCATGGCGGAAGGCGCGGCCGAACAGCCGCTCCACCTCGCGCACCGTCTGCTGGTCCGCCAGCGTGGGCACCGGGCGCCGCGGCGGCGGAACCGCGTTTTCACCGGTGGTCGCGGGCGCCGTGGCCGGCGCGGGTTCAACCAGGACGCGGTTCACGTAGATCACGATGCGCGGGGCACCATCGGTCTGGTGCGAACGCCGGAAGCCCTCGAGCACACCCTCGGCGTTCTGTCGCGAGATGAGCGTGTCGGGCGTCGGCGGAAACACCCGCTGTCCGCCGGATGCCCGCGGAATTTCCGGCAACGGCGGGCGCACCGGAGCCTGCGCGACGGGCGGTGGCACCGGGGCCGTCTCACGCGGGTCCTGCGCCGGAAGGGACGACGAAATCAGCACGCAGGGCGCGAAGAGACGGAGGAACGTTTTCATGGCGGAAGGTCCGTGGGCTCAACGCGCCTGCCGGACGCGCACGGTGTACTTCTTCGCCGCCGGACCCATCGCGGTGAAACGCACGGCCTCGGTGGCGTACTCGGAAAGGATGAGGTTCTGCCACGGCGTCTCATCACCGGTCGGGAAACCCTGCGCGTCCTTGAACAGGCAGTTCACCTGGACCTGGATCCGGCGGTTCTCGCGGTTCTTGACGTTGGCCACGACCTCGAGGCGTCCGTCGGAGAGCGGCACCTCCTGCAGCCCGGTGCAGGTGACGGAGTTCTGCGCGGCTTGGTCGAGCAGCACGAACCGGTCGGTGTTCTCGAGGGTGAACTTGGTCGTGTCGAGCGGCGGGAACGGGCCGGTCTCGTGCACGCAGCCGGCGAGGCCGAGCACGGCGAAGGTCGCGGTGAGGAGCAGTAGGGCGATGGGCTTCATGGTGCGGTGCACGGGACAGGAAATGAGACTGCGGATCAGCGGGAGAGTTCGCTCAAAATCACGACGGTGTCGCGGTCGCCGGCCGCAACCTCGAACGACACCGGCCGCGTGCGGGCGGCGAGCACCCGGCCCTCGCGGTCGAGGAACTCGATCCGGCCCGAATGCGGGCCCGGCGGCAGCTTGAGCGCGGCGAAGCTCAGCCGCTGGGGCAGGTTGCTCCATTGCCGTGTGTCGGCCTCCGGTCGCGTGGCGGCGGAGACGATCTTGCCCAACACGCCGACCACGCCGAGCCCGAGAGCCGCTGCGTCCGCCCCGTCACCTTCCCGCCCGCGGCGATCCCGCCGCCGGGCCTCGTCGCTGGCGATCACGGCCCCGGCCAGCGCGGCATCGCTCGCGGCGTCGACGCCTGCCTTGAACACCGCCTTGTTGCCGAGGATGTGGTCCATCACTCGTCGGCCGCGGGTCACGGCCTGGAATCCGAGGTCATCGTACGCCGGGAGCGGCACGATGCGGCGGCCTTCATCGAGCACGAGCCGGGCGGAACGCGTGGCCGAATCCTCGACGTGGAAACGCAGCTGCTCGCCGTACGGGCCCGCGGCATACTTGCGCGGGCCATGGCCGTACTCCGTGAAGACAAGGACGTTCGCGGCAGGGTTGTAGTCGGGCAGGAAGTGCTTCTCCCCGGCATGGGCCCGCGCCCGGGCCAGCGCTTCCGAGCCGTCGCCCTGCAGCTTCGCCGTCGCGAGGCCCTCGAGGTAGTCGAGCAGCACGTAGTCGGAGTCGTATTTTTCCTCGGCGGTGCCGGCATCGAGGAAGCTGCCCGAGCGGAAGCAGGCCCGGGCGTTGTCGGGTTCGCCGTCGCGCCAGTACAGCAGCCCGCGGTAATAGTAGGCCATCACGCGCTCGTAGGGCTCGCCGATGAAGGTCTTGGAACCCTCCGCGGTGAACAGCCCGCGGGCGCGGGCGGCGTCGGCGTCGTTGGCGATGATCCCGCCGATCCGCGCGATCGCATCGTCGAGCGCGGCCTTGGCCTCATCGTGGCGGCCGGTCCGCAGCGCCGTGGCCGCCGTGCGGTACGCGTGCAGCACGCGGTCGCGCTCCGGCACTGCGGGCACGCCGCGCGTTTCCGCGGCCGTGCCGGAACGCCGGGCGCGCGGCTCCCCGGGTGGCGTCGCGCAAGAGGCCAGCAGCAGGCAGAGCGCGGCGGCCGGCAGGAACAACCGGCGGCGCGCCGATGAAACCGGCGCGGCCAAGGGATCAGCGGTAGGCCGCGTCCTCGAGGCCCTGCTTCTTGATCTCGGCGACGTCCTCCCAGACGATCCGGCTCGTGCGGGCGTCGGTCAGCCGGAAGCTGTAGAGGATGTAGTCGCTGGTGCCGGCGCTCGTGCGGGTGGACATGCCTTCGAGTTTGCCGGTCAGGAAGTAATCCGCGCCGCCGAACTCGACCACGTTGGGGTCGGAGGAGGCGGTGACCTGGCCGGAGCGCTTGAGTTCACGCTCGCGCTGCAGGGTGCGCATCATGTCGCGGTCGAGGAAGCTCACCCGGCCGGCGGCCTTGGAGTTGAGCTGGGTGCGGATGCGCGTGAGGAAGATGTCCTTGTTGACGGGAAAGCGGGTGTTGTTGACCACCGGCTCGAGCACGACGCTCGGCGGATTCGCGGCGTGGGCGATCTGCGGGATGCCGAGGATGCTGCGCGCCATGCGGTCGGTGACCGTCACGAGGTCCTGCGACTCGATGCCGGTGCCGGCCACGAAGCCGCGCTCGTCGGGGCGCATCTCCGTCACCGGTACGCCCGAGGGGTTCTTCACGCCCTCGGTGGTCGCGCAGCCCGTGAGCAGCAGGAAGCCGGCGGCGGCGCCGGCGGAAAGAAGACGGGGAATCACGGTCGTCATCATGGAGGTAAGGGAAAGGACGCGGCGACCCGCGGGGAAGTCACACGAGGGCGGGACTCAGGCCGGTTCAGCGGCCGAAGAGGCTGTTGGCGCCGCTCATCGGCGAGACGCCGTAATAATTGTTGATGATGGTCACGTGTTGCGGGGCAGGCGCCAGGGCAGGAGTGACGGAAGGCGCCGGAGCGGGTGCGTAGACCACCGTCGGGGTGGTCGGTCGAACGTAGGTTTCGCGAGCGCGCCGGGCATCCGCCACGGCTCCCAGGAGGAGACCGGCGCCGGCTCCCCAAGCCGCGCCGCGGGCACCGCTGTGGCCGAAGGCGCCGCTATTGTTGCCGATGATTCCGCCGGCCAGCGCCCCAAGCAGGAGGCCCGTCGAGGCGGCCGAAGGCTCGGCGTAAACTCCCATGCCGTAGGCGTAAGGATAGTCCGGGCCATAGCCCGGATAATAGCCGTAGGCATACCCCGGATACCGCGCGTAGCCGGGAGCAAACCAGCCGTAGCCCACGCGCACCGAAACCCGATCACCCCGGTGATGACCCTCCCAGCGGGGCGGCGGAGCCGGGCGATGATCCCCCCTCGGACCAGCCGGCGGTGGCGCGCCGCGGCCACCCCCCGGACGAAAGATCTCGGACCGGACGGGCGCGACCAACAGCACGGAGAGAAGCACGGCGGCGGTGGTTTTCATGGCCTTAAGGCAAGGTGTCCGACAGGCTGATCGCGGCAAGGTTTCCACCGATTTCCCGCCCGCGAGTAGGCTCGATTGCGGCGCGATGCCGCCGCGCCCTCGTTTTTCTGCTGCGGAAAGGAACAAAGAAGTTTGGCTCCACGCATGAGCGAAGAGCAGAAGCCCCAGCCGGTCCTTCGTCTGAAACCCCGCGCGAATCCGGCCGCTCCCGCCCCCGCCGAGTCCACGCCCGCGGCTCCGCCCAACGCGGCATCGGAGAAGGCCTCCTCCCCCACGGCTCCGCCGGCGGAACCCGCTTCACCGGCAACGGCAGCCGACTCGGCGCCCAAGATCCGTTTCAAGCCGCGCCTCGCTCCCGCACCCGCGCCCGCAGCCGGCGAGGCACCGAAACCGGTTTCGCCGGAAACACCCGCGCCGGCTCCGGCCGCGGAAACCCCCGCCGTGCCGGCCGCCGCCCCGGCGCCAGCTCCGCGCGTGAGCCTGAAGCCCAGGTTGCCCGAAGCGCCTTCCGCCGTGCCGGCGCCGGCATCACCCGCCGCCTCCTCGTCTCCGCCCGCTCCGCCGCCTCCACCGCCTCCGCCGCCTCCGCCGCCGGCCGCGCCGCCCTCACCCACCACCGAGATCGCCGCCGCGCTTTCCGCGCCCGATGCGGGCTCAAAGTTCAAGCTGAAGCCGCGGACCGAGGCCGGAGCGACGCCCCCGCCCGCGCCCGCAGGGGCCTCCGCCGCGCCCCCCTCGGCGCAGGCCGCACCTCCACCGCCGCCTCCGGCGTCCCTCGCGCCGAAGGCCCCGCCGCCGTTTCCCGTTGCCGCTCCGGCGGTCGATGCACCCGCGCCGGCGACGCCGATCGTGCGCGTCGCGGGCGAACTGGCCGAACCCACGGAAGTGGCCAAGGGCAAGCGCACCGTGTTCCTCGTCGCCGGCGCCATCGGCCTCGCGATCTTCGCGGCCGCGCTGTACTTTGCGTACTCGCTCTACTTCGCACCGGAGCCACCCCCTCCGCCTGCGGTCACGAAGAAGGCACCCGCCGCCCAGAAGTCGGCCCCGCCGCCTTCCCCGGCTCCGGCGCCCAAGGCCTCGCCGGCTCCGGCCACGCCCGTTGCCAAGGCCAAGGCCGTCACAGAGTCGCGCGCCCAGGCCGTCGCGGAGTCGGCCTCACCCGTCGCCGCCGCTTCCGCTCCTGCGCCGGCGGCCCCGTCGCCCGCTCCCGCGCCGTCAAGCCAGGCGGCTCCGGCCCCGGCACCCGCGCCCGCCGCCGAACCACCCACGGCCCGCGCCACGATCGCCAAGGGCGTCACGGCCACAACCACGCTCGAGCAGGCGGGAACCGACGCGAGCGTCGAGTTCCGCACCTTCGTCGCCAACGCCAAGGTCAGCGGCGTATTCCAGGGAACGCCGGCCCGCGCGTTCATCAACGGCCGCCTCGCGCGCGCCGGCGAGACGGTCGACGCCTCCCTCGGCATCGTGTTCGACCGGATCGACGCCGACAAGCGGCACATCGTCTTCCGCGATCGCACCGGCGCGACCGTGACGCGGCGCTACTGAACCACCCGGGCGGACGCGAAGCCGAGCGTCAGCGGTCGAGCCCGTCCACCGGTTCGCCCGCCTTCAGCTCGCGATCGCTGCCCGCGCGGTAGAGCCACGCGGAACCCGCGAGGAGGGTGAGCTTCCCCCCGCGCCAGCCCACCATCGAGGTGTCGCCGATGCCGAGCACGACGTCGGCCGGGTTGAAACGCAGGTAGCTGCGGATCTTGCCGGCCCGGGTGCGGAAGTCGGCTTCCGCCGAAGGCAGCGGGTGATGCGGGTTAATGGTCACCGGCACGAGGCCGAGCGCGCGGCGGGAGGGAATTTCCGCGACGGGGAAGTCATTGGTCGTGCCGATCACGATCCCCGCGACGTTGGCCCCGGCGCTCGAGCCAGCGTAGGGCACCCCGGCGCGCACGCGGCTCCGGATCCGTTCCAGGTTTCCCGAGCGGTTGAGCTCGGCCAGCAGCACGAACGTCTCGCCGCCGACGATGAAGATGCCGTCGGCCGCCTCGAGCCGAGCCCGCGCGGACGCTGGATCGAGCCGGTGCGGCGATTCGCCCACCGCTCCGAGGTCGCGGAACGCCACGACAAGCCGCGCCTCCATCGCGTCGCGGTCGTCGGGGTGCACGGCGTCGAGGATCAGCGCCACGCGCGTGCGGCCCTTGAAGCCCTCCTTGAGCGCGGGCCGCAGGGCGTCGGCGAAGACCGCGCCCTTCAGCGAATTGCCGCCTAGGAGGAAGACCGGCCCCTGCGCCGCGGAGGCGGTGGCGGGCAGGAAGGCGAGCAGGAGGACGAGGAGGCGCGCCATCATCATGAGCCGAGGAGCAGTACACCTTTGAACACGAGCAGCACCACGCCCACCAACGCGCAGCAGGCGAGGAAGCCGAGCGTGTCGGTGCGGTCCCAGCGCGTGAATTCCCAGTTCGATCTGGGGAAAAGCTTGAGGTGGTCGTACCGCGTCGGATGGGCGTAGCTCTCGGCGACGCGCCGCGCGTCCTCCTCGAGCGTCGGCGCGACCGGGGTCTTCATCCGCGCGTAGAAGCGCGCGACGCGCTCCGGATCCGTGGGCCGCGTGACCAGGCTCACACCGAAGATGAGCAGGATGGGGATGAGGGCGTCGACAAGGTAGCGGGTCGTGAGCAGTTGCGCGGAGGAGAAGCCGGCGACGTCGACTCCGAGGAGGGAAAGGAGGAAGACCTCGGTGCGGAAGAGTCCCTTGCCGGTACGCGGCGACGTCGGGTCCTTCGGGTCGACGCGCACGACGCCCTCCTCGAAGTAGAGCGACACGGGCTCAATCCGCCGCGTGACGGTGATCTTTTCGCCGGGGGCCTTGGCTCGGCCCGCGGCGACATCGACCGCGGTGGCGTCGACCTCCGCCCTCACCACGCGCTCGCGGGTCATCGCCGTCAGCGTCTCCGAGCGGGCCAGCGCGGGGATCGAGGAGACGACGGAGGGAATGACCGCGATGAGCAGGAGAGTGACGAACACCTGCACGCGCACGGCGGTCTCCGTGACGCCCCGCCAGAGGAACAGCACGGTGATCGGCACGCCCCAGACGAGCAGCAGCACGATCGCGAACTTCAGGATCACCACGACGCTGTTCAGGAAGAGCCCGACGAGGACGCCGGCGGCGAGGAGCAGCGGCACGGCGAGCCGCGCCACGACGACGTAGTGGCGCTCGTCGCGCCCGGGAAAGAGCGGCTCGTAGAGGTTCTTCACCACGAGGCCCGAGAGCACGACCGACTGGGCGCCGAGCACGGCCACCTTTCCGCCTAGGATGCCGGTGATCATGATGCCGATCAGGCCGACGGGCAGCAGCTCCCGCGTCATGAGTCCCCACGCCTGGTCGGGGTCGGACAGGTTGGGCCCGAACAGCGCCAGCGCGATGAGTCCGCAATAGGCCCACGCGATGGTGACGAAGCGCTTGCTGAAGCCGCCCGTGACCGCGCCGAGGCGGGCCGCCATCTCATCCTTGGCCGACCCGGAGATCGCCATGTTGGCCTGCGTGCCGGCGATCCCGATCAGCTGCACCAGCAGGAGGGCGGCGATCGAGTACCAGGTGTACTCGGAGGCGATGTCGCCGCCGAAGAGGTTGAACATGACGTCGGGCAACTTCTCGTGCAGCGCCTGCGTGCCGCCGATCCGCGACAGCCCGAAGGGGATGAGGATGATGGAGATCAGGACCACCAGCATGGCCTGGATCGCGTCGACCACGGCGGAGGCCTTGAGGCCCCCGAGCATGATGAACACCGCGACGATGCCGGTGGAGACGAGGTAGAAGGTGACGGGCTTGAGGTAGGTGACGTAGGGCTGCAGCTCGCCTCGCTTGTAATAGTCGCTGAGCGTCTCGTAGCGGGCCGCCTCGGCGGCCGGCAACGCCCCGGCCTGGCGCTGCTGCCGCAGCTTGGCGTACTCGTGGTAATCGGCCACCCGCTGCCGTTCCTCGGGCGTCCAAACCGCCTCCTCCTTCACCATCAGCGGCTGCAGGGTCTTCAGCGCGGTGACATTGCCTGCCGCAATCACGCCGATGACCGCGATGATCAGCATCGTCACCGCGTAGAGCGTCGCGAGGAACCGGCTGCCGAAGCGGTCGGCAAAGAGGTCCGCCATCGTCGTGAGCCGCACGCGGCGGAACCAGACGTTCATGAACCAGTAGTAGGGCGTGAGAAAGAGCGTGATCAGCGCCAGCCAAGCGCCGCCCGCTCCCTGCCGGTAGACCGAGCTCGAAGTGGTCGTCGCCTGCCCCGGATCGGTCATGTTGCCGAAGCTCAGGAAGAACTGCAGCCAGCGGCCGAGGGAACGCCCGCCGAGGAAGAAGTCGCCCTCGCCCTTCACGCCGCGCGAGAGCGCCTTGCCGATCAGGAGGACGGCCACGATGTAGCCGAGCAGGATGGTGACGTCGATCCAGTGCAGGCCGAAGAGCTTCATGGGGAAGGGCGACGGGGCAGAGGAAGTGGAGTACGGCGGCGTGTGGCGAACACGTTCTCGCGGGCGCGCCGAGCCGGCGCGGGATTGAGGCCGGGGCGGTGGCGGGCTGGCGGAGGGTTGGCCGGCGGCATCGACCGCGCCCTCGATCGGAATCGGCGAACGCGAAGCCCCCTCCGCCGTGGCTCAGTCCTGCTTCCCGGCGCGCTTCTTGCCGCGCTTGGCGGCAGCGGCATCCGTGCCGGCCACGTTCGGCGCGGGCATGGGTGCGTTCGTCGCCGCCCGCCACGCCACCAGCCGCGCATGGAGCTCCTTCGTCTTGGCCGGAAGCTCGGTCGCGAGGTTGCGCACCTCACCGAGGTCGTCGCGCAGGTTGTACAGCTCCAGCCGGCCGTCCTCCAGGAACTCCATCAGCTTCCATTCGCCGGCGTGGATCAGGCTGACCGGCGTTGTGCGCCACTGGCCCGGTCCTGCGCCGAGGTACCCGGGGAAATGCTGGAAGAACGCGTCCCGGGCCAGCCGCGCCCCGGGATCACGCAGGAGCGGAAGCAGGCTTTCCCCGTCGAAAACCTGCGGGACCGGCAGCGGTGCGCCCGCGATCGCCGCCAGCGTCGGGTAGACGTCCACATGGACCGTCGGCACGCCGCATGAGGTGCCCGCCGGAACCCGTCCCGGCCAACGCACGATCAGAGGCACGCGCGTGCCTCCCTCATAGAGGCTGCCCTTGCCGTTCCGCAGCGGGGCGTTGTCGGTCACGTCATCCTTGCTGCGCTCGAGGCCGGCACGGGCGTAGCCGCCCACGCCGCCGTTGTCGCTGGCGAAAATCACCACGGTGTCGTCGGCCAACCCAAGTTCATCGAGGAGGGCGGTGATCCGGCCGACGCTCTCGTCGACGCTCGCGATCATCGCCGCGTAGACGGGATTGCGGTGGCCGCCGGCGCCCGGCTTGGCGCGGAAGCGCGCGATCACCTCCTCCTTGGCATGGTGCGGGGAGTGCACGCCGAAGTGCGGCAGATAAAGGAAGAAGGGCCGGTCTCGGTGGCGCCGGATGAAGTCGATCGCGCGGTCGGTGAGGAAATCGGCCAGGTACTGGCCCTTCGGGTAATCGACCGCCGGATTGGTGCGGAAGTCGTAATGCTGGCCGGCGCTCTCGATCGCCTCGTCGAAGCCGCGCCGCGCGGGGTGGTGATCCCCCTGCTGGCCGAGGTGCCACTTGCCGAACATCGCGGTGGCGTAGCCGCTCCGCTTCAGCGCCTGCGGCAGGAGCACGCGGTCGAGCGGGAGGTTGGTGACGTTCTCCACCGGCCGCAACGGACGCGAGGACCAGTCGAACCGGCCGACGCTGCCCACGGTGTAGACGCCGGTGCGGACCGAGTACTGGCCGGTCATCAGCGCCGCGCGGGTCGGCGCGCAGTTCTGATGATGGTGATGGTTGGTGAGGCGCATCCCCTGCGAGGCGAGCCGGTCGATGTGCGGCGTCTCGTGGTAACGGCTCCCGTAGCACGCGAGGTCGGTGTAGCCCAGGTCGTCGGCCAGGATGAAGACGATGTTGGGGGGGCGCTCCGCCGGGGCGGCCACCAGCAACGGCAGGGCGGCGGCGAGAAGGAGCGCGGGCAAGGCTCGAAGCATGACCCGATGAAGGGCGGAGGCCTGGGACCGCGCGAGTCGAGACTGGAGGTTTCCGCCGGGACCCGTCCGGCGATGAGACGACGCGACGGGCGGCCCGCCTCGTCCGCCGCCCTCCGCCCGACACGCGCCTTTCCCGTTGCCCAGCGGGGCTCCCGCGCAACGCTCCCGCCAGCTCCGCCATGCGTCTCACCGGATCCCTGCTGCTGCTCGAGGACGAGCCCCTCCTGCGCCGTCGCCTCGAGTCGCACCTCGCGCGGCTCGGCGCGGAGGTCACCTGCGCGGCGACGCTCGCCGAGGCGCGGCAGGCCCTCGCGGGGCTCGATTTCGACTATGCGCTGCTCGACGTGAACCTGCCCGACGGCCGCAGCCTTCGCCTGCTCGAGGAGAAGGTGGTGCCGGCGAGCGTTGTGACGGTTGTCATGACCGCCGAGGGCGGCGTGGCGGGCGCGGTCGAGGCGATGCGGCTCGGCGCGGCCGACTACCTCGTCAAACCGTTCGACCCCGAGGAACTCGGGGTGCGTTTTGGCCGCGCGCGCCGCGACCGCGGGACGAAGCGCGACCGCGAGCACCGGCGCGGCCAGGAGGTCGCGCGCGAGGAGGCCTTCTACTTCGGCCCGGCGCTGGAGGATGTGCGCCGGCAGCTGGAGAAGATCATCGCGGCCGATCGCCGCGCCCAGGGCGCGACGCCGCCCGTCCTCATCGAAGGCGAGACGGGCACCGGCAAGACGACGCTCGCGCGCTGGCTGCACAACCATGGCCCACGCGCCTCCGCGCCGCTGGTGGAGGTCAACTGTTCGGCCATTCCCGACAACCTGGCCGAGTCAGAATTGTTCGGCCACGAGCGCGGGGCCTTCACCGACGCCCGGGAGGCGCGCATCGGCCTTATCGAGGCGGCCGAGGGAGGTACCCTGTTCCTCGATGAGCTGCCGAGCCTTTCGCTCGGCATCCAGGCCAAGCTGCTCAAGGCGATCGAGGACCGGCTCGTGCGCCGCGTCGGCGGCCGGCGCGACCAGGCCGTGGACGTCCGCATCATCGCCGCGACGAACGCCGACCTGCGGGCCCTGGTGGCCGCGGGCCGCTTCCGGGACGATCTGCTGCACCGCCTCGACCTTTTCCGCGTGCGCACGCCGCCGCTGCGCGAGCGCGGAAACGACATCATCCCGCTCGCCGAGTCGATTGCCGCGCGGATCGCCCGCAACTACGGGATAACTCCCGCCCCGATCCCTCCCGAGGGGCGCGCACGGCTCCTGCGCCATCCCTGGCCCGGCAACGTCCGCGAACTCGCCCACGAGATCGAACGCTCGCTGGTGTTCGAGGACGACAAGCTCTCTTTCCGCAGCCTCGCCCGCGCCGAGGGACCGGGTCCGGCGGCGGAAGCCTGGACGACGCCCGGGTTCGAGATCCCCCAGGGCTTCGTCCTCGACGAAGCCATCAACGCCCTCGTGGCGAGGGCTCTTCGGCAGTCGGAAGGCAACGTCTCCGCCGCGGCGCGCCTGCTCGGCGTGACGCGCGACTACGTTCGCTACCGGCTGAGCGAAAAGGCGCCGGGATCCGCGGGCGGCTCCGCCTGACCGGCCGAAAGGCCCGGTCCCATGGAAACGAACACCCCGGCTGCCGCCGCACCGATGCGCCTCGACAAGTGGCTGTGGGCGGTGCGCGTCCACCGCAGCCGCGCGCTGGCGACCGACGCGTGCCGCGCGGGTTCGGTCATGGTGAACGACGTCGTCGCCAAGCCGGCGCGCGAGGTGCGACCGGGCGAGACGGTGCAGGTGAAGGTGGGATTGATCACGCGCACCCTGCGCGTTGTCGGTGCGCCGCGGTCACGGGTCGGGGCGAAGCTGGTCGCTGATTACTGCACCGACCTCACGTCTCCGGAGGAATTGGCCAAGGCGCGTGCGCATACCGTGCAGCAGGTGCTGGCGCGCGAGAAGGGCAGCGGGCGGCCGACGAAGCGCGACCGCCGACTGCTCGACGATTTGTTCGGGTAGGCCGGGGGTTCGAGACCCGACTTTCGCGCGAAGGTCGCTTCGGCATTTCCGCGGCTGCAGCCGCAGCCACATCAACGGGTCTCCACCCGGGTATGGAATTTCTCATGCGCCAGCAGGTGCAGGCGATGCATCACCAGGCTCAGGTCGGCGCAGGTTTCCCGAGCGATCGCGTCGGCATCGCCGGCCTCCGCGCGTCGCCGCACCCGCAGGAAGCGCTCCGAAAGCGGAAGGTGCTCGTCCTCGCAACCGAGCCGGCGGAGCAGCCGCCGCGCGCGATCCGCCCAGCGTCGCGCGCGCCTCACCAGGCGCCGCGCGCCGTCGGCCGTGATCCGGGCGGCCGCCAGGTCCTGGAACACGCGGCACTCGAAGGTGCGGCATTGCGTCGGGCGATCGGCGTAGATCCGGCAGGAACGATCGGCGCACAACGCCGCACACGGTTGCGGCACGCGTGTCACCGGCATCCTGGCCCGCGAGACGAGCACCGGCATTCCGGCGGACCGCAGGGCGCGCGGATCGTCGCCCGCGCCCAGCTTCACGTGGTGGAAGAGCGTCCCGTCGCAGCACAAGCCGCAGGCGCGGCACAATTTTTCCCCGGGACTCATGGTTTGGAGGCGGGAGCGGACCGCAGCGCGCGCAGGCAGGTTTCAAAGTCCTCCGGCCAAGGGCACGCGACCTTGACCAACGCCTGGGTCATCGGATGCACGAACTCCAGCGCCGCCGCATGGAGCATCACGCGCGGTACCGCCACGGTGCCGTCGCCAGTCCGGACACGCGTCGGCCCGCCGTAGAAGGGATCGCCGAGGATCGCATGGCCGCCTTCCGCGAGATGCACGCGGATCTGGTGCGTACGCCCGGTGTGCGGACTGGCCTCGACGAGAAGCGCACCCGGCAGGCGTTCGACGACGCGAAAGGATGTCCGCGCCGGATCGCCGCCACTGCGCACCGCGCCGAACCGGCTGGCCTTTCCCTCCCGGCCGACCACGCCGAGGTAGTTCTCCACCTCCCAGGTGTCGGGAGTTGCCGCGCCGGCGACGGTAAGGGCGAGGTACGTCTTGCGGACGGCCTTTCCGGCGAAGAGCGCGGAGATACCCTTGTTGGCCCGCGGGTCCCGCGTGAAGAGCACGGCTCCCGAGGTGTCGCGATCAAGGCGGTGGTGCAGGCCGAGGTAAGGCGTGCCGCCGTCGCGCTCTTGGAGGAAAGCCTGCAACGTGGATAAGACACTCGGCCGCCGCGCATCGAGGGTCGGCTGCGTGGGCAACCCCGCCGGCTTATCGACCACGATCAGCCCTTCATCCTCGAAGAGGATCCGTTCTGGTCGCCACGCGGGCGCCGCCGGCGGCGCGTCCTGCCGGGTCGCGTCGTTCCGCCGGTCGATCCTGCGCGGTTCCATGTAGTTCGAGCGTGGAGGAGGCGACTGACGGATGACAAGGAGCGGTGCGGGGCGGATGAACTCAGTGAAGGACGCCCCGAGCAGGTGTGGCAGGGGCACGCTGCAACGGCAAAGGCAGGTCTCCGGAACTTGCCCGTGAAATCTCCGAGGCTACAGCCGCAGCCAAATCGGACAGCGGAGCCGCTCGCAGCCGCGCGCCTGTTTCCCAGTTTCCCGACTTTCCAATTTCCCGCTTTTCCAAGTCTTCCGCGGCCGCCGCCGCAGCCTCATCGGACGGGTCCTGGCCTGTCTTCATTCGGAAAATTCCGTCGCGCCGGGCGATTGCCGCCGCTTCAACCGTGCCCGGCGCATGAACGTCTACTCCAAGTTCGAAACCGAGCTCGCGGTGCGGCCGGATGACATCGACCTGTACCAGCACGTGCACAGCACGCGCTACCTCGACTACG
>JACCED011436023.1_pt1 | contig 22161 bp, 20 predicted proteins | sample 7455021 | NCBI WGS metagenome assembly JACCED01 (sample SAMN15323456, study PRJNA562643) | freshwater metagenome | isolation source: river surface water | place: USA:Blue River Watershed | collected 2017-08-19
AATGTTGCTGAATACTAAATCCTGCTACCCGATTGACTGGGTTGGGAATTAAATTTGCGCCTTTTGGAAAGTCTGCCATCAGGACACGTTTAGGATAGGCAGCTTCACCGAATTGCGCTTCGATTTCCGCAACTGCGCCAGCATGACGCTCTATCTCAACGTTGAATGCTCTAGCTGCTGCTTGGCGAGTGAAATCATCTGGCGTTGCGCCAATACCGCCAAATGAAAATACAATGTCATCGGTCGCAAGGCTACGTTTAAAACTTGCTGTGAGGCGAGCAGGATCATCTGCTAAATATTCAGCCCAAGTGAGTTGCAAACCTCGTGCTTTGAGTATTTCGATGGCTTTGCTTAAGTGTGCGTCTTGGCGTTTGCCAGAAAGAATTTCATCACCAATGATGAAGATGCCGAATTGAGTCATTTAGTGCGCCGCTTCCCAGTTTTTGCCAACCCCAACTTCCGCGAGCAGGTGCACATCAAGTTTTGCCACGTTTTGCATGAGTTGTGGAAGCATGGTTTTAACTAATTCTAGTTCATTCTCTGGAACTTCTAATACCAACTCATCATGTACTTGCATAATTAATTTGGTTTGTAGTTGTTCTGTCTCTAGCCATTTCTGTACAGCAATCATCGCGAGTTTGATTAAGTCAGCTGCAGTGCCTTGCATAGGTGCATTAATCGCGGCACGCTCTGCACCGGCCCGGCGCATGCCATTGCTGCTATTGATTTCTGGCACCCATAAACGACGGCCAAAATATGTCTCTACATAACCCTTTTGTTTTGCAATTTCTCTTGTGTCTTGCATGTATGCACGCACACCTGGATAACGAGCAAAGTATCGTTCGATATAACTTTGTGCAGCGCTACGTTCGATGTTTAAGTTTTGAGCTAAACCAAAAGCACTCATGCCGTAAATTAGACCAAAGTTAATGACTTTGGCATAACGACGTTGTTCACTTGTGACTTCATCTCGTTCACAACCAAAGATTTCGGCAGCCGTTGCGCGGTGAATATCTTCGTTGTTTGCAAAAGCGCTTAGCATGCCTTCATCTTGAGATAAATGCGCCATGATGCGTAATTCAATTTGTGAATAGTCGGCAGAGACAATCACGCTTCCCGTTGGTGCGATGAAAGCTTCGCGTATGCGTCTACCTTCTGCGGTACGCACAGGAATATTTTGTAAGTTAGGGTCAGAGCTTGCCAAACGACCTGTAATCGCGACTGCTTGGTTGTAGTTTGTGTGAACGCGTCCAGTTTGCGTGTTAATCATTTTCGGTAATTTGTCTGTATACGTCGATTTGAGTTTTGCTAGGCCACGATATTCAAGCAGCACTTTTGGCAATGGATAATCAAGCGCTAATTCTTGCAGTACATCTTCATCAGTTGATGGTGCGCCAGAAGGTGTTTTTTTAGTGGGCTTGATACCTAACTTACCGAATAAAATTTCTTGTAATTGTTTTGGTGAGCCTAAATTAAAAGGTTGGCCTGCAAGCTCAAACGCTTGCTTTTCTAAATCCATTAACTTCATGCCAATTTCATTGCTTTGTTTGTTGAGCATTGCTTGGTCAATGAGTACGCCATTCCGTTCAATTGTGAATAAAACATTTCTGGATGGCATTTCAATTTGACTGTAAATAAAGTCTAATTTTGCATCATCTTTAATCGCTGGATACATTGCTTGGTGCAACTGCAAAGTAATGTCTGCATCTTCAGCTGCATATTCAGCTGCGACTTCTACCGTGACTTGATTAAACCCAACTTGTTTTGCACCTTTGCCTGCGACTTCCTCAAAGCTAATCGTTTTGATGCCAAGGTGACGCATGGCAAGGTCATCCATATTGTGTGTTTTGTGCGATTCAAATACGTAGGATTGCAGCAGCGTGTCATGTGCAATGCCTTTAAGCGCAATGCCGTGATTAGCCAAAACATGTTGGTCATATTTAAGATTTTGACCGACTTTTTTAATCTCCGGATTCTCCAGAATTGGTTTTACTTTAGATAAAGTTTCTGAAAAATTAAGTTGTATTGGCGCATCAAAATAATCGTGCGTCAGAGGAAGGTAAGCGCCTGAGCCTGCTTCTACACTAAATGACATGCCAACAATTTTTGCTGTAAGAGGATCAAGTGATGTTGTTTCCGTATCAAAGCAGATGATTTCAGCGTTACGTATTTTTGTTAACCAAACATCTAAATCTGCTTCACTGAGAATGGTGCTGTAGTTGCGCGTAGTCACTGCTTGGTGCGTGATGGTGGCAAACATATCAGTTGTCTCTTGAGACGGATTATTTTGCTGGTTGCTTAAGCCAGATGTCGTCATGGTGAGTGGCGCGCTGGTGTTTGCTTCTCCGCCCATATTATCTAGTTCGCGGCGCCAAGATTTAAAATCAAAATGCTCAAATAATTCCGCAAGTTTTGCTTTGTCCATAGGACGTGGCGCAAGGTCACTGAGTCTTTCTTGTATACCAACATCACAGCGAATTGTGATGAGTTCACGTGCTGTTGGTAACCAAGGTAAGGCTTTGCGTAAATTTTCACCGACGACGCCCGTGATGCTGTCTGCATTAGCAACAATGTTTTCAAGTGTTCCATATTGCGTGAGCCATTTAACGGCAGTTTTTGGGCCAACTTTTTCTACGCCTGGCACATTATCTGAAGTGTCGCCAATTAAAATTAAATAATCGACGATGCGTTCAGGAGGCAATCCAAATTTGTTGGTGACGCCTGCAATATCGAGCACTTCATTGCTCATGGTGTTTACAATGGTGACGTTTTCATTTACTAATTGAGCGATATCTTTGTCGCCAGTTGAGATGATGACGCGCATCCCTTCACGCTCAGCTTGTTTTGCTAATGCGCCAATTACGTCATCAGCCTCTACACCATTTTCAACAATCAGGGGCCAACCCATTGCCTTGATTGTTTCATGCAAAGGCTCAACTTGCGCACGCAAATCATCTGGCATTGATGCACGATTGGCTTTGTATTCTGGATAAATATCGTCGCGGAACGTTTTACCTTTTGCATCAAAAATACACGCGCTATAATCAGCAGGGTATTCTTTATGTAATCGTCTTAACATATTGAGCACACCCTGAATCGCACCCGTTGGTTCGTTTTGCCGATTTCTTAAGTCGGGCATGGCGTGAAAAGCGCGATACAGGTAGGATGAGCCATCAACTAACAACAATGTTTTCATATTTGGGTCTACGTTATGTCTGTTGCAAAAAAAGTTCCAAAAATCGCCGATCCTGATTTTCAGGGTAGCAATCATACAGCGCACGAGTCATGGCACGCATTCGAGATTATGGCAGAATTCGTCGAGGCTACCGAAAGACTTAAAGAAATTACGCCTGCGGTATCTATTTTTGGTAGTGCCCGGACCAAGCCAAACAAGCCTTATTATCAGCTTACTGAAGAAATAGCGCGGCAACTATCCGATGCTGGCTTTAGTGTGATATCTGGTGGTGGCCCTGGCATTATGGAAGCAGCTAACAAGGGTGCGTTCCCTGGAAAATCTCCAAGCATTGGTTTGAATATCGAACTGCCACACGAGCAAACCAGAAACCCATATCAAGACATTAGTCAAAATTTTAGACATTTCTTTATGCGTAAAGTGATGTTTGTTAAATATGCTTCGGCTTATGTGGTGATGCCTGGAGGTTTCGGTACCTTGGATGAGTTGTTAGAGGCGCTGACTTTGATTCAAACAGGTAAAACCAGAAAGATTCCAATTATTTTAGTAGGTACGGAATTTTGGGCTGGCATGATTGAATGGTTTAAAACAACTTTAGTCAGTGAAGGCATGATTGAAGAAGAAGACTTAGATTTAATTCAATTGATTGATCAACCTAAAGATGTTGTTGCCGCAATCTTTAAGCACTACGAAACACGTGGGTTTGAGCTTTCAGCTTCTGAACGAAAAATACAACTTTATTTATAAGGCTTTTATTGAATCGTTTAACCGTGTTGAGTGGGTTTTTGATAGAATTGAAATGTTGGAATCATTGCTGTGTCTTACACGGGGGTTGTATGCGATTTAATAAAATATTTTTAGTTTTGGTGGCATGTGTTTCTTTAACATTGCAGTCTTTAATTCCTGCTTATGCTGCTGAAAAACAAGCAACCCCAGATAATCTGGAACCATTGCCTGAAGCGCTTCCACCTCCAGGCGCCATTGAGGGGGATGTGGGCGAAGAGCCTCAAGTCACAATTATTAAAAAAGGTGAGGATACTGTTGAGGAGTATCGTGTGCATGGTGAACTTTACATGCAAAAAATTACACCCTCTCATGGCGTACCTTATTATTTAATGAAAGAAGACCAAGATGGTGGTTGGTCTAGAGTTGATGATATTTCTAAGCCCATGGTGATTCCTAAATGGGTGATTTTCAGATTCTAAATTTGAATGAATTTTTTGGCTTAACGCACGTTAATCAACGTGCGTTGTTTATTTAAGCGCTGTTATGTCTGTATTTACCACTGTTTCTGTTGATGAATTAAAGTCTTGGTTACAAGCTTATCCTTTGGGGGAATTGCTTGAGTTACAAGGTATTGCTTCAGGCATTTCAAATACCAATTATTTTGTTACTACTACCATAGGTCGTTATGTTCTTACATTATTTGAAGAGCATAGTGCAGAAGAGCTACCTTATTTCTTAGATTTGATGACACATTTGGCTGAGCGTGGGGTTCCTTGTCCACATCCAGTACGTCGCTTGGATGGCCAGCAATTAGACATGTTAAATGGCAAGCCTGCTGCTTTGGTGAGTTGCTTGCGTGGCAAAGATATTAATCAAGCAACCCCATCACACTGCGCTGAAGTTGGGCGGGTTTTAGCTGAGATGCATATTGCTGGATTAGATTTTTTTGGTAAAAACCATGATTCTCGTGATGTTGTTTGGCGAACAGCGGTAGCAAATAAAGTGACTCCATTCTTGAATGAGGATAATCAGGCAGTACTTAACCAAACGATGGCTAAGCAAGCACAGCTTAATATTGAGCATTTGCCACAAGGTGTGATTCACGCAGATTTGTTTAAAGATAATGTGTTGTTTGATGGCGACAAAGTTGGCGGCGTCATCGATTTCTATTACGCCTGCAAAGGTGTTTTGCTTTATGACCTTGCTATTGCTGTTAACGATTGGTGTGTCGACGAAGTTGGTGCATTAGATCCAGCTCGAGTCAATGCAATGTTGCAGGCTTATCATATAGTCAGGCCGCTTACTCAAGCTGAAGCAAATGTATGGGGTGATATGTTGCAAATTGCAGCTTTGCGATTTTGGTTGTCACGTTTGAACGATTACCATTTCCCGCAGTCTGGTGAATTAACCCATGCAAAAGATCCTCTGCACTTTGAGAGAATCTTAAAATGGAGCATTAAGCATCAAGTTGAAATTGCACAGATGTTGGTTCCCGTTTAATAATTAGAATTAAATTTACAGAGATTAAAATGAATAAAGATCAATTACACGTGCATCAAGTAAAAGCTAGCCATGGATGGGCTTGGATTGCAAAAGGCTTTGCTTTATTTAGAATGAATCCTGTTATGTGGATTTTGATGTTTGCGATTTATTTATTGATTGCGATGGTGCTTTCTTATATCAATTTGGTTGGGCCACTGGTTTTGAATTTATTGGCTCCGGTATTTGTTGGTGGTTTTATGTTCGGTTGTCGTGCTTTGGATAACGGTGAGCAATTAGAATTGAATCATTTGTTTGCTGGTTTTAAACAACATACTGGACAATTGATTACTGTCGGCGGTATTTATATGACCGGTATTTTGCTTGTCATGAGTGTGATGTTCTTTAGTATTGGCCCTGACGCAATGCATGCATTAACTTCTGGTCACGAGCTTACTTCACAACAAGCCGAAGCGATTTTAGGTCATGGATTTTATAAAACGCTATTAATAGGCTTGCTTTTGATTGTGCCTTTGGTGATGTCTTACTGGTTTGCCCCAACACTTATTATTTTTAATGAGCTTACTGCTGCGCAAGCAATGCGCCAAAGCTTTTTAGCTTGTGTAGAAAACATCTTGCCATTTATGGTGTATGGCTTAATTACGATGGTGTTGTTGATGCTTGCAATTATCCCATTGGGCTTGGGCTTATTGCTGATGATTCCTGTCATGACCGCTTCTATTTATACTAGCTATAGCGATATTTTTGAGGATACTCCAGTCAAATCTGACTAATAAATGCTAGGGTAGGGTGTTGTAGTTATAAATCCAAACTCGATGCCCACCTTCTCCACCTCGCCCTTGGCTTGTTACCGCTAAAATATTTTCATCTACATCTAAGCCTACTGGAAAAGCAGGAGCCGGTATGGTTTTCATTCCAGTAAAGTCTAAGTTTGAGATCGCCACTTTTTGTGAATGATTGAGTGCAGCAAAAATATGATTCTTAAATATTTTTATTGTCCTTGCTCCCTCACCAAACTTTTTCGCTTCAATTAATGGTTCGAATTTATCGTCTTTTGCGGCACGTTCTAAATCACTAATTAATATTCGTCCAACCGTGCCAGATGCGTTTGCACTAAAGTATAGCCAATCTTCATAGACTTGGAGATGGCGTGGAGTTGCAGGCGTTTTTCGCAAGCCACGCAGAACTTTCATTGTGTTGGTATCAATGAGCCAAATGCCGCCACCACTACCCATTTGAGCAACAGCTAACAAATTGGAGTGGGGGATAAAGGCGGTGCCGCGTAAGCACATGCCGCAAGCATTGTCCCGATTAGATCCTGGTTCTGCGTAGACTTTTGGGCCTAAAGCGATAGTGCTTATAAGATAGGTATTTGTAACATCGCTAATGTCATAAAGCTCAACTTTATTTTCACCCCATAGTGTTACCGACAATAAAGTGCTCTCTGCATTAGCTGTAATAAATTTAGGAATATTGCCGGTAGGAAATGCACGCACAATTTGGTCTGTGTCAGTATCAATAAGAGCAAAGCCAGAATTGTTCATTGCATTTGCATCATCACTCCAACGATAGTAAGTCACCCAGTAATATCGGCCATCATGTGTAAACCAGCCCTCAACAGGTTTTCCAAAAAATCGTGACCCAGCTTTTAAGCTGCTGTGATCACTAAAGCTATGATCTATGGTTTTAAGCTTTTCAAACGTTTTATTTGAATAGACAAGCGTTTTTCCTGCTTCCAAGGCATTGATATACATCTTATTTTTGTGAGGATGGATGTTGACTGATTTTGGCGAAATCATTTCCTCATCCTGGTGTTTTGCGCTAAATGGGCTGATCTCGATATAGTTCTTTTGATTGTGACTATTATTATCGATCATTGCCATTGATGTTTCTGCGAGAACGAGGTTTGGCAAGCTCCAAAATAAAAACGGTAACAATCCCAAACTTAATTTTTTATAGGCTATTTTCATTATTTTGCTTTGACTTGCTTAACTTTAGTTTTTGGCGAAGATTTACTCGTTTTGCCTTTGGCAGCAGATGCTTTTACAGCGCTCGATTTTTTAGGTCTGCTTACTTTTGTCGCATTCCTTTTTGTCCCTTTAGCATTTTTTCCTTTAATAGTTTTTTCGCTAGATTTGGATTTTTCATTAGTCTGTTTAACAGTCGCTTTTTTGCCTTTTAGTTTCTTGGTTTTTTTGCGTTCATTCGCTACTGGTTTTTTGCGCGCCTTCAATAGTGTTGCTTGTTTAATTAATTCATTTCTGTTTACATCTGCCTTAGGTTCAAAAGCGACAGTGAGTTGTTGGTCACTCATCAATTTTAGTTGACCAGCTTCAATGATAAAACGATTGCTCATCAACATTGAGGCCATGAGTTTGACTTCAATGTCGTCATCATTTTCACAAGTTTCGTTTGTTCTTTTGAGCTGGGTAATAAGGAATTCCCCATCAATGGTAGATTTAAATTTACCTGCAAAATAATTACATGCTCCATAGCCATAAACGCTACCGTCTTCTGAGAAAATAAAGTACGGCTTTGTTTTTTCTTCAATCGCAACTCTGTCTAGAGTAATTAATTGCCATGCTTGTTGATGAATTTGGTTGTCATCGGCATACGCTAATAAGCTCAAGTTTTGTAAGCACAAAAATAGCGTGGCGATGCCCAAGATTCGACGTAATGAAAATGTTTGATTCATTTTGATATTTATACCTTTTCTAATTTCGCATATTCCATCGCCAGCCATTTTAAACCTTCGCGCCCAAAATTAATTTGAATGCGCATATCGCTGGCGTTGCCTTCATAACTGACCACGACGCCTTGGCCGAATTTAGCATGCGAAACTGCTTGACCTATCTTCCATGGCATCGCTGATTTTTGTTCACTACTATTAGAAGCTGCGGTTGTTTGATAGTTTTGACTGCCATAATTACTCATGCTTGGTTTTTGAACTTGACGGCTATTAAGACGTTTTAACAAGCCTTCAGGAATTTCATCTAAAAAGCGTGATGCTATTCCATAGCGAATTTGTCCATGCAACATGCGGCTTTGTGCATGGCTTAGATACAATCGCTGTCTTGCACGCGTTACGGCCACATACATTAAACGGCGCTCTTCTTCTAAGCCGTTATTCTCGTACAAGCTGTTTTCGTGTGGACATAAACCTTCTTCCAGACCGCTAATAAACACTGCTTTAAATTCCAAACCTTTTGCTGCATGTACTGTCATGAGCTGTAGTGCATCTGCACCAACATCTGCTTGATGTTCACCGGCTTCTAAGCTGGCATGGGTTAAGAACTCAGTCAGTCCATTGCTGCTATCTTCGAGTGCATCACCATTGTTATTCATAAAGCTTACAGCAGCGTTAATCAGTTCATCCAAGTTGGCAATGCGGTCTTCGCCTTCCTTTTCACCTTGATAGAAATTTTTAAGGCCAGACATGGTGCTGGCAATTTCGGTCATCTCAGGTAGTGTTAAACCTTTTGCATCTTCTTGCATTTGCTTAATGAGTGCGACAAAGCCTTCTATGCCTTTACCTGGGCGACCATTGCCGACTTTATTGACTGCCGCTTGCCATAGACTGCAATCTTGCGCTCTGGCTGATTCTTGCAGTTGCTCTAAGCTACGCGCCCCTATGCCGCGTGTAGGGAAGTTAATCACACGAAGGAGCGCTACGTCATCTTCAGGATTGCTGACGAGTCTTAAATAAGCCATGGCATGTTTAATTTCAGCACGCTCAAAGAAGCGCAAGCCTCCGTAAACGCGATATGGGATATTGTTTGAAAATAAAGCGTGCTCAATCACACGAGATTGGGCGTTAGAGCGATATAAGAGGGCGATGTCGTTGAGTGCCAAGCCATCGCTATGTAGCATTTTGACTTCATCAACGATAAAGCTTGCTTCATCAATATCGTTATAAGCTTGGTAAACACGCACTGGCTCGCCAGCACCTGCAGCCGTCCACAAGTTCTTACCAAGTCGATTGTTATTGTTTGAAATAATGGCATTTGCCGCATCCAAGATATTGCTGTGTGAACGATAGTTCTGTTCTAGTTTGACGATATTTTGGACTTTAAAATCCACCTCAAAATCTCGCATATTACCGACACGTGCGCCACGGAAAGCATAGATAGACTGATCATCATCACCCACAGCAAAAATACAGTTGTTGGGCTCTTCTTTAGCCATCCCTGCAAATAGTTTTAACCACATGTATTGCAGTTTATTAGTATCTTGAAACTCATCAACCAAGATGTATTTAAAACGTTCTTGATAATGTTGGCGGATATTTTTATCGCGGCTTAGTAACTCATAGCAGCGTAATAGCAGCTCAGCAAAATCAACCACACCTTCACGTTGACATTGTTTGTCGTATTCCTCAAAAATCTCACGCATGCGCTGTGAGTGCGGGTCGTAAGCATCTACAGTATGGGCGCGCAAACCTTCTTCTTTGCAACTATTGATGTAGCCCATGACTTGCTTAGGTGGGAATTTCTCATCATCGACATTCATGACTTTCATCAATCTTTTAATCGATGAAAGCTGATCGGCACTATCTAGAATCTGGAAAGTTGCAGGTAGCAAGGCTTCACGATGGTGTGCTCGTAATAAGCGATTGCAGAGGCCGTGGAAGGTACCTACCCACATGCCACGCGTGTTGATTGGTAACATAGCAGTGAGACGCGTCAACATCTCTTTAGCTGCTTTATTGGTAAAGGTTACAGCCAATAAGCCTGTTGGAGACACTTGCCCTGTTTGAATCAGCCAAGCAATTCGTGTGGTCAGTACGCGCGTTTTACCACTGCCTGCGCCAGCCAAAATGAGGGCGGATTGATGCGGCAAAGTTACCGCTTCCAATTGCTTTTCATTAAGACCCGTCAGAAGAGAATCTTGAACTGGATTACTTGAATTTATCATCGTGAGATTATCGCAGGTCATACCCACTTCGAGAACACTTACTGCAGATTAAGTGAATAATTATTGAAAGGAAATGGTTGGGAACTTATTACATTTGCTTGCGCTCTATACACATACGATTTGCATGTGGCTTTCAGAGTTGTCATTTGCAAGTCCCACACTTTCCTCCCTAAGTGTGGAGCCTTTACAGGCTAGTTTGCCCCGACTTTAATTCCCTTAGGTCGGGGCTTTTTTTACACTTTACCTGCCAGCTCGATGGTATTGGTAAATTGGGGAAGACCCCTTAGGTCTTTCGGGCCTTTACTAACAATCCGTTCTTCAGAACGCACCACGAGATTGGCAACTAAAATGCGAAAAACCCGCCGAAGCGGGTTTTTTTATTTCAATGCTATCAAAGCAAGGATTACATCATACCACCCATGCCACCCATGCCGCCCATATCACCACCACCCATTGCTGGAGTGTCTTCTTTAGGTAATTCAGCAATCATGCAGTCTGTTGTAAGCATTAGGCCAGCCACTGAAGCTGCGTTTTGCAATGCAGAACGCGTTACTTTAGTTGGATCTAATACGCCCATTTCAACCATGTCGCCGTAAGTTTCATTAGCAGCATTGTAACCATAGTTGCCTTTGCCGCCAGCTACGTTGTTCACTACAACTGATGGCTCACAGCCAGCATTTTGAACGATTTGACGTAATGGCTCTTCAACTGCGCGCAATACAATCTTCACGCCAGCGTCTTGATCGTGGTTGTCGCCTTTTACTTTGGCAATTGCGTCACGTGCACGAATCAACGCTACGCCACCGCCAGCAACAATACCTTCTTCAACTGCTGCGCGTGTTGCGTGTAATGCATCTTCCACACGTGCTTTTTTCTCTTTCATTTCGATTTCAGTGGTTGCACCAACTTTAATCACAGCAACGCCGCCTGCTAGTTTTGCAACACGTTCTTGCAATTTCTCACGGTCGTAATCGCTTGTTGCATCTTCAGCTTGTTTCTTCACTTGGTCGATACGTGCTTTGATATTGTCTTCATTGCCAGAACCGTCGATGATGATGGTGTTTTCTTTACCTACTTCGATACGTTTAGCTTGGCCTAGGTCTTCTAACTTGATATTTTCAAGTTTCAAGCCTAATTCTTCAGCAATCACAGTACCACCAGTCAAGATAGCGATGTCTTCCAACATTGCTTTACGACGGTCACCGAAACCAGGTGCTTTAACAGCACAAGTTTTTAAGATGCCACGGATGTTATTTACAACCAATGTTGCTAATGCTTCACCGTCGATATCTTCAGCGATGATTAACAATGGACGACCTGCTTTTGCTACTTGCTCAAGCGCTGGTAGCAAATCACGGATGTTAGAGATTTTTTTGTCATATAAAAGCACGAATGGATTGTCCATTAATGCGATTTGACGTTCTTGGTTGTTGATGAAGTATGGAGATAAGTAACCACGGTCGAATTGCATACCTTCAACGACGTCTAGTTCATTTTGTAAGCCTGAACCATCTTCAACAGTAATCACGCCTTCTTTCCCTACTTTGTCCATTGCATCTGCAATGATTTGGCCAACTGAAGAATCTGAGTTAGCTGAGATAGAGCCAACTTGAGCGATTTCTTTGCTAGTTGTACATGGTTTAGATTGTGATTTTAAATCAGCAACAGCAGCTTCAACTGCTTTATCGATACCACGTTTGAGATCCATTGGGTTCATGCCTGCAGCAACAGATTTCATGCCTTCACGGATAATTGCTTGCGCCAATACTGTTGCAGTTGTTGTGCCATCACCAGCGATGTCGTTAGTTTTGCTTGCAACTTCTTTAACTAATTGTGCGCCCATGTTTTCGAATTTGTCTTTTAATTCGATCTCTTTAGCAACAGACACACCATCTTTAGTGATGGTTGGAGAGCCATATGAACGCTCTAGAACTACGTTACGGCCTTTAGGGCCCAAAGTAACGCGCACAGCGTTAGCTAAAATATTTACACCAGTTACCATTTTTTGGCGAACGTCATCACCAAATCTTACGTCTTTAGCAGCCATCTTAAATCTCCTAAATTACTTATTTAATTACTTAAAATTACGCTTAAAAAAGGCGGGCAATTAAGCCTCAATCACGCCCATTAAGTCTGATTCAGTCATTACTAATAATTCATTGCCGTCAACTTTTACAGTTTGACCAGCATATTTGCCGAACAACACTTTGTCGCCCACTTTAACGTCAAGTGCAATCACTTTGCCGTTTTCATCTTTTTTACCTGGACCAACAGCAACAACTTCACCTTGGTCTGGTTTTTCCGTTGCTGTATCAGGAATCACAATGCCTGATGCCGTAGTACGAACTTCTTCTAAACGTTTAACAATAACGCGATCGTGTAAAGGACGAATCTTCATGAATTGCTCCTTAAAAATAAATCTAAATAAAAACAAAAAATCTGTGGGGCTAATTTTAGCACTCATACCCCAGGAGTGCTAGTTATGGGGGTCTTGTTTTAGCTTTTCAAGTGCTTAACTCAAAATTTTTATCAATTATTTTCAGAATAAATGTGAGACATTAAGCGATAATGTAGATTAAGACTTAGTGGTGCGGAGATTTTAGGCGTGACGGAAACACTAGAAAACAATAATGCGAAACCTGCGGTTATACAGCAACTTAATCTTGCTTATGATGCAGATCAGGACAGATTGTTACTTAAAGTTGGTTTGACAGATAACTCAGAGTTGGCGATTTGGCTGACACGTCGTATTGCTAAATCGATTTGGACGTGGCTACATGGAACACATGTGGCAGAAGAACCAGCATTGCAAGTTTTTACCATGAATGCTCAAGGTGGGCTTGATAATCTTTCACCGCATTTAATGACGCCACAGCAAGTAAATGCTGAGAGTTTAATTAATAGTGCTACGCCTAATATCGATTTTAAATCTCAATATCAAGACAATCGCACGCCAATGTTAGATGCTCCTTTGTTGGCCGTTAATTGTGAGATTGTTGAAGATACGCAAACACAATTCGTGTTGGATTTAAGTGCTAGAGATGGTAAGCGTGCTCGCGTGGCTTTAAGTATGGAGTTAAAAATTGCTTTCGCTAATATGTTGCAATTAGCGACAAAAGAAGCTGGTTGGGATATTAGTTTGCAAGGTCGTCATGTCATGGCGCCACAAGTGAATTCTCAGCATATCGTGCATTAATTTGAAAAAATATTTTGAATAAAAATCAGGATTTATTAAAACGTAGTCTTCAATCTGTGTGGCATCCATGCACACAGATGAAAGCCCATGAGCATTTGCCTTTGCTACCTATTTCGTGTGCCGAAGGAGTTTGGCTCGAAGATTTTGATGGCCGAAAATATCTTGATGGCGTAAGTTCTTGGTGGGTCAATTTATTTGGGCACAATGAGCCTAGAATCAAAGCGGCTATAAGCCGTCAACTCGATCAATTAGAGCATGTGATGTTGGCAGGCTTTACTCATGAGCCTGTGGTGCAGCTCTCTGAAAAATTAGGACAATTGACAGGTTTGGGACATTGTTTTTATGCGTCGGATGGCGCGTCTGCGACTGAGATTGCTTTGAAAATGAGTTTCCATTATTGGCGAAATTCAGGCCTTCCTAATAAAACTAAATTCCTGAGTTTGCAAAACAGTTATCACGGTGAAACCATCGGTGCGCTTGCGGTGACTGACGTGGCTATTTTTAAAGATACTTATGCGCCATTATTGCAGCAAAGTATGCAAATGCCATCGCCCGATGCACGCTTAGCTGATGCCGATGAAACTGCTGAGGCTTACGCCTTGCGCTGTGCAGAGTTCGTTGAAAAATACTTATCGCACCATCACGCTGAAATTGCTGCGTTTATCGTTGAGCCACTTATACAGTGTGCTGGTGGTATGGGTATGTATTCCCCAGTTTATTTAAAACGGGTTCGTGAGATTTGCTCAAAATATCAAGTACATTTAATTGCAGACGAAATTGCGGTTGGCTTCGGCCGTGCTGGCACCATGTTCGCTTGCGAGCAAGCTGAGATTCAGCCGGATTTTATTTGTCTTTCTAAAGGTATCACCGGTGGGTATTTACCGCTTTCTGTCACGCTAACCACAGATGAGATTTACCAAGCTTTTTATGATGATAGTGTGGCGCGAGGCTTTTTACATTCGCATAGCTATACTGGTAATGCTCTAGCTTGTAGTGCGGCATTAGCGACCTTGGAGATTTTTGAGCAAGAACAAGTCTTGATGAAAAATCAAAAAACGCAGGCTTACCTCGATGCCCAGTTGGCTACGTGGGGTGATATGCCGATTAAGCATTTACGTCATCAAGGTATGATTTGGGCGTTTGATGTCATAACAAGCTCATCTAAATTCCAGCAAGACTTTTATCAGCAAGCGCTTTCACAAGGTTTGTTATTAAGGCCGATTGGCAATACCGTTTATTTCATGCCCCCTTATGTAATTAATGAGTCTGAAATTGACTTTATGTTGAGTACTACTAAATCTTTGGTACTGGCATGCGCTTAATTCCATTTCTTTTATTGCTGTGTGCTTCTGCAGCCCATGCGCAATTACCCGAAACTGTTTTGACTGTATTAAAAGCAGAAAACGTTGCACCTGAAAATCTCAGTGTTTTTGTTCAGCGTATCGATGAAACTCAGCCTTTATTAAGTCATCAAGCAGCGGTCTCACGCAATCCTGCATCAGTCATGAAGTTGCTAACGAGTTATGCAGCATTAGAATTGCTTGGCCCCTCATATCGTTGGAAAACTCAGTTTTATGGATTGAGCTATCCAAAACAAGGCGTGCTGGACGGTGGCTTATGGATTAAAGGTTCTGGTGACCCAACAATGAATACTGCTGCTTTGAATGAAGTAGCAAGTGAGCTTAAGCAAAAGTACAACCTTAATGAAATTTGTTGTGATGTCGTCTTGGATCAAACGGCTTATGCAAAACAAAGTTTTGATGCGGCCGCTTTTGATGCTAAGCCTTATCGTGCTTATAACGCACCTGCCGAAGCTATCATGTTGAATCAGCAAGCCGTTCGTCTCCAGTTTTCACCGAGTGCCAAAGGACTAGTAACAGTGGTTTATCCGCAATGGAAAACATTGATTAAAAATATCGATGTGAAACTCACTGATGCTGATTGTGGTGATTGGAAAAATGCACTCAAGATTAAACGTGAAGGTCAGACCTTAACTGTGCAGGGTAGCTTTCCTAAAAGTTGCGGCGATAAATATATCGATATTAACTGGTTAGATGGTGGTGATTATTTTGGTAATGTTTTAGCCAGTGTTTGGGAAGACGTTGGCGGTCGTTGGCTTAAAAAATCGGCATTGACCATTAAAGCAGCAAGTGTTCCGCAGAACGCAGTTTTGTTGACTGAGCACGTTTCAGAAACTTTAGCCGAAGCAATGCGTGAAATGAATAAAAGTAGCAATAATGTGATTGCTCGCTCTATTTACTTAAGTTTGAGTCGAGCAGGTGACGAAACTCAAATCGCTACGACAGCTAAAAGTGAACAAGTCCTTAAAGCCTGGTTAAAAAATAAAGGTTTAATTTTCCCTGAATTGGTTTTAGAAAATGGCGCAGGTTTATCTAGAGTTGAGCGCATTAGTGCTGAACATTTAGGTGCTTTATTGGTGAGTGCTTATCACAGCCCTGTGATGCCTGAGTTGATGGCATCTTTACCCATCTATGGCGTTGATGGAACATTGAAATCCAGAAAAGATAGTCCGCTTTACGGCCGAGCACATTTAAAGACGGGATCATTAGATTGTGTACGCACAATCGCTGGTTATGTCCTCGATGCAAAAGGTCGTCGTTGGGTCATGGTGGTTTTGGCGAATGGTGAAAATGCCGGCGCAACTAAACCAGCGCAAGATGCTTTATTGAGTTGGATTGACCAGCAAAAATAATTGGTAAAATTAAATTCTCGGGTATCATCGACAGCTTATTGAATGAAGGATGCAATATGAAAAAAATAACGATATTCGCAAGTGCATTGTTAGTCGCAATGCTTGCAATCAGCGGTTGTAAAGCCGATTCAAAATCATCAACGAAGGAAAATGCTATGACACAAAATGTAACTGATCTGATCAAAAAAGATACTTTAGTTGGCGAAGGACGTGAAGCTGAACCTGGTTTTAATGTGACTGTGCATTACACAGGTTGGTTATATGACCCAAGTAAATCTGACGGTAAAGGTACTAAATTTGATAGTTCGGTTGATCGTCATGAGCCATTTGTTTTCTTCTTGGGAGCTGGCCAAGTTATTCAAGGCTGGGATCAAGGCTTTGAAGGGATGAAGGTTGGTGGTAAACGTACTTTGATTATTCCACCGCACATGGGTTACGGTGCTTATGGTGCAGGTGGTGTGATTCCTCCAAATGCTACTTTGATTTTTGATGTTGAGTTATTAGGCATTAAATAATTTAAATCCTCTTAAACAATAAAGGCAATGCAATGAAAGCAAGAGTGAAGTGGGTTGAAGATGTCTGTTTTATGGGCGAAACCGAAAGCGGCCATGCGGTTATTATTGATGCCTCACCAGAAGTGGGTGGTCGTAATTTAGGCATGCGTCCAATGGAAATGTTGCTTGTTGGAATGGGCGGCTGTTCTTCAATTGATGTGGTGACGATTCTTAAAAAATCACGTCAACCTATTACTGATTGTGTTGCAGAAATTACTGCTGAACGTGCAGACGAAATCCCTAAAGTGTTTACGAAAATTCACGTACATTTCGTTGTAACTGGTAAGGGATTGAATCCTGTGCAGGTTGAACGTGCAGTGAATTTATCTGCTGAGAAATATTGTTCAGCTTCTATTATGTTAGGAAAAGCTGCGCAGATGAGCCACGATTTTGAAATCGTGGAGTCAGAGGTCTAGTTAAGAGTGCGTGATTGAGACAGTAAGTACTTCACCTGTTTCAATCACATTCAATAACCTGTCAATATTAGGGTGTTTGCCAGGGTTCTCTTCAGCGTCAGCTGTGTGTTCGGCGTAAATTTTTAAGCCATCTTTTGCGGCATCTTTAGTGATGCTGCCCCATTTTTTAAACAAGTGATTAAATACTCTTACAGAGCCTTGGCTGCCTGGCTTGTTTTCTATCAAACCAACCACTTCGCCAGCAGGGTTCATTAATTCGATTTTTTGAATTTGGTCTGTAGTTTCAAGTTCTGCTAAAAAATCACTAAATTTTTTCATGGGTTTTATGTATCTATAAATGATAGGTGATTTTTGTCATGACTTTAGACATGCTTTGCATGGCTGCTTTAATAGGCGTAGGTAATTCAGCTGCGCCGAGATGAACAGCAGTTTTCGCGTGCTCTGCTTCGTCAATTTTCATTTGTTCTAAGATTGCTCGGCTTTTCGCGTCATTGCTTGGCAGTGTTTCTAAATGATGGTTGAGATGCTTGCCTACTTGACGCTCAGTTTCTGCCAGAAAACCTAAATTCCATTTATCACCTAATGCGCCAGCAATAGCACCTAAAGTAAATGAACTGGCGTACCAGATTGGATTTAAAAAGCTGGCGTGGCTACCTAATTCTTGTATGCGTTTTTCACACCAAGCTAGATGTTCAGTTTCTTCTTTTGAAGCTTGCTCTAGAGCTTTGACCGTTTCTGGATTTTTGGCCGTAAGTGCCTGCCCATTGTACAAGGCTTGCGCACATACTTCCCCGCAATGATTAATTCGCATTAAAGAAGCAGCGTGACGTTTCTCTTCGCTAGTTAAATCTTCTTTAGCTTGGTTGATGTGTTGATCTGGATGAGGCCTAACGCTGTGCGCATTTGCGGTCAGCGTTTTAAGGCCTTTATCAAATTCAACAATTAATCGATCAAGCATCTTGGTATCTTATTTCTTACCTGATTGAATGATATCCATGCCTTTGAGTAAGTTAATCGCTTGCATGAATTGGAAGTCAGATTTAGTGCCTGCTTCTATTGGTTTGAACTCGACATGTTTTTCTTTGCTTTCTTCTTTAGGTGATGCAGGTTTCGCAGCCTCAGTTTTTGCTGGCGCTTCTGCTTCTTTAGGATTTGAAAGATGGCGACTCAAATCAGCTTCACGCAGATTTAGACCTGCGTCAGAAGGATTTGCTGGATCTTCAACAATAATGTCTGGCACGATGCCTTTGGCTTGAATTGAACGGCCATTAGGCGTGAAATAACGTGCAGTAGTTAATTTGATTGCTGTGCCATTATTCATTGGCAAGATCGTTTGCACAGAGCCTTTACCAAAGCTTTGTGTGCCCATAATCACTGCGCGTTTGTGATCTTGTAATGCACCTGCAACAATTTCAGACGCTGAAGCTGAACCACCGTTAACAATGACCACCATTGGAATACTCTTAATATCTGCTGGTAAATCTTTTAAGTAGTCTGCGCTTTCGCCACCACGTGAGTAATTAGCTGGATTAACAGTGAGTTGCATTTTTGCATCCGGCGTGCGGCCTTCTGTATAAACAACTAAAGCATCTTTAGGAATGAATGCACCACTTACGCCAACAGCAGCGTTTAAAAGGCCGCCTGGGTTGTTACGCAAGTCTAAAACTAAACCTTTAAATGGGCCTTTGTTTTGTTCTCTTAAAGTTTTAATCGCTTTAGCTAAGTCTTCACCAGTGTGTTCTTGGAATTGAGTAATTCTTAAGTAAGGGTAGTTAGGCTCACTTAATTTAAATTTCACACTTTGAGTTTTAATGATTGCGCGCGTTAGCGTAATGTAAAGTGGCTTGTTCTCACCTTTGCGTAAGACAGTTAATTTGATTGGTGTATTTGGTTTGCCGCGCATGATTTTAACGGCATCATTGAGTGACATGCCCTTCACCAGTTTCTCGTCCAATTGCATAATCAAATCGCCTGATTTGATGCCTGCTTTAAATGCAGGTGAATCTTCGATAGGTGAAATTACTTTAACTAATCCGTCTTCCATGCCGACTTCAATGCCAAGTCCGCCGAATTCACCTTGCGTGCCAGCTTGTAAGTCCTTGAATCCTTCAACATCTAAAAATGATGAATGTGGATCCAAGCCAGTTAGCATGCCATTAATCGCTTCGTTAATCAGTTTTTTGTCTTCAACTGATTCCACGTAGTCACTTTTGATTTTGCCGTAGACCTCAGCAAAGGTGCGCAATTCGTCGAGAGGAAGCTGAGGCTTAGTATTTTTTTCTGCAATTGCAGGGTAATTAAGACTTAAGGTAATACCCAATACAGCGCCAATGGTGATGAGGCTGATTTTTTCAAATTTTGAGCGCATGTAATAATAATTCCTTAATCGAAGTTACTCTGATGTATAAAAATATCTTGCGATATTATAGATTCGTTTATTAATTTGTAGCGGACTATTTTCGTGTTAGTTTTAGCTAATTCACAATGATTTAAATAGTAAAAACAACAAAATTATAAGGACAATATGCAAAAGACCCAGCTTGAAATTGAATATTGTACCCAGTGTCGCTGGTTGCTTCGTGCAGCTTGGCTTGCACAGGAGTTACTGACGACGTTCGATTCAGACATCACGAGTTTGACTCTAGTTCCTGGTACTGGTGGTATTTTTGAAGTACGATTGAATGGAGAAGTGATTTTTTCTCGAAAAGAGCAATCACGTTTTCCAGAATCTAAGGAATTAAAACAGTTGGTTCGCGACAGGATTGATCCGGACCGTGATTTAGGTCACAGCGACCGAACTACTTGATTGATTTTGCGGCATTAGCTTCGAGCGAAGCTAATTCTTTTGAATCTAAACGGCGAGCACCAGTGAAGCGTTTTGCCCAATATGAATCTCCCATGTCAGTCACGCTAATGGAACTACCTGCACTTGGGGAGTGAATGAAACGATTGTTGCCAATATAAATGCCTACATGCGAGATGGTGGATCTAACGGTGTTGAAAAATACCAGATCCCCAGGTTTTAGTTCGCGCTGGGTGACCGTTTGCCCTAATTGACTAATTGCACGAGCGCCATGAGGTAGGGTTAGATTGGCCGCTTGTTGAAACACATAACGTACAAAACCGCTACAATCAAAACCACTTTCAGGTGAATTGCCACCCCATTTATATTTCACGCCTGTTTGACTAAGTGCACTTAAGATAATTTCTTGTGCGGTCGCAGACCATGAATTCGTATTGCGTGTTACAGCAGCTGTTTCAACTGGCGCTTCAGTCGCAGTGTTTTCAGTTTCGTCATTTAAGCCGAACAGGCTGAAATCAACTGCAAAAGCAGTTTGGCTTAAGCTTAAAACAAGCACCAAAAATAAGTTTTTAATTTTTAACATCATAGCATTCTAAAAGACTATGACTTTAATTGCAAGTTGTAAGTACTTGAATTATTTATTGGAAGTTGATTTTCCCATTGAGGTTTGATGTGTCGTAGGCTGAATAAAGGCTTGAAAACTGCTATAGTTTTGAATCTATCAAAGCATCTGTACTGAATGAAAACTTCCCGCCGTCACCTTGAATTACTCTCCCCAGCAAAAAATGCCGACTATGGCATTGAAGCCATAAATCATGGTGCTGATGCAATTTACATCGGCGGGCCAGCTTATGGGGCGCGTGCTAAAGCTCCGAATACAGTGGCTGATATTGAACGTTTGGTAAAGCATGCCCATCGGTATCACGCTGAAGTCTTTGTGACCTTAAATACAATTTTTCATGACAATGAGCTTGAAGGTGCGCGAGAAATTGTTCAACAGCTTTATGAAATCGGCACGGATGCCTTAATTGTGCAGGATATGGGCTTATTAGAAATGGATTTGCCACCTATTCAGCTACATGCGAGCACGCAGACTGATATTCGCACTGTAGAAAAAGCACAGTTTTTAGATCAAGTAGGTTTTTCACAAATTGTGTTGGCGCGAGAATTAGATTTAAAAACCATTCAGCAAATCGCAGATGCGACTAGCTGCAATTTAGAATTTTTCGTACATGGTGCTTTGTGTGTGGCTTTTAGCGGGCAATGTTTTATTAGTCATGCCCATTCAGGCCGAAGTGCCAATCGTGGGGAGTGTTCACAAGAATGTCGATTGCCTTACCGTTTAGAAGATGCACAAGGCCGGGTCATTGGTAACGATAAGCATTATTTGTCGATGAAAGATAATGATCAAAGCTCCAACCTCAGAGCCTTGATTGATGCTGGAATTAGTTCTTTCAAAATTGAAGGCAGATATAAAGATTTGCCTTACCTTAAAAATGCGACATCGCATTATCGTCAGTTAATTGATGAGATTTTGAATGACATGCCTGAGTTCGCGAAATCCTCCTCGGGCTCATGTAGTTATACTTTTACGCCGCAGCCAGAAAAGACGTTTAATCGTAGCGCTACAGATTATTTTGTTAATGGAAGAAAAGCCGATATCGGTGCGTTTGATACTCCTAAATTTGCTGGTGAAGAAGTAGGTAAAGTTACTAAAGTTGGTAAAGACTTCTTTGAGATGACAAGTGCAGTTGAGCTACATAACGGCGATGGTTTATGTTTCTTTGATGTACATAAAGAATTGGTTGGGATGCGCATTAATACCGTTGAAGGTAATCGATTAACACCAAACGAAATGCCCGAAGATATGCGTCGTGGCATGACGCTATTTCGTAATCGTGATCATGCTTTTATGCGTTTATTGGAAAAAGATTCTGCTACTCGAAAAATTGATGTTGATTTAAATTTTCATGAAACGCCAGATGGATTTGCTTTAACCCTTACGGATGAAGATGGTTGTAGCGCAACAGCCCTCATACAGCAAGAAAAACAGCCTGCGCAAAATTTAGAAAAGGCAGAAACTAATTTACGCGAGAATCTTACTAAATTAGGCGGCACAGATTTTTCAGTGCGTGACTTGAATTTG
>JACCED011325631.1_pt1 | contig 22148 bp, 25 predicted proteins | sample 7455021 | NCBI WGS metagenome assembly JACCED01 (sample SAMN15323456, study PRJNA562643) | freshwater metagenome | isolation source: river surface water | place: USA:Blue River Watershed | collected 2017-08-19
ATTGTTGATCATGGCGCTGCCAGCCATGGCTGAGAACCGCGATGGCAGCGCGGCCTTGGCGACCCGGCTTGGTTATATCCGCAGCGGTGATCGTGCAGTGGATGAGGTTGCGCAAAGCGGGCTTGCGGGCCTGTCCGATTTCGTCAATCGGCGAACCGCGGCCGCCTTGGCCGAACCCCATGGCGTGACGCCGGGGCAGGATGATCTTTCCTTCTACCCATTGCTCTATTGGCCGATCCTGCCAGAGGCCGCCACGCCAAGCCCGGCCATGACCGCGGCCTTGAATGAATTCATGCGCCAGGGCGGCATTATCCTGATCGATACGCGTGACCAGGGCTCGGGTGCGGGTATGGCGCCGGGGGCGGCAGCGGCGCTGCGTCGCGTCACGCGCGATTTGGCCATTCCGCCGCTGATGCCTGTACCTGAGGATCACGTATTGAAGCGCGCCTTTTACCTGCTGAATGAATTGCCGGGACGCTATGCCGGTGGGCAGGTTTGGGTGGCGCGCGAGCAGGACCGCGCCAATGACAGCGTGAGCCCGGTGATCCTGGGCGGGCATGATTGGGCGGCAGCCTGGGCAATGGACCGCAATGGCCAGCACCCGCATGCGACGATCCCGGGCGGGGCGCGGCAACGCGTGCTGGCGTATCGTTTCGGGACCAATCTTGTGATGTATGCGCTGACCGGTAACTACAAGGGCGATCAGGTGCATGTGCCCGCGATATTGGAACGCTTGGGGAATTAGAGCTTTTAGACGCTAGAGCAGATCACGTTCAGATGGAAACATCTGAACGTGTGAAGATGCTCGAAAAAAACGAACTAGAGCGGGTTGCGTGAAGCCATGTGAACGCAAGACGCTCTAGTTTGCTCTTTTCGGCAGTTCAGCAAATAGATCCAAAAAATGACGCGGCGGTGGTGTTGGTACCGCCGCGCCTTATCACCTCACCGCACGGGCGGCGCGTACATCAGGCCACCACGTGTCCAGAGATCATTCAAGCCGCGCGGCAGATTGATCGGTGAATTCTTGCCAAGGTTACGGTCGAAAACTTCGCCGTAATTGCCCACCGCCTTGATGGCGTTATAGGCCCAGCGCTTGTCTATCCCCATCAGCGGCCCGTGATCGCCCGAAACCCCCAACAAGCGGCGAATGGCGGGGTTCTGGCTGTTCAGCATTTCATCCACATTCGCCTGGGTCACGCCCAATTCCTCGGCTTCGATCAGCGCGAAAACGGTCCAGCGCACAATGTCGAAGAATTGGTCATCACCATGGCGCACCGCCGGCGCGAGTGGTTCTTTTGAGATGATATCGGGCAGCACCACATGTTCGGCCGGGTTGCGGAGCGCGCTGCGGATGCCAGCAAGCTGCGACGCATCGGTGGAAAACGCATCGCAGCGCCCATTATTATAGGCGTTGCGCGTTTCCTCATTCTGTTCAAACACCAGCGGCTGGATGCGCGTATTGGTGCTGCGCGCCCAATCGGTCAGGTTGAGTTCATTGGTCGTGCCGGCGGTGACGCAGATGGTCGCCCCAGCCAAATCCGCCGCGCGCTTGGCGCCGCTTGCCACCCGCACCAGGAAGCCCTGACCATCATAGAAATTCACGGCGGTGAAGTTCAGGCCATTGGCGGTATCGCGCGAATGGGACCAGGTGGTGGTGCGCGCCAGCATATCAATCTGGCCCGATTGCAGCGCGGGCAGGCGCGCCTGGGATGACAGGACCACCCAGCGAACCTTGTTGCTATCCCCCAAAATGGCGGCAGCAACCGCGCGGCAGCTATCCGCATCCAATCCGCGATAGATGCCTTGGCCATCCATCAAGCCAAAGCCGGGGGCGCCCGGATGCGCGCCGCAAATCAGCGCATCGCGGGCGCGAATGGCGGCAACCGTTGGTCCCTGTTGGACCGGCTGCGCCAGAGCGGGCAGCGCTGTGAGCAGGAAGGCAGAAAGGAGGTTTCGGATTTTCATGACATTTCCCGTAAGATTGTTGATTGGTTCAAGCACTACGCTTTTGCAGTTTTTGCCAAAGCGCCACGCCGCAGAGCGTTCCGAGTGCCAGTAAAAGCCTTTGCGTATCGGGCAGCAGATGCAGGAAGGCGCCGATCAACCCCGCCAAGCCCACCAGGCTGCGCAAGACCCATGACATGGGGCGCAACAGGAAGCCCGCATAGGCTGCGGTAATCAGGGTCAGGGCGGAAAGCTGAATGAGGGTGGCGGTGATGATATCGAATAGGCTGCCGCGCAGCATGATCCCCGGATCATAGATAAAGGCGAAGCCCACGGTGAAGCCGGCAATGCCAAAGCGGGAGGCGTGAATACTCGCAATGGTCGGGCTTGCCTTGGCAATCGCCGCGGCAGCGAAAGCGGCGGCGGCAACGGGTGGGGTCGCATCCGCGATCACCGCGAAATAGAAAACAAAAAGATGCGCCTGCAGCACATCCACACCCAGGGCTCTGCCCAATTCCAGCACCTGCGGTACACCAATCGCCGCTGCAATGATGTAGGACGGCGTTGTTGGAATGCCGAGACCAAGCACAAGCACGGTGATGCAGAGCAGGATCAGCAGCAGCGCCAGATTGCCACCGGCCAAATCCTTGATGATGCCACCAAAGGCGACCACCATGCCGGTTGCTGTTAGGACTGAGACCACCACGCCTGCGCCCGCGATGGAAACCGCCAATGGCGCCATGGTCAGCCCCGCATTGGCCAGGCTTTCCAGGATGCTGCGCCAACCCATGCGCGTGCGGGCGCGCAACAGCGAAACGCCAACCATGGCAAGGGTGGAACAGAAGGCAGCGAAATTACCGCTCCAGCGTTCGGTCATCAAATAGACCAGCAGACCAATCGGCAGGATCAGATGCGCGTCCGCCAGCACTTCACGCCAAGCCGGAATATCCTTGAGCGGCATGGGCGCGATGCCCAGTCGCTTCGCTTCAAAATGCACTGCTGCAAGAATGGCGAAGTAATACATCACAGCGCCTATCGCCGCTGCGACAATGATATCTCCATAAGGAATATTGGTGATTTCCGCCATGACGAAGGCGGCCGCCCCCATCACTGGCGGCATCAGCGCACCACCAACCGAAGCGGCACTTTCAATCCCCGCCGCGACGGATGGCTTGTAGCCAACCCGGATCATCAACGGGATGGTCATGGCGCCGGTGGTGATGACATTGGACACCGAAGACCCGCTCATGGTGCCGAAGAGACCTGAGGTGACCACGGCAACCTTGGCCGGCCCGCCCGTATAGCGCCCGGCCACAGCAGCCCCCAGATTGGAAAAAAGCCGCCCCGTGCCACTGCCCTGCATGAAGGCGCCAAACAGGATGAAGACCGCAATGGTGGTGGCGACGATCCCGGTCAGCGGGCCATAAACGCCGCCCGCAGTTGGCACCAGCCAAGCGGCTTCAATAATCTCATTCAACTGGAAGTTACGCGTGTTCAGCACGCCGGGCAGGTGGTGGCCGAAGAACATGTAAAGCAGGCAGCCCGCCACCATCCAGGCAAGTCCCGGTTCCACGGCGCGGCGGATCGCTTCCAGCATCGTCACCATGCAGACAATGCCAAGCGTCAACATCGTAGGTGTGAAGGGATCCACATATTCCATGCGGTCATTGACCGCGCCGGCATTGACGAAAACCCAAAGATGCGGCGCGGCGGCGGCGAGGGTCCAGACCCAATCTAGGATACTGGGCCGGGTTTGCGGGGAATGTTTGGTAAATGCCGGGTAGAGCAGAAATAGCGGTGGCGTGAAGACCAGCAGATGGAGACTCCGCATTTCGATCGGCTCCGGAAATCCGAAGCCGCCGAAATAAAGATGCAGCGCCGCCCAAGCGGCCATCCATACCGCGATGGCGCCCTTCAGCCACCCATCAAGCTCGCGCATGGCGTGCCCCCCAGAGCATTTTCAAGCCAAGTGGAATCACTTGGCGGCTCGGAAAATGCGACCAAACGGCAGTTTAGTGCCTGTCTGGTGAACGTATGTGAACCGGACTGGCACTATTGCACGCGCGATAGGTTGATCAGGCCGGCGGATTGGCGCCGGCTTCGCGGAAGGCGCGCAACGCACCGCCTGCCAGCGGCACGCCGCGATAGGCCACGGATGCCTTTGGGTCCCAAGCGCCCATGCTGCTGTGAATGGAAACCAGCCTTTGGCCCTTATTGCGGATCAGCGTCCGGGTGATCTTGTAGGTCACATCATCCGGCACGCTTTCATGCACCAGGATCACGCTATCCATCAGGGTCACCGGCACATCACCGGTCATCAATGCCGGGTAGGTGGCGCCGGGTAGAATCCCCTGCGCATAGGCGTATTCCTTTTGCAGATGATCGCGCACATCCTGCGGGAAGGCGACCATGGCGCCACCGCGCCGGCCTTGTGCGATTTCCGTGAAAATCGCCGCCGGGCGTGCGAGCGCTGCATAAAGATAATCCACCTGGCCGTCATTATAGGCCGCGGCGATATCGGCGTAGGAGCCGTTCAAGTAGCGCCCGCCTTCCGCCCTGATCTTATCCGGGCTGGTGCCCAGGAATTTCAGGATGCGCTGCAGCGTCATTTCATCCGTGCTGCTGCGCTGAGGGGCTGCGATTTTCAGGCCGCGCTGCGTCAGGATGGCGCGCATATCCTCAGGCCCCGCGCCCTTGTGGCGGAGGAAATGGTGTTCTGTCGGCGAATAACCCGTGCCAAGGCACCGCAGCTTATCATGCTTGGCGCTATAGGGTTCGATCCCCTGCACGGCGGAGGCCGAGAAGGCATCAATCCCCCAGCCAATCTGGGATTGGCCGTTATTGATGCGCGTGGAATTGGCGAGGCCGCCGCCGGGCACGACGCGGATTTGCAGATCAGGGTTTTCTTCCCGGATCAGGGAAGAAAGTCCCGCCGCCATGGTGTACCAGCCGCCGCCCACGGACCCGGCCACCCATTCAAGGGTGGTTTGTGCCGATGCGGTGCGGATGAAGGGCGCGGCCAAGCCGGCACCGAGCAGAAGCCGCCGTGAAGTCTGAAGGGTCATGTCGCACTCTCCCAGTCGTTGAACCTAAAAGCCCGGAGGAGGCGTGCGCGGAAGGCAGCAGAATTTGGCTTGGCAATGCCCGCCTGTCCCTGCCGCCCATCCTTGCCGAAGGGGCTTTTTCTGGCCGAAGGCTTGCATGCGGGTAGGGCGGGGTGCAAGCGGCGATCTGCCGCGGCCGCGGGTTTTCCGGCTGAATCAGGCTGTTTTTGCCGCTTTTCTGGTGATTGGACCCTTGCGCAAAAGGACCCACGCACGAGATGGGGAGGGATCAAGCAGGATGAGGTGGGCTGGCAGAGTCTCGTAATAAGGAGGCCTCCGGCCATGTCGATCAAATCAGTATTGCGGCAAAAGGGAAATGCCGCGATTTCCGTAACGCCCGAAACCCCCGTGGTTGAAATCGCCCGTATCATGGCGGCGCGGCGCATTGGCGCGGTGCTGGTGGTGAACGCCGCTGGTGCCGTGGTGGGGATTTTGAGCGAGCGGGATATCGTCAAGGCCGTGGCGGATCGGCGCAATGGCATTCGTTGTCTGGCGGCTGAGGAATTGATGACCCGCGAAGTCATTATGGTCGGCCCCGACACGCCGGTGGAAGCCGCGCTCGAGATCATGGATCAGGGCTATTTTCGCCATTTGCCGGTCTGCGACGACAAGGGTGATCTGCTCGGCATTGTCAGTATTCGTGATCTGGTGAAGTTCCGCTTCGCCAAGCAGGATCATGATGTGGAAGCGCTGAAGGCCTATGTCACCCGCAGCTTCATGCATTGAAGCCGGCTTCCGGCCTTGCCGATGCCACTAGTATCGGCGGCGTCCGGCGCCTGGCAGGACCAAAAAATCCCTCGCGGCCCCTCCGCCGCCGGCATTCTCAAACGTTCTCTAACAGGGCTCGGCGCTGAACAGGCGGGTGGGGGTAATGATCTCCTCCTGCCCCGTAATCAGTTGCAATTCACGCGCACCCGCTTCGGCCGTGTGCCGCAATAGGCCGAAAATGCTTGACGCGGCTGCGGAAAGGGCCGCTGCGGCCGAACCCTTATGTAAGCGGTGGAACAGAAACAGCGCCGCAATCGCATCCCCCGCCCCATTGACCGCAAGCGGCAGCAAGGGGGTGCGCAGACGCCAGAAATGCCCCCCTTCGCCCACCAGCAACTCCACCTCATCGGCTGGGGTGGCTTCTGTTTGCAATGATGTCAGCAGGACGCAGCGTGGGCCGATCCGCTGCAGTGCCGTGATGGCCTGCTTGGCGTCCGCCATGGATCCTATGCGCTGCCCGGTAAGCCATTCCAGTTCAAACTGATTGGGGGTGGCGATATCGGCCAAGGGCAGGGCCTGATCGCGCAGGAATTCCGGGATACCGGGGCGGACGAAAATGCCCCGCCCGACATCGCCCATCACCGGGTCGCAGCACCACAGCGCCTGGGGATTGGCCGCCTTCACGCGCAGCACCGCATCGCGAAGCGCCGCGCCGATTTCGGCCGAACCCATATAGCCCGAAAGCACCGCGTGGCAGGCGCCCAGCACGCCGCGTTCCGCCATGCCTTCCACGCATTCCCGAATGAGATCCGCGCCAAAAACCTGCCCGCGCCAGGCGCCATAGCCGGTATGGTTGGAGAATTGCACCGTATGCACCCCCCAGACCTCGGCCCCCAGGCGCTGGAGCGGAAAAATGGCGCTGGCATTGCCGACATGGCCATAGGTCACCCAGGATTGGATCGACAGGATATTGAAGGTCACGCGAAAGGGCCCCTGCTGGTGGTGCGGACAGACAAGCTCTGGCGCGGTGTGCCGCTGGGGTCAATCGCTCTGGGTTGCACCGGCCGCAGTGATATCCTATACGCCCCGCTCCCTGGCGGCCGGTCGGCATCGGCAGCCGCAATTCTTGTGAGCAACCGCCATGAAGCCCGATATCCATCCCGAATATCATGAGATCAACATCATCATGACGGACGGGACCGAATATAAGACCCGTTCCTGCTATGGTAAGGAAGGCGATACCATTCGCCTGGACATTGATCCCAAGTCCCACCCGGCTTGGACGGGCCAGCAGCGCATTATTGATACGGGCGGCCAGATCGCGAAGTTCAACAAGAAATTCGCGGGCATTGGCACGCGCAAGAAGGCCTGATCCCCTTTTTGGCGTAAGGCCGCGCCAGCGCGCGGCCGATTTTTGGGACGATTTTGGCGCTGCCCTGCTTGCGGGGCGGCGCCCTTCTTGTTTCTGGGCAAGATTTTTGCTCTGGCCTTGCCAGCCCCTTGAAAGGGGGCGGTTGGAACGCCATGTCGAGGATACTCAGGGGTGCCATTCGGGCCCCGGGTGCGGACCGGACCGCTTGCAGCCCGATCGGGGGCAGGAAGGTGCCGTGTTTGCTGGCCTCAACGGACCTTGCTTTGCGAAGGAGTGTCCCTGCTATGAACGCAATTGATTTTTCCCCCCTTTTCCGCACCGCCATTGGCTTTGATCGGCTTGCGCGCCTGATGGACAATGCGCGGGTTTCGGCCGATGGCCAGGGCTACCCGCCCTACAACATCGAAAAAACCAGCGATGACAGCTATGTGCTGACCATGGCGGTGGCCGGGTTTGCGGAAAGCGACCTTGAGATTACCGCCCATCAGAACACGCTGACGGTGCAGGGCCGCCCGCAGGCAGTGCCCGAAGAAGGGCGCCGCTTTCTGCATCGCGGCATCGCGGGCCGCGGCTTTGAACGCCGCTTCGTGCTGGCGGACCATATTGTGGTGAATGGCGCGCGCCTGGAAAACGGCCTGCTGCATATTGAACTGCGCCATGAGGTGCCGGAAGCGCTGAAGCCCCGGCAGATCCCGGTGCAGCGCAAAGGCCCGACAAGCCTGCCGCAAGCGGCGTAATCAGGCTGGTGGGCCCCGCCGGTGACCCGGATGGGGCCTACCCCTTCTTGAAAAACGCCTCCGCCGCCGCCCTTTGGGCGTCTCGGGCGCCAATCGCGGCTTCGGCGCGGGCGATTTCGGCTTGCAGGGCCGCTATGTACTCCCGCAACTGCGCCACATCCCAGCCATCAAACACCATGGGCTGGAAACGCGGTGCCCGGCGCGGGCGGTCTTCTTCATCCAGTAACGCCATTTTTTCCTCCTGGCGCGATCGGGCTTTGACCCTGGCCGCACCTCTCAGTATAGGAAGCCCCTTACGCGGCGGGGGCCTCTCCTGCCAGCCCGCCCCGCATGAGGTTATGCCATGAACCAGCCCTTGATGCCCAAGGCCACCGCCGTGTGGCTGATTGATAAGACCTCGCTCACTTTCGACCAGATCGCTGATTTTGTCGGCATGCACCCGCTCGAAATCCAGGCCATCGCCGATGGGGAAGTGGCGCAGGGTATTATCGGGTATGACCCGATCAGCAATGGCCAATTGACCCGTGAGGAAATCCAGCGCTGCGAAGCGGATGCTCAGGCGCGGCTCGAAATGGTGCGGCAAGTGTCGCATCTGCCGAAATCCAAGCAAAAGGGCGGGCGCTATACCCCTGTCTCCAAGCGCAATGATCGGCCCGATGCCATCGCCTGGCTGCTGCGGAACTTCCCGCAGGTGCCGGAAACCACGATCGCGAAGCTGCTTGGCACCACCAAGGAAACCATCACCAAGGTGCGTGACAAAACCCATTGGAACAGCGCGAATATCAAGCCGCGTGATCCGGTGATTTTGGGCCTGTGCAGCCAATCTGATTTGAACGCAGCGGTCGGCGGCCTCGCGGTTGTTGGCAACCCTGGCGAGGAAGACGCGGCAGCGTAAAACCAGGCCCGCCGGCTATGTCCGGCGGGGCCTATAGCGCGCAGACTTGGCCGCTTAGTGTGGGCGGCCGTCGCGCAGCTTTTGCATTTCTTCCTTGAGGCGCAGCTTTTCCCGCTTCAGGCGGCTGAGCGTTTCAGCATTTGGCTGCGGACGATGATCTTCTTCGAAAATCTGCTGTTCAAGCGTCGCGTGGCGCTGCGTGAGGGAGGCAATCCGGGCATCCAGGGGCATTCCGAAGTGTCCTATGCTGTGCTGCGGCCCGGCAGGTTTGGCCTGTCACGGACCGATATTTCATGCTACAGCAAAACCGCATCTGAATGCATCAACAGTTTTCGCCCGTGGCCCGAGGCCGATGATCGCTGACCGAGACGCCCTGCTGCGCCGCCTGCATGAATTGCGGACGGAGCATCGAGACCTTGATACCGTGATTGCGCGGCTTGATTCAGGTCCGGTGGATCAATTGCAGCTGCAGCGCCTGAAAAAGCGCAAATTGAAGCTGAAAGATGAAATCGCCTGGCTTGATAGCCAGCTTTTGCCTGACATCATTGCCTGAACGGAGCCCAAGCGATGGCCGGAACAGAAGCAGCGCGCCCGCTGGTGGGCGTGATCATGGGCAGCCGGTCCGATTGGGACACGCTGCGCCACACCGCCGAAACCCTGGAAAAACTGGGCATTGCGCATGAAACCCGCGTGGTATCGGCGCATCGCACCCCCGAACGGCTATTTGATTACGCCAAGGCGGCTGCCGGGCGCGGCTTGCAGGTGATTATCGCGGGTGCTGGCGGTGCGGCGCATTTGCCCGGCATGGCCGCTTCCATGACCGCGCTGCCGGTGCTTGGCGTGCCGGTGCAAAGCGCGGCGCTGGCCGGCGTTGATAGCTTGCTTTCCATCGTACAAATGCCGGCAGGCATTCCGGTTGGCACGCTGGCGATTGGCCGCGCAGGGGCCATCAATGCGGCGCTTTTGGCGGCCTCCATCCTCGCCTTGCAGGATGCGGCGCTGGCAGGGCGGCTTGCCGCCTGGCGCGCCGCGCAAACCGATAGCGTGCCGGAGAGCCCGGTATGACAGCCCTGCCCCCGGGGGCCATGATTGGCATTCTGGGCGGTGGGCAGCTTGGCCGCATGTCGGCGCTGGCGGCGGCGCGGCTTGGCTATCGCTGCCACATCTACGCCCCCGGCGCGGATGAACCCGGCATGCAGGTAGCCGCAGCGCGCACCGTGGCAGCTTATGAGGATCAGGCCGCCCTGGCGCGCTTTGCCGATCAGGTGGATGTCGTCACCTTCGAATTTGAAAATGTCCCGGCGGAGACAGTGGAAATCCTCTCACGCCGCGTGGCTTGCCGGCCGGGTCTCAAGGCACTCGCCATTTGCCAGGATCGTTTGCAGGAAAAGGCCTTTCTGGAAAGCATCGGCGTGCCGGTGGCGCCCTGGCGCGCCGTGCGTACGGAAGGCGAATTGCAGGCGGCGGTCGCGGAACTTGGCCTGCCCGCGGTGCTAAAGACCACCCGGCTTGGTTATGATGGGCGCGGGCAGGCGGTGCTGCGCCATGCCGATGATCTGGTGGCGGCCTGGGCGCGCTTGGCGCCGCGCCCGCTGATCCTGGAAGGCTTCGTCGCCTTCAAGGGGGAGATTTCCGCCATTGCGGCGCGCGGTGCCGATGGGGCGCTGGCCGTGTTTGATCCGGCCGAAAATGAACACCGCCACCACATTCTGGATATCAGCTTCGCCCCGGCGCGCATGGCGCCCGAAATCGCGCAAGCTGCGCGCGATCATGTCGCCGCTGTCGCGCGCGGGCTTGATCTGGTGGGGCTGGTGGCGCTGGAGATGTTCCTGCTGCCCGATGGCCGTTTGATCGGCAATGAAATCGCGCCACGGCCGCATAATTCCGGGCATTGGACCATGGATGCCTGCGTCGCCTCTCAATTCGAACAGCATATCCGTGCCGTGGTGGGCCTGCCGCTGGCCCCGGCCGAGCGTCACCATGATGCGGTGATGCGTAATCTGATCGGGCCGGAAGGCATGGCCGCCTGGCCGGGATTGCAAGGGCAGGCCGGCATCGCGCCGCATCTTTATGGCAAGGGCGAAGCGCGTGTTGGTCGGAAAATGGGCCATGCCAATCGGCTTTTGCCGCGCGGCGCTTTGGCTGGCATGTCCGATCAGGAAGCGCTCGGCCCCTTGGCCGCCATCGCAGCCGATGCGTCTTGAACGACGCAGAATGTGTGACTCTTCTTTTGTCGAACAAGCACCGCTAGACTGCACCCCATGAACGCCACTTCCCCATCATCTGCGCGCGCCTTTGGCGCTTTGGGCTTTGCCTTGGCCGTGGGTCTTTCGGCGCCGGCGAAGGCGCAATTTGTTGAAGGCCCCTATGTCGCGGCGGCGTTTGGCGTAAATGCGCTGGATGACGCGAAATTCCGCCTGGATGCGGGGCTGAGCCGGGGCATGACCGCGCTCGGTCAGGCCAATGGTGGTGGCCTGGGGTTTAGCTTGGGCGGGGCGGGGCTGCTCAGCCTGGGGTGGGGTTTCAGCAATGGGCTGCGGCTGGAAATTGAAGGCAGCTACCGCAGCAATGAAGTCGATAGCGCACATGGCGCGGCGGGTCTGGCGCGTGCTGGGGCGCATGGCGGGCGGCAGGATAGCTACGGCGCCATGGGCAATGCGCTGCTGGATCTTGTGCGCATTGGCCCGATCACGCCCTATATCGGTGCGGGTGCTGGCTATCTGGTAACGCGTTTTGATGATCTGCGTGGCCAGCCCGGCGATAGCAATTTGCGCTTGCGCGCTGATGATACTGGCGGCGCCTTTGCCTTTCAGTTGATGGCGGGTCTTGGTTTCGCGATTGAACAGGTGCCGGGGCTGAGTGTCACGGCTGAATATCGCTATCTGGAAAGCCTCGGTCCCAGTGTGCCGGTCAGCTATGTCAATGCAGCCGGCACCACGGTGCTGACAGGCAAGGCAGATACGGAAAGCCGCAACCAATCCTTCCTGCTGGGGCTGCGCTACGCCTTCCAGGCGCCTGCCGCCGCGCCGCCTGTCGCCGCGCCGGTCGCGGCGCGCAGCTTCCTGGTGTTTTTCGATTTCAACCGCGCGGAGCTGACGGCGCGGGCGCGCCAAATCATTGGCGATGCGGCTGAAGCCGCGCGCGGTCAGCCTGCCAAGCTGGAAGTAGCCGGCCATGCGGATCGGTCCGGGACGCCGCAATATAATCAGGCGCTATCGCGTCGGCGGGCGGATGTCGTGGCCGAGGAACTGATCCGGCGCGGCATTGCGCGTCAGGATATCAGCGTGACGGCCTTTGGGGAGACGCGCCCCTTGGTGGCAACGGCGGATGGCGCGCGTGAGCCGCAGAATCGCCGCGTGGAAATCATCCTGAAATAGGCGCTGCCGCTGGCCTTGCCGTCTGCCAATGGCGCAGCAGCATGGCCAGCGCCACAGCAAGCCCGCCCAGCGTGCCAATCACGCCAGCGGCATTCAGCGAAACGCTTGAACCGAGCGCAGCGGGCAGGGGGCCTGCCAGCGCATAGCCAAGCGCGCCAAGCGCCGCCCCCAGCCCGGCTCCGCCCAGAATCTGGCGGCGATAATCATTGGTCAGCAGCCTGAGAGCCGCCGCGGGGCAGACCAGCATGGCGACCACGAGAATGCTGCCGACCGCTTCAAAAGCGGCAACCGCGGCCGCGGCGACCATGAGGTTGAGCATCACCTCAAGCCCACGTGCCGGCAGGCCAATGGCGGCAGCGTAATCCGGGTCAAAACAAAGCAATTGCAGGGGCCGCCACAGCAGCGCCACCGCAAGGGCCAGAAGGGCCGCGACGGCCGCAAGCAGATGCAATTGGCGCGGCAGGGAGGCCAGCGCTTCAGGGTCCAGCAAGGAAGCCCAGCCCTGCGCTTCCAGCCAGATCACCGTTTCCAATTGCCCAAACAGGACACAATCAAGATCAAGATCGACACTGCGCGCCCCGGTGGCTTCCATCAGCATCAGCCCAAGGGCGAAAAAGCTGGTGAAGACCGCGCCCGTGGCCGCGCCGGGGTCGAGCCGTGCGACGCGGCGGACCACACCAATAACCAGTACCGCGAGCAAGGCGGCGGCCAGCGCACCCAGCAGCATGGGCAATCCCGCCCTTGCGCCAGTCAGAGCGAAGCCAGCGATGATGCCGGGCAGGACGGCATGAGACAGCGCATCGCCCAAAAGCGAATCGCGCCGCAGCAACAGGAAAGACCCCAATAGGCCACAGCTGCCACAGGCGAGAATGGCCGCAAGCAACGCCGGCAGATCAAGCCGGAGGAAATCCAACCCACTCATCGGCCGGGCCCCAGCGCATGGGGCGATACCGGCAGGCTGGACGGTTCGGCCAGCAGCCGCGCCGCCATATCGGGGGAAAGCCCGTGTTCGACCAGATCGGCCAGGCGATCCGCGCCTGCGATATCCGTGGCACCGAGGCCCAGTAGATGATGTTCCACGGCGCGATGGGCACGCACCGCCCGCCGTGCCGCCGCCGCCCCGCGTGGCGTGAGATGTACTTGCCGATCCGCCCGGGCCACCAGCCCGCGCACATCAAGCCAGATGGCCAAGCGCCAGGCGCGCGCTTCAGACCACCCCCGCGCTGCGGCCAGCGCAGCGATGGGCGTCCAGCGATCCCCTGCCGTGCCGGGGCCAGCACCGGCGGCTTCCTGCGCTTCCCAGGCGGCGCGGAGGAAATGCGCCTCGGTCGCCGACATGCGTCGGCGCATGCGGCGCAGCGCTTCCGGCAGCAGGCCGCGCTCTGGCGCCAGCAGCAGGGCCAGGGTGAAGAAAATGGCGCCGGTCAGCACCACCGCCGCGCCAGTGGGCCATTCCGGATTCAATGCCGAAGCGCCCGCGCCCAAGGCACCGCTGGCGGCACCAAGCAAGGCTGAAAGCAGCAAAAGGCGCGGCAGGCGATGCGTCAGCAAGCGCGCGGTTGCCGCAGGCAGGATGAGTAAGGCCACCACCAGCACGAGCCCCACGGCCTGCAGCCCGGCGACGGCGACAACCACAATCAAACCGAGCAGCGCCAGATCCGTGCGTGCGACGGAAAGCCCCATGACCCGCGCATAATCCGGGTCAAAACAGGCGGCGCGCAGACGTTGAAACAGGCCAAGGCAAAGCAGAAGGGAAAGCAGCGCGACACCCCCCGCCCAGAAGGCATCCTCCGCCCGCATGGCTGCCGCCTGGCCCAGAATGAATTTCGCCAAACCCGCCTGCGCCGTTTGCGGCATGGTTTGCACATAGGACAACAGGGCAACCCCCAGCGCGTAAAAGCTGGACAGCACAATGGCGATGGCTGCGTCTTCGCGAATACGCCCGCCCCGGGTCAGAAATTGCACGGCGAGCACGCCCAAGATCCCGGCAATGAGCGCCCCCGCCAAAAGCGGCGGCAGGGCGCGCGGGTCGCCGCCCAGCGCGGCCACCAGCATGGCAGCCAGTACCACGCCGGGCAGGGCGGCATGGCCCACCGCATCGGCAATCAGAGCGCGCCCGCGCAGCAGGGCAAAGGCCCCGACCGTGCCGGATGCCAGGCCCAAAAGCGCGCAGCCCAGCAAGACGATCAGGGTATTGTAGCCGAAGCTCATGCAATGCCGCCTTCGGCCACGGCTTGTTCCAGCAGATTGAGCCGCCCGCCATAGGCACGCGCGATGGCGTCTGGCGAAAAGGCGCTTGCTACCGGCCCATCGGCCACGGCGCGGCCATTCAGCAGCAGCACATGATCGAAATAGCTCGGCACGGTGGAGAGGTCATGATGCACGGCGATTACGCTCCGCCCCCCAGCGGCGATGCTGCGCAGTACCGTGATGATGGCCTGTTCCGTGGCGGCATCCACGGCGGCGAAGGGTTCATCCATCAGGTAAAGATCCGCATCCTGCGCCAGGGCGCGGGCGAGGAAGACGCGCTGCTGCTGCCCGCCGGAAAGCCGCCCGATTTGCCGATCCGCCAGATCCGCCAGCCCTACTTGTTGCAAGGCGGCGCGCGCAGCGGCGCTTTGCGCGGCCGGGACGCGCCCCCACCAGCGCATGCGCGGGTAGCGCGCCATGCACACGACATCGAGCGCGGTCGCCGGAAAATCCCAATCGACCGAAGCGCGTTGCGGCAGATAGCCGACGCGGTTGCGGACCTCATCCAGCGGGCGGCCGAAAAACTTCGCCTCTCCGGCGATGCAGGGCAAAAGGCCAAGGGCCGCGCGCAACAGAGTGGATTTCCCGGCGCCATTCGGCCCGACAATGGCGGTCAGGCCGGGTTTGGCCTGCCAGTTGATGTCCCACAGCACGGTCTTGTCGCCATAAGCCACCGTCAGGTGGGAAATGGCGAGCGGGGCGGGGCCGCCATAGCTGGCCGCGGTCATCATGTGTTGAGCCTTCCCAGCATGCCCTTCGCCGGGGCATCACCGCCCAGGGCGCGGGCGATGGTGGTGATATTATGATCCAGCATGCCCTGGTAGGTGCCCTCATAGGTGCCGGGCTTCCCCATGGAATCGGAAAACAGCGTCCCCCCCAAGGCGACACGCTGGCCCCTGGCGCCAGCCCCTTCGATCAGGGCGCGGACCGTGCGGTCCGGCACCGAGCTTTCGGCAAAGACCGCCGGGATGCGCCGATCCACCAGGCTGCTCACCAAGGCCTCGATCCGCGCGAGATTGGCTTCCGATTCGGTGGAGAGGCCCTGGATGCTATCCACCGCAATGCCGTAGCGGGCGCCAAAATAGCCGAAAGCGTCATGCGCCGTGACCAGCAGGCGCTGCGCCGGCGGAATACTGCCCAAGACCCGCGCCCCATAGGCATCAAGCGCTGTCAGCGCCTGGCGGAGCGTGGCGAGGTTATTGGCGAAGCTGGTGGCTGCGTCCGGCAGCAGGCGGGCGAGCGCCGCGGCGATGCTGCCGGCGCCTTCGGCCCAAAGGCTTGGGTCCATCCAGAGATGCGGATCTGCGGCATCCGGATAGTCCGGGTTGGCGCGCAACCGATCCTTGGGGATCGATTCCGCCACCATGACAACCGCCTTGCCATTGGCCGCCGCACGCGCCAGCACATCGCCCATGCGCCCTTCCAGCCGGTGCCCATTGGCGAAAATGATCTCCGCACCAAGTACCCGCGCAATATCGGCCCGGGTGGGGCGGAACAGATGCGGATCCACCCCTTCGCCGATCAGCGTTTCCGCCCGGACGTGATCGCCGCCAATGGCGCGCACCAAATCCCCAACCATGGCGATGGTGGATAGGGCGCGGGGCGGTGGGCGGCCTTGCGCCAGCGCAGGCAAGGGCAAAAGCCCCAACAGCCCAAGGCCAGCGCGCCGTCGTGTGATGGGTGAATAGGTGTTCATTTCTACATATATCTCTGAATTTTCAGATACTTAACTGGAAATGAAGCTTGGGCCATTGCGGTGGCGCGTCAAGCCCTGGCTTGCGAAAAACCGCGCCCTGGCGCCATGTTGCGACGCTCTGGAGGCAAATCGCATGCGCGGGCGCGTCAGGATCGGCGATGATCTGGTGGTTGAGCTGGCCGAGACCTTCCGGCTGATGAGTGACCCGACGCGCCTCAAGATCATTCTGGCGTGTCGGGATGCGCCGGCGGCTGTCAGCGAAATGGCGGAACGGCTGGGAATTTCTGCATCCCTGGTGTCGCATCATTTGCGGCTGTTGCGGGCTGCCCGGCTTTTGCAGGCGGATCGGCGGGGCAGGCAGGTTTTTTACGTTGTGGGGGATGAGCATATCCGGTCCATGCTGGCCGATATGGTCGATCACATCAGCGAGGAAGAGCCCGCTGATGGTGAGCCTTGAAGGGCTTGTTGCAGCTTTCTTTGCCTTTTCTGTCAGCCTGCCCTTGTGCGGTGCGGGGTCGGGCGATTATGGTCCGCCGACGTTGGGACCCTTGGGCTTCGACCTGATGGTGTTTTGGCGTATAACAGTTTGAAACGGCGTGGTTTCCACGTACGAATAGGACGGGTTGATGAAGGCTTTGATGGCAAAGCGCCTCATTGTGGGCCTCGGCCGGCGTTTGGCTGGCGTGGCGGCTGGGGTGATGGGGTTGGTGCTCGCGGTGCCAGCCCTTGCGCAAGGTTTGGTCGGGGCGCCCGCGCCCTGGGGCATGGGGCTGCAGCCTTCGGGCGGGCCTATCAAGGACGCGATTGGTTCCTTCAATAGCTTGGTCTTCGGCATCATCACCGTGATCACGATCTTCGTGCTGGTGTTGCTGGCCTATTGCGTGTGGCGCTTCAGCGCGAGCCGCAATCCGAACCCCTCTACGACCAGCCACCACACCGGGCTTGAAATTGCCTGGACGGTGATTCCGGTGCTGATCCTGGTGGTGATCGCGATTCCGTCCTTCCGCCTGATCTATTATCAGGATCGTGCGCAGGAAGCGGATCTGACGATCAATGTACAGGGTCGGCAGTGGTATTGGAATTATACCTATGCCGATCAGGGCAATTTCACCTTCGATAGCTATCCGGTGCAGACCGCTGACCTGAAGCCGGGGCAGCTGCGCAACCTGGAAGTCGATAATCCGCTGGTCATTCCTGTGGGCGCCAATGTCCGCGTGATGACCATTGGGTATGACGTGATCCATTCCTTCTTCGTGCCCGCGCTTGGCGTGCAGAAATACACCATTCCGGGCCGCACCATGGAAACCTGGCTGCGCGCGGATCGGCCGGGCGTGTATTACGGGCAGTGCAATCAGATCTGCGGCACCAATCACTGGTTCATGCCGATCGCCGTGCGCGCTGTGCCGCGTGAAGAATATAATGCTTGGCTTGCGGATGCGCGGAAGCGCTTCGCCCAGGCTGATGGCAGCGCGCCGGCGATGGCTGCGGCGCCCGCCACCCAGGAACCCGTTCAGATTGCGGAGGCCCGCCGGTAAGGCGCGGATCAGGGAAAAGAGACATGGCAACCGCTTCGCACACCCATCACGACGATCACCACCACGACCATACGCCGGGCTTCGTGGCGCGCTGGTTCTTTTCAACGAACCACAAGGATATCGGCACTCTTTACATCATCTTCTCGCTCTTTGCGGCGATCATCGGTATTGGCCTGTCATTGCTGATGCGTCTGGAACTGATGCATCCGGGCATGCAGTATTTCGCCGATGGCCAGATGTGGAACGCCTATGTGTCCGCCCACGGGCTGATCATGGTGTTCTTTGTCGTCATGCCCGCGCTGATTGGCGGCTTCGGCAATTGGTTCGTGCCGATCATGATCGGGGCGCCTGACATGGCCTTCCCGCGCATGAACAATATTTCCTTCTGGTTGCTGGTGCCGGCCTTCCTGCTGCTGGGTGCCAGCATGTTCGTGGGCGAAGGCGCGGGTGCGGGTTGGACGATTTATACCCCGCTCTCCGATAACCAGTTCCATTCCAGCGCTTCGATGGATTTGGCGCTGTTCTCGCTGCACTTGGCGGGGGCTTCGTCCATCATGGGGGCGGCCAACTTCATCACTACCATTTTCAACATGCGCGCCCCTGGCATGACGCTGCACAAGATGCCGCTCTTTGTCTGGTCCATGCTGGTCACGGCCTTCCTGCTGCTGCTGGCGGTGCCGGTATTGGCGGGTGCGATCACCATGCTGATCACGGACCGCAATTTCGGCACGGCGTTCTTCAAGCCGGAAGGTGGCGGCGACCCGGTGCTGTTCCAGCATCTGTTCTGGTTCTTCGGCCACCCGGAAGTCTACATCATGATTCTGCCGGGCTTCGGGATCATCAGCCACATCGTTTCGACCTTCAGCCGCAAGCCGGTGTTTGGTTACCTCGGTATGGCCTATGCGATGGTGGCGATTGGCTTTGTCGGCTTCATCGTCTGGGCGCACCACATGTACAGCTCGGGCATGGATGTCGATACACGCGCCTACTTCATGGCGGCGACCATGGTTATCGCGGTGCCGACTGGGGTGAAGATCTTCTCCTGGATTGCCACCATGTGGGGCGGGTCGATCAAGCTTGATACGCCGATGCTCTTCGCCGTTGGCTTCATCTTCCTGTTTACCGTGGGTGGCGTGACGGGCGTTGTGCTGGCCAATGCGGGCATCGATCAGGTGCTGCACAACACCTATTACGTTGTGGCGCATTTCCATTACGTTCTGTCGCTCGGGGCGGTCTTCTCCATCTATGCCGGTTTCTATTACTGGATCGGCAAGATGTCCGGCCGGCAGTATTCCGAAACGCTGGGCAAGCTGCATTTCTGGCTCACCTTTGTCGGCGTGAACCTGACCTTCTTCCCGATGCATTTCTCGGGCAATCAGGGCATGCCGCGCCGTTATCCGGATTATCCGGATGCGCTGTGGGGCTGGAATTTTGTGGCTTCGGTCGGCGCCATCATTTCGGTCGTGTCCTTCGTGTTCTTCTTCTACGTGGTCTGGGCAACCTTCCGGTCCGGCGCCAAGGCGGCGGCGAATCCTTGGGGCCCCGGTGCGACGACCTTGGAATGGCAAGTGGCTTCCCCGCCGCCCTTCCATACCTTCGAAGAACTTCCCCGCCTGCGCTAAGGCGGTTCGGGAATGCCTGATGCGTCTTCGCGCAGCGGGCATTCCCCTTGATATTGTTGGGTCGCATTTTCCGAGCCGCCAGGTGAAACCACTTGGCTTGAAAATGCTCTAGCTGGGTGGCGCGACAATGAGCGATTCTGTCATCGAGAATGGTAAGGGGGGCGCGGCCCCCCTTGCTGTTTCCTATAATGTTTCAGAAGTGCGCGATTGGATCGCGCTGCTGAAGCCGCGCGTCATGTCGCTGGTGGTCTTCAGTGCGGTCGCCGGCCTGTTGGTCGCGCCGGGGCATTTGCACCCGGCACTGTCCGTTATTGCCATTCTCTGCATTGCGGTGGCCGCCGGCGCATCCGGTGCGATCAATATGTGGTATGACCGCGATATTGATGCGGTGATGCGCCGCACGGCGCGCCGCCCCATTCCCGCCGGCGTCATTGAACCGAATGCTGCCTTGGGCTTTGGCATTCTGCTTGGCGTTGGGTCTGTGGTCGTCATGGCATTCGCGACCAATTATGTCGCGGCGGCTGCGCTGGCCTTTTCAATTCTGTTTTATGTCGTGGTCTATACCATGTGGCTGAAGCGCCGCACGCCGCAGAATATCGTGATTGGCGGCGCGGCTGGTGCCTTCCCGCCCGTGATTGGTTGGGCCGCGGTGACGGGTGACATCACCCTTGTGCCCATCATCCTATTCGCCATTATTTTCATCTGGACCCCGCCGCATTTCTGGGCCCTGTCGCTTTGGGCGCATGAGGATTACGCCAAGGCGGGCGTGCCCATGCTGCCAGTCACGGCGGGCGCGCGTGAAACCCGCAAGCAGATCCTGGTCTATACGCTGGCGTTGGCGCCGCTTGGCCTGGCGCCGTGGTTCATTGGGTTTTCCGGGCCGGTCTATGGTGGGATTGCCGCGCTGCTTGGGCTGAATTTCATTCGCCATGCTGTGGCGGTCTGGCGCGAGGCGCAGGATGAAACGGGCCGCAGCCTCGTGAATGATGTAGCGGCCAAGAAGTGCTTCCGCTTTTCCCTAACCTATCTTTTTGCGCTTTTCGCAGCCTTTGCGGCGGAAAAGCTGATTCTTGCGCCATGACCCCTGAAGAACGCGCCCTTTTTGAAAAGCGCCGCCGCGGGCGCAATATTGCGCTCCTGCTGCTGTTGGTGGGGCTTTCAGTGCTGTTTTACGTTGTTGGCATTGCGCGCCTATTGCGTGGTTGAGTCTGGCCGGGCACGCCCCACATGCGGATCATGAAACAGGAAGATCGCCAAGCGACCATTCATCGGCGCAATCGCCGCACCGGCTTCATTGTGGTTGGGGTGGTGGCCGGCATGTTGGGTCTGTCTTTCGCCTCGGTGCCGCTTTACGCCTTGTTCTGCCGGGTCACGGGTTATGGCGGCACAACCCAGCGCAGTGCGGCCGCCCCAGGGGCCGCAAGCGATCGGCAGATCACCATCCGCTTCAACGCCACCACGCATCCAAGCCTGCCCTGGCGCTTTGTGCCCGAACAAACCTCGGTCACCTTGCGCCTGGGTGAGGAAGGCTTGGCCTTTTACGCCGCCACCAATCGGGCGGAAACGCCGGTCACCGGGGTGTCGCTCTATAATGTGACGCCTGAGAAGGTGGGGCGGTATTTCCACAAGGTGGCTTGTTTCTGCTTTGACGAGCAGACCCTGGCGCCTGGCGAAAGGGTGGAAATGCCGGTGACTTTCTGGGTGGATCCGAAAATCGCGGAAGACCCGAATACCCGCGATGTCACCACCATTACCCTTTCCTACAGCTTTTTCCGCACCATGGAGGATGCCCAACGCGCTGGCGCGCTCGCCAATGCCGGGCCGCATGTGGGGCGCGCCAGCACCGGGCAGAATTGATCTGATGAGAAGTGTCGATTTCGCCGCCAATGGGCTTGATTCCAAGGGCGGTTTCGGGATTGATGCGTCGCGAAGAGGAAGGCGCGCACCCTGCGCCAATTGAAAGCACCAGGACTGAATATGGCAAGCACACCTCATGCTCATGGCACCATGGTCGATGGCGAAGCGCCACCGCTCCATAAGCATCCCTATCACTTGGTGGATCCCTCCCCCTGGCCGCTGACTGGGGCCTTTGCGGGGGGCGCCCTGGTGCTGGGCATCGTGCTTTGGGCCCATTACGGCTTGAAGTGGGTGTTCATGCTGGGCCTCGCGGGCACGCTGGCCACCATGTTCTTCTGGTGGCGCGATGTGGTGAATGAAAGCCGCACGCCAGGCTTGCATACGCCGATCGTGCGGATTGGTCTGCGCTATGGCATGAGCCTGTTCATTGCCTCAGAAGTGATGTTTTTCGTCGCCTTCTTCTGGGCCTATTTCCATTACGCGCTGATGCCGGAACATGTTTCTGGCGCGACAGTGGCCATTTGGCCGCCCCAGGGCGTGTTGACCTTCGATCCTTTCGGTCTGCCCTTCCTGAACACCATGATTCTGCTGCTGTCGGGCTGCACCGTGACCTGGGCGCACCACGCGCTGCTGCATGGTGACCAGAAGGGGCTGATCAATGGCCTGACTCTGACCGTGCTCCTTGGGCTGGCTTTCAGTGGCTTGCAGGCTTGGGAATATGCCGAAGCGCCGTTCAAATTCTCGGGCGGTGGCGTTTATCCCTCGACCTTCTTCCTCGCCACGGGCTTCCATGGCTTCCATGTGATTGTCGGGACCACCTTCCTGTTCGTTTGCCTGATCCGCGCCATCAAGGGCCATTTCTCACCCGAACGTCATTTCGGTTTCGAAGCCGCCGCTTGGTATTGGCACTTCGTGGACGTGGTGTGGCTGTTCCTGTTTGTCTGCATCTATTGGTGGGGCGCGGGCGAAATCGCGCCACACTAAGGGCTTGAAGGCGCCGTCGCCCATGGAATTCTCTCGGGGCGGCGGCGTCACGCCGCTTATCGCGGCA
>JACCED011413012.1_pt1 | contig 22107 bp, 18 predicted proteins | sample 7455021 | NCBI WGS metagenome assembly JACCED01 (sample SAMN15323456, study PRJNA562643) | freshwater metagenome | isolation source: river surface water | place: USA:Blue River Watershed | collected 2017-08-19
TAGTAAGTGCGTCAGGCGGCTTGCACCAAAGCTAGGTACGGTATGGGGGCTAACCCACTGAGGCCGAATATCTGCTATATCTATCACGGAGTTGGGCCAGCGTTTTTTCAAGTAGATTAAGATTTCATGTTTGTCGATTACTGCTGCCGTCAAAGGGTACAAAAATCGATTGAGTAATGTTTCCCAGTATCGAGATGAATAATTTGTAGAATGCACTCGGTTCAACTCAACGGCTAATACTTTACTGTACTTATCATAAAGACGATAGCATTCCTCGGCCTCATTTCTAAACTGCTGCTTCGACAGCATACGTGAAGGCACTGCTTCAAAGTGCCTTTTGCGGTTCAGAAGGTGCTGTTCAGTTACCGAAATAAAGCACCATGGCCCTGCCAATAAAAGCCTGTCATTGAATTCTCGCTTTATCGTTAGCGGAGAGAGGGCTACGTGGAGAGTCATTTTAGTGATTTACTAGCTTAGAATCGAATGGCTTAAAAATTAAGTGCAACATCCTCATAAGGTGTGACGATGTAAACAGATACGAATATCTTACTGAACCGCCCCGGGTTTTGCAGAGACTCATACCCCAGAACTGCCTCAACCTTTTTTCACTCTTTTGCAATCTGACTCTCTGTAAATCTAGACTTCCTCATCCGTAGAACTGTCTCGTATCGATAAAATTCCACCTCCAACCCACATTAATCCTTGGGGATAATTACCAGCTAAATTTAGAGAAGTTAAGATGCAGCTATAAATTTGATTTTTTTAAAAACTTAAAGTGAAGATTTTTTTATTGAGCTAACAGTAGACAGCTTTAGCTCAAGCTAAGTTTTATCGCATCAGGCCGTATCAAAAAACAGAATAAGGACTCTCATCTTCCCTTACGAAGTTCTATTGCAAAAGCACTACCATCAATAGCTACTTTTGTAATTGCAGTTTTTCGTAATGAAATTCCATGTCCGGTCCTTAAGGCGCCTGGACGACCCGAGATAATCCACCTAATGTACTCGTAAGAATACCTAAAAATTTCAATAGGGCTTCTGGTTTTCCTCCTAATCGCCCTTAGAGTTACGAGTACAAGACCTAAAGGTTTTGTAAAATCATTCAAAATCAATAGATAAAGAAAGGGAATCCGAGAGCTTGACCAACATTTATTTTGCATTTGAGAACTGCGGGATGACTCTAAGAGTGCTTCCAGCGGTGATGATCGGGGGGGATTTAAAACCCCGAGTCGACCAGCATTTCGATACAATAACTCTTTGAATATCGTTGACAACGATATTCTTATTCCTAGAACTTTTTGGAAGTAATATTTGTATACAGACCAGAAAATCTTATCTCGCCACAATAACACAACAATCATGGGCATATCAGTGCCATTCAAATAATGTCGTATGTTAAGCGCATCAACGTTAGTAATATTTCTTAGATAAGCCTCTTCGTCTGCTATGCGAGATCCAACTAGACCTTTTTCTCGATATGACTCGTACAAAGGGGTTCCCGGCAACGCTTGTGCGTAGAAAGCTGCAGTCTCCTCAATACCACCACGATCTTCATTTACCCAGTATGGGATCGTGTCAATCAAGAAGTTGATCGTGTGTTGAATTGTGCCCTCCGTCTCACCCGGCATACCCAAAACTAACATTACATTGGTAGACAATCCAAATCTATGGATTGCCTTTAAAGCTCTTACATTGTCTTCAACGGTACCTTTCTTCTCCATAATATCAAGCATATCTTGACTTCCGGACTCCAAGCCGCATGTAATCATTCGACACCCATTACTATACCAATGGCGCACGATATCGTCACTTAGTGTCTTTGCACGTACTGAACCAGCGCCCCAGTACAACCCAAGCGCCCATAATTGTTCTGCAATTTCAGCGGCTGAGGTACGATCAGCACCAAAGGACTCGTCGAACATAAGAACTAAACCAACGCCATAACGATCGCGGAGCATTCGAGCGTGGTCAGTCACCTGATCCGTTGGACGCGCCCTGTAACCCTTTTCAAAGCGATGACAGAACGTACAGCGACTGATACATCCCCGAGCTACAGGCAACCAAGCGCTCTTGGTTCCAATAACATTCTCAGGAACCTCTAGGCCATTTGCAACAAACCACTCTTCAGCCGGAGGGAAATAGTGGCTTAATGATCCATCTAACTCTAGTACAGAATAATCTGGCCAATCAATATCGGAGGCTGCGATCTTATCTCGATATCCTGTAAAAAAGAATTCTCGATTATGGTCCAAGAAGCATATTCCCTTGACTTTCATAAGGGCTGGGATATCTGGAAGACGATTCTCTTGTCTCTGTCCTGCCGAAGAAGATAGATGCCGTACCAACTCCTTGATCGTCAATTCCCCATCTCCGATCACGCAGAAGTCAACCTCGGTGTGTCGCAAGATCACTTCAGAGTTAGCTGCGAGATTTCCACCTAAAACCACGTAGGCGTTTGGACAATTAATTTTTACAATCGACGCAATTTTTTGTGTGTAAATGTAGGCAGTTGAAACGACTGCACTAATCCCAACCATATCGTAATGCTTATTTTTAAATATGCTTTCAATGGCGGAGTCACTCGGACGCAGAAAGTCAAAATTATAGAAGTCGACCTCGCATCCAACATCTCTTAAGGCTTGACGAATATACATCATTCCATAAGGAGGCACGTCTGTTGGCTTTCCTCTGATCGGAACGTTACATATCGCGACTTTCACTGTATTCGCTTCGCTTTACCAAGATTTCGAGTTATTTAAAGTTTAGCTTCAAATTGGATAGAATAATTATACACATCTTCGAGGCCAAAAATATGCATTAGGGCTTCGTATTTGCGTTGTCGCTCACCAACGACAGACCGCCATCTTGTCCAGTCGGGCATGAAATATGCATCTCCATGAAGCGGGATGACAGTCTTATCGAATGGGCGACTTGATTTATGCCTTAAGGGTGCGCTCCGCATAACGGAACTTACATGAAAAAGGATATAGCCAAGATCAAAAAGATATTTTTGAATATCGTGTATCAGGGCCGACCCTTCATATAAAGGGACGTAGCTCACCTCGCACTTGATGATAATCGGCCTATATTGACCTAATCCTCGCAAGACTTCCAGTTCAGAGCCCTGAGTATCAATCTTGAGATAATCTATATTATCAATTGAATCTTCGAGCAGTGATATTAAACTTACGCTCGGCCTCATAATTTCTGTCACTGGTGTAAAGCGCTGAGTTGCTCCAGAGCAGTAAAAATCAAGATAATTGGAATTAAGCTTTAAGCAGCTAGTTGTCCCGGGATGGGCACCGATTGTTAGGCTTTTTTGTTTTGATTCAGAGCTCCCGACAATACAATCAAATACACGGGCATATCCTAACATCTTTAAACGCGCAGCCTCCACAGGATCAGCCTCACAAAGCGTAAGATCTAGTAAGTCCAAATAACGTTCCAGGTCTTTTTCAAGCCCGCCACGTGCGCCAACATCCACCATAACGATCTTTTGATCGCCTAATATTTGTTCAATATCTTTAGCGGGTACCTGAAAGAATATGTTTTCCGCACGTAACTGGGCAAAATATTGCAAAGGGTAGTTCGTCCTTCGTTCGATAAACAGACTCATTAGTTTGAGAAATGTTTGTTTAATTTTTTTTTTCATTTATTCAAACCTTTACTAACCTGAGTCACCGTAGAAATCAGTAAGTAGAACTATGCGCGGTAGATTGAACCGGCTGGCTCTTCTCACCCTGTAGCGACTTCAGGGCTAAAGCATCTAGTTCCGCAATGAGGGCCTCGTAGGTAATTGTTTCTCCGCCTGGTTTCTTTATTGGAAAATTGGGACTTACTTCGTAAAAGTCCCTATGCCCATCCATAAGCTTTACGACGTCAAGTATAGGCGGTATAGCTGACTTGTTAGCCAATTTTCGGTAAATCGAATTAGCGACTTCAAGATCGTTAGGATAATCAATGGTAAGCGAATAGTAAGGGCGGTCTAACTCAGCGGGCGGATATAAAACCTCACAGCGAAAAAGTCTCGGATTAAACGAAAAGAACGACATATATTCACTTTGATTAGGATCCGGCATGGCATTATGCAGCTTTCGCATCATAGCTGGCGACATGACCTCAGCCGTCACTCCAAGCGGCAGACGGTTAGTACGGGTATATTCCGCAGATTTTGCGAAATGGTGTTCAACCATACGATCGATATTTTCGGCATCGGTAAAGGGATTGTCGCCCGTAATCCGCAGGACTGCATCCGCATCCATCGAGTCCGCAACCGCAATCAGACGTGACAATACGTCAAGCTCATGTCCTGCAAATGCCTCCACCCCCCAGTCCTTCGCAAGCTCCAATAATGGCGCATCTTCCGGTAGATTGGATGTACAAACAACAATCTGGGTCACGGAATGTGCCGTTTTTAGACGATCGATAAGCTGCAGGAGCATGGGTTTACCTGCTAAATCAGCAAGTGCCTTCCTAGGTAACCGTATTGAGTTCAGGCGTACGATGACACAAGCGATAACATTGGGATTTTTTTTAGTCATGGACGGGCTCATTTTTTTGAGAAAATTAAGACAGAAAGTCGTCCGGCTGAAGAATGCTGAACTTGCTGATTGGCTTGGCTGTTTTCTTTCCGATTATCGCCTGCAAATCACTGGGTGTGAGGCCGAGCACATCGCCACGCATAGATAAGATCATTTGAGTTTCGAGAATCTCGCCTTGTGCAATGTCGCGCGAAGCAACAAGTGATTTTTTGAAGGTCTTACGATACTCGACTTCAGCGTCTGATAGAAAGTCTTTTTTACATGTTCCACGGGCACGATGCGCGTCTCTGATGATACGAACAAAGCGCGCCTGACCATCACGATCTAGTGCTGATTCAAAATCGGTTCCGCGCCGTGCGCGATCATCTGTTATATGCTTCTCCAGAAGGGCAGCACCCATTGCCGCAGCAGTTGCGGGGAGAATCAACCCCATCTCATCATCCCCGTCGATATGATCCTGGTAGCCAACATGAACATCAAACTTTTCCCTAAGAAACTGGATGCAGTTTAGGTTGGTGTCATCCATCCTGGTTGGGTACCCTTGGAAGCCATGCATAACAATTAGATCAGACACCCCTATTGATGAAAGTAGATCCAATGTATGCCTAATTTCGACTATTGTCGAACCACCCACCCCCACTAAAACTGGCAATTCAAATTCGGCTAGAGAATGCAACATTTCCAGATTAGAAAGATCTGCTGAGTGTATTTTCAGTGCGTCTGCGCCTAGATCCCTGATCTCAGCAAAAGCATCGATGGATAGAGGATTTACAAATATACTTAAGCCGCACATTCTCGCAGCCTCAAAAACGCTTCTCCAACTGGCGTAAGGTATTTCCAACTTCCTTACTTTTTCAAAGAAACGATGGTGTGGCGTCAATAGCCTTTCAGTTGAAAATAATTGAAATTGAATGCCGTCAAAGCCCGCATCAGCAGCATCGTGAATCATCCGTAGCGCACGATCGACCTGCCCATCGTGGGCGCAAGCCATTTCTGCGAGCAGGAAAGGTTGCAAACCAGACTGAATGCATCGGCCATTAATTCTGATCGCCCGCGGATGACTCGGTTCATGGTCTATTTCATTGCTCAACTCTTGCAGCCTTTACTTTTTTGCTAGCCTTCACAACCGCAGAACAAACCCGTTTAACTGTACTGATACCCATGTGATTGTATAAGGGCAAACAAACAATACGATCTGCGACATAATCTGTATTGCTTAGACCCTCTGCTTTATGAGGAATATCAGCATATGCCTTCATTCGATGTAAGGGTGGAAAGAAGTACTTCTTTGTATATATTTGCTCGCTCGCCAACTCGTCAATTAGCTGATTTCTATCCATTCCAAACTGGGCTGCATCAATTAAAATGCCTAAGTCTTTATAAGTGGAGGTGCTATCTTTCGTTATGCGCTGAAACGTAATGCCTGGAACACCCTTGAGCGTTTCCATATAGAGCTGCACAAACGATAAGCGCTGTGTCAGCAATTCGTCGAGGCGCGCAAAACTTTCAATCGCAATAGCTGCATGAAACTCTGACATCTTTCCATTGAACCCAATGAAATCACAATCGTAGTCTGAACTAGCTCCATAGTTGCGTCCGAGTCGAATACGCTCTACTAAGGCAAGATCATTTGAGGTAACAATCCCGCCCTCACCAGAAGTTACGACTTTAGTGCCGGAAAGAGAAAAACACTCAACGTCTCCAAAACATCCGATTGGCCTCCCCCGATATACGGAACCCAACGCATGTGCCGAATCAAAGATAAGCTTCAGCTTGTTACGTTTTGCAATGTCCTCGAGCCGTTCGATGTCACAGGGATTTCCGAAAATATGAGTCGCCATTATCGCGCATGTATTTTCAGTTATTTTTCGCTCTACATCTTGAGGATCAATATTAAATGTGTCAGGATCTATGTCAGCAAAAATGGGGGTTAGTCCATTCCATACTATAGAGTGTCCTGTTGACGAAAACGTAAAACTCGGGCATATAACCTCTCCCTTGACCCCCATTGCCTTAAGAGCTAACATCAGCGCAGTAGTTCCGTTAGGTAGAGACAAGGCCTTGCTTACACCGAGTCGATTCTGTATGTTGCATTCAAACTCTTGTGCGAACTGTGCGAAATTTGTCAACAACATACTTGAAAAAATTTGTCGAAATCTAGTGTCAACGCGCTGATAGTCCGGAAGTGTTGGTTGCGCCACGAATATCTTTTGCGTATCGACATCTGGGAGAGTTTCATAATAAATATTTTTGACGTGACTTCGTGCGGCATAACCTATAACCGTATCGCTTTTCGGAACATTTTGAACTACAGTCGAACCAGCGCCTACTAACGCACCTGAGCCAATATAAACATCCGGCAATACTGTTGCCCCAGCACCAACAAATACATAATCGCCTATGTTGACCCGTCCGGTTGTTGTAGCGCCGGGCGCCATATGTACAGCAAAGCCAATTATGTTATCGTGCTCAATTACAGCACTCGAGTTAATGATGGATGCATTGCCGATTCTGACACCATTATTGATAACTACTCCGGGACCGACAAAAGACCCAGCTCCGACATAAGCATTATTACTTATTCGGGCAGTGGGATGAATAATTGTTTCTATAACGACTCTACGTTTCTCTAATATGTTATAAAGATTTCCACGTGCTACATTGTCACCGATTGCTATATGAACGCAATCGGCGGGAATTTCAACTGATTCAAGATCATCCGTTGAGCCAAGTACTGGTTTTCCGGCCACGCTTTTTCCTTGTAGTCCGGGCGTACTATCGAGAAAGCCGACGATCTCGTATGCTCCGATTTCAGTAATTACATCGAGCAGCACACCGGCATGGCCGTCAAGGCGAGCACCAATAATCAGAATTTTTCTTTTTGTTGCCATAGTATTTAAGCTACATTTAGAGTTCAATATCACTCCATTGTAGGAGTGCTTCGGGGTCGAGATCAGCAGCTGCACGCTTACCAAGGATAGCCTCAAAATGCTTAGGTGAAATTCCAATGCCAGGACGTTTGATGACCAAATTAATATTCGAAAAAACTTGGCCAGCCTTGATGCTTTCTTTGACTACAATACTGCGGCGATGGACCCTCCTCTGTCCCAACTCCTTATCACAGAAGTTACGTACCGGACTACCGAGGCCCAATTCGACTTCCCTTACCCCGATCAACAACTTGACCATTTCGTCAGGTTCGATTGACGCTGCGTGATCGGGTCCAAACTGAGTGCGATCTAGGGTGAAGTGTTTTTCGAGCACAACCGCACCTAATGCCCGTGCCGCAAGAGTCATATTGATTCCCAATGTATGGTCCGAATATCCGACCGGGAATCCAAACGCTGAGCGTAGCGTCTCAATATAGCGAAGTTGCGTAGTTTCGATTTCTGCCGGATACCAGGAGATGCAATGCAACAGTACGATCTGATTATTCCCTGCCGCGGTGATGGCTTCCACAGCCTCTTCAATTTCTCCGAGTGTTGCCATGCCTGTCGATACGACCATTGGAAGTCCTGCCGATGCCATATGCCGAAGATAGGGAATGTGGGTCAAATCCCCAGATGCAACTTTCACGAGATCTACGCCCAACGACAACAAAAAATCAAATGATTCCTCATCAAATGCCGTCGAGAGAAATTTAATATCCTTACTCTTACAGTACGCCCAGAGTTCATGGTGGGCAGCTTCGTCAAGCTGTAGTCGCTTGAGGAGGTCGCGGAATGACTCCCCAGACCGACTGCCCTTGTCTATATAGGAGCTTGTCAGAGCTGTAGGGGTAACCAGCTTCTTTGCCTGGAAACTCTGAAACTTGACGTAGTCGGCACCTGCAATGACTGCTGCATCCACCATTCGCTTCGCTGTTTCGAGATTGCCGTCATGATTGATTCCGGCCTCGGCAATAAAAATTGCTTTTACGTTGTCTCCCTCACTCAGTTCGTCGTAATTCATTTTTTTAACCTATAGTAGTGTTCCTCAAATGCTGAGATGAAGTTTTCTAACCCTTTGGCATCAACAAGATCGGATGCACGAGAATGCTGCCGCTTGTGCTCTACACTGTCATTAAGGAAAATTTTTATTTTAGCACACAAGCGATCGTGATCCACATCAGGACCGAATCCCAAGTTTACATTGACGCCCAACCGCGCAAAGGATTCAGCATGCTTCATCTGTAGATTTAGCTGGCACAATGTCGCGCCAGGCAACCGTGTCGCAATCCTCTCAAAAAGGGTGTTCCCGCCGGCCGTAATCGCCACGTCTGAATTAGACCAGAATGGCAGCAAAGAGGGGGCATCAAGGTGTAACTCAACAGGAAAGCATACTCTTTTTAGTACATCCTCAAGCTGTCTAGTATATCCGGTGGCGGTTGTTGAGGCTATTGTGACACGGTAAGTGTCACCGAAGCTATCAAATGTCCGTAGTAATTTGAAGAGCAGATTATGATGGTCGGACCCACCGACGGTGATGAATACGTCGCGAACTAAGCTTGTCGGCTGAGCAACAGAAATATCCTTATATCTAGAGTCCATGATGAAATAGCGCGGCCCGATAAGGTAGCGGCAAGCACAATTGGAATAGAGTTCAGGCGACTGCGACGGACTTCCATTAAGCGCAATATCAGCATCGATACATGTACTGCTCTCATCATCAAAAATCACCGCGCTGATGCAGTGCTTCCTACGCAGTTCGCTAAAAAGCCTCGAGTAGTCGCGATAGTTCAAAACGTCTGTCACCAGTAAGCCTGAGGTTGGAGCTAGCCTCTCCATAATCAAATCAAACTCCGCCTGGAGGGAAATCTCTTCGGGCAAAAAGTCTGGCACTATTTTTCTCGACTTGAGAAAGTTAGCGGCATCGTAATTTCGTTTGACGAGCAGTTGGACCTCATAGCCTCGCGCTGCAAATGCATCTACAACGAGACATGCTCGACTGAGATGTCCCATGCCTATAGATTTACTTCCATCCGCACGGATAAGTACCATACGCCTACCTGTAAGACTTACGCTCACTATTGACGCCCCACCACTTCCGCATATGTTCCAACTGACACAATTCTGCCACCTTTCAGAAGATATATACGGTCACAATGCTGGACTGTAGTCAAGCGATGTGCGACTATGATCATTGTTTTATAGCCCTTTAGCAGCTTGATATCATCAATGATTTCCCGCTCGGTTTCTTTATCCAAAGCACTTGTAGCTTCATCAAGCACCAATACATCACGCTCAAAATAAAATGCCCGTGCTAATGCCACACGTTGCCGTTGCCCCCCCGAAAGCCGAACCCCTTTCTCACCAAGACGAGTATCAAGTCCATAAGGCAAGCCTGAGATCAACCCTTGCAATCGAGTTTGACTTATTGCAGCTTGGATCATTGATTCATCAATTTCATTAACCAAAACCCCTAGTGCAATATTTTCACGTAGGGTCGCGTCGATAATAAATATCTCTTGGGGAAGGTAAGCTACCTGAGAACGCCATTCGCGAAGTGCCTGCTGCAATGAAATGTTATTGAAGGTAATCATCCCGGCCTGAGGCTGCAGCAAACCGAGCATCACATCAATAAGAGTGGTCTTTCCGCCACCGGATTCCCCGATAATGCCAATTGATTCACCCGCCTTAATGGATAACGACAAGTCTTTCAGAGCCCAATTAGTAGTGGTCGAATAGTGAAATCCTACATTCTCCAAGGAAAGCTCTTTGAATTTCGAGGTTGACTGAATTAACTCTACGGAATCGAGAATGCCAGATTGCAGATACTTCTCTACCTGGACAAGATCGCGGTAAAGTGCGGTTACAGCATGCCGATTGAAACTCAATTTGCCAACACTCCCAATGAAGAGGTTTGCTGCCGGAAGAAGTCTTAACGAAGCGAGGGCAAAGACCCCGATCATTGGCAAGACACTGTTTAACTGCTCTCCTGACGCCAGAGTAGCCAGTACTAAGAGAACCACCAAACTAATAAGCAGAAATTCCAGAAAGAACCTTGGTAACATAGAGATAAGCGTAGCCTTAGCCCATTTATCAGACATACGGCTAGCACCGTCAATTAATGCCGCATGAAAATAGGAGTCCTTGCCCAATATTTTCAGCTCCTTAAGACCAGTCATCCCCTCATGGATACTCTGAATAATTTGTTGCGCCGCCTGAGCAGCCTGTTCCCCATACTGTTTCGATTTCCTCTTGAACATATGCAAATACACATAAAAGAAAGTGGCGAACAAAAGCGCGAGCATGGCAAGAATCGCTATATTGGTATATGCCAGATATGAGAAGATCAGAAGCGAAACTAATCCATCGCTGAGCATTCGCAGCATGGTCTGAACTACTGAAACGTACTGACCGGTGGCGTCGTGAATATTATTTACATATTCTGCGCTATTACGCTTCATATACTCAATATAAGGCTGCCGTTGATATGCCTGCATTAGCTTGTCTTGCAAGTCAACTCGACACTTGCGACTGTAGACAAGAATCTTCCAATTTACATAGGCCGCAGCAGCAATCTTCACCATAAATACTGTCACAATAGAGACGCTAACTATTACTAAAGCTTCTGATGTAACAACGTTTAGTCCTACTTTACTCAGCCATTGACCGATCATTCCATCCGTCATCACATTTGGGTTCATCACCAAAACCATATAAGGGCCGATTACTCCTAAACTAATCAGCTCCAAAAGAGATGTCATAAAGAAAAACATCAGAAGCCAGGCAATATATTTACGATTCTCTCCCATCAAGTAAATAACTTCATAGGTATATGTTAGAGCTCCCCTCATCGGAAAAATCCTGTTATTTGCATTAGGTTAAATATCGTTTCCACGTTAAGGCAGACTATTTCATTATCTATATTCTGCTTTTTTCCTCTAAATTAAGAAATAATGTTGCCTCAAGGGTCGCCCTTACACTTTAGCTCCTCGGGCCCACAGCTATAACCAGTTGGCAATTACAAAAGCACCTCACTGATCACCGGGGTATTCATTTTCACATCCCTCTTGACCCTACGGCCTATTACCATTTCGAAATACTTGGGCGCCAAGCCAAATCCTGGCCTTACGCTGCGGATAGTATCAGCCGTTATTTTCTCACCTGCCTTGATGTCTTTTACGAAGTAGAGCGAACGGCGAAACTTCGCATTCTCCAATTCGCTTGACTTGTGCCGATATTCCACCTTACCCAACGCGGCCCAAACCAAACGACTTTCCCGACAGAGTGCAGCCATTTGGGGGGGTTCCAAAGAAAAACTATCATCCGGACCTCCTCCCTGCCGATTCAACGTAAAGTGTTTCTCGATGATAGAAGCCCCCAGTGCCACGCTAGCGATCGCAGTCGTGTTGTCGAGTGTGTGATCCGAAAGGCCTGTGACTAAACCAAATCTAATCATCATGTCTGACATTGTTCGCAGGTTATAGTCCTCAGCCGGCGCCGGGTAACCGCTAACACAATGCAAAATAGCAAGCTCCTTACAGCCGCCTGACCGCGCAGCGTCGATAGCCTCTTGAATTTCCTCTGCATTAGCCATCCCTGTGGAGATAATCATTGGCTTGCCAGTACTGGCCACGTAATTAATAAGAGGTAAATCGACCGCCTCGAATGAGGCAATTTTGTAGGCGGGCGCATTCAGGCTTTCTAGCAAATCAACCGCCGTATTGTCAAAGGGCGAACTAAAAATTGTGATGTCGCGCTTTCGGGCATGCTCGAAAAGGACGGCATGCCACTCCCAAGGCATGTGCGCCTCCTGATAAAGCTGATAGAGAGTTTTCCCATCCCACAGGCCACCATGAATCAGGAATTCCTCGGTACTACTATTCAGAGTGATCGTATCCGGTCGATAAGTTTGCAATTTGACGGCATCCGCCCCTGCCAACTTAGCTTCATCTATGATTTTAAGCGCAGTCTCAAGACGGCCATTGTGATTAGCAGAAAGCTCTGCAATCACGTAAGGAGGGGTATCAGCAGCTATCCGGCGCTCTGCAATATTCACAACAGGGAGTTTATCTATTTCACTGTTCATGACTCTTCATCCATTCACCTCTGGTTAGCCCAAAGCACACTAAGTCGTGGTAACACGCACCATCAAAGTGGTGCTCTCGCAAGACACCCTCTTGCTTAAACCCCAACCTCAAGTGAAAACGCAATGAGCGTTCATTGAATTTCAGCACTTGCCCACACAACTTATGCAAGCTAAGTGTCCTGAAGACATGGCTGGCAACCACTTTCCCAAAAAAAGTACCTGTACCACGCGGCGCCTCGGGACTTATGTAAAAACCCCAGTCCACTATTCCTGCTGCGAGATCGACAACACGCAAGTTTACAAAACCCAGCGGCACTTTTTCCTGCTCATAAATTAGCAAATGCCGCGCTGAATCATGTGAAGTCCGCTTAAACCAGCGTCGGTGCTCTTCAGTGGCAATTTCATGTGTCGAGAACATGTAGCGACGAATCTCAGGATGATTGCGCCAAGCAAGGACAAGGGTCAAGTCTTGCTCATACATTAGCCTGAGCCGATTTTCCGGCATCCTGAAGCCCGTCGTCAAGCCGTTAGCCCTCTAAGATGGCTAACAACATGTTTTACACCCAAGCCATTGCATATAGCAGCGGCAGCTAAGGTCATTCGTTTCAGGGTCTTTCCCTCACAAAAGGCATCCAGTATCTTAGGTAAGCCATGATCCAAATCTGATGTCTCTATACACAAGGCAGCCCCCGCTGCTTGTATGGCTTGCGCCCCTTTACGCTGATTTTCGGCCAAAACCAACATCAAGCTTGGCAGGCCCAAGCAGCACCGTTCCCACATGGCGCCTCCCGCAGCGCCAATCGCCAAATCACTGTCGGCCATTAGTCTTGCCATGTCAGAAATATTAACCAGTACCTCGGTTGGCCAAGGCATATTGGCCGCCCTCTCACGTACTTGCGCCAGCCAGGGCGCATGCGGCCCCATTACCACACTGATACGACAATCTGCAGGCAAGGAGCAGGTATGGAGAGCATCGAGTACCTTGCCAGTGACATCATTCTTATCGACGCCTCCCATTGTAATGAGCAAGCGCTCTAGCTGCGGGGTTGATCGGCGGGCAAGACTGTATTCGCGATGAGCGAAAAAATCTGGTCTTAGCAATGTGCATATTGCCCCTAAAAGTAGAGTGCAATTCCCAGGAATTAGGGCGGCATAATCCTTCGCATTACGATTGAAACTCTGATCCAGTAACAAATCACAATCATGATGACGATCGGCAAGATCATCGATCACCATGATCTTGCCGCAATGCCTCCGTAGTGCCGATTCCCACCGGACATCCAACGCATAGTGATCAACGATCATCCAATCGACCGCCGTCTCACCAATGCAGACTTTCGTTTGCTGGGCGTCGGTTTGCCAGTCAGCACCCAGCCAACCCGCGTGAGCGGGCTCTATCTCCCGTGGCTGCCAGTTTGGATCAGCTGGCATGGCATGAACGATAAAACCACGCTGCCGGATCAGATCTATCAAGTTGCAAGGATGGGCGCGACAAATAAAGCGGCAGCTCGCATCGTTTACCCGCAACTCTTCAGCCAGTGTCAGGCAACGCATGACGTGGCCAGTGCCGATGTGGAGCGAGGCGTCGACGCGGAAGACTATCGATGAGGCGGTCATTTTTTTCCGATTTGCTCCCGCAATGCCATAAACATCAATTCTGCACGCTCCCAATCTTCCGGTGTGTCAATATCTTGCACGCAGTTTCGTGACAGAGGCACTGCAGCAGCACCGCGTGAGAAGATCGGTTTGCCGGCCAACCAGGCGGCGGCATGACCCCAATAAAATTGTCCCGCATCGTGCCAGGCTTCTTCCAGATCCTGTGAGCGAGTATTGAAGTGATCCGGGTTGAACATCTCTACCCGCTTGTCCGGTAAGATGCGGATGGCGCGCTGGACCGGAAAGGCATAGCTGGTAACTGAAAAGGCATAATCGCTACCTGAATCACGGAGAACGCCCAAACCGCGCTGAAGATCAGTGGCGGTAACGAAAGGCGCCGTAGCATAGATACAGCAAGCCAGTTGAATTGGCTCATCATGCTGGGTCATCCAGTCAATAGCATGTGCGATAACTGAAATTGTGCCGGCGTAGTCATCCGAAAGTTCAGGCGGTCTCATGAAAGGCGTATCAGCACCAAATGAACGGGCAACTTCGGCAATCTCGACATCATCGGTAGAAACGATGATGCGATCGAAACAACCGCTCTCGCGCGCCGCCCCAATCGACCACGCGATCATCGGCTTGCCGCAAAAGGACTTAATGTTCTTGAACGGGATGCGCTTACTGCCCCCTCGTGCAGGTATGACCGCAAGCCTCATAGTCGAAGCGCCTTTTCCAGAGCGATAACCACCTGATCTTGCTGACTTTTGCTCATCTTTGGATACATCGGTAAACTGATCGCCTCCGCGTAATAGCGCTCCGCCTCTGGGAAGTCGCCGATCTTAAACCCCATTTGCTGGTAATAAGGCTGGGTATGAACCGGGATATAGTGCAGATTGACACCAATCCCCTGCTCGCGCAGTGACTCGAATACCGCACGATGGTCTTTGCCGATCTTGTCGAGCTGCAGTCGAATTACATAAAGGTGCAAGGCAGAATAGCTATCTGGCTGTTGCCAGGGCGTAATCACTGGCAGAGCTCGTAACAGGCTATCGTAACGCTTTGCCAAGACATGACGACGGCTAACATAATCATCCAGTCGCTCCATCTGGCTAATACCCAAGGCGGCTTGCAAATCGGTCATGCGATAATTGAAACCCAAATCAATCTGCTGGTAGTACCATGGACCATCTGGCGTATGGGTCATATGAACTGGATCGCGGGTGATGCCATGGCTTCGGAGTAAAGCCATTTTGTCTGCAAGCTCAGCATCGTTAGTCAGCGCCAAGCCGCCTTCAGCCGTGGTGATGATCTTGACGGGGTGGAAGCTGAAGATCGTGATATCGCTATAGCGGCAATTGCCGATAAAATCCCCCTGATACTTGCCCCCGATAGCATGCGAAGCATCTTCGATGATTCGAAATCCGTAGCGCTGGCTTAGCGCGTAGATAGCCTGCATATCGCAAGGCTGACCAGACAGATGGACCGGCACTACGATTTTCGGCAAGCGGCCCGCCTTTTTCGCCCTTACAAGCTTGCGTTCCAGCGCCTTAGGACATAGGTTGTATGTGTGCAGATCTATGTCAACGAAATCGACCTCTGCACCGCAATAAAGTCCGCAGTTGGCCGAAGCCACAAAGGTGACAGGACTTGTCCAAAGCAAATCGCCGGGCCCCAGCCCCAATGCCAAACAAGCAAGGTGTAGTGCCGAGGTGGCACTATTCATTGCCACCGCATGGGTTGCCCCGACATGGGCTGCAATAAGCTTCTCAAAGCGCGGGACGGCCGGGCCTTGGGTCAGATAACACGAACGAAGTACCGTTACAACCGCATCGATATCGGCCTGAATTATTTCCTGTTGACTATAAGGAATCATAAATTAGATGCTGCCAATCTTGCTACGATTAACATCTATCCAAGTCTGTAATTCAGCAGAACCCATCCATTTAGCATTGTTATCGCTGGTATAGCTGAAGCCCTCGGCAACCTTAACACCATCCTTAATGCGTTTGATGCAAGTGCTCCAGTTATTGATCGCTGGCAGGATCTTAAAATACTCTGGATACTCGTAAGTATGAAACGAATCCTCAGGGCCAATCATCTGTTCATGCAACTTTTCACCCGGGCGGATACCGACAATTTCCAAATTTGCAGTAGGGGCGATAACTTTCGCCAGATCCACCACTTTCATCGAAGGAATTTTCTTGACATAGATTTCGCCGCCCTCCATATCGTCAAAGGCATGCCACACAAGTTCCACGCCATGCTCTAGCGAAATCATGAAACGTGTCATGCGTTCATCCGTAATCGGCAATATACCCTTATCTCGAATCGACATGAAGAAAGGAATCACCGAACCCCGCGAGCCCATTACATTGCCATAGCGAACCACAGAAAAACGCGTTGAATGACTACCAGAATAAGAGTTGGAAGCCACAAAAAGCTTGTCCGACACCAGTTTGGTAGCACCGTAGAGGTTGACTGGACTACTCGCCTTGTCGGTCGACAAGGCAACAACCCGCTTTACTCCCTTGTCGATACAGGCGTCGATCAAATTCATGGCGCCGTTGATATTGGTTTTGGCGCACTCAAAGGGGTTATATTCAGCCGTAGGCACTATCTTTGTTGCTGCAGCGTGAACAACGTAATCGACACCATCCAGAGCTCGATAGAGACGCTCACGATCACGGACGTCGCCGATAAAGAAACGCACACGAGAATCACCCTGAAACAACCTGGCCATTTCCCATTGCTTCATCTCGTCTCGCGATAAAACAATAATTTTCTTAGGATTGAATCTAGCAAGCGTCATCGGCAGAAAGGCATGTCCGAAAGAGCCAGTACCGCCAGTCACCAAAATTGTTGAGTCGTTTAGCATAAACAGTTTTTCAATTCTGTTTTAACATAGTAAATCTTAATTGGGTAGCCTCATACTCTCTTAAAAATAAGCAATTCAATATGTCCACATGTTTTCGAAAGCATCATATTAATTACCCCTTTTAATAGCCTAGCTTGAAAACTTTGGGAATTGTACAAACGCTGCAACCACGGGCGTAAAAACTCAATCTCGTCTTTTATTCCCTTCAGTCCATCCAAGCCAGCTTTATATTCGAGCTTAAATCCGACCTTCTCAAAAACCGACAATACATCTGCGGAGCTCATTGCAAATTGATAAAAGTCTTCAGGTTCGTCAGCACACGCAGGCATCACATCATAGCAACCAATAAAAGCCTTAACTTTCCGTAAGATTGACATCGTAGGATAAGTTAAAAAAAGATATCCATTCTTTGTAATCACTCTAGACATTTCACGCGCAATTTGATCGTATCCGGTCCAAAAATGCTCAATAACTCCGAGCGACCAATAACCATCGAACGAATCGTCCTCAAATGGCAGGTTCCTTACATCAGCCAGCTTAACATCAAGTTCAGGAAATTGGCTGTTTAGATATTCAACGGTTCTAGGCGCAAAATCAACACCTACGGGATGGTAACCGCTTTTAGAAAGCGCATATACGTGAGCTCCCAATCCACAACCACCCTCTAATATCGTTGCAGGCGCGCGGAGAAATTTCCCAGTTATTTTTGTCAGCCAAGAGCTTGAAGCTACTGTTATGCGGCTTCGAAGCTTGGCGACATCCCAGTGGTCATCCCAATAACCTTCACTCGCTCCTCTATTAATGAATATGATACGGCTATTTACTTCATCATAATATTTTTTCATTGAATCACGCTTCAATTAAAATATTTGTATCACTAAATATTGGCCTATTGCAAGTCATCATGGCTTAAATTCTCTATTCGTGCCTTAACGGATTGACAAACTAATCCTCCATCAATTTGATTAAAAACATGCACTCCCAAAAAGTGCTCTAAGTCCGTTTCGTCCCAAAAGAATGAATCAGGATGTTCTATGTATTCAAGTACATCTTCAGGATAATTGGCGATTATCATCCCCTTGCCTTCGTCATAAATCGTTTTGTACTTTTGACAATATTTAAGGTAGCAAACTTTTTTGCCCAACAATATTGCATGTAATGCGATTGACGAGCCAGTGAAAAAGACAAAATCTGCCCATTCAATCAAATCACTAGATGAATGTTCTGAGCCATCCACGATGCGCATATTGAGAGATTGGGCGAGTGCATTGAAAGTCATACCGCGGGTATGCGGTTTCATAATCACAATTGAATTGTCCAAAGCGGCACATCTATTCATCGTTTCAACCAAATTGATTACTTCCACACCATACTCAATCTTGCTAAGCATGAAAACAATTTTAACTTTACCCACCTTCGCTCCAATTCGCTTGGAAATACTCGCCGCACCTTTCTGGCTCAGACTAGCTCGCCGAACAACCCATGGCTTATCAAAACGGGTATTTCCTGCGATTAAAATATCTGCATTTGGTAACTGTGCTCTTATAACTCGTGCATCGTTTGGGCCTGGGACAAACAGGGGGACGTCAATCAACTCACTCACGCAAATAGGGGAGCGCACCCAAGCATTATCTTCCCACAGGTCGATATAGGGGTCTTGTCCTGTCAAAAATGCATAAAGCTCGAAGGCACGAAGCTTTTTCCAAGACGTATAGAGGGAATCAATGAAAAAACTGCGACCCCTATGAAAAATAATTTCATCGACCATTACTATGGATGACTCGAATTTTTTAAGGACCCCATGAATAAAACCTTGGTGACTGATGGAAAGTCGCCGTACTATGCAGAAAACTGCAAACCTCAGGTAATAATGAAGCCGCGGAAAAACTCTCTCAATTGCTTTACGTCCAGCGAACCAAGTATACAGTCTAAACATGCTAAGCAATAGCAAACCAGTATCACCAAAATCATAAATCGTGGTTATTGCAATGCCATTCTTGGAGGCAAACTCGTAGAGTTCGTGCAATTTCGGATCTTGAAGCCCTACGTTTGTCGGGATTGCAATGATGGTGACGCTGTAATTGGTATCTTGAGCAAACTCGAACAGTAACGGTAAGCGACAGTCGAGGTCATTGTACGCACGTGCCAGAAAAAATACCGATTTCACGATCTTAACTCAAAGCCGGCTGTGTTCGCATCCCATACTGCGGCAATATCGTGCCACGTTGATGGATCATCGCCCTTGAAGTAATGATATTCCACGTCCAACTTTTTCATAATATGTTTTGCTGCATTGCCCGACTCACGGCCATGAATCTTCTCGACATCCCCAATTGAACCAATGACGCACTTGACATGTAAGCCAGCCTCTTCGCAGTCCCTCAATACGCCGAGCTCAGCGCCTTCGCAGTTCATTCGCAAGATCACTTTTGACTCTGTTGATACAATTCCCTCCCTTAGAAGCCCGTTCCAGATCACACTTAAGCGCAAACTTACACATACGCTAGTTCCTGCTGTTTGAATTGCACGGTCTTTTCGGTACAGGGAGCTGGATATCGAATGGTCGTATGAGTACAACACCTTCAAGTCCGATGACATATCTGTATCGTGCCCCAACACGGCCACAGGAAGAAAGACAGTTTTATATTTTTTTGCCAACCGCGCGACATGCGATAGAGCAACGCTAGGATTGGGTTCTATCGATATGATAGTCAAGTTATAGCGGCGAGATGACAGAAAGTAATATCTGACAACATTAACCTGTTTTCGCAAATTTGATAGTATTATTGGATCGCGCCAAATCACGAACTTGACCAATTGTTTTATAAGCCAGAATATATATATATACAATTGCCTTGGAAATGGAGACAGTAGGGTCTGCAGCTCTTCAAGCTTATGCGAACCAATATCCAGAATGATCAAGTCAGGCTTTATGGTCATGCTGATCTGCGAGATACTTTATTATAAAAATATTTTTAGAAATTTGTTCTGTTTTTAACTTAAGAAGGGTGGACGGTTGTATTAAACCTGTCATTACCAACCTCAATTTAGCGAGACTAGTTAATGGCTGTTTGGCTTTGGCACTTTTGTAAGCATTCAAAGGCGGGAGTGTTCGCGGTGATTTATACCTTATGCAGAAAAAAAATAAGGCGTTTAGCCAAAGAAGAAAATACTTTGACTTGCGTAAAAAAACTAATATCGCCTCCTTGTAGCTTCGTCGGCTAAGAATTAGATCGCTTGAAGAGAAGACAAATTTGCGCTCTATTTCATCAATTATTGCATTTGAGGCTTGCATTGCGTTTGGTTTCAAGTTTTCACAGTACAGATACAGTTTTTCCGGAATATCTTTACGCGACTGTTGCGCTAATGCTTTACCGATCAAGTCGATAAGTTCAGCCGACGTTTTCGCCAATATCGAAATATCTGTTACATAAGTGACGCGCTCAAGTAGTGACTCCTTAATCGGCGGCATTGGCATCAAAGTAGGGATACCCAAGATTGTAGACGAGATCGCGGAAGTGCTATTGAAGTGAATATAAACATTCGCCCCAAGTAACTCTTCTAGTATAGGTTGGCCAGAATCAATACGCACATTAGGAAACGCCTTTAGATAAGATCTCCAGAACATGGCGTTTTCGCTCGGATGTGGCCTCAATACAACGTCGCAATCGGTAAAAATTTCTGCGATTAGCGGGACGACCTGTTTCCAATATTCAAATATCTCGAGATCTAAATATGCTTCTGCTTCCAAAGCTAGAATTTCGGCATGACTAACATTATCAGAATATGCATTCCGCCTCATTTCTCTTGAAAATTCGATACCGTTTATGTGGTTTGCAAACCCACAACTTGTTCCAATTAGTATTTTCTTTTTTTGCTTCGGATTTTGTATATTCGATTGCCTGGCGCCACGCACTTTTATTTCATCAATTATCGGGCTACCGGTAATGCATGCTCGCCCATCTATTTTTGGATAGACTTTGCGAACTGATGCAAAATGCTGCTCTCCCCAAAAGAATAATAAGTCGCTTTTCTCAATTGATTCTGCGCTGTAGCGCAGACGTACCCCTGCATCTCCATTACTAGGCACTAGACCCTCTACATCCAAAGAAACAATGCGGTGCCCATAGAAATTGATTTCTTCCTGCTTAAATAATTCACCCGGAACTACACTTTTCAAGAAAAAAATGCCTGGCGAATTACTAAATCTAGACATATTATTAAATACTGCCTGCTTACCTCCCAAAACAACGGACCATCCACGTGAGACCGCTGCGTTAGCTAGGAGTATGGCACCACCTAACTCCCTATCAATGATCTCAATGGGAATATAAAGAGTTCTAGTTAAATGCACGCATTAATCCAGCAGATTTTAGAGCAAACGGATATATTTGACACGCAAGTCTTCTGGCAAATGTACTTCACCATAACTGGATGGCTTGCCCCAAATATTGTCTTTAAACCAACAACCATCTTCAATCCACCACACGCGTGGATCACGGAAGGTATCTGCAGTCTGCCAAAATTCCCTTTCGTCCATGCCGACATAGTTCAGCCAATATGCAAGGTCGCTGGATACAACGTGGTCATACTTCCTCACCAGGGCAATACCCTCTTCCCTGGTCAGGTAACCAGCTCGAATGTCTTTTGATGCATGATCTGAGCAGCGTCCGTATCCGAACTTGACAAACTTCAAAAGATCGTGGATGCCGTTCTCGTAGCGGTCATCAAGATTTGAAAAGTTTCTATACGTTCGCTCAAACGGTAGCTCCGCTGCCTTCCATCCATATCGCTCCTTCATCAACCTAACATGTTGATTAGGATCCCACTTAAAAAAATTACCGATGTAAATCCCCCTTACACCAACTGACAGGATCTGTTCATCTGATGGATACTTTGCCCAGAGCATGTCCTTTTCGGATAGTTTATCAATTGGATCATCGAGAAGGTCATACCATTCATATCCGCGCAAGCCATGTTCGTGCCGTACTCTGGCACTGAACTCAACAAAATCCTCTGGTTCAAACATGCCGGAAATATCCCAAGCGACCTCACCCCAAATAATTAAAGGGATATTGAA
>JACCED012491098.1_pt1 | contig 22106 bp, 15 predicted proteins | sample 7455021 | NCBI WGS metagenome assembly JACCED01 (sample SAMN15323456, study PRJNA562643) | freshwater metagenome | isolation source: river surface water | place: USA:Blue River Watershed | collected 2017-08-19
GGAGTGGTAGTTCAGTTGGTTAGAATACCGGCCTGTCACGCCGGGGGTCGCGGGTTCGAGTCCCGTCCACTCCGCCAAAAGATAAAAAGCCTTCTAAGTCATTGATTTAGAAGGCTTTTTTCCTTCTCGGGTCCGTAGAGTGAATTTAGAGGTGGTAGCAGATTTGGTAGCAGATCTGAACCATGGCCCTGACCCTTCCCGTCTACAAACGACACAACACCTTCGTCCTGCACCTGCGTGTCGCAGGCAGGCAAATCAAGCGATCCCTTGGCACGCTTGACCCCAATCTCGCCAAGCTGCGAGCCATGCAATTGATGGGTCAAATGGCCTACAACGCCGCCCTTGTGCCCAGCACAGGCTGGGGACGCGGCATGGCCGCAAGCCCTGCTGAACAGTGGGCCCGTTTGCCTCAAACGCAGACCTTTGACCCGCACGCATTGCACATGCCGCTGGCAGATATTGCAAATTTCTCGCGGCCAGATCCGCCAACTGTGCCGTCGCTGGCGGTGGGCGAAACCGTGGAGCTCGTGGAACCCATTGAGCCCCAAACGGTAGCGAGGCAGGCTCACACCTTGCCCAGCCTTTTTGCACCCAAAAAGGCCATGGAGGACGCGGACAAGTTCAAGATGGCACGGGTGTTTGGTCAGTACATATCCGTGCGGCGCATCGGCGAGGTCACCAAAGTTGACTACAAGACTTATGCGAAGGAGATCACCCCCTACTTCAAGAACCGAGACATCCGAAGGCTGACAGAGGCCGATGTCAGCGATTTGATCGTGCACCTGCGCACTACTATGGGCAACGATGCTCGGACCGTCGACAACAAGATCGGCTTCCTGCGGGCGGTCATCAACCACCTCAAAAAGCAGGGCCAGTTCAGCGGTGCCAATCCTGCCTCCGGCAAAAATCTTGTCAGCAAGCGTGAGCGTCGGCAAAGCGGCACAAAACCAATTGCCTATAACGACCTCAAATCAATCTTCGGCGACAGCCGCTTTGCAAAGTTACGCGAAGAAAAGCCGAGCATCTACCTGATCGTGATGACTGGATTGGTCACCGGGATGCGTGTGTCCAGTCTTGCTCGCTTGGGTCCAGACGAATTGAAAGTTTCCATGAAGGGAACGCCATATATCGATATCAGCGCGGACAAGACAGTCGCGGGCAACCGCGACATCCCAGTGCCGCAAAAGCTGTTTGATGCGCTCAAAAGCCATCTGTTGAAGCATGGCGGCTTTGGCCTGACCAAGCGAGACGGCGGCAAAGGATATTCAGACGCAGTGAACAAACCGATCAGGGCATTCCTCAAAGCGCATCGACTTGAGGATGCGGTCCCCAAGTTGAGCTTTCATGCGTTCCGGAAGTCATTCAATAATCACCTGCTCAGTGAGGGCGTGGAGCAGTACATTTGCGGCGCTGTACTCGGGCATGTGGATGAGACCATGACCACAGGTGTTTACGCTCGGACACCATCGGTGGAGGTCTTGGCCTCTAGGATCGGTGAGCATCAGTTGGCGATCTTGGAGTACATGGGTTTCGACTGGTCCTGATGATTGGCGGCAGTTGTCAAATGCGCGCGAAATTTGCTGCCGCAAAAGGCCATCACTGCAGGACAAGGGGCGTTGCATGCACATTTCGAAGCAGACTGTCCGCGATTGGGTGATCAGAGGCAATTGCAATGTCGAGGTTGAAGTTCAAGCCAGTCAATATCTTGTCTTGAATGCCGCACAAGCCAATTACAAGCGCAGGGGTTGAAATGCCCGATGAATAGGACCTGTTGTTCACATGCCCAAGGGAGTGCCCAAGCAATGCACAACGCGTATCCATGGCGATGCCATTGTTAATAAGGTAGCAGTTCAGTGCCGTTCGCAACTTGTGGGGATTGAGCTCTGTATTATCCAGATTTGGATGTTCAGCAAAAAACTGATCATTGAGCTCCCTGATGGCGTCAGAGCAACCTTTCTCGCCGCGATCTTCGATTCCAAAGCCGCCGTGTGCATCCAAAAATGCTTTGACAGCCGTGAACAGATCTTGAGGAATTGGTACCTGACGCTTACCAGCAAGTGATTTGTCCATGTGGAAAATGTCAATGACGGGGATACCATCCAAGGTGACCAAAAGATCAGGGCTTTGCAGGCGACAGATACTGGTAATGCGCATGCCTGTGACCACGGCGGTCATGATGATGAGGTAGTAAGCGGGATGAGAGAGCCCAAATTCTGCAAATGCCTTTGAGCCAAATACGCTAGCAATGCGATCGATGGAGGCTATCGAGCTGGCCGCCTTTAGTTTGCGTGAATTAGCACTGACTGATGGTTTCCATTTCTCAAGTGGGTTCTTGCCGAAGTAGACCCGTTGCTCAATCAGAACCTTGTAAATCCTGCGCGCCAATCCAATTTGCTCGTCCAGTGTGCGAGGGTTTCGCTCCGAAAGCTGTGCGTTTTTGTATTTGGTGAAGTGCGTATCTGAATACTCGTGAAGAAAGAGGTCGCCTGTGTGTTCGCTCAGGATCTTGATCCGTGAGCGCTCATCCTTGGACACCTTGCGACCCCCCAGAGCGCAATACTTCGTGAGTGCATCGCTCAGGCGAAGCGGGATTGCGCAGTCGTATCGAGATTTGATGTCCCGAATGAATTCTTCCTTCAGTTGTTCGCGCGTGAGAGGTGGCGTCGTTGCCTCTAATGCCACCGGCATCTGTATCGTGGGAGATGGGGATGGCACTGGTTGATCATCAACCTTTGGCGTCGTCAGTTTGGCACCAGTACTGGATTGCTTGAGGGCGATCGCAGCCTCGGCTTGGTTTTTCGATTGCTTGTTTAGCATTCCGTATTTTTGCAATCGATGCAGATGCCGCATCAATGCCTCGTGCTGCTCTTGCGTGCTAGCTTCAAAGATGCCATTGGATACATCGCATGAGAAAGCACATTGGATGTCGCGCGACATTTGCTTGTTCGCCTCCCACTGCTCCATGTCCATGCCACTGGACATCGCATAGTGATCAAGCAAATTGTTGGTGAATAAAAATTCCATCAGCTCATCTATTCGCTGATCGTCGTCAATGGACGAGGCCGTCACAATGTTTTTGGGGATGTTTGCACAATACGCGTGAAGCATGACAGCCTCCTTAGTTATCCAGAGAGCTTTGTTTGAAAGTCCAAAGGCGGGTTAGCGGTGCGCCAAACCGTTACTGTGGGTAAGGCGCTGTGCCGTGTTAGCTGTCGTTAGCTGATTCCGCTGTGGCATGTGAAATCGGCAAACTCCCGGCGCTGATAACGGCGCTGGTAAGTTTTGGGCTCAAGCCATTTCGCAACTTGAACCAAAGCTCACTGAGCGCACAGAGCACTAAGATTGCTTCGCGTGCTTTCTGATGGTTGCTCTTCCCGACGCTATCGAAATACTGACGCAGTGCGATTGATTGAACGACCTCGATGTCTTGCATCTCCATGAAGCTATGGTTGTTCTGATCAGTCAGTTGCCCGAAGGCGATGCAATAGACCGTGTCCTCAAGCGGTAATTCGCTTAACTCTTCTTGCCATGCGCCATCACACATCAGAGGCAACTTCTTGGCCCATCCGAGCATCAGCATGAAGCCCACTCCAGCATCAGCAGTTGACCATGTCCGGGGCTCAGGAGCGAAAATTTGCTCACTAAACATTGCTTCCGGTTGGTCTTGCTCCATATGGCGAATCCAGCTTTCGATGAGATTCACATCAGCCATCTGCATACGCGCTGCGGTGGCTTTTAGTCGCTCAAGACGGAGTTCAAGGTCCATCATGTCTTTGGTCCCAACCGTAACTGGAAGACTACTGAGTTGCGCCCATGCCATGATCGACATCAACGAGGGATGGCTTTCCTGAAGTCCGGACCGAAGCCCGTCAAAGTATTGATCGATGTGCAGGCGGATGAGCACATTGGAAATCAGAGGGTCTACATTACCCATGGAATATGTTTTCATGAGGGAAGCCTTTATTGAGGACGGAAAATGACGATGGCGGATGGAAAGGGGGCGGCATTGCCCTTGGAGTTCGGATGTCCGAACTTGAGGCGCCCTTTGATGAACCTGATCTCGTCTGCTTTGAGGGCGTAGTCGTGCCACCATTTGGTGTCCGTGCGTGCAGGCACAAGGCAGATGACGGTGGCACCGTTGTGCTGAGCGCTGAGGTAGGCTTTTTCCATCCAGCGAATCAGCTCCTTGCCATAAGGCGGGTTCATCCAACAGACGCCGGTCCACTCCTGTGCCAGTCCGTCAACCTCTGGCGAGTAGTAGTGCTTGCACACCGCTGTCTGTTTGGTTGCACACACATCCAGCTCAAGTTCGAACTCGTCGTGCATGGCTTTGACCACTGCTGGTGGAGTGGTGTGGGTGTTATCCACAGCTGAGAACAACACGCGGAACTTGCTGTCGTTCGCTGCCGACTTGCAGTTTTTTACAGTGACGGGAGTCGCTTTGATCAGCTTCTCGGGGTGCATCGGCTGAGTGGGCAACGCGAATGGTTGCCCGTCTTCCCCAAATGATTGGGTCGTGAATTTGATGTCCAGCGCTTGAACTTGGCTGGTTAGTGTGCGAAGAGCGGTAGATCGCGACATGATTGGATTCCTTTGTGATTTCGGTAAAAAGGGTGAAAGGGGGACGGGGGGACTGGAAGCGGCTATCTCATGATTTTTCCTTCATACAAACAGTTGCGTTAAGAAAATGCTATGTGGGTCAAAAAAAATGCGATGCCTGTGGCTCTTGTGAGTTACCGCCAAGCAATCGCTGTGTACTTGCTTAGCGTTCGCCGACTAATTGCCGAGAAATCGCGTTCAGTGGATGCAACTTTAGCACAAACACTACAGTAGGCAAAATGTTTTGAAAAATATTCAGATGTTGCAAAAATCCAACGCACTTATTTTGCGGTAGACAATATGTTTTAATCTATGTATGACCAACACATACCCTGCTCAATTACTTGCTTTGGCCCGTTTGGCACTCAATGGGGCGAGATCACTGGCCATCTCTGCAGGTGTTGACACGCAGCGGTTTCACCGCGTGTTCAGTGATCGGTCTCCCATGCCTGCGGATATGGAAGTCTTGCTGGGGAAGGCCATAGGCTTTGAGAAAACGGGTTTTGACGATGCGTCAGTTCGGTCGGCCATCTGCAAGCAAATCAGTGACCTAGACAACCTGCGTGAGCTGGGGTTTCAGTGGTCGCCGATATGTCAAATTTCTACAGCGAGGATCAATAACGGCGGAACATCGCTTCAGAGGTATTTCGTAGCGGAAGTGAAGTACGGCAATACCTTCCGTGTGTTGATCGTGCGGATGGCCACTATCAAATACCTTGAGCTGTTCAGTCGCTACGAACAACATCAAGTCCCCACATTAGAGGTGGGTACAAAGGAAATTTCATTCTTAAACGAGGTGGTACTGCGCTACGACACACAAACGGACTTCGATGGTTTGAAGCTTGCGCTCTCCGATGCCAGCCAGAGAAAGCTTGAGCGGTTGATCATGGAGTTGAAAAAGTGGCTTGAAGCTGGTAGTAGTCGTAAACCTCGCGAGATTGCGCAGCGCAGGCCAACAGATATCCTTCGCATTGCCGAAGCAGAGGCACGCTTTATAGAATGGGATGAACCGACAAGGCAAATGTCAAAGACACACCATTTGTATCCCGTGAGCAGTCAAATTCGTTCGGTGGATGCCATTGGGTTGCTTGGCGATGAAAAGCCTGTGTTTGTTGATGTTGTAACGCTCAAGGATGGACAGCCAAGAAGGCTTGGGCCAAAGGCAAAAAAGCATTGCCAGCACATGCTGGCATTCAATCAAACGGGCACCGATACTGACCCCAAATTTAGTCTGCTCTACGATGGCCCGATGCAATTGGTGCTTGAGATCATCGGCGCCCGAACAAAGGACAGTGAGCGCAAGGATCGCATAGCAGCGCAATCAGAGCATCCTCGAGAGCTTGAAGAGTACGTCACTGTAAAAGTCCTTCAAGCGGCAAAAGCAAAGCTTGAGGGGATTGATGGAGGCACTACCCTCCGTCTAAAAATGCGTTGATGGCGCAAGCGCCGACATTGAAGCTTTTGGCGTGGTCAGGCCTGTTTATCAAGGATCGCTGACGCCATGGCCAGCCTTTCTGCAGGGGTGAGACCTCGAAGCTTTTGGCGCGTTTGGCAATCAGATGGATGCGCCATGGTCCATTCATCACGCTTTCGTTGATAAGCACCAACAATCTTTGGGTCTTTGGCCACGATCGTAGTAACCATACGCTTTGCCATCCTCGTCGCCTCAGTGGGCGCATACCGGTACTTGAGAACTGTCTCTTGCAGCTGGTCAGCACAAGCTTTTTCTGCGGCATCAACGCATCCCTCTGATGCTAGAACGCCAATAGCTTTGAAATAAGCGCCAGAGTAAGCCTCCAGATGTGCATCTGGGTTTGGAAATATGGATGCAAGGTGCGGTTCAACACATGAGCGCTGGTTCAGGGTGAGGTCATCAATAGACCAGCCCTGTGCGCCATACGAAATTAGAGTGGCGGTGCGTTCGGCGAAGCTTGGCACTTGCAGGATCGATCCATCCACAAGACTGACTTTTGTATCTGAGCCACAAAGAGGTACCGGCGCCCAATTGATTTGATGGAGCTTGTCGCTAAACCTAGATGTCGAGCTCAGGCCAGTCACTGTTCGGAACCAGAGTGTGGTTTCAATCGACTCCAGTGCATTCAGTGCCGTTACTGTTGGTATCCAGATGTAGGCTAGCTTACCTTGCTCAATGCGCAGGTGTTTCAATTGTGGCTGTGGAAAATCTTGATCGATGTCGATGGCCCCCAAGCAAAACACATGATTTCTCTGTGTGATCGTTTGGCTTGTAGGTTTCACCCAGTGAGTGTGGTCTGGCCGAGCGAGCAGGGCCTTTTGGACACTGGTTCTGATGGAAAGTGTTTGAACACCAAGCCGAGCGTAATGCTTTGCAGTATCTGAAAAGCTCCGGAAGTCGAGCTTGTTGACATACCGTCTGACGAAGTCAGAAAAAACTGCAGAAATAGCTGTTTCTTGCGGCTGGTGGTCAGACGGCTTGCCCGTTTGACTGCGAACTGTTTTATCCCTGTTCGTTCTTGTTGATTTCATTGTCTTATCCCTTGTCTTTAATAGTCTTATCAGGGTGCAATGGATGACGAGGTTGACGAAATTGCTCGAACATCCATTTCATGCTCACGCGCAGAAATTTCATGACCCCATGCAATCAATTCGTAAAAAAACGCAGCAATTGCATGGTGAATTTGACGATCAAGATCGCTTAGTCATTCGATTTGCGGCGAATCACTTTGATGTGCCTGCTGCGAATGTCCACAATCTTCAGCTCGATGATGCTGTCGTCGTTAGCAGCATGCTTCTCATCGTTCATGAACGAAGCCCAGTTCTCCGTCAGTAAGTCGATGTAGCGCTTATCGACCTCAAATGCACCATTGCCAAGCATCCGACCGCTGTACTTGATTTCAATGAGACCCAAGCCCTCAAGCGACTGGAGGGCGGACTGCACCGATCGAACGCTGTAGCCCGTCTTGTCTGCAAGCAGTCGGTTTCGCGGCCATGCACGATTATTTTTATCGGCAAAAATTGCCAGCTCTTTTAGAACGACCAGATCCCGTCGATCAAGGCCCCTGAACCTTTTGATGTCGAAAATTGCTTTACTCACGATAGCTCCTAAAGATTGAAACAGCTATGCCATGCGGCAACCGCTTCATGGTGGGAAAAGCTTGCCCACCGACAAGTTGTAGTCCACTCGACTACCGTCAGTACCTGTGCAGATACTCACGGTAACCAGCGAAGTTCCGGATTGAACAAATGACAGTTCGCGGCACAACTTTTGTGCGAGGCCACGGAAACATCGCGACAATATTTCCGTGGTGTTGTGCAACGCCCACGCGACCGCTCATCAATTGATCGGCAAGTCGGTCGCGAATGCTTTGCTCAGGTCGCTGGTTACCGCTTCAAGCCATGTCTTTGTCCGCGACACCAAAAAAGGGTTGGTGGCGGCGGGGGACTCAGCCTTTGTGATCGAATGCAGCCGAGCACCGATGGCATCGATCTCAATAGCGTCTTGGAGCCGTGGCATCACAACAAGCTGTGCTTGCTTTACATAAGCCGCGAACTCTTCGTTGTCGAACAGTGGCTTGAATGCGCGTTCGCCAAGCGAACCCGGCACATGGCCGAGATTCATGACGATCACATGATGTGCGCCACGCATGGAGTCGATGTTTTCCATGACATGACCAGCCGAATCAAGGCTGCTGTCAATCACCGTCACAGACACCACTTGGATGCCTCGCGCGTTCAGGATGTTGGTTACATCCTCGCTGGCAAACCAAGACCTGATGGTGCGGTCAAACCCGCCGCCGGTGTCGACGACAAGGCTCTTGCCAGCTGCTAAGCATTGCTCAAGCAATAGCTTTTCAAGACTCGCCAAAAGCTCTGGCCCGTTTGTACCTTCCAGAAGATGGGCTTCTGGCAGTTGCCGTGCCAAAGAGGAATTGCTGCCGTCCGCATCAACACAGAGCACCTCGTGACCAAGGCCTTGCAACGTGATCTGGGCAACTTGAGATTCGAGTGTTTTACCGACTCCGCCTTTGCCTGAAGTCACGACGATCAGTGGGCTGACTGTGTCCAGTTGTTGTTCAAGTGGGCTTTGGATTTGCCCTGTACTTGTGTCCCCGTTGCTTGAATTGGTTGAAGTAGCCTTTTTGGTTTTTTGATGTGTCATACATAGTCCTTATGCGATTGGTTGGTTGTTGAGGTGGGGTGAGGGAGTGCTTACATTTCGAATGATTTGCCTCCTCGAATGTTCCGAAGGCTTCGTTCTGCCGAACTGCTTGACCCGTTAGCTGTAACCGTGCCTTGTGGCGCAGGGACTTGTGTCCTTGAGGGACGCTCGTTGCGCTTGGCGGGGGGCTCATAGAGCAGGTCGCTCACGTATTTCCGGAAGGTGCCAAAGCGGATGTTCACGCCGCAAGCAGTCAAGTCGCTGTGCATTTGCTCGACGGTTTTGCCTGCGTCGCGGGCAGCCTCGATGGCGTCTTGCAGTGAGAGGACCAATTGCCATTGCGTTTGCTCCTTCTCGGTCGGCTTGAGCAGCGCCGACCGAACTGCCACCAGATCTGGCTTCCCTTTGGAATGGTTTGTTGTCATCGTATCTCCTATAAACACTAGCGTTGACAAAATGTCTGCGAAAAAGAATATCACACCTGAGGAGAAATTGCAGCGAAATTGCTGCGCGGTCGTGAAAGTCAATGAATATTCCATAATATGAAATATAACTAGTGATTAGCCGTGTTGCTGCGCATGGACCCTATAAATCTGCGCGTCTTGGGCGAAATACGTGGAATGGAGGACCCGTTTATGGATTTCAAGATGACGCCAACGCAAAGCAAGACGAATGGGGGTGTGGACATCAAAACTGAGCTGGTGGATAGATGTTCTGATGTACTGTTGATGCTGGGCATCAACCCAATGGCAATGAGTACCAAAATCGCGTGTCCGGTAAGCGCACATGAACCGATGTGGCCGACTTTCCGGGTTAACCCCGCCACAAACAGGTACTACTGCTCTGTTTGCGAACCCCGTGGTGGGAGCTTGGAGGACTTGGTCATCAAGACCGGAAAGGCCAATAACTACAAGCAGGCCTGCAGCTTTATTCGGGCGGGTCTTGGTCTGCTTAGTAAACACGTCCCCCTAGAGGACATGTTCAGCCAGCCCGACCCGATATCTGCTCTGGGCCGTGACATCCAGCTGGAACTAGAAGATGAGGCCTATGAAGAGGTGCAGCTTGAAAAAAGCGAACAGGAAGCTGTGCTGGATAACATCTTGCGTGGCTGTTCAACTGTCGGCTGGAGCCCATACGCAGCAAAGTTGAAAATTGCCCCGCTGGGAGCGATGCTTTCATCGACGGGAACGTTGGTCATACCCGCAAGAAATCAAAGTGGCTACCTGCATGGCGTACTGGAAATCGAGCCCTCCGGCAGGAGGACAGTGCACAACAGCCAAAATTTGCAAGGGGCGGGAATAATTGTTGGCGAGCTTCACGACGCCAACATCTTGGTGTTCGTCAGAGACTGGGAAAGCCAAGTTGCGGCATATATGTTCAGTGGGGGGCGATGCACCATCTCATACCTCACCAAGTTCAACCTTGTTGCTGCGGCTCAAAATTTTGTGAGTGAGCGAGTAAAAGAGCTTTGGCTTTTCAAGTGCGACAAGGATGACGCGAATGAGGTCGAAGCGCTGATGGTTTGGGCTCAAAGCAGAGGGCTCAATGTCCAGATGATTGATACAAAATCAGAGCCACTGATTGAGAAATATCGGAGAGCGATCAGTGGAAAATCTGTGGGAAATCACCAGTAAATTGGAGAGCTATTGCGATGCAACTCAGTGCGATTCCTGCGCAGTCAGCTCAGGAATTCTTGGGTGTTTTGAAATCGGATATCTGTCGGTAACTTCGCTTCCTCTAAAGGAGCGAGATCATGGTACAGAAGCAATCACCAAGTCAAAAATCAGATGTGGTGTTCGAGGAAGGTAAGACGGTTGGTGAACGCCTTTTGTTAGGAAAAATTCGGCTCTTAGAGCGAAGGATTGAATTTCTCCAAAAGGGTGGAGGGAAGCAGGACTCATTTGATCAACTGGAAGAAATCGATGCACTGAAGGATCCTGAATTCAATGAAGAGGACGGCACGAAATTCGAGCTCTTCAAGTGCAATCATTTGCATGACCTCCAACGAGCTAGCTACTCTCAGGATCATCTGAAAGAGAAGCTGCGGACCATCCAAAAATCTAACCGATACCGTAGGCTTGTTCGTGTCACTGAAGACCGGATTGCAGCTGTCTGCAAGCTAAGTCAAAAGTACAAAAACTTCGCTGAATTTTTGGACGAGATTGTTGTCCCGCAGCTCTATTTGCAGAGCAAAACTGGTGATCCTTTACGGCTGCAAAATTTTTGCTTGGTGGGCACACCGGGGATCGGAAAAACAGCATTCCTGACTGAATTGACTCGTTCGCTGAGCATTGGCGGGCGCATCTTCGATGCAGGGACAATCCAGACTGCAGCAGTGCTCAACGGTCTGACACGGGTGTACGGAAATGCGGATGTCGGACTGCTGTTCAGTTCAATGCTTTTTGAGCGAAATACAGACGGGCAATTAATGCCCGCCAACACCATGTTCTGCATCGATGAAGTTGAAAAAATGGGGCGTGAACAGCAGCTCGGCTCTGCACTTGATTTGCTTCTTTCGCTTCTTGAGCGTCAAACTGCGCGTCGATTTGTCGATGCGTGCGCCACCGAGCTCCCGTTGAATTTGGAGTATGTGAATTGGTGTTTCACGGCTAACTCGACGCACGAACTGAGTGCGCCACTGCGCAGTCGGATTATTGAAGTCGAAATCCCTGCCCCAACGGCTGAACAGGCATTGGAGATCGCCGCGTCAATTTTCGAGGATGAAATGACCCGGCTGCGCGGGAAAGTCAATCAACTCCCAGACTTTGACTATGACCAATTAGAGCGGTTGGTCAACTACTCTCCCCGCCAGCAGAAGCAATTTCTGCAAGTTGCAATTGCCAAGGCCATCTATCGTGGAGAGTCATCCATTGTCATCCCAAATTTAGAGAAAAAATCGACTGTGCGGATGGGATTCGTATGAAGCTTGAAGAACTTAAAAACAAGTGGCCAATCCTTCGGACGGTCTGTCTGGAGCATGGTCCCGGCTGGTACGAGATCATTGATCGGATCATGGCGGCAATCACCGAGGAGGGGTTTGACCCTGAGCGCGATGAAATCCGTCAAATCAAAGAGAAATTTGGAACTCTCAGGGTTTACATCGCATGCGATGCGTATGTCCAAAACAACAATACGCCAGAAACAGCCTCTGAAGTTGGCAGGTGGAAGCGCATTTCTAAGGCCATTCTCTCGACCGACAACAGCGCATCGACCTGTGAGGAGTGCGGACAGCCCGGGCGATTGCTGGTGTCTGCAGGTTGGTGGTCAACTCGATGCGCCGAACATGCACCACAAGGTGCTGTTCCTGCAGCCGAATATTTTGCTTTGCGAGAACTGAAAAATCGGAATTTAGGCAAAGATCAGTGAAGCGTTTCCTTGAGTGGGGATTTCAGCGGTATCTCTGCTGATTTGGGTGGTAGTTTTTAAGCTGGATGTAATTACAGGCTCGTAGGCTCAGACGGTGATCTTGTCAGGGACAAGAATGGCAACATGAACTTGGAGACCATATGCTGCCCGGACCGACCTTGATATACAGCTGCCCATCATGCGGAGGCCTGTTCTCCCGAAGGAGCTTGGCATCTGGGAATACTCTCCGAGCCACTTACCGCAGCGATGGGAAGATGAACGCCCCGATGCTGCCAACAACTCCACCGCTTGTGGCATGCCCCAGCTGTGACGAACCGTTTTCTATGGTGGGCGCTACCCCCATTGATGAGGTAGATAGATATTCACCAAGATTCGGGATTTTCCGGCTGTCTGAGTCAATGTCCGCAGAAGAAGAGGCAGAGCTTCAGGCGTTAGAGGCCAAGAAGGAAAAATACAAGGCTGTAACCCAATACCAGATCGCAAGTGCACACCAGTGCTCTCAGTTTGTGGCAACTGCCCCGCTTGGGGAGTACGAACTGATGCACCGTATGTATGCGTGGCAACGAGTCAATGATGATCGAATTGCTTCTGGCTACCGTGATTTTTCTCCCGGAGAGCAAGAGAACTTAGAGCGTCTGTTGCAGCTAGTTGAAGCCGAAACAGATTCTCAACGCGTGTTACGGTCAGAAATACTGCGTGAGCTTGGGCGCTTCGATGAGGCATCTAAGGTGCTGAGTGCTGTGACCGACGGTGATTTGGCGTCTTGGGCAGAGCAGTTGATGAGGGAAATCGAGCGGAAGGAATCAGACCCATTCGTTTATGCATCCAAACAAGATGACGCCGACATCGATTTTGAGTGGGCTTGGAAGGCTCGAAAGATAGCAGCCTATAAGCCGAAGCCGCCCAGTGTTGAACCCTTGAATCCGCCCATATTCGAAATTTCAAATCGTGATTGGTGGGTAAAAGTCCTAGGAATGTGCAACCACAACTGGGCATTGCTTGAACAAAAGCAGAACGGCATGGTGGTGGCGTACTTTTTTCATGACTTGGGCGTAACCCGTCGTGGCACTGGTCACAGTCGTCGTCAACTCGAAGGCAGAAGTGGCGTGGTCGACTCTATAGATTTCGAGTCAATGGACCATGCATTTCGAGAGATGCATCACAACGGCTTCGACCGCTTGGTTGACTACCCCGGTCCATGGATAGGGTATGAGCCAGATGGAGAATTCTTCGATGCTCGCATAGCAGAGGAGGGCGTTTACTCCCGAGAGGGCTATTGGCAGTATTTGGAGTGACCCCTTTGTGTCTAAGCGCAGTGGACTGATCATCGCTTTACTCTCGGTGGGGGCCATTCTGGCCATCGTCGTATGGATGTTCGCCTTATCTGAGCGGCTGGTAGTCTTGCAACACGATTTGCGGACGAGCTCGGTGAAACCCCCTTTGCGAGTGGTTCAGTTGTCGGATCTGCACTTGCACTCCATGGGCAGGCAACAGCGGGCTGTCGTCCAGAAGGTGAAGGCGTTGCGGCCTGACTTGTTGGTGCTGTCTGGCGACATGGTTGATCGTGCTGATGCATTGCCTGTGCTGGCTGCCTTTCTGGATTCAATCGGACCAGTTAGGACGGTGGCCGTTCCCGGGAATTGGGAACATTGGAGCGAGGTCGATTTCGTTGCCTTACGCCAACTCTTTGAATTGCGGCCAGACGGACAGTTTTTGCTCAACCAGCGTTGGTCTTTCGCACATGGCGCACGAACCGTGGAAGTGATCGGTTTGGATGATTTCACTGCCGGGCAGCCCGATTTGCGGCTGCTTACACCGGGGGCAGAGGCTGACCTTTCAGTGTTGGTGCAACACTCTCCGGGTTTCTTTGAAAAGGCAGAAGTCGGCCAGCACATGGGCGTAGGGCGAATTGAGCTCTGCTTATCTGGGCATACCCATGGGGGGCAGATCACATTTTGGGGTTGGGCACCTTTCCGTCCTCGGGGCAGCGGTCAGTTTGTGACGGACTTCTACGATGTGCCGGGTTGCCGCTTGTATGTATCCAAGGGGGTGGGGACATCGGTCTTGCCATTACGGTGGGGAGCTTCTCCAGAGGTGGTAGTTTTTGACCTGTAATTTGGGGCTCAAAAAGCCAGATCCATGCTCAATTTCAGGGCGAATCTAGGCAAAAATCTAACAATTCAAGAAAAAATAAAGCATGACCCAACTGGCCCCCGGCGCACGCGCCCTGATCCGAGACGAAGAGTGGCTGATTCGCCGCGTTGATCCCTCCGCAGACGGCGGCTGGCTGCTGACCTGCGATGGCATTTCTGACCTCGTGCGAGGCCAAACAGCCCTCTTTTTGACTGCGCTTGAGGACAGCATCGAAGTTCTCGACCCTGCCGAGACTCTGCTTGTCCCAGACGAAAGCGCCACTTACAACGCCACCATGCTCTATTTGGAGAGCCAGCGGCGGCGCACTGTGCCCAACGACACTCGTATCCACCTTGGTCATCGGGGTGTCATGAATGTGGTGCCGTACCAGCTTGATCCAGCTCTTCAGGCCCTCAAGCAACCTCGGGCCCGCATCCTGATCGCAGATGCAGTGGGTTTGGGCAAAACGCTTGAAGCGGGCGTGTTGGCGACCGAGCTCATTCAGCGCGGCCGGGGCAAGCGTATATTGGTCGTTACCCAAAAAGCCATGCTCACGCAGTTCCAAAAGGAATGGTGGAGCCGCTTTTCCATTCCACTGGTACGGCTGGATTCGCTGGGGCTTGCACGTGTGCGCAACCGTATCCCCGCCAATCACAACCCTTTCAACTACTTTGACCGATCCATCATCTCGGTCGATACCCTCAAGAGCAACCTCGAATACCGCAACTACCTTGAAAACGCATGGTGGGACATGATCGTCATTGACGAGTGCCACAACGTGGCAGCCCGAGCAGGCGAACAGGGGTTGGCCAAGCGCGCCAAGCTCGCTCGCTTGCTCGCGACACGCTCGGACACGCTCATCTTGCTCTCTGCTACGCCGCATGACGGATCGGCCCGCAGCTTCGCATCGCTGATGGCGCTTCTGGACCCTACCGCCATTTCTGACCCCGATGACTACACGCCTGTCGATTTCAAAGACAAGGGCTTGGTCATTCGACGCTTCAAGAAGGACATCAAGGATCAGGTAACGGCTGACTTTCAGGAGCGCATCACCACCTGCCTGCGACAACCTGCCAGTGCAGAGGAAGAGACCGCCTACCGCGCCTTGTTGGCCATTCCTTTCACCCAAAACGGCCAACATAAATCGGGTCAGCAACAAGAGCTGCAGCGGGTAGCCATGCAAAAAGGGCTGTTTTCGAGTCCTGCTGCAGCCTTGGAGTCAGCCCGCAAGCGCAGCGAACTGCTGCAAAAGAGGCAAGACGCTTCAGGTGACGAAGCCATCGAGTTGGCCCACCTGCAAGACTTCATTTCGGTGCTGCAGCCACTCACCCAATCCGGTGGCGACAAGGCATTCAGCAAATATCAGCGGCTGCTAACCCACCTTCGCAGCTCGGAATTTGCTTGGACGAGCCATGACGCGGGTGACCGACTGGTGATTTTTTCAGAGCGCATCGAAACCCTCAAGTGGTTACAGACCCAGCTAGCCCAAGACCTTGGCCTCAAGGCGGACAAACAAATCGCCATCCTGCACGGTGGCATGGGCGACACAGAGCAACAGGATATGGTTGAGCGCTTTGGCCGTCATGAAGATCCCATTCGCGTTCTGCTGTGCTCTGATGTGGCCAGCGAGGGCCTGAATCTGCACTATTTCTGCCACCGACTGGTTCACTTTGATCTGCCTTGGTCGCTTATGGTCTTCCAGCAGCGCAATGGCCGTGTTGACCGTTACGGTCAGAAGCATCAACCTCAGATCGTCTACCTTTTCACCGAAGCTGTGACAGAAAAAATCAAGGGTGACCTGCGCATTCTGGAAATCTTGCAGGCCAAAGACGATCAGGCCAACAAAAATTTGGGCGTCCCATCTGCCTTCCTCAACGTCTTTGATCCCGAAAAAGAGGCTGCGAAAGTGGGCGGCTTTATGGCTGAGGGTGACAGCCCTGAACAAGTTGAAGCCAAGCTGGACCAAGCTGCTGCCAACAAACAAGACAACGCAGGCGATTGGCTACTTGAACTTTTTGGTGGTGGCAATCAAGTCGACACTGCTGAAGCAGAGCAGGGCGCTCAGCCCAAAGGCAGCCTCGAGCACATTCATAACCCTTTGTCCCTTTTTAAGGGTGACTACCACTACGCCACAACAGCTCTCAAGCTAATCAATCAAGTACAAACTGTTTGCGATGTGAACAGTGATGACGCAGAGCAAATTCTCAACATCACTGCACCGAGCGATTTGCAAGAGCGTTTACGCCAACTGCCGCGTGAGGTTCAAGCAGAGCACGATCGCTATAGCCTTTGCGCGAACAAGGAACGTGTTGCCGAGGCCATTGAACAAGCCCGCCAAGCCAAAGCCGAGGAAGACACTTGGCCCCAATTGCATTACCTGTGGCCCCAGCACCCCATCATGGAATGGCTGGGCGATCGTGTGCTGAGTCAGTTTGGCCGCCACAGTGCGCCCATGCTGCAATGCGCCAAGCTGCAAGCCGGCGAGCAAGCCTTTGTCCTCATGAGTCTGGTGCCCAACAAGAAGGGCCAACCTCTCATGGTCGAATGGCAAGTGGCCACCCGCGTGGGACAAGATAGCAATTTCAAGCTTGAGCCCTTCGAAGTTTTTGCTGAACGCGCAGGTTTACAAGCGGGCGCCATGCCCAACCCCGGTGTCAATGCCGCCTATTTGGCCAACGCATCCAGCATGCAAGCGGCATTGCCGCAAGCGGTGGCCACCATGCATGAATTTATGGCCAAGCAACAGGCCAGCTTTGCCGCCGAGCTAGACGCGCGGTTGGCTCAAACCTTGGCTGAACTCAAGCGCCTGCAAGATGCACAAATCGAGCAACTTGAGCTGCGTCTGGAAAGCCAGATCGAAACCGTTAAACGAAGTCGTTTTGAAGCCCGAAGCCGCCAAATCGGCCGTGTCTTTGACGACTACCGCCAGTGGGTGCATGACACCCTCACTACTGAGCCCAAGCCTTGGATTCAAGTGCTTGCTGCTGTGTGTCACCCCACTGCTGGAGCCTGAACATGCCCGTACTCGAAGCCGTACAAACCTTCGCTGGCATTGCCAACGAAAACGAGTTCTACAGCCACCACTATCTGGCCGAAGTCTTTAAAGGAGACATCAAGGCCAAGCTCGATGCGTGGGAAGCTGCAGAAGAAGCGAGCGCTGGCGATGAGGCTCAACGCACGCCGCCCAAGCGCCTGCAATCCATGGCGCAAAAATGGTTCTCGATGCGAGGGCAAATTGACCGTGCCAAAGACGATGCTGACCGCTGGGGCCTATTTACCCAAATGCAAAGCGGACTGTTGCAAGCTCTGGGCTACGCTGCACCAGCAGCAGCCAATTGCCAACCAATAGAACTGGTGGCCGGGCAAGCACTTCCCCTGTGGAGCCTGCTGGCAAAAGGTAAAGACAGCTCAAGCCCTGCGGGTTTGTCATTTCAAGCGCCCCAGCTGGCCATTGTGCCCGCCTACCAGCCCGGTCTGGAGGCCGAAGACCTGTTGGATCACACCCTCAGTCGCCTGCAATACGGCGGGGCCGATGTGCCAGCCGCACTGGCAGGCGAAACATGGGCCGACATGCTCTCAGAGGCTCTCTTTGGTGCCGATTTGGCACCGCGCTATGTCTTGCTGGTAGGGCTTGACCATTGGCTGCTGCTGGATCGATTCAAGTGGCCGCAAAACCGCGCCCTGCGCTTTGACTGGACCGAAATCCTCGATCGCAAAGACCCGGCTACCCTACAAGCTGCCGCTGCTCTGCTGCATAAAACCAGCTTGGCCCCGGGTGAAGGCAACAGCCTGCTGGAGAGTCTGGACGAAAATGCCCACAAACATGCCTTTGGCGTGAGTGAGGATCTTAAACACGCTTTGCGCGAAGCCATCGAGCTGCTCGGTAACGAAGCCGCCAAGCAACTCCGCCAACAAGCCGCTGAGTCCAACAAAGGCTTCTTCAGCGGTAAAAACCAGTTAGACCCTGCAGACCTCAGCCTCGAATGTCTGCGAATGGTCTACCGACTGCTCTTCATGTTCTACATTGAAGCGCGGCCCGAACTGGGCTATGTGCCCATTGCCAAGAGCGAGGTTTACCTCAAGGGCTACAGCTTGGAAAGTCTGCGCGACTTGGAGCTGAAAAACCTCAGCACCCCCGCTGCCCGTGACGGTGTGTACTTTGACAAAACCCTGCGACGCCTGTTCAGTTTGGTTGCGCAAGGTTGTGGTTTGGCAGATCAGCATGACATTCATGCAGTGGCTGGCGCTAAAGACATCTTTGCCTTGGCTCCTCTCGACAGCCGCCTGTTTGACGAAGCCACTATGCCGTTGTTGGCCAAGGTGCAGTTCCCCAATCATGTTTGGCAGACAATCATCCGCCTCATGTCGCTGAGCCGAAGCCGGGGCAAAGGCCAGCGCCGTGGCCGCGTCAGCTACCAGCTGTTGTCAATCAACCAATTGGGCGCAGTGTATGAGGCGCTGCTGAGCTATCGGGGCTTCTTTGCCGCCGAAGACCTGTACGAAGTCAAACCCGGCAAAACCAAAGGCAAAGCGGCTGACGAGGAAAGCGGCGACGACGACCTTGACGCAGAAGACGACGACAGTGACACCTTCAGCAAAGGCCGCACAGCCGAAACCAGTGGAGACGACAAACTCGACAACGCTTGGTTCGTCCCCGCAAGCCGTCTTGGCGAGTATGTCGATGACGAGAAGGTGTATGACATCAACGAAGCTGGCCACCGTCAACTGCGATGCCATCCCAAGGGCAGTTTTGTTTACCGTTTGGCAGGGCGCGACAGACAAAAAAGCGCCAGTTACTACACCCCACAAGTGCTCACACAGTGCTTGGTCAAATACGCCCTCAAAGAACTTCTGGGCAGCGACCGCGTCAAATGCGCTGACGACATCCTCACCCTTACAGTGTGTGAGCCTGCCATGGGCAGCGCGGCATTCTTGAACGAAGCCGTCAACCAGCTGTCTGAAGCCTATTTGGAGCGCAAGCAGGCAGAACTCAAGAAGCGCATCCCCCACGACGACTACCCTCAAGAGTTGCAAAAGGTGCGCATGTACCTTGCAGACCGCAATGTGTACGGCGTGGACTTAAACCCCGTGGCTGTCGAGCTAGCCGAGGTTTCCATCTGGCTAAATGCGATTTATGGCGAGACGGATAACCGAGGACAGCCCAAGCCTGCCCGTGTTCCTTGGTTTGGTTACCAGCTTTTCAACGGCAACAGCCTAATTGGTGCCCGTCATCAGGTCTACAAAGCTAGCAGTTTGGATAAAAAAGCCAAAACTGCTTGGTATGAAGAACCCCCACAGTACGCCACTGTAAATCAGCCTCGCCAGCCAGACGAAATTTGGCATTTTTTGCTGCCTGACCCCGGTATGGCGGACTATACCGACAAAGCGGCCAAATCCCTTTATAAAACAGAGTTCGACCATCTCAAGGCTTGGCGTAAAGCGTTGATTAAGCCGCTGGAGCCGCACGAGCTGAAACGCTTACAGCAACTGAGCGTTCGCGTTCAAGAATTGTGGATCGAACATACTAAGGCGCTGGCACGCGACCGTGTCCGCACCGAAGACCAGCTCACTGTTTGGCCAAAAACCGAGCACAGCGATGGACAGGCCCCTATTAGTCGTGCCCAAAAAGAAGCTATTCGTCAGCAAGGTCTGCTCAACGCTGATGGCGATTTGGCCACTCCTTTCCGTCGTCTTAAGCTCGTCATGGACTACTGGTGTTCCCTCTGGTTCTGGCCGATCACCTCAGCTCATCAACTACCTACCCGAGAACAGTGGTGGATGGAAGTAGGCGCCATTCTTGAAGGCAATATTGTCGACATTGGTCTGCAGCCCGGTTTGGACCTGTTGTCTACCGAGTTTGAGGCTCCGCAAGTCATCATCCCCGAAGTTCAACCCACTTTGCTGGGTTTGGAAGTCCAGTTGCCGTTGGCTCAAACATCCGACCAACCTAATTTGCACGACAAACTGGGTCAGTTGCGTATCAGCAAACTACGCCAACATTTTCCGCGTGTTGCCTTGGTAGAGGCTGTGGCAGCTCAACATCGATTTATGCATTGGGAATTATGTTTTGCTGACGTGTTGCTAAATCGTGGTGGCTTTGATTTGATCCTTGGTAACCCGCCGTGGTTAAAAATTACTTGGAATGAGTCTGGAGTCCTTGGTGAGCGAAATCCTGTTTTCGCAATCCGTAAGATTAGTGCGAGTGATTTGGCAAAATTACGTGAAGATGCTTTTGATCGTTTTGATGGTTTGCAGCAAGCATGGACAGAGGAACTACAAGAATCCGAGGGAACACAGAAATTCTTAAATGCGGCACAGAATTATCCGCTTTTGAAAGGCGTTCAAACAAATTTATACAAGTGCTTTATGCCATTGGCATGGGGGCTGAACAGCAAGATGGGGGTTACTGGTTTACTTACACCAGAGGGGCCATACGATGATCCGAATGGGGGGGCTTTGCGTGAGGTCATGTACTCACGGCTTACGGCTCACTTTCAATTCCAGAACGAATTCAAGCTTTTTCCAATCGGTAATCGTAATAAATTTGGAATAAATATATATGGTCCTGTCAAAGACGTTCCTCGCTTTGACTTAATTGCAAATCTCTTCACTTCTAGCACTATCGAGGCCTCTTATCGGCACGATGGTCAGGGTTTGGCAGGTGGAATCAAGGACGAATGTGATCAATGGAATACTAGCGGGCATCTTGATCGTGTTGTTCGTGTAGATGAAGAAGCGCTGGTTACTTTCGCCAAGCTGTACGACGAAGTAGGTACGCCACCAAGACGCGCCCGCTTGCCAGCACTGCATGCTGGAAAGCTTCGTAGCGTGCTGGGAAAGCTTGCGGCTTATCCCAAGCGTTTGGCTGATTTGGAGAGAGATTGTTACTCGACTGTGATGTTTGACGAAACCTACGCGCAGAGGGACGGAACCATCATTCGTCGGTCTGCAAATGACGCAGGCTTTGTCTTGCAACCATCAGACTGGGTGATTTCTGGCCCTCATTTTTTCGTGTCTAACGCATTTCACCAAACGCCAATGCGTGTTTGCAATACGCACCGTGCGTATGAAAAACCTGATCTTGAAAATTTGCCCGAGAACTTTCTGCCTCGCACTAATTACCGCCCTATGACAGACAGCGCTGAGTATCTGCGCCGAATTCCTCGGGTTAGTTGGAAGGAAAACAATCTGGTGCAAGGTCGGCTGGTAACTGACTTTTTTAGGATAACTTGCAGAAATATGCTTTCGCAAAGTGGTGAACGAACCTTAATTTCTGCAATTACTCCACCCGGTCACGGACACATCAACGCAGTTCAGTCAATCGTTTTCCGTGATCTGCAGGATTGTGTAACAAGCCAAGCACTATTTTCAGCGGTGGTTGCTGATTTTTATATAAAGTCAACTGGGGCTGGAGGTTTGTATGGATCTTGGACAAGGTTGCCATGCATAGAAGACTCGCATGCCCTGTCAGCACGTGTCATGGCTCTATCTTGCCTAACGAATCATTTCTCCCCTTTGTGGGAAGAGATTTATAAAATCAACTTTAATGAACAACAGTGGAGCCAGACCGAAAACCCTCGCCTTCCACATGATTTCTGGCAAAACCTAAGCAGAGACTGGACCCGTAGCTGTGCTCTGCGCAGCGACTTCGCTCGTCGAATGGCATTGGTCGAAATCGATGTTTTGGTCGCGCAGGCTTTGGGAATCTCACTGGAAGAGCTGTTACTCATCTACCGCGTGCAGTTCCCCGTAATGCAAGGCTACGAACGAGACACGTGGTACGACATCAAGGGCCGCATCGTCTTTACCAACAGCAAAGGTTTGGTAGGTGTTGGGTTGCCGCGCAAAGGCGGGAAAAAGACCCCTAAGA
>JACCED011555841.1_pt1 | contig 22101 bp, 23 predicted proteins | sample 7455021 | NCBI WGS metagenome assembly JACCED01 (sample SAMN15323456, study PRJNA562643) | freshwater metagenome | isolation source: river surface water | place: USA:Blue River Watershed | collected 2017-08-19
ACAACCTTCTGATGGCAAATACCTAGGCGACTGGAAAGAGGGCGAGAAAATTGCTCAAAGTGGCCGTGGCGCTACTTGGCCAGATAAAGCAGGTACACCTAATGGCGGCGGTTGCTATAACTGTCACCAAATCAACAAGAAAGAAATTTCTCACGGCAACATTGGACCATCTCTTTGGAATTACGGCAAAGTGCGCGGTAATACTGATGCGGTTGTTCAATACACTTGGGGAAAAATCTACAACTCTAAGGCTTACAACGCTTGCAGCAATATGCCACGTATGGGTCACTACAAGTTGTTAACTGAGCAACAAATGCGCGATGTAATGGCACTTTTGTTGGATCCAGAATCTCCAGTTAATCAGTAATTGCTGTACAGAAGAGGCCGCTATATCGACAAGGTATTGCGGTCTTTTTATTTTTAAATAAGGTTTTTTATGTCAATGAATCGTAGAGAGTTTTTGCAAGTTTTGGCTGTTGCCTCAGCAGGCGGTATGGCACTGAATACAGATTACGCCAGCGCACAATCGTCAGCTAATAAATTTTATGATTTGCCACGATTTGGTAACGTTCACTTTCTACATTTCACTGACTGTCACGCGCAGTTAAAACCTATTTATTTCCGTGAGCCGGATGTGAACTTGGGTTTCGGCGCTCAATTAGGTAAGACACCTCATTTAGTGGGCGAGCATCTTTTAAAGGCGCACAACATTAAGCCAGGCTCCATTGAGGCTCACGCATTCACATCATTAGATTTTGAAAAAGCTGCGGCCATGTATGGCAAGGTGGGTGGCTTTGCACATTTGGCGACTTTAGTAAAGAAAATGAAGGGTAGTCGCCCAGGCGCCTTGCTATTAGACGGTGGTGATACATGGCAGGGTTCGGGTACTGCTTTGTGGACCAATGGCCAAGACATGGTGGATTCTTGTTTGGCTCTGGGTGTTGATGTCATGACAGCCCACTTTGAAATGACATTGGGTGAAGAGCGCGTTAAAGAAATCGTTGAAAAAGATTTCAAAGGTAAGGTTTCGTTCCTTGCGCAAAATATCAAAACAAATGATTTTGGTGATCAAGTATTTGATCCATACGTCATGCGTGAAATGAATGGCGTTAAGGTGGGCATTATCGGCCAAGCCTTCCCGTACACACCAATTGCCAACCCACGTTACATGGTGAATAACTGGACCTTTGGTATCCAGGATGAAAACATGCAAAAGATGGTCAACGAAGTTCGCGCAAAGGGTGCGAAAGTAGTCGTTGTGATTTCTCATAACGGTATGGACGTCGACTTAAAGATGGCTAGCCGTGTAACAGGCATTGATGCTATTTTGGGTGGTCATACTCATGATGGCGTACCTACACCGGTGAAAGTTAAAAATGCTAGTGGTGTAACACTGGTCACCAACGCTGGATCGAACGGTAAATATTTGGGTGTTTTAGATTTCAAGGTTGACGGTAGCAAGATTAGCGATTTCCGCTACAAGCTATTGCCTGTTTTCTCAGACATGATTCCTGCTGATGCAGCGATGAACAAATTGATTGATAAGATTCGAGCCCCTTATGAAACTAAGTTGGGTGAAAAGTTGGCTGTGACTGAGGGCTTGCTCTATCGTCGCGGTAACTTTAACGGTAGTTTTGACCAATTGATTTTGGATGGCTTGATGGCAGTTAAGAATGCTGAAATTGCATTCTCACCAGGATTCCGCTGGGGAACATCATTGCTTCCTGGTCAAGCGATCACGATGGAGCACGTTCTAGATCAAACAGCGATTACCTATCCATGGACCACAGTGACCATGATGAAGGGTGATTTGATTAAAACTATTTTGGAAGACGTGGCAGATAACTTGTTTAACCCTGATCCTTATTACCAGCAGGGCGGTGATATGGTTCGTGTGGGTGGTTTGCAGTACGCTATTAATCCAACGGCTGGTGCTGGTAAACGCATTAGCAATATGACTCTCAACGGCAAGTTATTAGATCCTAATAAGACTTATAAAGTGGCTGGTTGGGCTCCAGTGACTGAGGAAGCAAAAGCTGCTGGTGGCGAGCCAATTTGGGATGTTGTTGCAAAGTATCTCAAAGACATCAAAACAGTTAAAGCTAAAACTCTCAATATGCCTAAGATTGAGGGCATTCAAGGTAACCCAGGTTTTGGCGCTTAAATAAGTATTGTTGGGTTTTTAGGATGGGCACTGGAGCGATGCTATTGAGGCTCCTGTGCTCACTTTCAGCAGAATCCCACCTGGCTCCAGAGATGCAGCTTGGCTCAAAGGGTAAACAGGCAAATCTACAAAAATGCCATAAAATGGCGGATCTCAACGGTTTTAGCCTTTTATGCCAGATATGCCTGAAATTAACCTAACTTCTATTGCTAACAGTGTGCTTTGGGGCACATTTTTAGTCACCATCCTGCTGGGTGTTGTTTTGCAAAAAACACGTTTTTGCACCATGGGGGCTATTACGGACATCATGATCATGGGTGAGTGGACCCGCATGCGTCAATGGTTGATGGCAATTGGTGTGGCGCTCATCGGCGTGGGCATCATGAGTTCAAATGGCATCATCGATCCAGCGAAATCCATCTATACAAGCAGTCGCTTGACATGGTTATCAACTATTGTGGGCAGTGTGATGTTTGGCTTTGGCATGGTCTTGGCTTCCGGTTGCGGCAGCAAGACCTTGGTCAGAATGGGTTCCGGTAGCTTAAAAGCATTAGTTGTTTTTATGGTTTTAGGCTTATCTTCTTATATGACGCTCAAAGGTATCTTTGGCGTATTAAGAGTCAACACAACTGATACAGTTTTTGTAACCCTAAGCACTAATCAAGATTTGCCTAGTATTGCAGCAGCTTCATTCGGGATGGGTAAAGCTAATTTGCAATTGATTCTCGGTTTAGTGATGGGTGTTGCTTTGATTGCATTTGCACTATCTAAAAAGAATTTCTGGACATTCAATAATTTATTGGCAGGCTTTGGTGTTGGTTCAGCGATCTTGGCTATCTGGTGGATCTCGGGCGTCTTGGGTTACGTTGCTGAGGATCCAAATACCTTAGAAGAAGTCTTTGTGGCGACTAACAGCGGCCGCATGGAGAGTCTGACCTACGTAGCTCCTTATGCCTACGTGATTGAATGGTTAACTTTCTATAGTGATGCGAGCAAAAAAATTACTTTAGGTATCGCTTCAGTGGGTGGTTTGGTGCTTGGCTCAACCGCTTATGCCTTAGTTACAAAAACTTTCTATTGGGAAAGTTTCAGAGATGCTGAAGATACTGGTAATCACATCATTGGCGCTATCTTGATGGGTATTGGTGGCGTCACTGCTTTTGGTTGCACGATCGGTCAAGGTTTGACTGGTATGTCGACCTTAGCGATTAATTCATTCATTGCTTTTGCTGGTTATGTTGTTGGCGCCATGTTGGCGATGAAATATCTCACTTGGAGAATGTTGCCGCCCCCATGCGAGCCTGTTATTTCTGGCGGAAATTCAAACTATCACTCAAACACGGGAGGATGTGGCATGCCACTACAAATCGCTTGTCATACAGATCAATTTGGCACATTGGGTCAAATTACACCTGACGATGTTGCACAAATTGCACATCAAGGATACAAATCAATTATCAATAATCGTCCAGATGGTGAGGGTGGTCCTGAACAAGCCTTGAATGCTGAGATCGAGTTAGCTGCTAAGGCTTTGGGTCTTCACTATGCTTACTTGCCTGTTGTGAGTGGTCAAATCACTTTAGAGCAAGCTCAAGAGATGGCTCGTCTTTTAGAAGAGATGCCTGGTCCTGTTTTAGCATTCTGTCGATCTGGTGCGCGATCAACTAACTTGTACATGCTAGCTCAGCAGGTTTAAGTTACCTTGGAAGTTTCATTCATAAGCCTATTGCTTGGAGTATTTGTTGGAATAGTTTTAGGCTTAACGGGTGCTGGTGGAGCTATTCTGTCAGTACCCTTGCTGGGATTTTTTTTACATCTCACCGTCATAGAGGCAGCCCCGATTGGTTTATTGGCTGTCTCTTTATCCGCAGGTTTGGGTGCTTATCTGGCATTCAGAGCTCGCATCTTGCGCTACAAAGCTGCTGCATTGATGGCAACTCTAGGTGTATTGCTTTCGCCTCTCGGTATTTTCTTGGCTCACCAATTACCTAACTGGCCTTTGGTTCTTATTTTTTGTTTGGTGCTTTTATTGGTTTCAAGGAATATGTGGGTGCAAGCCAATAAGGATCTCAGTGGTACGCCTGATGAATTAGGCCCACCATGTTTGCTTGATGAAACAGTAGGTAAGCTCACTTGGACTTTGCCATGCGCAAGAGCCTTAGCAGCATCAGGGGCATTAGCAGGTTTCTTTTCTGGCCTATTGGGGGTGGGTGGAGGCTTTATTGTTGTGCCTGCTTTAAAGAAGTTTACAGATTTACCAATGAAATCAATTGTGGCCACCTCCTTGGGTGTTCTGACGATTGTGTCTTTGAGTGGCGTGATCTTTTCTAATCTTTATGGGTCGATGAATTGGCTGATTGCCATTCCATTTGCGCTGGGGTCAATCACAGGGCTTTTAGTAGGTCGTCAGTTAGTAAAAAGACTTTCTGGACCACGGGTTCAGCTAGCATTTGCGGTGCTCGCTTTATTGATTTCAATCGCGATGCTGATCAAGTTAATCAACTCTTTCCTATTGTCTTAGCATGCCTCAGGGACAAGATTCATCTTCTCTGTGGTTGATGAAGCGTAATTGTTCATTTACGCCTAAGCAAGTCGGCTTGTTTTATTTATCCATGTGTATTTTTTCAAGCCTGATTGCCGGCTACTTCTATTCGATTGGCGCGTGGATGGTTGTTCCATTTGCAGGGGTTGAATTAACAGTTCTTGGGATTGCTTTGCTCATTTATGCTCGCCATGCCACTGATTATGAAAAGATCAGTATTCATGATGGCGTGATGGATATTGAAGTGTTGGATGGTCGGCGTTTGATTCAGAAACAGTGGCCTCTGCTCTGGGTGCGCATTAAAAATCCTGAGTTATTAAAAGGCCCCACCAAGGACCCTCAAAATAACCTCGTCAAAATTGAGTACGGCAGTGATTTTATCTATCTTGGTTTGTACACATTTCCTGAGAAAAGACAAGAATTGGCCGATAAAATAAGGCGTGCAAGGGATTTGGCATTGAACTAAAATTTCTAAATGCGCAAAACCCCATTTTTATTAGCCACCTCCTTTTTGTTAACGCTCAGCATACTGACTGCCTGCGGTAATGATGGCGAGAAGCAAGTATTGCCTCGTCAAGTCAAAGTAGCGATTGTTGGCCAAGATTTCATCAATCCTAGTGCTTCAAAAGAAGCCTTAAAAAATCCAGAGGCATTGAGTTTTGATGCGAGCGGTAAGGTCATTGAAGTCTTGGTGAAGGCTGGCACACCTGTCACTGCTGGCCAAGCCTTGGGTCGTTTGATGCCAGGCAGTATGTCTATGTCTGAATCCTCCGCTTTAACCAGTTACCGTGCAGCTCGTGCTGAGATTCAATCGGCAGAAGCAGACTTTAAGCGCTATACCGATTTAAGAAATAAAAACTTCATCTCAGCATCTGAATTTGAAAAACGCATCGCTGCTGTAGAAGGTGCAAGAGCTAAGTTTGAGCAATCGATGGAGCAGTTAGGTTTTGTAACTCTAAGAGCACTTGAGTCAGGTGTGATGACTCGCGTGAACTTTCAGGCAGGGCAGCAAGTGAATGCTCAAGAAGTTGTTGCTGGTATGAAGGTCTCTGCCAAAGCTAACCCAACAGTCAAACCGGCAACTCAAGATGCCAATCATAAAAATAAATTTTCTATTCCAAGTGAAGCTATTCATGGGGATGGTACTTCTGTTTATCGTGTGAAATTAGATCCAGGTTCTCAAGAGATCGGTAGCTTGGAATTAGTCAAGGTCACGATTGCTTCTGTCGATGAATCGTATGCGCTTGTTAGTGAAGGTCTTTCTAAAGGCGATCTTGTGGTGGCTGCTGGTTGGCATGCCCTTAACGCTGGTCAAAAGGTAAGAGTGGCCTTGGTTGCAAAGGCTCAATAATGAGTTCTCAAGACCCGGGTCGTTTTAATTTATCTCGTTGGGCTATTGATAACGCAGCGATCACGCGTTATTTGATGATTGCATTGATGGTGCTAGGTATTGGTGCCTATTTCCAGTTAGGTCAAGATGAGGATCCGCCATTCACTTTTAGAGCGATGGTGGTGCGAACTTTCTGGCCGGGGGCAACAGCTGTTCAGGTGGCTGATCAAGTAACGAATAAGATTGAGAGAACTCTCCAAGAAGTTCCTAACATCGATAAGATTCGTAGCTTCTCGCATCCAGGCGAATCCATGATTATCTTTTTTGTTAAAGATAGTACGCCGTCAAAAGATATCCCTAATCTTTTTTACACTGTTCGTAAAAAAGTAGCCGATTCAAAATCCTACTTACCAATTGGCATTAATGGCCCATATTTTGATGATGACTTTGGTGACACTTATGGTGTTATCTATGCCATGTCGGCTAAAGGCTATACCGCAGCTGAGGTGAGAGATTTCACCACCTACGTCAGACAGAAACTATTGCAAGTTAAAGATGTTGGTAAGGTCAACATCTATGGCCTACAAGAAGAGCAGGTATATGTTGAGCTATCTAGAAAAAAGATGGCGCAATATTCACTAACGCCAGCGACGGTTGCGCAACAGCTCAACCAACAAAATGCGATTGAAAATGGCGGTAACGTAGAAACAAAATCTTTCTCAATGCCGATTCGTGTAGGTGGCCCTTTTGAGAATGTGGCTGACATTAAGGCCATGCCATTGAGATCACCATCTGGGGCATCTATACGTTTAGGTGACATTGCAGAAGTGCGCAGAGCGGTGATTGATCCCGCTCAAAGTAAGGTGAGATTCCAGGGGGAAGAATTAGTTGCCTTGGGTATTTCGATGGCACGAGGTGGCGACATTGTTCAATTAGGAAAAGAGTTAGATAAAGCTAGCAAGTTGGTTGAAAAGGATTTGCCTGCTGGAGTGACCTTGTCATTGATTCAGGATCAGCCAAAGGTTGTTGCAAGCTCGGTTCGAGAATTTTTAATGACCTTGTTTGAAGCCTTGATTATTGTTTTGATTGTTAGTCTATTAGCTTTGGGTTTACATCGTGATCCTTGGCGTATTGACCCAAGGCCTGGTTTGGTAGTGGCGATTAGCATTCCTTTGGTCATGTCAGTTACTTTTTTAGTGATGCATCTCTCAGGCGTGGGTTTACACAAGATTTCCTTAGGATCTTTGATTATTGCCTTAGGTTTATTGGTCGATGACGCCATCATTGTGGTTGAAATGATGGTGCGCAAATTAGAAGAGGGCTATGACCGTGTTAAAGCGGTAACAGCTGCTTACCAATTAACTGCCATGCCGATGTTGACGGGCACCTTGATTACAGCGGTTGGATTTTTACCCATTGGTATTGCCGAGTCAGCTGTTGGTGAATATACCTTTGCTATCTTTGCGGTCACTGCAGCAGCCTTAATCATTTCGTGGTTTGTTTCAGTATTGTTCGTGCCTTACCTTGGTTTCTTATTGCTTAAGAAGCCACAGCATGCAACTCCTGAGGGGGCTGAGCACGAGCATTTTGACACACCTTTTTATCAAAAATTTAAAACAATAGTTGCTTGGTGTATTGACCATCATCGCAAAGCTATTTTGGCAACTGTGGCGAGCTTCGTGATTGGTGTGATTGGCATGAGCCAAGTGCAACAACAATTCTTCCCCGATTCATCTCGCCCTGAAATTTTGGTCGATATCTTTTTAACTGAGGGGGCTAGTTTTGAAGCCACTGAACAAGCAGCGAAAAAGATTGAAGCAAAAATCCTCGAGCAAAAAGGTGTTCAATCGGTAACGGTTTGGATTGGTAATGGCGCACCTCGCTTCTTCTTGCCGCTGGACATTATTTTTCCAAGATCTAATGCTGCTCAAGCTGTCATCATTGCTGATCTAAAAGAACGTGACAGGCTCAATCGCGAATTGCCAAGGCTGCTAGAAGACGTTGCCCCTGAAGCAAGATTGCGAGTGAAGTTATTGCCGAATGGTCCCCCTGTAACATACCCTGTTGAGTTCCGCGTCACTGGAGATGATCCTATTAAGTTGCGACAAGAAGCAGACCGTTTCCTAAGTGTGATGCGTGCCTCTGACTTGGTCTATGGCGTAACTGACAACTGGAATCAAAATCAACCCGTTGCCAAGATTGAAGTTGATGCAGCCAAAGCTCGTGAGCTAGGTGTGCCACCACAAGTGATTGCACAAACTCTATCGAGCCATTTTGGTGGTGTTACGGTGGGTCAATATCGTGAGGGTGATTTACTGGCACCGATTGTTCTTCGTTTACCAAGATCAGAGCGCGATCAGGTGAGTGATTTAAATGAAACCATGTTGGCAACCGTTAATGGTCAAGCCATTCCTTTGGCACGTATTGCAAAAGTGAAAGTGGTTTGGGAGCCTGCAACTTTGTGGCGCGAAAATCGCGAATATGCCATTACTGTTCAAGCAGATGTGAAACCAGGCATTCAGGGACCAACAGCAACTGATGTATTGCTCAAAGAGTTCGCACCACTCATTAGCCAGTTGCCGCCAGGTTATAAGGTCAATATTGGTGGTTCTGTCGAAGAAAGCTCTCGCGGCCAAGATTCAATTAATGCAGGCATGCCGATCATGCTCTTCATTACTTTCACATTATTAGTGATTCAGTTAAAGAGTAGCTCTCGCGCATTCTTGGTTGTTCTTACAGCGCCTTTGGGTATTTCGGGTGTCGCTTTAACTTTATTGCTATTCAATAAACCATTTGGCTTTGTGGCACTTTTGGGATTCATTGCTTTGTTAGGCATGATCATGCGCAACTCAGTTATTTTGATTGATCAGATTGAGCAGGGGCGTGCTGCAGGTCTCGCTGCCAGAGATGCCATCATCAATGCTTGTGTCACACGTTATCGCCCGATTATTTTGACTGCGGCTGCAGCGGTGTTAGCCATGATCCCATTGTCTCGAAGTGTCTTTTGGGGCCCGATGGCCATTGCCATTATGGGTGGCTTGATTGTGGCAACAGCGCTGACATTATTGTCATTGCCAGCCATGTATGCTGCCTGGTTCAAGATTGATCGCGATACCCCATAACCATCCCTGTTAAGATTTTGAACCATGCGTATTCCTATTCCTGAAGAGAAAACATTTGTTCATGAATCCATCATTCCGATTCGATGGGGTGATATGGACGCCTTTGGTCATGTTAACAATGCTGTTTACTTCAGATATATCGAACAAGCGCGCATCAACTGGTTAGATAGTCTAGGCTTATCGTTTGCTCAGCAAGATCAGGGCGTAGTGGTTGTTAATGCTTTTTGTAATTTTGTGAAGCAAATTGAATATCCAGCAGATTTGCTGGTGAAGACCTATATCGCTAATCCTACAAGGGTAGGTTTAGACACTTTCAATGTGATGTCTTTAACAAAAGATCCCGATACGATTTACGCTACTTCTGGCGCTACGATTGTTTGGGTCGACTTTAAGGCTCAAAAAGCAGCTTCTTGGCCTGCCGATCTCAAAGCTAAGCTTCATATTTAAGCCAGCCTTAAGCGTCTAAAAAGCCGTAAAAAAGGCTTTTATTCAGGTTTTTTGAGTAGGGAAGCGAGCAAAGGATTCAGTTTTTTGCCATTTCCAGAGCTATTTTTAGCGTTTCCCTTCGGTTTTGGGGCTGAATTCTTCATTTGGTTGGCCACAGCCAATCCTGCGTTCTTGTAAAGGTCTGTTTTCTTCATAAGGCATTACTTTACAGCATTGATTTAAAAGATTATTTTATTTTTTATGAAATCGTCAGGCAAGTGCAATAGATTTCAGTTAATTTCTCACTGTAAGTAAGCTTCAAAACTTGCCAGTTACTTAAGTCTTATATAAGATATAAGTCTTAGAGTTTTGCTTTATTTAATTGCCTATAGAGAGGAAAAGACTATGTTAAAGGCCTATCGTGACCATGTCGCAGAACGCGCGGCACTAGGTATTCCACCGCTACCACTATCTGCTCAGCAAACTGCTGAAGTGATCGAGTTGTTGAAAAACCCACCAAAAGGTGAGGAAGCAACTTTGGTTGAGTTAATCACTCACCGTGTGCCAGCTGGTGTTGACGATGCAGCAAAAGTAAAAGCCTCTTATTTGGCAGCTGTAGCTTTTGGTAAAGAAAAAACTCCTTTGATCACTCGTGAATCAGCAACTGAGTTGTTGGGTACGATGTTGGGCGGGTACAACATTTCTCCTCTTATTGATCTATTAGATGACGCTGCAGTAGGTGGTATCGCTGCTGAAGGTTTGAAGAAAACATTATTGATGTTTGACCAATTCCATGACGTTAAGGAAAAGGCTGAAAAAGGTAATGCAAACGCTAAAGCTGTTATGCAGAGCTGGGCTGATGGTGAGTGGTTCACAAGTCGTCCTGAAGTTCCAGAAAGCTTAACAATCACAGTATTCAAAGTGACTGGTGAGACAAATACAGATGATTTGTCACCTGCACCTGATGCTTGGAGCCGTCCTGACATTCCATTGCACGCATTAGCGATGCACAAAAATCCTCGTGAAGGCATCGAGCCACAAGAGCCAGGCAAGATTGGCCCGGTCAAACAATTAGCAGCATTGCAAGCTAAAGGTAACTTAGTAGCTTATGTTGGTGACGTAGTAGGTACAGGCTCATCACGTAAATCTGCGACTAACTCAGTATTGTGGTTCACAGGTAAAGACATTCCATACGTACCAAACAAGCGTTTTGGTGGTGTTTGTATCGGTAACAAGATTGCTCCGATTTTCTACAACACAATGGAAGATGCTGGTGCATTGCCAATCGAGCTAGATGTTTCTGCTATGGGTATGGGTGACGTTGTTGAGTTGCGTCCATACGAAGGTAAAGCATTGAAAGATGGCAAAGTGATTGCTGAATTCAAAGTACGTTCTGAAGTATTGTTTGACGAAGTTCGTGCTGGTGGCCGTATTCCATTGATCATTGGTCGTGGTTTAACAGCTAAAGCTCGCGAAGCTTTGGGCTTACCAGTTTCAACATTGTTCCGCTTGCCAGTTAACCCAGCTAACTCTGGTAAAGGTTTCTCATTGGCACAGAAGATGGTTGGTCGCGCATGTGGCTTGCCTGAAGGTCAAGGCGTTCGTCCAGGCACATACTGTGAGCCTAAGATGACAACTGTTGGTTCACAAGATACAACAGGCCCAATGACTCGTGACGAATTGAAAGATTTGGCATGTTTAGGTTTCTCATCAGATATGGTGATGCAGTCTTTCTGTCACACAGCAGCTTATCCAAAACCAGTTGACGTAAAAACTCACCATGAATTGCCTGATTTCATCAGCACACGTGGTGGTGTTTCATTGCGTCCAGGTGACGGTGTGATCCACTCATGGTTAAACCGTTTATTGTTGCCAGACACAGTTGGTACAGGTGGTGACTCTCATACACGTTTCCCAATTGTATTTCTTTCCCAGCGGGTTCAGGTCTTGTAGCGTTTGCTGCTGCAACAGGCGTGATGCCTTTGGACATGCCTGAGTCTGTATTGGTACGCTTCAAAGGCAAGATGCAGCCAGGCGTGACATTGCGTGATTTGGTGAGTGCAATTCCTTTGTACGCGATCAAGCAAGGTTTATTGACTGTTGAGAAAAAGGGTAAGAAAAACATTTTCTCTGGCCGTATTGTTGAAATTGAAGGTTTGCCAGATCTTAAGGTTGAGCAAGCATTCGAATTGTCAGACTCTTCAGCTGAGCGTTCAGCTGCTGGCTGTACAGTTCATTTGAACAAAGAGCCAATCATTGAGTACATGAACAGCAACATCACATTGATGAAGTGGATGATTGCTAATGGTTACTCTGATGCACGCACATTAGCTCGTCGTATCAAGGCAATGGAAGCATGGTTGGCTAAGCCTGAGTTATTAAAAGCTGACGCTGATGCAGAGTACGCAGCTGTGATCGAGATTGATTTGGCTGATATCCATGAGCCTCTAGTAGCTTGCCCGAATGACCCAGATGACGTGAAGACATTATCTGAAGTTGCTGGTGCGAAGATTGATGAAGTATTTATCGGTTCTTGCATGACAAACATTGGTCACTTCCGTGCAGCATCTAAGTTGTTAGAGGGTAAGCGCGATATGCCTGTGAAGTTATGGGTTGCTCCTCCAACAAAGATGGATGCTAAGCAATTGACTGAAGAAGGCCACTACGGCGTTCTAGGTAGTGCTGGTGCTCGTATGGAAATGCCTGGTTGCTCACTCTGTATGGGTAACCAAGCTCAAGTGCGTGAAGGTGCTACTGTGATGTCAACATCAACACGTAACTTCCCGAACCGTCTTGGTAAGAACACATTTGTTTACCTTGGTTCTGCTGAGTTGGCTTCTATCTGTTCTAAGTTGGGTCGCATCCCAACTAAAGCAGAGTACATGGCTGACGTTGGCGTGCTAGAAGCAAGTAGTGCTGACATCTACAAATACATGAACTTTAATCAAATTAAAGATTTCAGTGATGTAGCTGATACTGTTAAAGCTTAATTTTTAACAGCATCTAAAAAGGCTTCCTTTGGGAAGCCTTTTTTTATTGAACGCGGTATCATGAATTGCTTTTAACAAGACCAAGACATCATGTTTAGTTTCTCCAATTTATCGATTCCAGTGATTCAGGCGCCTATGGCTGGTGGGGTTAATACACCTGCTTTAGTGGCTGCCGTTTCAAATGCTGGAGGTTTAGGGAGTTTCGGTTTTGCCTATGCCACACCAGAAAAAATTGATGCTGATCTGAGTGCCACTCAAGACTTAATTCGCCAAGTACCTCAAAAACGTATCAATGCTAATTTCTTTGTCTTTGAAGAACCTATCATGCCAAGCCTAGAGCAGCAGCGCCTAGCTCTTCATGATTTGCAAAGCGTCGTCGGTGACTGGGGGATTCAGAGTGCTTTGCCTGAATCGCCCTATATTCCTAATTTGGAAGATATGCTCGAGCCTATCTGGAAGCATCAACCAGAAGTGTTGACCTTTCACTTTGGTATCCCATCTCAGCAGGTGATTGAAAAAGCCCATGCTTTAAATATTTCAGTCGGTATTACAGCAACATCTCTAGAAGAGGCTTTAAAGATTCAATCAGCAGGCGCTGATTTTATAGTTGCTCAGGGTATTGAGGCGGGTGGTCATCGGGGTATTTTTAATCCCAACGCAATCGACCAACAGTTATCTACCGCTGATTTATTAAGTTCGTTAAATGGCCAACTGCGTATTCCGGTGATTGCCGCTGGAGGCGTTATGAATGGCCAAGATATGCATCAAATGATTAGTTTGGGAGCGTCTGCCGTGCAGATGGGAACTGCTTTTTTGACCGCTCTTGAGTCGGGGGCTAGTTCTGCTCACCGTCGTTTTGTGATGGAGCATCATCATCTAGGGACTCATTTCACAAAAGCATTTTCGGGTCGCTCTGCACAAGGTATACATAATGAGTTTATGAAAGTTATGGAAGGTAAAACATATTTACCGTTCCCTGTGCAAAACACCATGACTGCACCGATGCGCAAATGGGCCCTTGAAAAAGATGAGGGTCATTATCAAAGTTTATGGGCAGGAAGATCGTATGCCAAAGCTAGGGCCTTGAGTGCACATGATTTAATGATGGTTTTGCATCATGAATATCTTGCAGCAAAGGTAATACCATGAATTACCAAGAAGCAAAGCTCTTGTTAGAGCATTGGTTGGCTGGGCAAGCTGAATCTAAAGATCTCGTTAAGGGATTGAGAGAGTTAGCAGCAACTGATCAATTACCTGAAAAATATCTGATGGCGCTGGAGTCTGTTATTTCCAGAATTGAATCATCCTCTTTATTTACGGAGGAAAGTTGCTCCTTTAGTAAAAAAGATTTAGCGAGTGCTCTAGAGTTTTGGTTGGAAAAAGCACATCAATATCAGCTGAAAGAATCCTCCTGAAATTCTGTGCTCCTTTTTATTGCGGAGATATTTTTGTAAAGATTTGTCTTCTTGCTTGATTTAGTTTGGTCCAGTGCAGCATTGAAAAAACAAACATAGGTAATAAAGCAATAAAAAACAAACCAGGTATGAATGAAGCTGCCCAGCAGCAACCCATGCCAATCCCATAGCTATAACCTGTATCAATTGGTTTTTCAATTTGATGATGCAGTAGCATTTGCTCAAATCCTTCACGAATGGCTTTGAGTAAAAAGAAAAACCAAATCACATTAAAAATTGGAATCAAGAGCAACCATGCCATGCGTGGCGATTGTGATCGATAAGCCGGGTCGATAGCGGCCAATGTTTTGCTGATGGCATTGATGTAAAAGCTAAATGCGATCAAAGGAATAATGACTAAAAAGGCCAGCATCAAAATAATTGCTCCTTTATTCTGTTTTTAGATGAAAATATCATACATCTTTACTTGAGAAAATATTACAACATGTCGATCCTTCTTTCAGCAGAAGACACTCAATTAGTCCTAGTGGACTACCAGGACAAGTTAATGCCAGCCATTCATCAAGGTGACCAGGTCTTGGAGAATGCTTTACGTTTGGCAAAAATGGCAAAGTTGTTGAACTTGCCTGTTTTTGGCACTGAACAGTACCCTGAGAAGTTGGGTTCCAATCATGCAGAACTCAAGACATACTGCCAAAAAACCTTATCTAAAATGCACTTTGGTGCCTGTGATGATGGCTTAATAGAAATACTCAGGGCACCTCCAAAACCAATGGGTAATGCACGTAGCTTGCCAAAACACATTCAGCGCAAACAAGAGGGTCAAGAAGAGCGCAACACTATTTTGATCGCCGGTTGTGAAGCTCATGTTTGCTTGTTGCAAACAGCACTTGGTTTACTGGAAGAAGAGTTTGATGTTTGGGTTGTGACAGATGCCTGTAGCTCTCGCACCGAGTTAAATCGTGATGCAGCGTTTGATCGTCTAGCTGGTAATGGTGCCGAACTGGTGACAACCGAAATGGCTGTCTTTGAGTTGTTGAGAACTTGTGAACATCCTGATTTCAAGGCCGCACTGGAACTCATTAAATAAATCACTGCATCAATAAAACAAAAAAGGCTGGAATTAAAAAATTCCAGCCTTTTTTGTTCATCAGCGATTTCTATTGCTTTGGATCTTCGTTAATTTTCTTTAAAACGGTTTTTACAGCGATATAACTGGCAATGATCATGAATAGAATCACGGCGAGGCTCAGTTGGCCTGCAAAAGATCCAAAAAGTTCGTTCAGCATATTTCCTCCTATCAATGAACCAACTTTAGAGGAGGTCTAAACCGCTCGCTTTGATATATCTCAATAAAATAAGAAAAACCCTAGATTAACCGGGGTTTTTAGAAGCAGATAAGGTGTCAACGCTTTTACCCAGTTGCACCAAATCATCGGGATATAACCAGCGCCATTCGCCTTCAGGTAAATCGCTAGGCATCGTATATGCGCCAATTGTGGTGCGGTGCAATGCAGCAACATGATTACCCACGGCTGCCATCATGCGTTTAACCTGATGGTAGCGACCCTCAACAATCGTCATGGCTAATAGCTTTTCGTCTTTTTGGACGCAAGCTGTGGCAAAACATGGCTTGGGATCATCATCTAAGACAACGCCACCCAATAAGTGATCGATCTGTTTCTGAGTGATCGGATCGGATGTTGTGATTTCATAGATCTTCCCAATATTCTTCTTGGGGGTGGTCATTTTGTGGATAAATTGACCATCATCAGACATCAGGATCAGCCCAGTTGTGTCGTAATCAAGGCGACCCACACACTGAATTCCTCGCTCAACCAATGGTTGAGGAAGTAGGCCGTAAATGCTGGGGTGATGACTGGTTTTATGAGAGCACTCATAGCCTGTGGGCTTATGAAAGGCTATATATGCCTTTTCATGAAACTCCCAATCCTCGCCATCCACCTGGAGTTGGAGGTTTTCTGTTGAGATTTTCTCTTCTGGATCTTCAGCTAAAACTCCATTGACTTTGACGAGGTCTGCATAGACCAAGTCACTGCAATATCGTCGTGTGCCAAAGCCTTGGCTAAACAGTATTTTTTCTAAAGTTAAAGGTTTTGCCATGCTGCTTCAGGTATACATATAATGGTTAAAAATAAGACCAACTGAGGATACTACAGGCTGCAGGCTAAATCGCTAAAAGTCTTTTCTGTCTTTGGTTATAAAAGGAGATAAAAATGCCTGTTATTACAAATATTGAAGATTTGCGCGTATTGCACAAAAAGCGCACACCCAAAATGTTCTACGACTATGCTGATTCTGGTTCTTGGACAGAATCAACTTACCGATCCAATGAGCGTGATTTTCAGACGATCAAACTGCGTCAAAAAGTAGCGGTGAATATGGAAAACCGCACCACCAAGACAAAAATGGTGGGGCAAGAAGTTTTTATGCCTGTTGCTTTGGCGCCAACAGGTTTGACGGGTATGCAGCACGCTGACGGTGAAATCTTAGCGGCTAAAGCGGCAGAAAAATTTGGTGTGCCATTTTGCTTATCAACGATGAGTATCTGTTCGATTGAGGATGTGGCAGAGAACACTACTAAACCATTTTGGTTTCAGCTATATGTGATGAAAGATCGTGGCTTTGTGGAGCGCTTGATTCAGCGTGCTAAAGCTGCGAATTGTTCAGCTTTGGTATTAACTCTAGATTTGCAGATTTTGGGGCAACGCCATAAGGATCTGAAAAATGGTCTGACAGCGCCACCTAAACTAACTATTCCAAACATCATCAATATGATGACCAAGCCTCGTTGGTGTATGGGCATGATGGGCACTCATCGACGAACTTTTAGAAATATCGTGGGTCATGCCACTGGTGTTGGCGATATGTCATCTTTGTCATCTTGGACTGCTGAACAGTTTGATCCTGCTCTGAGTTGGGATGATGTCGAATGGATTAAGAAGTTATGGGGTGGCAAACTGATCATTAAGGGCATCATGGATGAAGGGGATGCCAAGTTGGCGGTTAACTCAGGCGCAGATGCATTGATTGTTTCTAACCATGGTGGCCGACAGTTGGATGGTGCGGTATCTAGTATTCATGCATTGCCAGGCATTGTGAATGCCGTTGGCCGTGACATCGAAGTATGGATGGATGGCGGTATCCGTTCTGGTCAAGATGTACTGAAGGCTTGGGCTTTAGGAGCAAGAGGAACGATGATTGGCCGCCCATTCTTGCATGGCCTAGGTGCCATGGGTGAGGCCGGAGTTACTAAGTGCTTAGAGATCATTCACAAAGAGTTAGATATCACCATGGCGTTCACAGGTCATCGTGATATTCAAAATGTGACTAAAGACATTTTGTATCCAGGCACCTTTTAAGGAATTCATGAAACGCTTTCTGAGTGGATATAAAGCTTTAGTAATTGGCGCAAGCGGCTCAATAGGGGCTGCTTTTGTTCGTGATTTGCAAGCGGATGATCGCTGTGAAAAAGTGACATCACTCTCACGTAGTGAAGTGAATGAATATCAATTAACGATTGATTTAAAAGATGAAGTCTCAGTCCAGTTTGCAGCGCATACGCTGCAATTGGATGGTCCTTTTGACTTGATCTTAGTGGCCACAGGTGTTTTACATGGTGATGACTTCATGCCAGAGAAACGTCTAGCAGATATTGATATCAAAGCCATGCAAGAGACTTTTAGTATTAATACGCTTGGACCAGCTTTATTACTTAAATACTTTTTGCCATTGCTTTCTAATGCCGGTGTCATGGGTTTAATTTCAGCAAAGGTTGGCAGTATTGGTGATAACCGTTTAGGTGGTTGGTATACCTACCGCGCATCTAAAGCCGCTTTGAATATGTTGATTAAAACAGCCGCCATTGAATTGAAGCGCCAAAAACCAGAAGCCATGGTTGTGGCTATTCATCCTGGAACAGTTATTTCAGAGCTATCAAAACCATTTGCTGGTGGCTCTGGCTCAAAAGCAAGAGATGCAGCGATAGCAAGCCAGGAGATTTTGCAAGTCTTAGATCGTTTGAATGCTGAACAATCTGGTGGCTTCTTTGCTTATGATGGTCAAGAGTTACCTTGGTAACTCTTATTAATTTTTTAATTTCTGTTAACGTTGCTATTACCTTTAAAAGAACAGTTGAGCCTTAAATTATGATGAATCCAAGCACCTTAAGCGATAGTATCCAATTAGCTGTCGCCCCCGTTTTTCTTTTAACGGCTGTGGCTGGCATGATTGGCGCATTAACTCAGCGTTTAGCCCGTGTGATTGATCGTGCAAGAGTGATTCATAAGGAAATGATGGAGACATCATTGAAGCCGTCTATTAAAGAAGCTTATCAAGTTGAGCTTAAAAATATTGCGACCCGAGGCCGTTTTATTAATGTCTCGATGATTTTCTTGGTCTTGTGCGCCATCATGATTGGCTTAACTATTTTGGAACTATTTTTTGCAGAAACATCGAGCGGAAAATTGTTGATCTCTAACTTTGTGCTCTACACATTTGTGGCAGGTATTGGCTCATTCATTTTTGCACTTATTTCATTATTGTTTGAGGTTTTAATCGCTTCATATTCCATTCGTTGGAAACCGCACGACTAAGAAACTACAAATTAAGACTTAAAAATAAAAGATCAAAGGACATCACCATGACAATCTATCAATACAAAGACAAAGTGCCACAAATTCATGATTCAGCTTTTGTGGCAAAAGAAGCAACAATTATTGGTGATGTGATCATTGGTGAAGATGTCAGTGTGTGGCCTGGTGTGGTGATCCGTGGTGATAATGAACCCATTACTTTAGGTCGTGGCAGTAATGTGCAAGAGGGTACTGTGATGCACACTGACATGGGTTGCCCATTAACTTTGGCCGATAACGTGACGGTTGGTCATCAAGCAATGTTGCACGGTTGCACCGTGGGTGAGGGATCTTTGATCGGTATTCAGGCGGTTGTTTTAAACCGTGCTGTGATTGGTAAAAACTGTTTGGTGGGAGCGGGCTCGGTTGTGACTGAAGGCAAAGTGTTCCCAGATAACTCCTTAATCCTAGGCTCTCCTGCGAAAGTTGTTCGTGAACTAACGCCAGAAGCTATCGCTGGCCTTAAAGCCAGTGCTGCTAGTTACATCGCTAAGAAAAATCTCTTCAAACAGCACTTAGTTGAACTTCCACAAAAAGATTAATCGAATCTTATGATTCCAGGTTTAGTTCAGATACTACTTTGGCAAGGCGTGGGAGAGTTAATCTCTCATTTCTTCTTGCCAGTATTACCTGGACCAGTTTTGGGACTTATTTTCCTTTTGGTCTTTTTGATGATTAAAGGCCAGGTCAATCAATCATTAGCTTTAGTGTCAGATGCATTTAGTCAGCATTTAGGTGTTTTGTTTGTGCCTGCCGCAGTTGGTGTGATTCTTTTCTTACCGCAATTAAAAGCCCATGCGCTGGCCGTTATTTCGGCATTACTCATCAGTGTTGTCTTAACCATTGTGACTACTGCTTTGGTGCTGAGATTTTTAGCAAAGAAGGGTGCTGATGAATCCTAGCTCACTTCAAATTGCTGAAATCTGGGTGTACCTTTCAGGTAGCCCCTTATTTGCTCTCATCTTGACCTTGACTGCTTACCAGGTCGGAAGCTATCTCTATCAAAAAACGGATAAATACCCGCTAGCTAACCCAGTTGCGATTGCAGTTATTTTGGTGGCGATCGCTTTATATCTAGTAGACATGCCTTATCAAAAATATTTTGAAGGCGCTCAGTTTGTTCACTTCTTATTGGGTACAGCTACGGTCTCTTTAGCAGTACCTATATATAGAGGTATTGCTGTTTTAAAAACTAGATTGATTCCACTCATGATTGCATTGCTGTGCGGAGGCATTGTCTCGATCGTCAGTGCTGTGGGGGTAGCGACATTCATGGGTGCTGATAGTGCCATCATTGGAGCTTTCTATCCTAAATCTGTCACTGCGCCGATTGCGATGGGTGTGGCAGAGCGCTTAGGGGTTTCTCCAACATTAACAGCCGTGTTTGCTGTAGTGACTGGCATTCTTGGTGCCGTACTTGGTAGTAGCATTCTTAATCTATTGGGCATGAAAGCCTGGTGGCAGCGTGGCTTTGCAATGGGTGTTGCCGCTCATGGCATTGGTACATCAAGAGCTTTTGCAGTTCACCCTGAAGCTGGAACGTATGCTAGTTTGGCGATGGGTTTGCATGGTATCTTAGGCGCCTTGCTTATTCCGCTACTTAAAAGTTATTTGTAATGTCTGCTGCTAAAGAGAGCTCATTCAACTTGCCCAGTTGGTTGAAGTTAGATGATCAGGCTAGTCTTACTTATATCTTGGCTTTACATTGCCAGCCAGGTGCCAAGAAAACTGAAATCCAGGGCGAGCATGATGGACGTCTCAAGATTCGTTTGGCTGCACCTCCAGTTGAAGGTAAGGCCAATGATGCTTTGATTGCATGGTTATCTAAAATCTTGAAGATCAATCGATCTCATATTGAGCTCTTGGCTGGAGATCTCAGTCGCCTCAAGCGAGTCAAAGTCTCTGGTGTTACAGCCATACAAATCCTAGAGGTATTTCAAGTTCAGTCCTAAGAGGTCATTAACCCTATTCTCCGTCTTGGTAATTACTTATAAAATATATAAGTAATATAATTTTCCTTTAATGAGAAAGGAGATTGTCTTCCAACATTTACGCAAAATAGTGATGAATGCGAATAAGGAACAAATAGATGCGTATTCACGATTTATGCATTCACTTTCCTTGGCTGCTTTGCTTTCACTGACTGGTTTGTCGTTCACCGAAGAAGAGGTCCTAATAGTGAGTATTAAATTCCTAGGAATATTGATCTTGGCGTTAATGATGTTTTCATTAGGCATCCAAATACTGAAAGATTCAAATGGGGTAGAAAAAAATTAAAGAATTCAGTGAGGCATATTCTTATAAAGCATTTGAAAGGAAAAAATGGACTATAGAAGTACTATGCAATTCATAACAATGGGGGTCATCCTAATTTTTGGTCTATGTATTTACTTTATGGCTGAGTATGGGAAAAGAACTCGTCATAAGGACAATTTAAAGGAACAAAAGGATCTCTAATCCCGAGAGACATTCATCTTCATAAAACTTAAAGAAATATAGATTCTTAAGTAGAGGCTGGCTAGCTCGCGCTATTACTTCTTAAATCCAGTCTTGGCTTTAGAAGCTGGGCGAGCAAAGCCTGCTCCTGTTTTTGGCGCACTTTGATGAGATGTGCGGCTTGTTCTGCCCGCAGCGCTAACTTTGCCAGATCCACTAGAAGGTTTTGTTCCTGCACGTGGAGGTAAGCCTGTGTGTTGAGTCAGAATTTTTCCTCTTGCAGGTTTTTGCGGCACAGAAAAATCGCGTGGATTATGCGCTACAGCTGCTTGAGTCGGTTTACCAAAAGACGAGTTCTTACGACGGGGACTTTGATAAGTACCATCGGTGCTCGGCTGATAATTAGGGATGAGGTGATGCTTACCATTACCAATCAAATCAGCGCGACCCATTTTCTTGAGTGCTTCGCGCAGTAATGGCCAATTGTTAGCATCGTGGTAGCGTAAAAAAGCCTTATGCAAGCGGCGTCGTTTTTCACCGCGAACAATATCTACAGTCTCACTCTCTCGCGTTACCTTGCGTAATGGATTCTTATTGGTGTGATACATCGCTGTGGCTGTTGCCATAGGCGATGGATAGAATGTTTGAACTTGGTCAGCTCTAAAACCATTCTTCTTCAGCCAAATCGCTAAATTCATCATGTCTTCATCGCTGGTGCCTGGGTGGGCTGCAATGAAGTAAGGAATTAAATACTGTTCTTTGCCAGCTTCTTTGGAATACTTATCAAAGAGCTCTTTGAACTTATCGTAGGCACCCATGCCTGGCTTCATCATCTTTGATAAAGGGCCTTGCTCGGTATGCTCAGGGGCAATCTTTAAATAACCACCCACATGGTGAGTGACAAGTTCTTTGATGTAGGCTGGAGCTTTGACTGCAAGGTCATAGCGTAAGCCAGAACCAATCAAAATCTTCTTAATGCCAGGTAAGGCACGCGCACGACGGTACAACTGAATCAATGGTG
>JACCED010812774.1_pt1 | contig 22098 bp, 8 predicted proteins | sample 7455021 | NCBI WGS metagenome assembly JACCED01 (sample SAMN15323456, study PRJNA562643) | freshwater metagenome | isolation source: river surface water | place: USA:Blue River Watershed | collected 2017-08-19
CGTTATACCAAGGGACAAATGTGGCCGCCGACATCGATCCTGGAAGCTCTTCGCCAGGGATACCTAACTTCTTACCGAGTGAAGATCCTGTTGCAATCACAACTGCGTCATAGGCCGATTTCAAATCTTCGACAGAGATATCTCTACCTAATTCGACATTGGCAAAGAGGCGAACATTGCCTGCAGTGGCAACCTTCTCAAAGACCTTTGCCACTGTCTTAATCTTTGGATGATCTGGTGCCACACCGCTTCGCACTAAACCCCACGGGGTTGGTAGGCGTTCGATAATGTCGATTGTGAATGCAAGATCATCATTTTGAAGATTCTGCAGCGCCTGGGCGGCAAAATATCCTGCTGGCCCTGCGCCAACAATTGCCACCGTGTATCTCTTCATGAGTGAAGTCTATTGCACGAGAATTCGTGGATTAGCCGCGGTCGAGCAGATATTGCGGTTTATATCCGAAGTCTTCCAGCCATCGGGAGCAATCAAAGATTGATGTGTAACCCGGCAGATGACCTACAACTTCTGTCGTTGGGTGATATTCGGCCAACATATCCAGAGTTGGCTTATGTGCAAAGGTGTCAGGAGCTGCAAAGTTGTAGGTGGCAGAACCTTGGGCGCCTTTATTTAAGATCTCTAAAATCCCGTTAGCGGCATCGCGTAAATCAAGATAGCACCAGAGAATTTTCGCTCCAGTCTTTAACGTTTCCTGATCGCCTTCTTCCATCTTTGCCCTAAATTCATAGAAGACTTCTGCGGTATTTGTATGAGGAAAACGCAGGCCGACGAAGGCGGTCTCGCTGCGGTTAGCCCACATATCGGCAGAGCGCTCATTTACCTCTTTTGAAAGTGCATAGCTCTCGTAGTGATGAAGGGCGTGGTTCTCATCAAATGGCGCGTATTCAGGTGATGTCCACGGACCCGACCATGCAGTTCCGTAGATTGAAAGACTTGATGCGTAGATAACCAGTGGAACCTTCTTCGCAACCGCAGCTGCAAATACCTGATAGGTACCCATCACATTGTTTTGTAAGACATTTGCATCGGTGTCATGAAGTGGGCCTGGTACCGAACCTAAGTGAATTACGGCGTCGCAGGAAAAATCTAGTCGTGCAATGAAATCAGGTGAAGTGAGGTCACCTTTGGTAAAGCTCACCGATGGCGATGCATCAATCTCAACGCGATCTGTAGCCACGACGTCGTGAGCTGCATCAACAAGTGACTTTACGATTTCACTACCGATTAACCCTGCGGCTCCAGTAATAAGTACCTTCATTAGAATGTCACCGTAACTTTCTGCTTTATCTCAGTTGTTTGATGTGGCGCTAACTTCAGTATGCTCTTGCGAGATTTTCCGCTTGTCTGAGTACTCGATGGTTCGATTGCAAAGGTGCGAACTCTTCCAAACCAAGGAAAACCCTGAGAACTATTAAATTCCAACCAGAACCAGGCAAAGTCTAAAAATTCAGATTCCCACCTCATCTCAAAGGAGAGGTTCTTCGACTTATTTGTCACTCGATACCACTTTGGACCATCGAACTCTGAAAGCCAACCAAAGACGAATAAATTGGTTCCATTGGTTGGCAACTTGCTTACATCTAGAGTTTTTCCATTCTCGCCCTTGATAAGTGGCCATTGATGAGAGCTACCTGCCACACCGTGCGCGCTCTCGGTCTCTTCATCAAGAGTGAACTGTGTAGCGCTCGTCTCGATGGATACTTCCCCATCAAGGAGAGCTCCCCCAAATGCTGGATGGCTTGAGTAATCGAATTCAAGATCAAGCGAGCTTAAGTTGGTGATTTCATCTGTAATTGAGATTTCATTCTTTTCAAGAGAGATCACTCGTTCGATTCGAACTGGAATCGAAATTAGCTCAAGTGCGATGCGGATGCTGCTTGTTTGAGATTCAACTACCTTCCATCTCGAAATAGCGGCCTCGCCATGGAATCCAACAGCAGCCCCATGTATCTCGCGCGGATGGCCCGCATTTGGCGTAATCAACTGCCAACCGCCACGGTAATGCTCCATCCAGTGGGCTACAGGATCAAGCGAAAATGGTTGTTGCTCTCCTGAGATAACTTCCTCAGCGCGATCTGCCCACGGAGTTTTTAACAGTAACTCTTGGTTCTGTGGCATTGTTTTGATCGAGAGAATATCGCCCCCGAAACCAGGATCGAGTACAAGCTCTAAATCAGCGCTCTTTAGCGTCACATGTGTCATGCCAGCCCCTTAAATTTTGAAACCGGAACACCTGAGGTATCTGTTGCAAAGGTAAAGAGAGAGCCGGCTAGCGGTTGTTTTGCTAGTTCAGATTCTGACAACTCTTTTCGAGCAGAGGTTACATAGAGAGTTCCATCTGCTCCGAAGGCACAACTTGATGCTTGGGAGACTGGAAAGTGGTGTTCTGCAATGATCTTTCCTTGAGGGGAGATACGAATGATTCGCCCAGCACCCCAGACTGCGAGCCAGATACATCCTTCATTATCTATTGCAAGGCCATCAGGAAATCCTGATTCGATAGTGGCGAACTCGCGAAAACTTGGCAGAAAATCATCTGCTAAATCAAAATCACTTACCAATATCTTCTGAGAAATGCTGTCAGCCAAATACATCAGGGTGTTCTCTCGATTCCACCCTAGCCCATTAGGCAGTGCTAGGTTTTCGGCCATCACTTTATTTGACGCTTGTCCATCCCAGCGATGTAACTTTCCGAGACCTGCAGTGAAATCGTTGTGGCAACTTCCAGCCCAGAGACGTCCACGCGCATCGCATTTTGCATCATTCATTCGATAATTGGGATCACTCAGGAATGTATCGATGGGCAAAAGCACGCCATCTTCCACAAAGCCAAATCCGTTTTCATATGCAACTGCATATCCATCTTTTGAATCAAGCGGCACTGCAGCACCGATAGATGTTCCGATATTGACGCTGGTTGTCTCCACAGTCGCCAGATCAGTGCGATAAATCAATCCTGCTGGAATATCTACCCAATGTAGGAAACCGCCATCAACAACAGGCCCTTCACCAGTATGGGCATCTGCCTCTAAGAAAAGCTCTGGTTGGGTCGCCACGGGAATTCCTATTGCTGATTCCGAAGGATTGCACCTGTTTGGCGAACCTCGGCCAGATTTCTATTGCCTGTAAGGGCCATTGTGTTTACGAAATCGCGACGCATCAGCTCAATTACTTTTTCGACTCCGCGCTCACCATCTGCCATAACGCCATAGAGATAGGCCCTGCCTATAAAGACAGCCTTTGCACCGAGAGCAATTGCTGCATAGACATCTTGTCCTGACATAAACGATCCATCGATAAAGACATCGACCTTGTTGCCAACGGCTGCAACGACGTCTGGAAGAATCTCGATAGGTACCAGGCCGCGATCTAATTGTCTGCTGCCATGGCTCGATAGAACCATGCCCTGGACGCCTAAAGCGTGGAGAATCTTTGCATCTTCAACGTTTTGGACGCCTTTAACGATGATCGGTCCATCCCAAGCACTCTGCAACCACTTGATATCTTCAAAAGAGATGGATGGCGAGTAAATCGTATTTGAAAGTTCTAATAGTGACTTATTCCAACCGCGAAAAGCTGCGAATTCAAGTTTCTTCGTTGTAAAGAGATTGAGCCACCAGATTGGCTTTCGCGCGATTGCAAAGACTGTCGAGATTCGAATACGTGGTGGGATTGTTAGACCATTACGTAGATCGCGCAGGCGAATACCACCCACTGTTGTATCCACTGTGAGAATAAGCGCCTCAAAACCAGCATCCTTAGCCTGCTTAATTATCGCAACGCTATCTTCGCGATTCTTCATTACATATAACTGAAACCATCGACGTGAATGCGGAACTGCCTCAGCAAGTTCTTGTGGTGAGACTGTTCCCATCGTAGAAAGTGAGTAGATGAGATTGTTATGTGTTGCAGCAGATGCAACAGCTGGTTCACCGACATGGTGCATTAAACGGGTATAGCCGGTAGGTCCAAAGACGATTGGAAGATCAACCTTCTTGCCAAAGATAACTTCAGATGGATCGACTTCGGAGACATCACGAAGGATTCTGGAATTGAATTGCACTCGGCGAATCGCTCGTTGCGCACGTGTATAACCGATCTCATCGAGGGCTGAACCTTCAACGTAATCAAAGACAACCTTCGGTACGCGTTTCTTTGCTGCGCGAGCCAGATCTTCGACAGTTTGCGCCTTCATGGTCGCGCTCTTTCTGCGACTTAAGGTTGGCAACTTCCAGTCAATCAAAGAGTAGAAATAGGGAAGATTAGGCAGATTCCTCTTTGATTTAATCATGGTGACAAAGTTTATCCTCGGCCTCTATTCTTTGGCTATGCCCGAGCGCGATGTAATTCCTGCCAAGTTACCCTCAAATCAATTCGATCACTTCTATCGCGGAGGCAATCGCATTGGCGCACTGCGTCATGGCCCAGGTGGTCCAATGCGTCCCGAAGAGTGGATCGGCTCAGTAACAACGCGCTTTGGCGAGAGCGAACAAGGGCTATCACGCCTTCCGGATGGGCAATTCTTGAAAGATGCAATCGCGGCAGATCCGATCGCGTGGTTAGGTGAAGAACACTTGTCGCACTTTGGTTTAAGTATTGAAGTCCTTGTTAAGTTACTCGATCCAGATCAACGCCTTCCTGTTCACTTCCATCCCAATAAGGCATTTGCAAAGCAGCATTTAGGCCTTGATCACGGAAAGACAGAAGCATGGATTATCTTGGAAGCTCCTGCCGGTGCCGGAGTCGGTCTTGGTTTCAACGAAACTCAGAACAAAAGAGACCTGCTTGAGCTAGTAAAGAGCCAAGATTCAAACGCTCTCCTTGCATCCCTTCGTCGCACCGAGGTTAAGGCAGGCGATGCAATTTTGGTACCAGCAGGAGTTGCCCACGCAATCGATTCTGGAATCTTCGTTCTTGAGTTACAAGAACCTACAGATCTATCGGCTCTCCTTGAATGGGAAGGCTTTGCAGTAGATGGAATCAAAGATGGTCACTTAAATCTTGGTTTCGAAACTGTTACCGATGCACTTAAGTTGGATCCACTTACAGATAATGACTTTGATTCACTAGTTTTGCGCGATGTCTTTTCAAGTACTTCAATGCGTTCGATCTTGCCTCTGAAGGCAGATGGCTACTTCCGAGCTCACCTAGCACCGGGTACTGGTGACTTTGAAGCAGGTTTTGCACTCGCGCTAGTAATTAACGGATCAGGAAAAATTTCATTTACAGATGCTCCTGATATGGAAATCACCAAGGGTGATGCTTTGGTAATTCCTCACTCTGCCGGCAGCTACTCAATTACTGGTGCGCATGTAGTCATTTCTCGCCCACCATTAGGCGAATTAGCAAAGAGCGCTGTGTAGATCCTAGAAATTAGTTCCGTTATCTACGCATGAATTTTCAAAGAGAAAGAATGAGTAAACCAATTTAAACTCTCTCCATAATCGTCTTTACGAATGAGGGAGATCCACATGTTGAAGAAATTGATCGGTTTAACACTGCTTATTTCAATGACTTCTGGTGTATTGGCAACGTCGGCTCAAGCCGATGCTGCAAAGCCAGGCCAGAGCATGACCCATATGAAGACCGAAAAAGGCATCTCCTCAACTCTTGAAGCAGCAGGAATTGTGCTTTACGTACAAGGTGGGGCAACAGCTGCAGTCATGGGAGATTCAATCTCATCTGCAGATGCTCAGGTTGTATTCCATATTCCTATCACCGGAACTAAGACGGGTGTTGAACACGTAGGTTCCAATATCGCGATCTTTAATACAACAAATAACTCTCAGGTTCTCATTAAGAACCCTGTCATTGATCTTAAGAAGGCCGTTGTAAACGCTGTGATTCCTCAGGTTGGCAGCCAGCCTGTGGCGCTCTTTACAATTACAAATGTAAAGGATCTCAAGGCTAAGGTCACCAATGATCGAAAGGCGAAGCTTCGTACAACTTCTTATGATGGCGTGAAGTTATCGCTTGCCCCAGGAGTTGCAGCAACATTGGTAACTGCACTTGGCCTGCCTGCAGGTGCACTGCCTGAAGGTCTCGCATTTGCTAGTGCCAGCGTTTCGCTCTACTCACCAATAAAGAAGTAGTTGAGAGAACGGGTTCAGCGATGAAAGAGCCAGTTTCACGACGTACTTTCTTGGCAGGTGCCTGTGGACTCTTCGCACTCAGTGGAGTCCAGGCGTTACCTGCGTCTGCAAATAGCGCAGTTAAGAAACTCGCGAACGGAAAGTTATCCGTTCAACTAAACAAAGTTGACGCGTTGGCTCAAGTCGGTGGCTCTGTTCGAATTGGCATTATCAAGGGGAACCCCGTCGCTATTACTAGGACGGGGACTTCCTCATACATTGCATACTCGTTGCGTTGCCCACATCAAGGTGTTCCTGTTAAAAAAACAGAAACAGGTTGGCGTTGCGAAGAACATGGCTCAGAATTTGAAGCAGATGGTGATTTAGTACTGGGGCCAGCAACCACACGTCTTCCACGCATTCCAATGCGAGTCAGCCGCGGCATCGCTACCGTCGGCTAACCCACCCTGAAAAGTTAAAGCCAGGCAGTTAGATCTACGCCTCGAACCATCTGCACGATGAGGATGTAGATCACGATTCCGCCGACGCGATAGACGGTGCGACCAAAATCGGTTCTGCGCCAATCATTCTTTGGCTTTTGCGACATATCACCGGCAAACTTCAGGAATAACCCTGGAATTGCCAAGAGTGCAAAGCTCCACGGAATGAAGTCTTCAGGTGAATCAAAGAGTCCTTCAACCCAGTTAGCAAAAATTGAACCGATAAAGACCATCGCAACAATCTTGAGGGCACCCTTAGGAAGAATTCTCCCAATCACAGGAAGCTTTGGATACCTATCTCCCACTGTCAACCCAAGGATCGATGGCAACAAGAAGAAGAATGTACCCAGCGCTAACTGGATATTGAATCCAACAAATGGGATTGCAAGAGTGATAAAGACGAAGGTCTTAAACTCAAGTGAAATCACCTGCTGGAATGTTGAAGGTTCTTTGTAATCTGGAGAGACCTTCTCAAGGCGCACCGGATATGCATACGTTGCAAGATCTTCCATGATGACGCGAAGTGTGATTCCAATTGCGACAATGAATGCAATCTCACGAGCATCGGCCGAGATTGGAAGCTTTAGACCTGAAAGTCCGTTGAGCGCTCCAACAATCTTCTCAAGGCTCCAGAAGCTCAAGAGACCAACAAGTGCGTAATCGGTGATTCGCTCCCATCGATCATCATCTCCTGAAATCAATCGACGAATCGGTCTGATTGCACTAGCAAGGAGCGCTGGTGCGAAGAAGATGATTGAAAGGCCTGCAACAGTGAGAACTTCTTCACGGGAGAAGATATTTCCACTCAGCGTTACACCGGTGACAAATATCGCCGATGCAAGTAATCCTGCAGCAGCATCAATTGTTCCAAGGAGTGCAATTGCAATAACAATCCATGTTGCAGGAGGAAGTGCCTGGCGATCGCTATCAATGAGAGCAAGAGCTCCTAGAAAAACTGCAACGGGATAGAGCAGAGTTGAAAGAGATCCCACCATTGCGCGAAGGTATGAACCGTCGCCGAAGGTACGTGCTGCAAGTGGTGAGAATGAGGAGATGGACTCAGCAAAGCGTCTCCATCCAAGATCTACTGAATCAGTACGCTTAAATCGCCATGTTTTTGAGCGATCACCCCATCCATCTTTACGTTTAATCAGGGCTAGTCCACCGGCGCCAACCGATGCGAGATCTTCAGAATCTTCTGACTCTTCATAATCTTCGCGAGATTGTTCGCTATCGTCTTGAGAACTTTCATCTTTTGAACTATCTGATGATTTTCCACCGGCTGCACCAGCTGCTGCACCACCTGCAGCCAGGGCACCCAGAAGAGCAAAGGCTGCAACCTGAGTTGATTGTGTCTCTTCTGGATAATCCATCGGATCATACGGCTGCATAAAGCCTTCTGCAGAATCAACCAAATCAGGACAGTTGTTATCCCACTTGATCTCACCCATCAAATCCTTACAGAAAAGAATTGTCTTTTCACTGACAATGCCAGCATCATCGGATACTTCAATTTGAATTTGGTGGAAACCAGGAGAAGTCTCGGCTGGAATCTGAATATCAAGTTCTTCTGCTTCGCTCTGTGTAATGCGATCAATGACCACTGTCTCTTTACCCCAGCTTGGCAACACCGAAATTTGCGTGATGAGGATGAGGGCTAGGAATAGCTTCTTGATCATGGACGTTCTCCGCTCTTGATGGTGACTTTAACTTTCTGTCCTGGCTTGAGATTTTGTACGCCGATCTTTGTTCCACTCTTTGATGGCTTTGGAACAATGGTGACTGGCTTCTTTGTGGGCTTAGGTGTTGGCTTAACGGTTGGCTTTGCCGATGGCTTAACCAAAGTTTGAAGCTCGCTAATTGTTACCTTCAACTTCTGACCGGGTAGCAAATTATCAATCTGCACCTTTGCCCCTGCTCCAGATGGTTTTGGTGCAATCTGAACTGGGCCCTTGGTTGGTTTTGGTGTTGGCTTAGGGGAAGGTGTTGGTTTAACGGTTGGCTTCGGAGTTGGTCTTGGTGTTGGTTTAACGGTTGGCTTCGGTGATGGAGTTGGAGAAGGCGTAGGTGTTGGAGTTGGAGAAGGCGTGGGTGTTGGGGTTGGTGTTGGAGAAGGTGTAGGTGTTGGCGTAGGTGCCGGTGGCGTAATGGAAGGTGTAGATGGAACAGATGGCGCGGAAGGTGTAGATGGAACAGATGGCGCGGAAGGTGTAGAAGGCGTAGTTGGAGCTACATATTGAGCGATCGTCATAGTAATTGTTGAGGTTGTCGTAACTCCAAATCCATCTGTAATTGTCACATCAAAGGTAAAGGTGCCGTGGGTTGTTGGGGTCCCAGTGATTAGCCCGGTATTTGGATTGAGAGAGAGTCCGCTAGGCAAGGCTCCTGATGTGACGGCGTAATTTAATGGTGACTTTCCACCAGTAGATGCAACCTGACGTGAGAGCGCAGAATTCTGAGTTCCGCTCATCGAGATCGTTGGCGATGACGCTAAAGCATCCACAATCAAGGCCGTTGCAGGTGAGAGATTTGTCAGGGTCCCTGCGGCATTGGTTGCTACGGCCTCTAGTCGAAGATACTTTCCGACTACAGAGCTATCAGGAGAATATGTCAATGAAGTTTCTCCGGTAACGTCTTGACAGGTACTCGCGTTAGTTGCAGATGTGCACATCTTCCATTGGTATGTAACTGTCGGAGTTGGCGCACCCGAGAAATCTGTTTGTCCAGCGAGGGTGTACCCGACGCCAGCATTTCCTGTTGGGGCTAATGAACTCACAAGCGTTGGCGCAATATTTGGATCAGGAGTTACTCCATTTGAAGTGGTGGATGGACTCGAAGTCGCAACTCCATTAGTGGCTGTTACGGTGAAGGTGTATTCGGTTCCATTAGACAATCCAGTGACAGTGATTGGACTCTGTGATCCTGTTGCTGTTGCTCCACCTGGCGAGGCCGTGACTGTGTATGAAGAGATAGGAGATCCATTTGCACTTGCTCCAGAGAATGCAATTGTTGCTTGGGCATCGCCTGGCGTTGCCGTTATAGAAGTTGGTGCTGTTGGCGTTCCGGCTGGTGTTACCGCTGACGAGGCTGTTGATGGGAGCGAGTTACCGACAGAGTTCACGGCAACTACTGTGAATGTATATGAAGTACCGTTTGTAAGTCCGGTGACATCACATGACATGTTTGGTGCCAGTGCAGTACATGTTTTATTTCCTGGGCTTGAAGTCACGATATAGCTTGTTATAGCCGCGCCACCATCAGAGGTTGGGGCATTAAATGAGACTGTTGCTTGAGTATCACCGCGAAGTGCCGTAACACCAGTTGGTGCACCAGCGACAGTTGGTGGAGTGATCACAAGCGAGAAGCTCATTGTTGTAGTTACATTAAAGCCATCAGTAACTGTAATCGTCAGCGGGAATGTGCCATGTGCTGTTGGTGTTCCAGAAATTGTTCCGGTGGTCGTGTCGTATGTAACGCCGTTGGGAAGCGTTCCTGTTGTGATCGCATAAACCTTGACTCCAGCACCACCTGAGGCAGGTGCTGCCAAGGTAAATGGTGAATTGATTGGTTGAGTTAAGCCCGATGAAGGTGCAGTCGCGTTTAGGCGTGGCTCAATCTTTGGTGAGGTCTGCGACTCATCGACGAGTGAGCCGGCAGAGCTTGTTGCGGTTGAAAGGACACGAATGTATTTGTTTGCATCGGTAGGAATAAGAACATACGTTGATGCTGTTTCACCAGAGATATTTGAACATGTGCTGACATCCGTTGGCGAAGTACAGACCTGCCACTGGTAAGTCACCACCGGAGTTGGTTGACCGGTAAAACTTGCAGTTGAGGCCAAGGTAAATCCAACTTCTTCATTCCCGCTAGGAGCAGTGGATGCAATAAGAGTAGGGAGGATTACCTGCTGTGGTGTAACTGCACTTGAGGCACTTGACGGTACTGATGTGCCATTTGTGTTGGTTGCGGTGACGGTGAAGTCATAACTTGCACCGTTGACTAGATTTGGAACGACGCACGAGGTTGCAGGCGCGTTGACTGTACAGGTTGAGCCGCCCGGTGATGCAGTGACGGTGTAGCTCGAGATTGCTGCTCCATTTGAGCTACCTGGTGTAAATGAAACTGTTGCCTCACCATCGCCAGCAGTTGCTGTCACCGATGTGGGCGGTGCTGGAATTCCAGAGGGCGTTACAGCAGATGAGGCAGTTGAATTACTTGAATTTCCTTGGTCATTAGTTGCTACCGCTGTGAAGGTATAGGCGGTTCCATTTGTAAGCCCAGTAATCTCGCAGCTAGTCGAACCAACGGGCACATTGCAGCTCAATCCCCCAGGAGATGCGGTCACGATGTAGCCAGTAATTGCACTTCCACCATTTGATGTTGGTGGAGTAAAGGTAACTGTGGCTGTTTCATCACCGACGCTCACAGTAAGTGATGTAGGAGCACCTGGAACTGTTGCTGCTTTTACTGCAATCGATGCTGTAGAAGTATCAGAGATTCCAATCGCATTGCTGGCGGTTGCAACGTACTTGTACTCAGTTCCATTTGCTAACCCAGTGACAGTACAACTTGTTGCCGGGGCATTCACTGTACAACTTCTATTAGGCGATAGTGGGTTACCAGAAGTATCGAGAGCGGTCACCGTATATGAAGTGATTGCAGAACCACCATCGTTAAGTGGTGCTGTAAAGGAGACGACTGCCGAAGCATTAGCTGTCGTTGCTGTCAGATTGGTTGGAGGTCCAGGAATCCTTGCAGGAGTTACTGCGGAGGAAGCCGCAGAATCAGTTGAACTTCCCGTTGCATTTGTTGCAGCACTCTCAAATCTATAAGCAGTGCCGTTTGTTAGACCTGAAATAACGCATGTTGTTGCAGGTGCATTTACCGTACAACTCTTTGCTGGTGACAAAGGATTTCCAGAGGAATCAAGTGCTGTGACTGTATAACTTGAAACTGGTCCGCCGCCAGATCCTGGGGTAACAGTGACAGTAACAATCTCATCCCCAGGTACAGCTGTTGGAGTACCAGGTACAGCTGGAGGCGAAACGGTCCAGGTTGCAGTCATGATTGCGTTTGCTGATCCGACAGTGAAGGTGTCGCCAACTTGATAAGTGATTGAGTTGTTTGACCACCCTGCAAAGTCATATCCAGTTCTTGTTAATGAACTTGGTGCCGGAAGAAGAACGCCAGCACCAGAGGCGGCAGTAATCACTGATGGGACAGAACCCGATGCACCACCTGCGTTAAAGGTGACTCCAAAGAGCGCAGTGCTCCACTCAGCCGTCAAAGTAGTGTTATTTGCCGTCATTGTGTATGTAGCGCCAGCTGCATAGATCGTGCTGCCATCGCTCCAGCCCAAGAAATTCTGGCTGGCATTAGGTGCGGTTGGTGCTGATGGCAATGTAAATGTTCCGCCAAGTGCCGTTGAACTTTGGGTTGGCAGTGTGCCGCTTCCGCCGTTAAGTGAGTAAGTGACGGTATACAAAGTTGCATCCCATTGGGCAACCAAAGTTACGTTCTCTGCCGGCATATTAAAGGAACTGCCAGCAGTATATGTTTCACCGACCGAGGCTGATACTCCACCAGTTGTCTGAAGCCAGTGAGCAAAGGTGTGAGCTGTGCGTGTAGGAACAATTGATGTAACAAGAATTGAAGCACCATATGCTGCAGATCCGGCTGAAATTGAATTTTCAGCTGTTCCGCGATTGAGATCGTAAATGTATTTAAAACTCTTTGCTTCCCAGACGGCTGTAATTGTCTCTCCTACAGTTCCGACTGTGTATGTCGCCCCCGGGCCCAAAATTGTCGGAGATGTTCCAATAGTGAAGCCCTTGAGAATAAATCCAGTCCTTGTTAACTCTGAAGTCGTCGCAAGAGTGATTGTTTGGCCGATAGTTCCAGATTCATTAGCAAGGGTTTCTGTGCCACCATTTCGGTTATATGGGAATTGGTAAATGACAGCGTCCCATTGCGCATATAGCAGGTAGCGAGTGGCCGAAACTGTCATGGTCGATCCAGCAGCAACCGCGATTCCTGCCTGATCCTTCCATCCCGCAAATGTGTAACCGCTCTTACTTAGACCTGTTGCAGCCGCAACATTGTGTGAGCTTCCATCAGTTAGTTGCTGATCTACAACAGCAGAAGGATTGGTTGTAGCTCCGCCATTGAGTGTGTAGCGAACGTTGAAAATTTGAACCCACTGGGCGGTAAATGACTCTGCTCTAGAAATTTGAATACTGTCACCCGGCGCAAAGGTATTTGTGCCATCGCTCCAACCTGCAAATTGATAGATGGGAGATGTGCCAGTTTGTGTCTCTGAGAGAGAAGGAAGTGAGTAGAAGGAGCCATACCCAATCGTTGTATTGGCAGGCATGTTTACCGTGGCTGGGTTTGCTCCAGCAGTGCCTGCGCTAAAGATTATCGCTTGCTGACTTGGCGTCCAGATCGCATAAAGGGTCTGATCATCTAAAGGAGATGTCGAGCTGATAACACTTCCTGTTGGTGATGTTGACCAACCCGCAAAGTCATAACCAGTGCGTGTGAGAGGGCCAGTATTTCCAGGTAGCGCATACGCAGTTCCGCCTGTAGTAAATGATCCATCTGCAGGCAGTGAACCACTGCCACCGTTGGCGTTAAAGGTAATTACTTGCGTAGTTGGAATCCACTTTGCATTAAGAGTTACTGATGCGGTTGGGATGTACGTTCCTGAAATTACTGTTGAGGTCTCCATCCAGCCCTGGAAGACATAGCCTGCGCGCTCGAGTGTTCCAGCTGTCGGAAGAGTGATGGCAGATGTTCCCACTGTGAAGGCATCCGATGTACGCGTTGGTGTTCCAGTTCCGCCATTTGCAGCATAAGTAATAGTAAATACTTGAGGAATCCAGCGTGCGGTCAGAACGATGTTGCTAGTACCGACTGTGTAGGTGCCGCCGGCGTTGATGTCATTTGTGCCATCGCTCCATCCGGCGAAGGTGTATCCAACTTTTGCCAGGGACGATCCGGAAGAGACGGTGAAAGTCTCGCCAACTCCGTGGCTGCCTTCAGTCGGCACAGGACCAGTTGCACCGTTGGTGTTATACGTTGTTACATACTGATTTGGACTCCACTGCGCCGTCAGTACAACGTTTCCTGCACCAACCGTGTAAGTCTCAGCAGGTCGGTAAACCGTTGAAGAATCCATCCACCCGATAAATGTGAATCCTGCTCTTGTGATGCCGGTTGCAGCGGCAACTGCAAATTGCTGACCAATGGTTCTATTGGCCTGTGTCGGCGTAGTTCCGCTTCCACTATTTAACGAATATGTAACGGTGTAACTGATTGGGCTCCACTGCGCGAATAGAGATGCTGCAGCAAGTGTCGAATATGAAGCTCCGCTTGCATATGGGGTGCCAGTTCCATCGGCCTTGGTATTCCAACCATTGAAGGTATAGCCAGCCCTTACAAGAGTTCCGGCGGTATCTAGCGTGATTGCGCCAGCACCGGTCGTGATCTGGTCATTGGCTCCAACCGTTCCGCCAGTGTTTCCATTTCCGTTATAGGTAACTGTGTAACGCACTGCTTCCCATTGTGCGAAGAGCTCAAGATCAGCAGCAAATGAATAAGTAGCCCCGTCGGTGAATCCGGTTCCAGATCCGTTTGCTGCAGTATTCCAACCTGCAAATGTGTATCCGGTACGAGTAATTGTGTTTGATGACAATGCAGCAGAAGAGAGAGAGCTCTGTGCTGTCATGGTCTCATTAGAACCATTACCGTTGTAAGTCACTGTGGGTACGGTTGTATAACAGAGATTGTCAATAAACCAACCGTCGCGCCCGCTTGAGCCGGTAATTATTGATGGAGGAACACTGATGGATGTGATCATCTTTCCAGCAGGTGCGGTAAATCTAAAGTATTGGCATCCTGCACCACAGGTATCTTTATTGGTTGCTTGGGCATTTCCAGCAAATGCCAAGGTGCCTGTCGTTCCATCGCTGTAACGAATTGTGAAGTTTCCAGTTGATTCTAATTGGAAGGCAGTAAAGCTAAAGAATGTGACTGGCTTTGGGAATGTTATTACTGATGCAGATGCAATTTGGTTGATAAAGATGAATCCGCCTTGAATCATCGCGCTGTTTCCACCAGAACCAATACTTACCGTTCCAATAACCCCCGTAGTTGTTGCGGGGGTCGTTCCATTGTTGAGAACCCGAACACCGGTTGTTGGTCCCTGTGCACCTTCAAAACCTTCACACCACTGAGGGTAGAGAACTAGATTTTCAGAGATTGCATAGCTTTGACCAGGGAAATAGAAGGTTCCCTGACAATTTGGTTGGGTATTCCACCCTGCAAATACTCGGCCAGATAGGGCGAGATTTCCGGTATTGCCTAGGATTGTGTAGGCGGTACCGGCTGTTGTATATGTTCCTGTCGCAGGTCTTGATCCCGATGTTGCCGACGTTGATTCATATCTAATCGTGTAACTATTGGCTGTGAAGCGCGCAAAAAGCGTCATATTTCCAGTTGGAATAAATTGACCGCCTGCTGCGATATTTGTTCCTGTACCTGCAGAGTTGGTATTCCATCCAGCAAATGTGTAACCAGCCCGCACCAAAGAATTGACATTCAATGAGGCGGTTGCAGTGTCATTTCCAGTGATGTTAAGCGGTGCAGGAACAGATCCACTTGTCGCCGTATTAGTGTCATATGTGATGCGAGCGTTCCATTGTGCAAAGAGCGTGATATTTCCGGCAGAGGTGTAATTACCTCCAGCAGCGTATGAAACTCCCTTGCCATTGGCCTGTGTGTTCCAGCCGCCAAAGGTCCACCCTGTCTTTGCAAAAGAGCTAATTGGAGTTGCCAGTACTACAGGCGCAGTTCCCAGCGCAGTGGTTGCAGCCGGCGGACTTTGGAGTGTATTCCCATTGCCGTTATAGGTAATCGTCGAGTTCCACTGGGCGTATAAAGTGATATTTCCTGTGCTACTTGTAAATGTATTGAGCCCAGCTGCATAGTTAACACCAGCACCGCTTGCCAAAGTATTCCAGCCAGCAAATGTGTAGCCAGTTCTGGAAAGTGTTCCTACCGTTGCCAGCGTTACAGGCAAGGTTCCGGTAGCCGTTCTGGAATCTACCGATGGCGCTCCAGTTCCTGAATTTGCATTAAAGAGCACACGGTATCGCCATTCGGCATACAAGGTGGTTGCAGCATTTGCGCTAAATGCTGTTCCAGTTTCATATCGGGTTCCAGATCCACTTGCCGTCGTATTCCAGCCTGAGAAGGTAAATCCAGTGCGGGCCAAAGTTCCTTGAGTAAGTGTCAAAGTTTGTCCAAATGGAATTGTTGTATTTCCTTGCGGCGAACCAGATGTCGCGCCATTTGGATCAAGGGTTATAGCTGCTCCCCATTGGGCATAGAGGGTTGTGTTGACTGTTGGCGTAAATGATTCACCAGGCTGATAAAGCGTTCCGGAGCCATTTGCTGCCGTATTCCAACCCATAAACGAGTTACCAGTTTTGGCAAGAGTTCCTGTGTTTGCGCTAATTGCAACAGGGGTACTACCCACCATCAATGTAGGAAGAGGAACTCGCCCGCTTGTTGCCGTATTTGAATCGTAAGTAATAAAGGAATTCCACTGCGCATAGAGTGTGAGACCACCCGTTGCAGAAGCAAAGTTTGTGACTCGAGCGGTCGAAACCGTAGGTGTCCACAAACCATATTTCGTCGTGAAGTACCCTTCAATTTCCTGCATCTGTGCAGCAGATGTCGCAGTGTCATAGATGAGAATTTCAGCAACTTCCCAATCTGATAGATCACGACCAGTTCCATTGTGGTTATTGATTGTCATACGAGCAGGTAGGAATGTTGTATTTGATGTACCGGTAGATCTCAATTGCCCGTTGCTTCTAAAGTTGTTTCCAGAATCGCAGCTATAGTTCCAGTTTGTTCCAGTACTACCAGATGAAGAAGTAATCCAAGCATCATGGTGTGCAACGCCGGTATTTCCACCCCAGAAACCGCTGAGCCAGTTTGATCCACCATCGAAGATGCGCCCGGTTGAACCTCCCGCATATCGCGCGACATAACACATCGTGTAATTTGCTAGCTGTTCATTGTTCAATGTGATTCCAGCTGTCGTTCCGCCTTTAACTGCTGTGACAGCCTTGGTTGCGCCATTTGCAGGAGCATTTGTTACAACAGTTGGTAAACCTCTCACGGTTACCGCATCTCGATTATTTCCAGATGAATCTAGCCAGACCTTCGATTGCGCATCGTAATTTGCGGCCTCAAATTGCATATATGGAGCAGGCAATGAAGTGATCAATCCAGTTGGTCGATATCCATAGGTATCTGCCATATAACTTTCAATTTGAATCATCTGATTTGTAGTCAGGTAAGAGTCGTAGATGATTACTTCAGCAACTTCCCAATCCGAGTTATATCCCTGGATGCCGTAGAGACCTGCGTTAATTGAGAGCGAGGCAGGAAGGTACTTTGTGGTTGATGTTGAAGTTGATCTATTCACGCCATTGAATCTGAAGGTATCCCCAGAGTCGCAGAAGATATTCCAATTCAGGTCGCCTTTGTTTCCGGATGAGGATGTAATCCAGGCGTTGTGGTGCGCAACTCCCGTGTTGTCGCCTTCAAGGAAGCCAGTTAGCCAGTTTTCACCAACGGCCTCAAAGATTCTGCCGCGTGTATTTCCTGCGTATCGCGCGAGGAAGCAGAGCGTGTAATTATTGAGCTTCGGGTTTGGCAGAGTGATGCCAGAGGAGGTTGTTCCCTTTACAACTGCAAAGTTCTTTGAGAATCCATTTGTATTTAACGAATTGACGCGGGTAGGCGTTCCTCGCACCGAGGTTGCATTCCGATTATTTCCAGATGAATCACTCCACACCTTTGTCGATGCGTTGTAGTCGGATGCCCGATATCTCATAAACGGAATTGGTAGACCTAAGAGATCTCCCACCGCTGTGTAGTTTGTGCCCTGACCGTTGGCTTGTGTATTCCAGCCATCCCAGACATAACCTGTCTTCGCTAGCGTATTTGGATTATCAGCAATCGTTGTAACTGCTGCGCTAGAAGTTGCTACTTGGTTTGCAGGTGGTTGACCTGATGTATTTGTATTCCCATCGTAAGTAATTGTGTATGACCACTCAGCGAAAAGTGTTGTATTTGTGCGCTCGAGAGCAGTGCCGGTGTCATAGTGGGTACCGGTTCCATCGGCCTTGGTATTCCATCCAGTAAATCGGAAACCTGGTCTCTGTAAATTATTCACATTGGGCGAGGCGATCCATGAATCCGATGGATCATTCCAATGGATGACAACCATTCCATCGCCGCCTTTTGCGGTGTAGAAGTTAGTTGAGTTTCCATTTCCGCCAAAGCCAACGCCAATTGTTGAATCTCCACCATTTCCAAATGGATATGAGTAGTTGATCGAGAAGAGACCACCTGGTGCAGTCGCTGCGGTAACAACACCACTGGCACCGACTGTGCCAGCAATAAGAGTTCCACGTGTGCCATCTAAGAATCCAGAGCCACCACCGCCGCCGCCGTTGGAGTTTGCAGCATCGCAATGTCCGCCGCCGCCGCCGAATAGACCGCCACCACCACCACCGCCGCCTTCATTATTTGTCGATGGATGGCCGGCGCCAGAACCACCATGTTGTGAACGTCCAGCAGTTGGCGCAATTGTGCAGAGAGAGGTTGCTGTAGCTGCTGCACCGCCTCCGGTGAGCGTTCCACCACGACCTGTGCGGTTGGCAAGTGTTGCACCCGCGCCATTCCCGGTCGAACCACCTCCGCCACCACCATCACTACTTGCACCGCCAGGTGAAGATCCACCACCACCACCAACGATTGCCAATGGTGTTGAAGTATCGCTACCGCTGAAGACTCCAGACATACCTCCGCCAGAACTTCCCTTGAACGCGTTTGGAGAAAGTCCACCCGCGCCACCGCCACCGTATTGAGGCGTTAAATCAAATGCTTCGCCGCCTTGACCAACAACAACCGTGAGGGTCTCTGCGTTACCAGTAGTTGTAATGGTTGATTTGGCGTAACCACCTGCTCCACCTGCACCACTACTGCCATAACCTGGATAGTGTGCACCGCCTCCACCGGCTCCCCACGCCTCAACCAAAATCTTGTCGCCAGCAGGGATATTGCCTGGAATAGTAAAAGTTTGATTGAGATTTGTTGGAGACGGATTAACGAGCGCATCATAATTTGCCGCAATCTCTGCTGCAGTGAGTGCGCGATTGTAAATTCGTACTGAGTATATCTTTCCGTTAAAGAAGTTTACTGGGTTAGAGTTATTGAGAGTTGCACCAATGAGCAGGTTAACGTTGCTGCCGTAAGTGGTCGCAAATGGTGTTGTCCCTCCATTTGAAATTCCGTTGAGGTATGTTGTAAGTGATGTTCCATTGAATACCTGTGACGCTGTATAGGTAGTTCCGGTTGTTATCGACAGTGGACCATTAACGGTAAATGGAGATCCTTCAAGTGAGTATCTGACTTTATCCCCGTTGAGGAGCATGAAATAGTTGCCAGCAACCCCGGCGTTGTATCGCGAGATAAGCGCCTGAGTTCCCGTAACTGAATTAGGTTTGTAGGTCACTTCTACAGTGAAGGCACCTGTTGTGTAGTTAAGTACATTTCCGAGGTTGAAGTACTGGTTGGTGCCATTGAGCGTCCATGCTCTTTCAACTGGATCATATGTTGGTGAATTAACTCCGGTTGCCACAATTCCTGAGATGGAGTTGTCATACCAAGTTGTGCCGATGAAGTTGCCTGGGATTGCTTCAAGATTGAGAGCATCGGCCCGTAGTGGGGCTTTAGGGGTTGGGAATCTAAAGACGCGGCAGTGCGTATACCCGGTTTCGACTTTACAGCCATTGCCTGTTTCTCCAGCGGGACTGACAACTTGTGACGGAACGGTTCCGGTCGTAGCACCGTTAGCAAGGTAGGTAAGCGTTGCATTGAATTGTGCATAGAGAATCGCTGAACCTGTGGTGGTGTAAGAAGCACCTGGAGCATATGAAGTTCCGGTTCCATTCGCAGCCGTATTCCAGCCAGCAAATGTCAGACCTGCTTTGCGGAAACTTGTTGTCGTTGGAAGATTGAAGGTTCCGTTGCCAGTACCCGTTGAAGAGATTGATGATGGCGCGGTTCCTGAATCAGCCCCATTGACGTTAAAGGAGACAACGGCGCTCCACTGCGCAAAGAGTGTGATTGCACCGGTGCTTGATCGCCAATTTGTTGCGCCGAGTGCAAAGTTAGTGCCCAAGCCATTGGCTTGTGTATTCCATCCAGTAAGGGTGTAACCCGTACGAGTAAGTAAGCGAGCGCTATCTAATGTAATTGTTGATGTCGCAGATAAAACAGTGACGGTATCTGCAAGTGTGTTTGAAGCGCTGGTGTAGCCATTTCCATCATAAGTAACTACATAGTTCCACTCGGCAAAAAGTCGGACGGGCCCTTGTGGAATAAATTCACTACCGGCAGCAATGCGTGTTCCTGTGCCGTCGGCTGCTGTATTCCAGCCTACAAAGGTAAATCCAGGTTTAGATAGCGTTCCCTGAGTTGGAGCGGTGAGTGTTTCGCCAAGTGTTGCTTGAGTGAGAGTACTTGCAGATGGTGCACCTGATACCGCTGTATTTGTATCAAATGTTGCTGTTGATAAGAGATCAAAAGCGATAACAAGAAAACCTGATCCTCCGTTTCCGCCAGTTGCTCCTGCACCTGCACCACCGCCACCACCGCCGCGGTTTGCCAAAGCGGCGACGCCATTTGCACCATTGAGACCACCAGTACCAGCTTCGCTTGTTCCACCAGTGCCCGCAGTTCCAGTACCCCAGACACCACCGCCGCCACCAGCACCATATGTTGAGGTGCTTCCGGCCATATTTGAAGTTACGCCGGCAACACCATTACAAGCGTTTGAATTTTGAACTGCGCTACTCCAACCGCCTCGCCCACCAGGGCCGCCAGTTCCTCCACCGGCACCAACTGCAGGTGCACTTGTCGTTGTTGTACAGAGCGATGGTTTGGTTGAGCTTCCGTAAGTAATTCCTCCGCCGCCGCCACCTGCGGTATAGACGGTCTTATCAATCGTAAGCGTTGTTGCAGCACCGGCAGTTCCATTGTTTGTATTTACTCCACCGGTTCCACCGGCTCCTGTTGTCTTTACAACAACCTGTCCGGATCTCACAGGAATACTTAATTGAATATTCGTGCCACCACCTGAGCCACCAGTACCAGCATTTCCACCACCACCGCCACCACCACCGACAATCATGAAATCAATCTCTGTCTGTCCGACAGGAACTGTCCACGCACAGGTATCTACGGTGGTGAAGGTTGTTATCTGCTGGCTATTTGCATAGTTTGTAGTTGCCGCACACGTTGCAATCCACTCTGCAAAGAGAGTCGTGCTCAATTGTGTTGTGAAGGTGTCGTTGATGTTAAACCGTGTAGCAAGACCACCTGTATTTGAAGTATTCCATCCCACTAATGTGTGCCCGGTGCGAGTAAGCCCATTTGGATTTCCGGGTAAGTTCACCGTTGATCCCATATCGATATTCATCGTTGTTGGGACAGAACCGCTAGTGCTTCCATTTGCATTAAATGCCAATGTTCCGCGCCAGATCGCAAAGAGCGTCTGATTTCCTGTCGCGGTAAAGGTCTCACCTAATCGATATGTTGTTCCAGATCCATTTGCAGCGGTATTCCAGCCCGAGAGCACATAGTTAGTGCGCAGCAGCGTTGTGGGGCTCGGCAGATTAAAGGTGTTGCTAGCTGAGCCTCTAGTGGTCACTGATGCCGGGACAGTATTTGAAGCACTGGTGAGGTTGTTGCCGTTAAAGGTAATGGTGGAGTTCCACTGGGCAAAGAGTGTGATGTTTCCTGTTGCAGTATATGGGTTGAGTCCGGCTGCAAAGTTTGTTCCAGATCCATCTGCTGCTGTATTCCACCCTGCAAAGGTGTAACCGGTGCGCGCAAGTGTTGATGCCGTCTCTAAGGAAGTTGTGCGAGTCCATCGTGTTGCAGCCGATGGAACGGTTGCGGTATCACTGGTATTGCCATTTCCGTTGTAAGTAATGGTGTAGCTCCAGCGCGCATATAGAGTCAGATCGCCAGTTGGAGTAATTGACGCCCCTGCTCCATATGAGGTCCCGGTGCCATCCATCTTGGTATTCCAACCACTGAATGTGTAGCCAGCGCGCGATAACGATGAACCCGAATCTAAGGTGACTGTCTCTCCTTGCGCGCTTTGAATGACAGATGAAATCGGTCCTCCAGAACCACCATTTACATCAAAGAGAACTGTCGCCTGATATCCGCGGGCAATGATGTAGACAACGCCGTCACCACCATCTGCGCCAGTATTTCCTGATCCGCCGCCGCCGCCCAGGCCATCAACACCTTGCGAACCTGTACCTAAATCTGTTGTTGCGCCGTTTCCGCCGCCACCCAAACCACCGAGCGCCGTTGCAACGCTATTCCATTTTGCTCCGCCACCACCGCC
>JACCED010937257.1_pt1 | contig 22091 bp, 11 predicted proteins | sample 7455021 | NCBI WGS metagenome assembly JACCED01 (sample SAMN15323456, study PRJNA562643) | freshwater metagenome | isolation source: river surface water | place: USA:Blue River Watershed | collected 2017-08-19
CCTCCGAGCGAACAGGCGACGCCTTTGCTTTCATTGCTCCCATAACAATGATGTTTAGGAAAATAGTCTGAAGATGCAATGCTTATTCATTGAGGCAATCCCGCAGAGCGGTAGTCTTATTGCGATGCAGTCCCGTGTCCCCCCACTCCTTGTCCTGCCGTCCGCGCCGAGGGCAAACAACGCCCATCCCCTTGCTGCACCACGGCTGCGCGATCACCGCGTCACGTCTGTGCAGGCTGCCGCCGGCAAAGAGATGCGGCGAGCCATCTCGGCATCGATCTGGGGCTGGAGTGGGTCCGCGCGATTCACCGCATCCTCTACTGGTGAAAGTCTCAAAGAATAAGCAAACACTGGGATCAGGAAATTCAAGGAGCCACCGGTGCATTGAAACCCGGAAGGGATAACCAAAGCAGAGAGCCAACTGCTCCGAAACCAAACAGCAAACCGTGCCGCAAACCGCTACAACCATGAACCCGGTCATCCCCGCGACGCGCGCCCTGTTTGCGCCAGCCTGGCGGGTTGTTAGCCGCGCCAGCTTGGATCAGGTTTGTCGGCTGCGTCTGCCACGCTCTGGGTTGCTTTCCTCGGTTTTCATCGCCCTGCTGTTGATCCCGCTCGCCGCCTCTGCAGCGGAGGGAGATGCTTTTTTCCGCGAGCGCGTTGAACCCATTTTGCGGCAGCGATGTTTCGAATGCCATTCGCATGAGGGCAAGATCAAGGGCGGCCTGGTGCTGGACTCGCGCGCGGGTTGGCAGGCGGGTGGCGAGAGCGGGCCCGCGATCGTGCCGGGCTCACCGGAAAAAAGCCGTCTCATCGAGGCCGTGCGCTACAAGAACCCCGACATGGAGATGCCGCCGAAAGCGAAGCTGCCGCAGAACGAGGTTGCGGTGTTAGAGGAGTGGGTCGTGCGCGGTGCGCCCGACCCGCGCGAGACGGTGGCGGCAGTAAAAACCATCAAGCACAACGGCGTGGATGTGGAGGAGGGCCGGAAGCATTGGTCCTATCAACCTGTGCGGGATGCCGCGCCACCCGCGGTGCGTGACCAAGGATGGCCGCTGAATGATGTGGACTCCTTCATTCTCGCAAAGCAGGAGGAGGCGGGTCTCAATCCTGGGCCAGAGGCCGGGGCGCATGCGTGGCTGCGGCGCGTGAGCTTTGACCTCACCGGCCTGCCGCCGACAGAGACGGAGATCGCTGAATTCGTCGCAGACCACTCGCCAAAAGCGCACGAGCGTGTGGTGGACCGTCTGCTGGCATCCAAGGCCTACGGCGAACGCTGGGCACGGCATTGGCTGGATTTGGTGGGATACGCCGAGCAGATCGGCACGGAGGGCAAAATTTTCGCGGAGCATGCGTGGAGATATCGCGACTATCTTGTGGAGTCCTTCCATCAGGACAAACCCTTCGATCGTTTCATTCGCGAGCAACTTGCAGGCGACCTGCTGCCCGCCTCCTCGCCGCGGGAGCGCCGCGTGAACCTGATCGCAACCGGTTTCATCGTGCTGGGGGATGTGGACATCAACGCCATCGACAAGCTCAAGATGGAGCACGACTTCGTGGACAGTCAGGTGAGCAAGGTGGGCACCGCGTTTCTGGGCATGACGCTGGGCTGCGTGCGCTGCCACGACCACAAATTCGACGCTATCAGCCAGCAGGACTACTACGGAATTGCGGGCATGTTCCGCAGCACGAAGACCACTTTCAAAACGCGCCACGGTGTCTGGAGCAACATCCAGCGCGTGCCTCTGCCCGAACTCGAGGAGGACCGCGAAATCGCCGGTGCGCACGAACAGAAACTAACGGAATGGCGACAGGAAAAACAAAAACTGGAAGCCGAGTTGAAGTCATTCGGAGACAAGCCGGATGAAGCGGGCAAAAAGCGACTCGACGAATTGAAGAAAGAAATCACCGCGCTCGAACTCCGTATCGGACACGGAGAGTATTTTCATCCGGGAAAACCGCAGGCTATCGCGGTGGAAGACGTGGCAAAACCCGCCGACATGCGCCTGACCATCCGCGGCAATCCGTACGCGCTGGGCGACACCATCCCGCGCGGTCTGGTGCGTGTGGCGATGTGGGGAGCGCAACCAAAGATCCCCGCCGGGCAGAGCGGCCGCCTGCAGCTCGCCGACTGGATTGCGGATGCGCGCAACCCGCTCACGGCACGCGTGGCGGTGAACCGTCTTTGGCAGAAACTTTTTGGAGAGGGGCTGGTGCGCAGCGTGGATTATTTCGGCACGCGCGGTGACACACCGAGCCACCCTGAGCTGCTGGATCACCTCGCGCATCGTTTCATGAAGGAGGGATGGTCGCAGAAGAAGATCATCCGCATGCTGGCGCTTTCACGCACCTACCGACTCGCCTCGGGAAATGGCGATTTGCAAGCGCAAGCAGCGGTTGGAAAAAGCGGCTCCTTGCAGATCGATCCCGAGAACAAATTGCTCACCCGCATGAACCGCCAGCGGCTCGATGCGGAGTCCATCCGTGATGCGATGCTGGTCGCGAGCGGTCGGCTAGCTGCGCCATCTGGAGGTCCGGGGCTGCCGCTCGAGTTTCCTGAAAATATCACCGGCCTGCCGCTTAAGGAAAAGCAGGACGGTCACCCGCAGTTCAGCCTCAAAAAAGAGCGCGATTCCCATGCGGTGGAGCGCACACTGTATCTGCCCGTGGTGCGCACCGGCACGCAGCCCGGCACGGCGCGGCTGCGCGATGTGTTCGACTTCCCGCAGCCCGCGCAGTTCACCAGCAAGCGCAACGAGACCACCGTACCGACGCAGTCGCTTTATTTACTGAATTCCGATCTCATCCGCCAGCGAGGCGAGGATCTGGCCAAAACCCTGCTCACCACTCACGGTGACGCGGCCCGCCTTGCAAGGCTCTGGCTGCGTGTCTTGAACCGACCAATCACCGCCGCCGAGCACGAGGATGCGCTCGCTTTTCTGCACGCGTCCCGCGCCGCTGGCGAAACTCAGGCTTGGACTGAACTGGCCCGTGCGCTTTTCAGCACGAACGAATTTCTTCTGCGCTTTTAACCAATATGAATCCCTCATCCTTCAGCACCACCCGCCGCGCCTGGCTGCGTCAAACCAGCGCAGGTTTTGGCGCGATGGCCATGCATGGTTTGCTGCAAGCGGCAGCGAATCCGCTCGCTGTGCGCGCCCCACTCATTAAGCCGCGGGCAAAGCGCGTCATATTTCTCTTTATGGCCGGCGGTCCCTCGCAGATGGACCTCTTTGATCCAAAGCCTCTCATCCAGCAACGGCATGGCAAGTCGGTGAATGCTCCGCTGCCAAAGCAGCATCGTCATGAGAGCACCGACGGATTGCTGGCGCTCGGCACCGACATCCCGGTGCTGCCCCGCGGCCAGTCCGGTGTCACCATTTCGGATCTGCTGCCGCACACCGCCGCCATCGCCGATGAACTCTGCCTGCTCCGCGCCGTGCATGCGGACAACAACCAGCACGGTCCCGCTGTGCTCCAGATCCACACAGGAGCCATCGCCGACGCGCGGCCCTCGATCGGCTCTTGGGTCAGCTACGGCCTTGGCACGGAGAACCAAAACCTGCCCGCTTTTCTCACGATCCATCCCGGCATCGACACGCGCAACTACAGCGCCTCCTTCCTGCCCGCCGCACACCAAGGCACGCCTGTGACGCTGCCGGCCAAAGCAAGCGATCCCGCCATCGCCTTCCTCACAGACGCATCCAGCGATGATGCCTCCCAGCGCCGGCGCTTTGACTTCATCCAGCGTCAGAACAGCCGACTGCTTGCACAGCAGGAAACCGATGCCCGCATGGAGGGTATGATCCACAGCTTGGAGACCGCCTTTCGCATGCAGGCCGCCACGCCTGAGCTGGTCGATCTCTCGAAGGAGACCGAGGCGACAAAACAGCTTTACGGCATCGGCGAAAAGACCACGGACAAAAACGGCCGCGCCTGCCTGCTTGCGCGGCGTCTGAGCGAGGCCGGCGTCCGCTTTGTGCAGGTTACAATGGACGGCTGGGATCATCACGGCGACATCCGCGGCGCTCTGCCAAAGAGCTGCGCTGCAAGCGACCTGCCCTGTGCCGGTTTGATTCGCGATCTAAAATCGCGCGGCTTGCTGGAGGACACGCTCGTGGTGTGGAGCGGCGAGTTCGGCCGCACACCTTGGAGCCAGGATCTGAGCCGCACTGCGCCGATCGAAAAACATGGACGCGAGCACCAGCCCGACAGCTTCTGCGCGTGGATGGCGGGCGGTGGCGTGCGCGGCGGCGTCATGCACGGCGAGACCGATGAGTTCGGCTTCCGGCCAGTTTCGGGCAAGGTCCATCTGCACGACCTCCATGCCACCATTCTGCATCTGCTTGGCTTGGATCACGAGCGCCTCACTTGGCGCCACCTCGGCCGCGATTTCCGCCTCACCGATGTCTACGGCCAGGTGGTGCGTGAAATCCTCGCGTGAGCAGCCTCTGAAGGCGCACGACAAACCGACCAACGGTGGCGGATAAACCCCCGCCATCTCCTTCCGCGCCCGACTCAAGACCACCTCGCTCCATGCGATTCACGCTTCCGCTTCTCGCCGTTCTGCTTCTTGCACCGCCGGCTGCTTTCGCCGAACCAATCCGGCTGCATCCACAAAACCCCCGCGTGTTCGAGTATCGTGGGAAGCCCCTCATGCTCATTACTGCAACAGAGCACTACGGCGCGGTGATGAACCGGCCATTTCGTTGGGAGCCATATCTTGATGACCTCGTGGACAAGCACATGACGGTCTCTCGGCTTTTCGTGCTCTACCGCGAACTTCAAACGGCGGTGAATCCCTACTCCACCTGCAAGCCTGAAACGCTCGACTACATCGCACCTTATCCACGCACCGGACCGGGCGATGCGAGAGACCGGCTGCCGAAGTATGATCTCGATCAATGGAACCCGGAGTTCTTCCAGCGGCTCCACGAGTTCCTCGGCGCGGCGGAAAAACGCGGCATCATTGTCGAAGTCACCTTGCTCGCAGATCATCACAAACCCGAGATCTGGGAGCTGAACCCGCAGCATCCGCTCAACAACATCAACAAGACTCCGGTGATTCAGCCGGAGGAATACATCACGCTACGGCATCAGGAGCTGTGGGGAAGACAGCGGGCTTTCGTCGAGAAAATTGTCCGGGAGTGCAATGGCTACGACAACGTCTTCTACGAGGTCTGCAATGAGCCGCAGGGCAACTTCCCGCAACAGGGCGGCGGCAGCGTGCTCATCGACGAACGGCAGCGTGCCGCCACGAACACGCGCCCGAATCCGACCCACGAGGAGATCGATGAATGGCAGCGCGCCGTGGCGAAGGTGATCCGCGATACCGAATCAAGTCTGCCCAAGAAACACCTCATCGCCGGCCAGCCCGCTTATCTCGCTGCCCCGCCGTATGCGCAATTCGTCAGCGAAGGCTTTGAGGGCGACATGTTCGACATTGTGAACGTCCATCAAATGCATCGCACCAGTTACAAAGAGCGCTTTTACGACATCTCGATGTTCATGTCCCGCCAACTCCGGGCGCGTGAGCTGCGGGATCTGTTCGTCGCGAGCGCAGGCGAGCGAAAGCCCCTCAATATGGACGAGGACAACGCCGCCAGCCGTTTTACCAACCTCGAAGGCTGGACCATTCATCGCAAGCGTGCGTGGACCACCGTGCTCAGCGGCGGGCATTACGACGTGATCGACTTCACGATCCAGAACCGGCTCGAAACCGGTACGCCCGAGGCTCAGCAGCATCTCCGCACTTGGCTGAAGCATCTCTCGAATTTTGTGCACGCGCTCGACCTTGCGAAGGCACGGCCCCTGCCGCAGATGGTGAAATCCGCGCCCGGGAATGTTATCGCCTCAGTGCTCGGTGTCGAAGCCCACGAATACGCCATCTACCTATGCGATGCGCGTGAGGTCACAGACATCGGCCTCGGAGATCCGATTCACGGCGAAATCGGCGTTACCATTCCCGACGGAAACTGGCAGGCGTCCTTCATCGATACAGTGACTGGAATATCCACCGATGGCCCTTCCATCAAAGGCGGCAACGTACGCCTTCAACTACCGGAGTTCCGTCACGACCTAGCCATCATCATTCGCCGACGATGAAACCCTACATTGCTCTACTCACCGCCCGACTCACCGCACTGTGCCTCGCGCCTGCGGCGGCTTGCGCCGACCTCGTTGCGCATTTCCGGTTCAACGGGGACCTCAAAGATGCCACCGGTCAACACGATGGCCGCCCCGTCGATGGCAGTCTCGCGCCCACTTTTGCCCCCGGGCGCGTGGGCAGCGCGGTGGTGATCGAGAAGGTCAACGCGGGCATCGAGCTGGCAAATCCTTCGGCGATCGACTTCAGCCGCGACTTCACCATCGCGACCTGGGTCAACGTGGGAAACTACTACGCGGAGATGCCGGTGCTGTTCAAAGGCCGTGCCGACAAGACCACTGCGCCGGACAAGTTCTTCGGTGTCTTCGGCATCGAGGGAATGCAGGTGCAAGGAGAGGGCCAGGGCGAGTGGATCACAAATTTCCGCGCATCGAACGGTCTCGTCCCGAATGACGGCGGATGGCATCACATCGCGGTGACCTATCGCGCGGCGGAGGCACCGCACTTCACTCTCTATGTGGACGGCCAGGGCAAGACTCCCGCTGATAAAGGCAGCTTTCGGGGCGGCGATTTCACGCTGAAGCCCGATGCGCCAGACAGCGTGCTGCGGATCGGCTGCCGCGCAGATGGCGATACGTGGCGCTATGTGCGTTCCCACCTACGCGGGCTGCTTGATGAGCTCCAAATCTACAACGAGGCGCTGAAGGCCGACGACATCCGCTTCCTCTTCGAGCATCCCGGCAGCACGACGCAGCATCGCGAGGTAGTGACCTTCGCGCCGCGCTTTCAATTCGATCCGGGGCATCCATGGCGTCCCCCCTTCGGCGTCGAGCGTGTCGGCCTGACGGCGGTGATCGTACAATTCGCCAGCAACACGCACCCGGCTCCGGAGCATTGGCTCGCGGCATATCGCGAAGGCAAGGAAGTGGAACGGCAAGCGCTCGATGTGTCGGGCAATTCACCCTTCACCGCCCGCGTGACTTTCACCACCTCGCCTGCGCCAGAGGAACTGGTGTTGCTCACTAAAAACAAGGACTCAAACACGATCGAGCAGGCCCGCTGGAAGGTTGAGCGTCCTACCTTGGATGCGGATGCGAAGGCGGTGGCGGATCCTGTAATCAACCCGGTCGATCTCGGCGCGATCTTGCCGCCCGCGGACTGGCTCGTGCTGGGGCCGGGGCAGCAGGCTCGCGTCACTGTCGCAGCATTCTCAGCGGAAGAAACGATCATAGGCGCGGAGGTGCTCGCACGTGTTGAATCCGAGCCGGAAAAGTTCGCGAAAACCAAAGTTGAGCTGCGCCGGGGTGTTCGCGCCGAGCTGGATCTCGCCTTGCCTTTCCCAGCCTCCAGCAAGGATCGTGACACGCTGCATGTGGCGCTCCGCGATGCGAAGGGGCGAGAGCTCTGGCGCAAGACCATCCCGACGATGCTCATGCGTGGTTCGCCGAAGCTGCCCGCATTCGGAGCCCTCGAGACCAGACTGCGCTACGACTATCCGCTGCTCTCCTATTCTGGTCCGAACGATGTCACCGAGATGCCTTATGATAAAGCCTGGGCACCGGAGCGGAAGGACGTCGTCATCGCATTGCCGAACGGCTCGCGCTTTGTCTTCTGGCGCGGCGCGGCGTACACGCCTTTCTGGGCCGGCAAGCACAACACTGCTTTGAACTTCGAGTTCGCCGAAGCACCACGGCGACCGGATGGACTGGATTGCATCGACGCCGCTTCTGACAAGGAACTGCGCCGCAGCCGCGTCGAGGTCATCGAATCCACCGCCGCCCGCATCCACGTCCGTTGGACCGCACAACCGTGCGACTTGAACTACAAGGTTTGGGGTGAGACCGCGACGGAGGATTTTTATTTTTATCCCGATGGTTTCGGCTCGCGCACTGTCACTCTACAAACCGAACCCAAAGCCGAATATGAGATCGAGGAACTGCTCATCCTCACCCCGCCCGCCGCTTATCCGTTGCGCGTGCTGCCGGAGAACCTTATCGACGTGCTCTTCCGCGATGGCACGAAGCGCGAGTTGAAGTTCCCGCTTCTCGACCAGGAACGCGATTACGAAAAGCTGCTATCGGGCGAACTGCCGCCGCTCTTTCGCATTCGCTTCGGCGCCCGAGAACCCTTGTCGGCGATCTATTTCAACCCCGGTTGGAAACGCCTGCCCTCAACCGCGTACCGGCCGTTTTACAGCCAGGGCCAGATGGTGACGCCCTTTTACTGGGGCAATCATCTCCCGCTCGCGCGACGCAAGCCCACCGGCATCAACATCGACGACCTCGCCGCGATGACCCCCGCGCACAACGCCATGATGTCTTGGGGCCACCGCCGTCCGCAACCCCTCGAAAGCCGCACCGCCGCAATGCCCGACGCCCTCGGCGTCACCCGCACGATGCAGGTCGAGAAATGGGCCTGGCTCATCGGCCTGAGTGATGCCGACGATGCGCATTTCCTTGAATGGTCACGGAGCTTTAGCACGCCGCCAAAGATCGCGGCCGAGGGCGCACGCCTGCAAAGTCCGTCCTACAACACCGAACGCCGTGCGACGCTCCTCACCGTCGAAAAACTAGTCGTCACCGTCAAGATCACCCCGACCACGCCCTGCGTGCATCCCATCTTCGAGCTTCAAGACGCCCCGAAGGCCATTACCCGCGTGAAACTGAACGAACGTGAACTCACGGCCACCGACTACGCCTGGGACGGCCGCGTGTTTTGGCTGAACGCCACGTTAACGGAGCCAGCCAATCTGCGTCTGACCTTCCAAGAAACCAACGCGAAGCGTTGAAATCATGAAACGCTTGCTGTGTTTCCTGCTCGCCCCGCTGGCTCCTCTATGACCACGCCTAGATGAAACTCTGCCTCACACTCTTATCAGCCCTCCTTCTCGCGCCGCTGGCCGCGCTGCGTGCCGCCGAGCTTTCGCCCCCACTCGATGCCGCATCGTGGGAGCCTCGCCAAGGTCTAGTTCCAGCCGAACGGTTGCCTGCCGCATTCGAGGCACGTTCTGACGAAGGTCTTCGCTTCTCGCTTTTCGGTCCGATGGCAAAAGGTAAACAGATGCGCTGGGAGCGGCCTTGGACGGGGGGTGAGCACGCGCCCGGTCAGTGGTTGGTCCTCGAATATCGGGCCCAGTGGGCGAACTCGGTCCTGCTAGCGCTGTTGGCGAATGACGCCGTCGGGAAACCGAGCGCAACGACGCTCGTCTCGGCCCAGGATCTGGTGAGAGACGGCCTGTGGCATCGTCTGATTGTGCAACGACCTTATCCGGCGAAGCCGACGGCACTGCGGGTGCTTTTGGACAGCAATGACTCCAGCTCGTGGTTCGAGCTTCGGCGACTGGAATGGGTGGCATCGCCCGACAAGGCAGGCCCCGCGCTCGCGGAAGACAAGCAGCCGTCGCAGCACCCGGACTTCCATCCGCTACCGCTTGCGTTCAATGAGCGATACGATCTGCTGCTGACGCGCCCCTACATGCGCGTGGAAAACGACACTGCGGTGCTCGATGGGGGAGCGTGGTTCACGCAGGATCATGTGAGTCTTGAAGCGGTTCCTTTTCGCGTCGAGTCTAAGCCCGGGGCGAATAACCTCATCACGCCGCCGCCGGAGCCGAAGGAAAACAACGATCTTGTCGATCATTTCGGCGTGCAAGCACCGCGTCGGGCCGTGGCACCCATCACCCGCGATAGCCGGATCACAGTGCCCGTCGGTCGCGAAGTCAGCGAAGTGTTCCTAGTGCTCGCCGCAGAACTGCCGAGCCGGGAACTGGGCTACTTCAGCGGTCGCGGCCCCACCACATTGGACACAGTGGAGGAGTTCGCCGTGGAACTGGTTTATGAGAGCGGCGTCCGAGACCTGGCGTTTCCGTATTCGATTCAGGATGGCCGCCATCTGATTCGGCGCGCGCTGGGCGTCTACGCGGTGCCCGCCACAGGTGCGAAACTTAAGGAGGTTTTGTTGCACAATCGCAAGCTCGGCGCACGCGTGCATCTGGCTGCGATCACGGTGAACACAGGCGACCATCGGCGCTTTCCTTCGCTGGCAGTCGAAGCGAAGCCGCAAGTGGCAATGGCGACGCCGCTTGATTCTTCCCTCAAGCCATATACCCGTCGCGAGGGCGACCGCCTCAGGCTGGGCAATGCGCATTACGAACTGACGCTGGATGCCGCGACGCTCATGTCACCAGTGGCGCTAACGCACAGGCGATTGAACAACGCAAAGGCGCGCGTGGCTCCAGCGCCGCTGCTGGAGATGGAGGTCGCAGGCAAGGCCATTCCCGCCCAGCAATGGAAACTCGACTCGATCAAAGAAGTGCCGCTCGGGTTCGAAGTGAGCTATCGCAGCACCGCCGCCTCCCTTCCGCTCTGTTGCACGGTGACGGCGCGGACAGATGATTCACCGGAAGCCAGGTTTTCCCTGTCCATCTCCAACGAAGGTGCGCAGCCGGTCGATGCAGAGATCCGGTTTCCCATGCTTCGCGGCTTGCAACTTGGCGAAGCGGCGGATTTGCAATGTTTCTTTCCTCAGTATCGCAACGCGCTGGGCGGTGAACGTGCGACCTATTACGCTTACGCTGGAGTTGCCTTCCCGATGCAGTTCTTCGATGTGTTCGACGAACGCACCGGCGGTGGTGTGTGGCTGCGCACGGAGGACCTGGCGGATAGTCAGCGCGACTATTTTCTGTCAAAGCAAGGCGATGGTGCCAGCCTGCATGTCGAGTATCCGGGGCTGACCACTCGAATTCCATCCGGTGGGACCAGTGCGTTTCCCGTCACAGCTCTGGGCTTTCACGCAGGAAATTGGCGTGCCTCCGTGGATCGCTACCGGGAGTGGCTTGCGACGTGGTATCGGCCCATGAAGTCGCAGGACAAACCATGGTTGCGCGAGAGCTTCTGGCTGCTCGCCGAGATCACAGATGGTGTGCCGGAGCCGTATTCCAAGCTGCCGCCGTGGTATGACCTCGAAAAGAAGAAGGTCCTGTTTCGCGACATCCTCGCCGAATGGCAACGCAAGGCAGGCCAAAAGCCGGACATCCTGCATCTCTGGGACTGGACCCACTATCCTGCCACCATTCAGCGCTGGGGTGAATACGGCGGACGCGACTACGACAACGTGGGGGGACAAGCCGCGTTCAAGGAGGCCATCGCCGATGTGCAGAACAACCTGGGCATCGCCATGTCCCTTTATGTCAACGCCACCCTCTGCACCAAAGACACACCTGCCGGTCAGCGTCTCGCTGACAAGGCGCTGCAACTGCGAGACGGCAAACCCTTCATCCGCTATCGCGACACCTACTGCATGTGCCACGCCACGCCGGAATGGATCGAACATCAGATCCAAACCTATCGGCGGCTCGTGCGTGAGACCGGCGCGAGGATGCTTTATGTCGATCAGCAAGCCACGGTGCAGGACATCGTGAACAAGACGTATTGCGTGTGTTTTCATCCTGGTCATGGGCATCCCGTGCCGAACCGGGTGAATGAAACCGATCATCGATTCATCCGCGCCCTGCGCGAGACAGTGCCCGGAGATGTAGCGCTTTATGGCGAGTTTCCCTACACCGACACGACGACGCAGTTCTACGACAGCGCCATCCACTACTACTTCCACGACGGCGCAGGCAAAAGATTCAGCCCCACCTTCGACGCGGAGAGCAACGACCGGACTGACGAAGTCGCGTTGAACCTCTATCGGTTCATTTTCCCGAAACTGATGCATCTCGATCTTCCGCTGGCGATCACCTACAACTCATGGCATCCGCTGAAGTTTACCTTCTTCAACGGCGAAGCCATCTACGACTCGTTTTGGAACATCGATGAATCGCGCGGCCACGCCTTTGTCACGCGCGCTTACGAATTGAAGAAACGCTTCAAAGACTGCTTTGCTAGCGACGCTCCCGAGATGCTCGTCCCCACCGAGCGCGCCTCCGTTTACGCCAACCGTTTCCCCGGCAAAGCTCGCACGGTCTGGACCGTCTATAATGCCCGACCCAATACGGCAAGAGGCCAAGTCCTCGCAGTCCCTCATCAACCCGGTGCCATCTATCGCGATGAGTGGAACAACAAGGAACTCCAACCTGAAATCCGGGACGGAAAAGCCATCCTGTCACTCGAACTCGACCCGCAATCTATCGGGTGCATCAGCCAAACCCTTTTAAGATGATGAAGCGCACCCTCCTCCCCTCACTTCTGGTCTGGCTCACCGTGGCGCACGCTGCGGAGCCGTCCACAGGCAAATGAACCGGAGCCGCCTCGAACGAACCCAGCAGACCCGTCGGCGTGCTGCTTGGCGCTAACCTGGTCGCAAACCCGGGATTCAAAGCACACGGCAATATCCCGGAAGGCTGGTACTTTGATGCCGGCGCCGATGCACTGCGGAAATGAGAGCAAAAGCAAAATCCATCAATCCAATGTCATGTAGCGATAAGGTGCAGCGCTGCAGCACCACCTGTGAGTTGGGCCGGATCAATGCGTTGATCAAAAGTGGCCAGTGTGCTTCCATGCTTCACGGCGAGGGCGAGAAGGTAGAGGGCGGTGAGGTGCGGGGAAGCCGGGAGGTTTGGGAAGGCATGGGTATCAGCGAGGGAAAGGTCGTCGGGCCCCATTTCGTAAGGGCTGTCGGGTGCGAGGTTTTCCTGCGGAGCGATTTCCCGGCGAAGGGCGTGCTCCACCATGGCTTTGAGGGTGGTTTTCCTCTAGGCAGCCAGCGCTTTGGCCGCGATCAGCAGGTTGTCCGGCAAATCAAGCGTGGTTTTCATGATATGGGCGACAATATCGGAATATGGCTAAATATAAAGCTTCGTGAGTCGCTGGAATGTCGCGTGAGTCCTGAGACATGTGACACCTTCCGGCTCCGGTTCTTCCGAGACCGCCCGAAGAAATCTTTCGCACTCACATTCTTGCTTGTCTGGGGACAGATGCTTTTTGGACACGATGCCACGTCGAAGGGAACAAATTGCCTGTCCCTCAGACTCACAATTCCGGACGCGACGTTCATCTCGATCTCGGCCTGGTAAGCTTACACCCCGCACACCGCTGCCGAATAGACCCGCGCCAGCAGACGTGAACCTTCCGCGGGGATGGCGCGTCTTAAAAAAGGCGTCTGTCTGGTCTTGGCGTGCGGGCGGGTCCGCGGGCGGGTTTGACGGCTTAGGCGAAGACGCCGGAGGCAGGCTTGCCTTGGTTGCCGACGGTCATGGGGCGTCCGCTGGGAGAGATGACCTCATCGCCGAGGGGCAGGCCTGCAGCCCATCCGATGGTGGCGTGGAGATCACCCGGAGTGACGGGATTAGATTTTACGGAATGGCCCTTGTCGTCGCTGGCGCCGTAGGCGTAGCCGCCCTTGACGCCGCCGCCCGCTAGCACGCTGGAGAAGACGATGGGGTGATGGCCGCGGCCGCCTCCTTCGAAGGAGGGTTTGCGGCCGAACTCAGTCGTGATGACGACGAGGGTGCTGGAGAGCAGACCGCGCGAATCGAGGTCGCTGACGAGTGCGCCAAAAGCCTTGTCGAGTTCGCCGCCGCGGTCCTCCATGGCATCCTCGAGATCCTTGTGCATGTCCCAGCCGCCGCTGTGGACCTCAATGAAGCGCACCCCGTTTTCGACGAGACGGCGTGCGAGCAGGCAGCCTTGGCCGAAGCGGTTTTTGCCGTAGCGTGCGCGCATATCAGCCGATTCGCCGGAGAGGTCGAAGGCCTTGAGGTCGGGGCTTTTCATGAGCGCCATGGTGGAGTCGTAGAAGTCGCTGTAGGCGCGCACGTTTTCATCCGTGGCCTTTTTGAGGTAGCTCTCGTTGATCTTCGAGAGCAGGTCGAGGCGGGCCTGGGTCTTTGGTTCCGGAACGAGGCTGCGGGAGTTGGCCAAGCCGCTCTCGGGATCAAGCAGGGGCAGGGGTGAGTAGGTGGCGGGAAAGAAGCCATTGCCGTGCGCAGCGCTCTGGTTGATGCAGACGGAGGAAGGCAGGGTTTTGCTGCTGGGCCCAAGGTAGTGCTGGGCCCATGCGCCGAGGACGGGATGGACGATGGTGCCGCGCTTATCAAAACCCGTCCGCATGAGGTATCTCGCGCTTTCGTGTACACCCACCTTGGCGGACATGGAGCGCACGACGGTGATTTTGTTCGCGACCTTGGCTGTTTCGGGAAAGAAGGAGGTTACCTGAAAGTCGCCCTTGGTGGAGATGGGATTGCCGGGGCCCTTGTTGGGGCCGGTCTTCGGATCGTAGGAGTCGATGTGGCTCATGCCGCCGTCCATGAAGAGCATGATGATGTTCTTGGCCACGCCGAAGCCTGGCCCCCTGGCCGCCGAGCTTGCAGCGGCGGCGCGCTGGTCCATCAGAGGGAGAACGCTGAGGCCAAGGGCCGCTTTCGCGCAGGACTCTACGAAGCGGCGGCGGTCGGTGGGGTCGCGGAGTTGGTCGGGGCTCATTCGATAAAGAGGAATTCGCGTGAGTTGAGCAGGGTCCAGGCAAGGTCGCCGTGGCCGAGGCCTGCCTTGAGAGCGGCGTCCACATGGTTTTTCTCCTCCGGACGCGGGAGCCGGGAGAGGAAACTGAGATAGAGACGATCGGCGGGATCCTTGCCGGAGTTGGCGGCGCCGGCGAGTGCGGTGGACTTAGGATCGGTGACGAGCTGCGCGATGGGGCCATTCATGAGCATGAGCACTTGGGGGACGCTGCCATCTGTGGTGCTGCTGTCGGCGACGAGGCGGTCGCTCTCTCCGAAGAGGCGTAGGAAGTGGGTTTCGGGTGCGGGTTGCGGTAGCTCGCTGGCGCGGGCGAGCAGAAGGCCGAAACGTTGCTGGGGCTTGAGGCCGTCATAGGCCTCCATGCGCGTGTTGGCGCCGCCACCGCTCTTTTTGCCGGAGCTGAATTCGCCCATGGACATGCCGGAAGTGCGCAGGCGTTCCGCCACGTACTTGAGAGACTCGGCGTTGATCCGGTCGCCAGGCAAGGCGAGGAGGTGCATCTCTTCACCGCGTCGCAGGAGGATCTTATCGATGTCGGTGCCGACGGCGGTGGTGAGGATGCTGTTCCATGCCTGCTCGGCGGTGACTCGGCGCATCACGGGCCCGGGGAAAAGGTAGGGCCCCTTCTCGAGATCCGGCACGGGGCTGGCGTGGCGTTGGTAGGTGACGGAGTTGAAGATGACGCGCTGGAATTGGCGCAGGTCGAAGCGCGCCGCTTTCATGATTTGGGTGAGGTGGGCGAGCAACTGTGGGTTGAAAGCCTTCTTTGGATCGTCGAGGTCGGTGACGGGCTCCTGAACGGCAAGGCCAAAACTTTTTTTCCAAAGCCTGTTTGCGATGGCGGCGGCGAAGCGCGGGTTTTCAGGATGGGTCATCCACTTGGCGAACTCGTCGCGGAGCTTGTCCGGGCGGGAGCTGTCGATGCGGTAGGCTGGGGAGGTTTTATTGGCGGGGTCCCAGGTGATTAGCGCAGGGGTCACGCCGGCGCCCGGCTTGGCATCGTCGTACTTGTAGTCCTTCGGGTAGGTGAGCGTCTGCTTGTTCTGGTCTACGAGGCGGAAGACATTGGCACCCGCGATGCGGCGGGCCTGAGCTTTGTCGATACTGACACCGCCCTTCTTGCCGCTGGTGGTGGCGGCACGGAGGGAGCGGAGGCCTTGCTCGTCGAAGCCATCCGTAGCGCCGAAGAAGGCGGCCATCTGGTAGAAGTCCTTTTGGGACCACGAGGCGAGGGGATGATCGTGGCATTGGGCGCAGGCGACATTGGCCCGAGGAATGTGGTGAGAAGGTTGGAGACGCCGTCGAGCGGCATCTGGGCATCGCGCAGGAGGAGACCCGCGGCACCGTTTTCACACAGCTTGCCGTCTGCGGTGAGCATGTCGCGGACCACGCGACGGTGTCGCGAGCGCGAGCCGCAACAAAGCGACGAAAGGGGCAGGGGGACAGCTAAACTGGTTGCAAGCGTTATCCTGGTACAATCGCGCAGCAGCTGCAAAAATGGCTCTCAATAGACCATGCGGGCCTTGTGAACAAAGAAGCCTCGCTGAAGCAGGGCTGAATGCGATTTCACATTCCTCATAAAAACAGGAGATCAACGTCGGCTCATTCGAGGTAGAGCAGCTCGTTGGCGTTGAGCAAAGCGCGACAAAGAGCCTCCATCCCATGAGCAACTACCAGTCGAGATGCGGCCGCGTATTCCGCTGCAGCGGGTTCTCTCTGGAAAACGCGGCGGTATGCTTCTGAAATGCCATCACCATCAGCCACCGCCTCTGCAAGCGCCTTCGCCATGTCCAAAGTGAAACTGTGATTAAAAAGTGTGAGAGCCTGCAACGGTGTTGTGGTGTTCGCCCGCTTGGGTGCCGAAAACGCGATGTCCGGCAAATCAAAATCGTTCAGTACATCGACGATACTCGCTCTTGCGTTCTGATGGTAGACGGCGCGGCGGTAAGTCTCCGGACCATGCGCATCCAGCGGAAAGTAAGTTGAAACATTGTTTTGAGTAACCTTGTACAGCCTGAACCCGGGGCCGCCCATTGGTGAGAGTTTGAGCTTTCCAGCGACACCGAGCATGGTATCCCGAATTTCTTCCGCACTAAGGCGTCTCGGAGGAAACCTCCAGAGCAAACGCGCATCCTTGTCCTCCTTTGCCCCGGAGTCGTGGGAAGCGGCACTTTGTTGGTATGTCTTCGAAAGCAGAATCTCACGATGGAGCGACTTGAGCTTCCACCCGCTGTCCAAGAGCTTTCGCGCGAGATAATCAAGCAGCTCAGGGTGGGTTGGTTTGCTTCCGAGAAACCCAAAGTCACTGGGCGTATCAACAATTCCGGTGCCGAAATGATACTGCCAAACGCGGTTTACAAGAACCCTTGGCGTCAGCGGGTTTTCTGCAGAGGTAATCCATTCCGCAAGCGCAAGACGCCGCTCGCTTTCCGAAGAGTCAACCGTCAGTTGGAATGGCTTGGTGACGTGATCCAAAACGCTCAGACCTGCAGGAACGACAATGTCACCCGGTTTCGATGGATCGCCGCCCTTGTGGACAGACGTTGGTTCTTTTACTTCGGTGTGATTTCCAACCCAAATCTGCGGAAGCTTGGAGACCGCATTGAGCTCGGACTGCACCCTGGAAATTTCTTTCTCCAACTTCACCAGCTTGTCCTGCTGTTCCGGAGTCAGCAGCGTTTTTCGCAAACCAGCAACCCCATGCGCCGTCGTCCATGGCTCCCTCCCCTCGTGATTGGCGACCGTCGTCCACCTTTCTCCATCAAGAGACACTTGAACCTCATATTCACACGGAGTCGCCCCGCGAACCTTCCCCTCATCCACACCCCTCTCGTCGCGAATGTTCATGAACCTAATTCGATTGATCTTCTCAGGCTTTGAGAACGAAAGGGTCAGGACCGCCGGCTCCCCTATGAACCATGCCTCCCCCAGATTTCCATCGATGCAATACTGTGGTCCGTACGCTTCTGGAAAATCCTCCGCCGTTGTCGACTTGGCCCCCTCGGCCCTCGTACCGTTGGACGCAAGAGCCACATTTCGCTCCGGATCATCCGCACTCCAAACTTGGAATTCGGTGAGTTTGCCACCTTGTGAACCCAAGCTCTTGCCCTTGGTCGCCTGCTGGTGGGAGGAGGTCAGCGCATGGATGACAAACCTTACATGCCCGGCTTCAACCGCCTCGAAAACCTCTTCGGTGCCTTTTTCATCGATTTTCGGACGGGTGAATTTCGCGGCGGCCAAAATTTTTTGCGCCCTCGATTCAACCTCTTTCTCAATTTTGTCGCGCTCGGTCTCAAGCGTTTTCAACTCGTTCGAGAGAGGTTTAATTGCGTTTGAATATGCCTCTTTCTGCTCTTTGGTGGCGACCACCCGCCTGCCATGTTTCACTCCTTCAAACGCTGAACGCAGACGGTAATAATCTTCCGTGGGAATCGGATCAAACTTATGGTTGTGGCACCGCGCGCAGTTAATCGTGAGTCCGAGAAAAGCTCCGCTTGTGGCGGTGATCATATCATCCAGTGTCGCTGCACGAATGTTAAGCTGCGCCACCTTGTCCTGATTCCCTACGTCGTCATACGGGCCGGCCACTAAAAAAGCGCTCCCCACCTCGACGCTGGGGTTGTCCTTTCCAATCACATCTCCCGCGAGATGCTCTCTGATAAACTCGTGAAAGGGTTTGTCTTCATTGATGGATTGAATGACGTAATCACGGAACGGCCACAGATCATCGATCACAAAGTTACGCTCAAATCCGTTGCTCTCCCCAAACCTGACTACGTCAAGCCAATGGCGTCCCCAGCGCTCACCGTAACGTGGAGACGCAAGCAGACGCTCCACCAACTCTTGCACGGCCGATCTTGAGTTTTCGTGATAGGACTTTTCAAAGGCCACCACCTCCTCGCGGGTTGGCGGCAGTCCGGTAAGATCGTAGGTCATTCGTCGGATCAACGAGCGGGCATCAGCAGGAAGGTTCAATTTCAACTTCTTCTCTGCGAGCTTTGACTCGATAAACCCGTCGATTGTGTCATGGGTAAAAGTCTTCGAAAGCGGCTGAAGCGACCACCAAGACTTATCCGCTCGCTTTGCCTCCACTTTGACCCCATCCCGTGGATCAGGTGCGCCCATTTTAATCCACGCAACGAAGTCCGCGATCACCGCCTCCGAAAGCTTCGGCTTTTTTGGCGGCATCTTCATATCCTCTTCCAGATGCTGAATGGTTCGCAGAAGCAGACTCGACTCTGGGTGGCCCGGCACAATGACCATCGCCCCGCTGTCTCCGCCTTTTTGCCACCCCGCTTGAGAGTCCAGGTAGAGATTAGCTTTGAGCTTTTTGGCACCAGCGCTGTGACACTCGTAGCAATGCTCCACCAAGGCGGGGCGTATTTTCTGTTCAAAGAACGCGATGCCCCCGGGATCCTGAGCGGCGCCTGACAAGGCTGGGCAAGTGATGAGCAGCAGAAGCACGCGCATCGCTGAACGCCCCGCCCACTTCAAGACTTCCGAGGTGATTTTAAAAGAGCCCATTGATTGGGTGGTTGCGCCAGCCCTTAGAAGCAGCCGACTGTGGCGGTTCAATCAGGCAAGGATGCTTTTGATCACGTGTCCATGAACATCCGTGAGACGGCGGTTTGCGCCATTATGATAATAGGTTAACTTTTCGTGATCGAGTCCGAGAAGATGCAAGATCGTCGCATAGAAGTCATACGCCGTGGTCACATCAACCACCGAACGCCGCCCGAAGTCATCCGTAGCGCCATGACTGATTCCGCCCTGAATCCCCGCGCCCATCATCCAGGTTGTGAAGGCGTCGGGGTTGTGGTCGCGCCCGCTTGTGCCCTCCTGATGAGTGGGCATCCTGCCAAACTCCGTGCACCAAACAACCAGCACATCATTTAACATACCCCTTTGTTTGAGATCAGTGAGCAATGCAGCCGTGGGTTGATCGAATATCGGGCAGTGTCGCTCGTAATCAGCTTTGAGGGTCTTGTGAGCATCCCAATTTAGCAGGCCATCCACGGCGCTCGCGCGCGACGCGCAGTAGAGACTCACATAACGCACACCTTGCTCTAGAAAGCGGCGTGCAAGGACACAATTCTTCGCGTAGGCCGCCTTCAGCTTGTTCGAGTCGGCCGTGCCATAGAGTGCGTGCACGTGGTCGGGTTCCGAGGCAAGGTCCGTCACCCTCGGCGCAGTGAGCTGCATTTTTGCGGCAAGTTCGTGCGCTTGAATCCGCGCGAGCAACTCATCATTGCCGGGGTGCGCTGCGGCGTGCTCCGAATTGAGTAAATTAAGAAAGTCCCGGGTTGCCGTCTCCGCCTCCGGTGTCACAAGCGCCGGCTTTTGCAGGTTACGCAGCGTCTGCTGCGCCGCCATCGCGACTGCTTGGTATTGGGCTGAGAGAAAGCCGTTACCCCAGTTTGCTTTGCCATTTGGGGGCTCCCCACGCACATCCTGGATTGCGATGTAAGTGGGTAGGTTTTGGTTTGTGGAGCCAAGCGCATAGCTCACCCATGAACCCGCGCTAGGAAAACCCTCCCGCGTGAAGCATGAATTCATGTAAATGCAGCCCGGCCCATGCGTGTTGGTTCGGGAAGTCATGCTGTGGATAAACGCCATCTCATCCACATGCTTGGCCATGTGCGGCAGCATGCTGGAAATCATCTTCCCGCTTCGCCCTGCTGGCACAAATGCCCACGGCGATCTCATCAGATTTCCGTTCTTGCCTTGAAAAGTGACCTCCTGTTCGGCACCCGGCATCGGCGTGCCGTCGAATCGTTCCAACATTGGCTTGTGATCCCACAAGTCCACATGCGAGGCGCCTCCCGGGCAGAAGATTTGTAGCACTTGCTTCGCTTTGGGGGCGAAATGCGGGCCGCCTGAGCCCGCAGCCAACGATTCTGGCACAAGCAATCGCGAAAGAGCCACCCCAGTGAGGCCACCTGCCATCTGGGCAAATAAACTGCGCCGCGTCAGGTCGTGGGAGTGATTCATCGAAAACTGATTGGGTAGGCTTGCTTCAAAAACAACGGGAGGGTTCCAACTGGAAATGCATCCCATCCGTTGATACCCAGAGAGCCCGCTTTTCTTTGAATGTCTCTGGCGCGCACTTTGACGATGCTGCGCGCAAGAATAGCCCTATCGCGATGTGAGGGTGGATTAGGCTGAAAGTGCCTGTCTTCGGCCCCTCGCCGATGCCACTTACCCGATGTTGCGCCTGCTACCCAAGGGGGCCACGGCGGTGTGGCAGGACGCCGCGCCTGAAAACAACGCACAGTTTTCCGCGCTTTTGTTTGCCTTCGGCCGGGCGCTACAAGCCCAGCTCGGGGTCCCTGTGGGACTGATCGTGGGGGCGGTGGGCGGGACCCCCTCCAGTGATTGGCTTTCAAAGGAAATGTACAAGGGGACGCCGCCTGTCAGGACATGGTAAAAAAGGGATCGCCTTCCTACGACTACGAGGGTTCCAAGCAGCGGCGTGCACCGGGTACTGCGACTTCCCCGTGGCACTTCCCCTTGCGAGTGGAGCCCGTCTTTTCGGTGAATGCGAACGGCGCCCGGGAGGTTCGGCGAGCGTCACCGTCCGCTGGTCGTTGCGGTTACCACAAACCTGCGAATCGATCGTTCCATTCAATCCCAAGGCCTGGGGCATCGGGAATCACGTAATGACCACCTTTGCGCTGCAGAGGACGCGCAAGGAATTGGTTCGCGGTGTCCAGCACGTTTGGGTTGTATTCACACAGGCTGCATCGATCGGCAGCCGCCGCAAAATGCAAGGCAGCGGCAATCTGCGGCCCCATGGCAATGCTCAGATGAGGGATCGTTTCACCGCAAAACCCAGCAGCGATCTCCATCGATCCGCTCAGTCCGCAGCGCCCCAGATCGGGCTGCAGAATTTGCGCGATGTCTAAAAACGGTGTGATTTCACGCAGACTGCGGTAGCTCTCGCCAACTGCCAGCGGTGTGCGCATTTCCTTTGCAAGTCTGCGATGCGCATCGACCTCTTCCGGGTACAGGGGGCACTCAAGCCAGCGCGCGTTGCGTGCATCAAGATCCATGGCCATCGTGGACGCGCTTTCCCGCGGCATATGCCAGAGGGCGTCCACTGCAAATGACAGTCCCGATGGCAGTGCATCGGCGGTGGCGAGAAGTTCACTCCATTCGCTTTCGTAATAGAGTTTGACCAGCGCGATACCTTCGTCGGCGTAGCGCCTCGCGAACTCAGCTCGAGCAGCAGGCGTGTCGCCTGAAGTCCCGCTAAGATAGGCAGGAATCTGCTGTTTTGGTGCAGCGCAAAGAATCGCACACACCGGTTTGCCGGCAATTTTTCCAGCCAAATCCCAAAGCGCGATATCCACCCCGCTCATCGCATCGAGCATAAATCCGCCGCTGTGGCCGCGCACGCGCATCGTCGAATACATGCGTTTCCACAACGAGGCGATGCGTTCGCTCGAGCCATCGAACATCTCACCGATCAGCGCCGGGGCGAGCAGGTGTTTGACAATACTGCAGGCAACCTCGGGTGCGAG
>JACCED010919211.1_pt1 | contig 22067 bp, 16 predicted proteins | sample 7455021 | NCBI WGS metagenome assembly JACCED01 (sample SAMN15323456, study PRJNA562643) | freshwater metagenome | isolation source: river surface water | place: USA:Blue River Watershed | collected 2017-08-19
AGCAGACGGGGTTGGTTCGGGTAAGGTAGATGCCGGGTCAACAAGGCATCGAGTTCGCTACGATCGAAGCGGCTGCGAGCGCCAACTGGCGGCAGGATCTGCTCGCGTTGGCCATGCATCGGCATGCCCGGCGTGAGCCGCAGTGCCAGCGTGGTTCGGGCGTAGATCGCATCCAGCCGATGCAACACCGCATCACTACCAGGGAAGGCTTCAAAATAATGGCGCGCCAGATCGGCCCAGTTCAGTGAACTCATGGCGATGGTAGGGATGCCCAGTCGCTGTCCCGCCGCAAGCGGCATATCACCGACATCACTGACGATCAGATCGGGTTGGCTGGCGCGTACGATCGTGCAGGCCGCTTCCAGGGCTTCGGCCCAGCGGGCTTCGCGATCACGATACTGCATCCAGCTTGCCGGCACATCGACATGCAGGGCATCGTGCATGACAAAGCCGAGATCACAGGGGGCGGTGATGTGTTCAAAGGTGCCGTCGATCCGGTCGTGGAGCACCGCGGGTGACAGGGCGCTCCAGAGGGTGAGGTCCAGGTCGGGGCGTTGTGCCCGCAGGGCATTGCAGACAGGTGCCGCCTGCCCAAGGTGTCCGAGACCGTGTGCGCTAATGGCGAACAGGATCCTCGGCATGCGCGCTGTTTAACGGCTCGCCGGCGGGGCGGCAGCGATCATGTCGTCCGAGGGGGTTTCAATGAGCCGCGCGAGATACGCGCCGTCATCGTTGGCTGACCAGCTGTCGCCGGTGACCCACACCGCATGGCCAATGCCGCGGCCCACGTCGACCGATTCACCCTCGCGGCCGGTCAGCGAGGTGATCTGCACGATCCGGTTACCGGTCGGGTGGATGACTTCCACCCAGTCGCCCACGACAAAACGGTTGCGCACGTCAATGCGTACCGCGTTGCGTTCGGCATCCCACACCACATCGCCGGCGTACTGGCTGCGACCGGATTCCGAATAACCGCGCAGATAGTTCTGCGTATCGGCATCATGGTGACGCTGGTAGAAACCATCGGTGTACCCCCGGTTGGCCAGGCCTTCTAGCTCCCCCAGCAGGCGCGGGGTGAAAGGGCGGCCGGCCTTGGCATCATCAATGGCGCGACGGTACGACTGGCAGGTCCGGGCCACGTAATACGGGGACTTGGTGCGGCCTTCGATTTTGAGGGAATCCACGCCGATCTCGATCAGACGTTCCACATGCTCGATCGCGCGCAGGTCGCGCGAATTGAGAATATAGGTGCCGTGTTCGTCTTCCTCAATCGGCATCTGTTCGCCGACACGGGTCGATTCTTCAATGACCATGGGCGGCAGCGTGTTGCCGGTCATGCCCGGTGTGGCTTCAGCCTCGGCATCTGGCTTGAGCTTGTAGTCCCAGCGGCAGGAGTTGGTGCAGGTGCCCTGATTCGGATCCCGGTGATTGAAATAACCCGAGAGCAGGCAACGGCCGGAATAGGCAATGCACAGCGCGCCGTGCACGAAAACCTCGAGCTCCATCTCCGGGCAGCGCTGGCGGATCTCGGCCACTTCGTCGAGCGAGAGTTCGCGTGACAGGATCACACGGCTGATCCCCATCTTGCCCCAGAAGCGGACGGTGGCCCAGTTGACGGTGTTGGCTTGTACCGACAGATGGATCGGCATCTCCGGAAAACGCTCGCGCACCATGTCGATTAGGCCCGGGTCGGCCATGATTAGGGCATCGGGCTTGAGAGCCACGACGGGCGCCATATCATCCAGATAGGTTTTGAGCTTGGCGTTATGCGGCGAAATGTTGCTGACCACATAAAAGGTCTTCTGTCGGGCGTGCGCCTCGTCGATGCCCTCCTTGAGGGCTTCCAGTGTGCTGAATTCGTTATTGCGGACACGCAGGCTGTAGCGCGGCTGCCCGGCATAGACGGCATCGGCACCAAAGGCAAAGGCGGTGCGCATCATGGTCAGCGAGCCGGCCGGGGCGAGGAGTTCTGTGGGGTTCGACATAGTAGAATGAGGTTGTTTAGGACGTATTTTACCCATGGCCGAAAGTATCCTCATTAATTTCACCCCGCAGGAGACGCGTGTCGCCATCCTGGAGCAGGGGGTGGTGCAGGAATTGCACATCGAACGACATGCCACCCGCGGGCTCGTCGGCAATATCTACCTGGGCAAGGTCATGCGGATCCTGCCGGGTATGCAATCGGCCTTTGTCGATATTGGCTTGGAGCGCAGCGCCTTCCTGCATGTCGCTGATATCTGGCAGGCGCGCATCGGCGAACCGGCTACGCGCGAAACCCAGCCTATTGAAAATGTGCTCAGCGAAGGACAGACGCTGCTGGTCCAGGTGATCAAAGACCCGATCGGCACCAAGGGGGCGCGGCTCTCGACGCAGGTATCGATCGCCGGCCGCATGCTGGTGTATCTGCCCCATGAAAAGCACATCGGCATTTCGCAGCGGATTGATGAGGCGGAGCGTGATGCCTTGCGCGAACGCCTGACCCGGCTGGTGCCGCAGGATGAGCCCGGCGGCTTTATCCTGCGGACCATTGCCGAAACCGCGGACGAATCCTCGCTGCAGGACGATATCGTTTATCTGCGCAAACTCTGGGCAGATCTGAAGCAACAGACTACGACGGCGCCCGTGCCGTCGCTGATCTACCAGGATCTGTCGCTGGCCCAGCGGGTCCTGCGTGATTTTGCCAATCCGGAAACCGAACGGATTCTGGTGGACTCACGCGAGACCTTCCAGAAACTGCAGGAATTTGCGGGCGTCTACATGCCGGGCATTGTCGGCCTGCTCGAACATTACAACGATGACCGGACCCTCTTTGACCTCTACGGGGTTGAAGAAGAAATCCAGCGGGCGCTCTCCCGCCGGGTGGATCTTAAATCCGGTGGCTATCTGATCATCGATCAGACCGAAGCCATGACCACCGTCGACGTGAACACCGGCGGGTTTGTCGGCGTACGCAACTTCGATGAAACCGTTTTCAAAACGAACCTCGAGGCAGCGCAGGCGATCGCGCGCCAGCTTCGTTTGCGTAACCTCGGGGGCATCATCATCCTCGACTTCATCGACATGGATCAGCCGGACCATCAGGAAGCCGTGCTCGTCGAGCTACGTAAATGCCTCAGTCGGGATCACATGCGGATGACGGTCAATGGATTTACGGCGCTGGGTCTGGTCGAAATGACCCGCAAGCGGACCCGTGAGTCACTGGCCCGTGTGCTGTGCGAAACCTGCCCCACCTGTGACGGTCGTGGTCAGGTCAAGACGGCCCGGACCGTCTGCTACGAGATCCTGCGCGAACTGGTGCGTGAGTCACGCCAGTTTGTGGCGCGAGAATACCGGGTCATCGCCAGCCAGAAAGTGGTAGATGTGTTCCTCGAAGAGGAACATCAGGCACTGGCGATGGCCTCGGACTTCATTGGCAAGCCGATCTCCCTTCAGGGAGAGTCGGGTTACGGACCCGAACAGTACGATATTGTCTTGTTATAGACCAAGGCAGGTGTATTTGTAGGACAGGTACTCGTCGATGCCGTGTTGTGAGCCTTCACGGCCAAAGCCGGATTGCTTGATCCCGCCAAACGGGGCAACCTCGCTCGACATCATGCCTGTATTCACGCCGACCATGCCGTATTCCAGCCCTTCCGAAACCCGGAAGATGCGCGCGGCATCGCGGGTGTAGAAGTAGGACGCCAGACCGAACTCGGTGGCATTTGCCAGGCGCAGGGCCTCGGCCTCGGTCTTGAACGAAAAGAGCGGCGCTACCGGCCCGAAGATTTCCTCGTGCATCATGCGCATGTCTTCGCGAACCCCCTTGATGACGGTGGGCTGGTAATAGAGACGGCCCCGGGGATCGCGCTGGCCGCCGCAGACAACAGTCGCGCCTTTGGCGACCGCATCAGCCACCAGAGCTTCGACTTTTTCGAGGCCGGCCAAATCGATGAGTGGGCCTACCTGGACGTCTTTGTCAAAACCATAGCCCACCGGTAGCGTGGCAACCTTGGCGGTGAGTTTTTCGGCGAAGGCGGCCATCACACTTTCGTGAACCAGAAAGCGGTTCACAGATACGCAGACCTGGCCGCTGTTACGGAATTTGCAGGCGATGGCGCCGGTGACAGCCGCATCCAGATCGGCGTCTTCAAACACGATGAAGGGGGCATTGCCACCCAACTCCATCGAGAGGCGTTTGAGTGACGGTGCAGATTCCGCCATCAGCAGGCGGCCGACCTGCGTGGAGCCAGTGAAGGAGAGCTTGCGGACACGCATGTCAGCAGTCAGCGTGCCACCAATGATGGCCGCCGCATCGGCATCACCGGTCACGACATTGAAAACACCGGGCGGGATCCCGGCGCGTTCGGCCAGAACGGCTAGGGCCAGCGCCGTGATAGGTGTCTGCTCGGCCGGTTTCACGACGGCTGTGCAACCGACCGCAATCGCCGGCGCCACCTTGCGCGTAATCATCGCTGCCGGAAAGTTCCAGGGCGTAATGGCGGCGCAGACGCCCACCGGTTCACGCGTGACCAGAATCCGTTTGTCCGTGGTGTTGGCCGGCACGATCTCGCCATAGGCCCGGCGCCCCTCTTCGGCAAACCACTCGACAAAGGACGCCGCATAAGCCACTTCGCCGACACCTTCCGCGAGCGGTTTGCCGCCTTCAGCGGTAATCATGGTGGCCAAGTCATCGGCATTTTGCTGAATCAGCTCAAACCAGCGGCGCAGTGCCGTCGAGCGCACGCGCGCTGTTTGCGCGCGCCAGGCCGGGAAAGCTGTCTCAGCCGCATCGATGGCGAGTCGAGTTTCATCCGCGCCCGCATTGCAGATTTCGGCGAGGGTCTGGCCGGTGCCCGGATCACGAACGGCAAAAGTGCGGCCGGTTTGCACCCATTGGCCATTGATGTATGACCCCGACTGGAGCAGGCTGCGGTCTTTGATTCGCGAAAGCGGCATGGAAGTTCCGGAAGAAAGATAAAATCGAATCATATGATGATCCGACCGACTCTGCGACCCTTGCCGGACTGTGGCGATTACGGAGATCGTCGCCTGGCGCGCCGGGATTTCTTGCGGCTAGGCGCGCTGACGCTGTTGCTGGCAGGGTGCAGCAGCACAGGCGGCAAACGGGGCGTCACCCGCTTTGGGGCCGATAATCTGGCGCCCGGGCCACAGGGTCAGGAAGTGATGATCATGGCCATGCACCTGATCGATACCGGCTACCGGTTTGGTGGCAAGAATCCCGAGGCCGGGGTGGATTGCAGCGGCATGGTGACCTGGCTTTATAAGCAAGCCGCCGATTACCCGCTTAAAGGCAGCGCCCGAGATATGGCGAAGCGCGGAAAAGAAATTACGCCTGCGGCGATTCGACCCGGTGATCTGGTGTTTTTTGATACCCAGGGTTTCCGGTATTCACATGTCGGGATTTACATCGGCGACCAGCGCTTTGTCCATGCGCCCAATAGTCGCGGCAAGGTCCGGATCGATCGTCTGGACCAGGGTTGGTTTGCAACGCGCTTTGAAGAAGCGCGAACTTATCTGGATTGACCGCCGCTGATTTAAGCGACCGCACGCGTCAGCGGTTTGGCGGAATCGTCACCTTGTTCATGCGTTCCAGAATCACCTCGGTCTGCCGAAGCAGCCCTTCGGTTTCGCCCTTGCGGTCGTAGTACTGCGGGCTGGGCACCATGGAAGCCAGCATGGCGGCCTGATAGTCGCTCAGCTCGGCCGCCGAGACGCCAAAATAGTGGCGTGCCGCCGCCTCGGCACCAAAGATGCCGGTGCCCCATTCGATCTCATTCATGTAGACCTCGAGGATACGGCGCTTACTCCATGTGGCTTCGATCATCACGGTGATGATGGCTTCTTCGCCCTTGCGCAGCAGGCTCTTCTCCGGCCATAGAAAAAGGTTCTTCGCGAGCTGCTGCGTGATGGTCGAGCCGCCGGCCGCGATGCGGCCACGTTTTTCGTTTTTCTCGAGTGCTTTCTGGATCCCATCCAGATCGAAGCCCTGATGCTGCATGAACTTGCTGTCTTCTGCCGCGATCAGCGCCCGCTTCAGGCTGGTGGCGATCTGGCCGTAAGGGACCCAGGCGTGTTGCAGACGCGCGCCCGGGTTCTTGCGCTGTAACTCATCGAGCCGGATGCGCATGAACTGGGTTGGGCCGAGCTCGGTGATTCGCCAGATGAGGACCCAGCCGAAAAACCAGAGCTGGATGCCCAGCAGCACGCCGAGCAGTACCAGTGGGATACGGATCCACCAACGGGTTTTGCGTGGCGCCATCATGCGGAGCTTCGGCCGCCTAGTGCCGCGCGAGCCGTTCGCGCAAGGTGTGATAAATCGGTTCGGTGGCCGGTGTCACGCCACGCCACAAGCTAAAGGCAACGGCCGCCTGCTCGACCAGCATGCCCAGGCCATCAGCCAGTTTCTTGATGCCTGCGCGCTGCTGGGCTTCCAGAAAGGGGGTGAGCGCTTTGCCGTACATCATGTCGTAGGCAAAGGCATCCCTGGAGAGCGTCCCATCTGGGAGGGCGACCGCCTCGCCACCAAGGCTGGCGCTGGTGGCATTAATGACCAGATCAAAGTCACCGTGATCGAGTGTGCCAAGCGCATTGAGCCCACAGCCCGTAAGGCGGATCGATCCGGCGTGGGGCGCAAACAGCGTGGCCAGCGCGTGTGCCTTGTCGGCGGATCGGTTAGCGATGACCAGTGCCGCCGGCTTTGCGGCCAGCAGGGGCAGGATCACCCCGCGCGATGCGCCGCCGGCGCCCAGGAGGAGAATTTTCTTGCCCGAAAGATCCAGACCGTGGCGTTGCTGCAGATCGTTCAGTAGGCCCTGGCCATCGGTGTTATCACCCAGCAGACCGTCATCACGCCAGGCCAGCGTGTTGATGGCACCCGCCAGCCGTGCGCGTTTGGTGAGTTGGCCGTGTTGCTGCGCATAAGCCCACGCAGTTTCCTTGTGCGGCACCGTGATGTTGATGCCGCGATAACCGGTGGCCGGCAGTTGCGACAGCATGGCGTCCAATGTTGCCGGGGCGACGTCGATGGCCTCATACGTGAGATGCTGGCCGGTCTGGGTAGCGAAGGCCGCGTGGATGACCGGCGAGAGCGAGTGGCTGATCGGGTGGCCGATCACGGCATAACGGTCGATGGAGTGAATGGTGCTCATCGTGTTTCCAGTGCATCGCCCCGGGTAAAGTTCCAGGTGCGCGTGATATCGAGGTAGTCGGTTTCCTTGCGGATATCCGGCGGGAAAGGGGCAAAGGGAGCTGCCATCGTCACGATACGCCTGGCGGCATCATCGAGCACCTTGTTACCGGATGAGCGGACGATAACGATCCGGTCGATGCTGCCATCGGGACGTAAGGCCACCGACATCACGAGGGATCCGAAAAATTTACCCCGGGCTTCGTCCGGGTAATTCATGGCGCCGATGCGCTCGACCTTGCGCCGCCAGTCTTCCAGATACTGGCTGTAGCGGTAATCCTTCATGCCCGGGGTGAGTGTGACGCGTCGGCCGCCGGTCGATGCCGCGCTCGTGGACGGGGCGCTATTCTGTGGCGTCGCATCGGCGGGCGGGGCTTTGATCTGTGGGCTTGTCGCACGGGTCGCTGCCTCGGGCCGCGTAACGCGTTCGCGGGCCTCTTGTTTGGGGGTTTCGCGGGTGCTGCTTTCTACGGCGACCTTGGGTGCCGGCGTCTTGCGTGTCATCGGTTGGCTAAGCGACCGGAATGAGACCCACAAGGATTTATCGCCCCGCTGGGGGATCTTGATACTGTACTGCGGGGCCAGCAGGAACAGGTGCACGATGAACGAGGCCCCGATCGCCATCCACAGCAGGCGATCGCTGAAAATCAGCCGCCAGCCGAGTGGTTTGGGGACCCAGTGTTCCTGATCCTCGGGCGGTTGTGGAGTGGGGGGCGCCACGGTCATGGCGCTATTGTAGTCGCAGCGCAGGGGTGTCAGTGAACGGCACCGGGGTTTTCGACGGGCGTAGTTTCTGTCGACGGATCTGCCGGGCTCTCGGCGGTGGCTTCGGCCTCTTCGGCATCGACCAGAGCATCTTCAACGTCGACCTCATCCAGGATTTCCAGATCCTCGCCGGTATCGGCCGCATCGGCACTGAGAATCGACTCGAAGCGGGTCTGGACCGAGAGTTCCAGCAGGTCGGATTCGGCCAGGCTCAGGCGGATACGGCTGCCCGGCGGTAGTGCGGGTGCAGACGGTACGGCTACCACCAGCGGCAGGCCATCCACCCGCACATTCGGTGCATGACGCATGAGCGTACCCTCGCACTGGGTCGTGCCTGTTTGTTGCAGCCAGCGCAGACACCAGTAGCGTTCCATTCGGCGCTGGAAGTCGGCATAACCGGAATACGTCAGATCAAAGTCGCGCATGGCCGCAAATAGTTCGGGTGAACGGGGCACAAATGGCGCCGGCTTGCCGGTCAGCACGGCAATCAGTTGCCACTGATTGATCAGGTCGGCATAACGCCGTAACGGCGAGGTGCTCCAGGCGTAGCAGGCCACGCCCAGCCCCTCGTGCGGGAGCGCCGAGGTCGTCATGCGGACCTTGCCCGCCACCTGGCCACGATACAGGCCGGGCACGTTGTGATCGGCCAGCAGTTGCCCCCAGGTGGCATTGGCCAGAATCATCAGTTCAGCCACCAGCATATCGACGGGGCTGCCGCGCTTGCGGGCCTCGATGTGCACGCGGCAGGCGGCCGGGTCCAGGATCGCGCCACTGGTCTTGTCATGCAGCGGCCCGTCAATCTGGTAATGGTAGTCATGCAACCCGGCCTGGGTGGCCGGCTTACCGCGACGCCCGGCACAGGCGCCGGCGAATCGCCACAGGGTGAGCAGGGTATCGCCATGGGCACAGGACGGCGTTTCGCCCCGGTTGAGCGCCTCGGTGTCCATGTGGGGCTCGATCTCGTGCAGGCGCAGATTCGCCACAATGGGTACGCGCTCAACGCGTGACTCGTGATTCAGGATGTCGAACTGTTCGTCGGTGGTGATGTAGAGCGAGACTGCCGGACAGGTCTGGCCAGCAGCCAGTGTGAAGCGCGTCACCAGATCATCGGGCAACATCGTGATCTTGTGGCCGGGCATGTATACGGTCGACAGCCGGGCGCGGGCCACACCATCGTGGGCCGATCCCGGCAGAATGCCCAGACCCGGCGCTGCAATGTGAATACCAAATCGCCAGCCGATACCCGGCAGACGCATGACGGAAAGTGCATCGTCAATTTCAGTGGTATTGGCGTCGTCAATCGAGATGGCCTGTACATCGGCCAATGGCAGATCACCCGGCGAGGCCGGTTCAGGCAGCGCCGGGAAGCCGGTACCCCTGGGGAATCGTTCGGCCACAAAGCGCCGGTAGTGCCAGTGATAGGCATCGGGAAAGGCGCCACAACGCAAAAGCAACGCTGCGGGCGATTCCTTGGTTTCGGCGCAGGCAGCCTCAAAGGCTTTGACTTCCAGTCGGTTCCGGTCGGGCTGCACCAGCAGGAATTCGATCTGGTCGGCCAGTTCAGCCGGCAGCGTGCCTGCAACGAGCTCACCCGCCATGCGCTCGATGGCCTCGGCCTGCAGGCGCTTTTTTTCCTGACCGGCCAGCGCCGCCTTCAGGATATCGGGCGGCGCGCGCCGGAAGATGCCCTTACCGCGACGGTGGAAGTAAACGGGTGCATTGTGCAGGGCCAACAGCAAGGCAGCATGCTCCGTCGCCGATGGGGCGTGGCCGTAGTAATCGGCGGCGAGATCACCGATTGAAAATTCGGTTTCGGGGGCACATTCCCACAGAAAGGCCGGATCCATATCCGCCGCTAGGGGTTCGGCCATCGGCAAGAGCTGCGCGGGTGACGGGTCCTTGAAACGGAGCAGCACTTGGGCAGATTTCAGCTTCTGTCGCTTGCCACCCGGCAGCTCGACCTGCAGGGTCGTGTTCTGATCCGTCTGGATGGTGGCCGCGCGAAAGCTGCCGCCTTCCTCGAAGAGGACGTACTCACTCATGCAAGCAACCTAGTGGGCAGACCAGCTGACCAGGCCGGTATAGGCTGTCACCAGCACGACCACGCCGAAGATGATCCGGTACCACGCGAAGATGATGAAATTGTGCGTGGTGATATAGCGCAACAACCAGCGGATACAGAGGAAGGCGGAAATGAACGCCGAGGCAAAGCCCACGGCCCACATGCCTAGATCGGTGTTCTGGATCGTTGCCCATTCCTTATAGACCTGATACACCGTGGCCACGCCCAGCGTCGGGATGGCGAGAAAGAACGAGAACTCGGTAGCCGCTTTACGCGACAGGCCCATGAGCAGGCCGCCGATGATCGTGGCACCGGAGCGCGAGGTGCCGGGGATGAGCGCCAGCGCCTGAATGCAGCCAAGCATGAGCGCGTCCTTCAGGGTCATATCATCCACCGAAGGCACCCGCACATGGTGTTGACGCCGCTCGGCCCAGAAGATGATGAGGCCGCCGATGATGAAGGCCGCTGCAACCGAGATCGGATTGAACAGATGGGCCTTGATCGTTTTATGGAACAGAAAGCCGAGTCCGGCCAGGGGCAGGAAGGCAACCCCCACATTGATCAGGAACCGTTGGGATTTACGACTGGTCGTGCACGACGACACGGTTTCCCACAGGCGGGCACGGTATTCCCAGATCACCGCAAGGATGGCTCCGAACTGGATGACGATCTCGAAGACCTTGCCGGCCTCATCGTTGAAGTCGAGCAGATCACCCGCCAGGATCAGGTGGCCAGTTGAAGAAATCGGGAGAAACTCGGTCAGACCCTCGACGATGCCGAGAATCATGGCTTTAAGCAGCAGAACGGTATCCATGCGGGGGTGCTCTAGGGGGCTGGAAACTTGCCGTCACGTCACAGACGCCAGGGGCGTGGACGCGGGCACTCACAACCCGGATTTTAGCATTCGCGCAGGCCGCAACGCGGGGTGCTAGTGATCCCGGGGGCCGGGCGGGTGCTCGATGTGGCGGCTCATCGGCCAGAACTTCTGCATTTCAATGAACAGGAACGAGGCTGACCAGGTGATCAGCACGAACCCGGTCAGTGCCTCGAGGCCGGGTAGGAAGCGCAGGTCACCATTGGCGGCCACATCGCCAAAGCCGACGGTCGTGAAGGCAATCCACGACAGATAGACGCAATCACTCAGCAGGTCCGGCGTCGTCATGCCGAACAGCGTGCCCATGCCCATGTTGATCATGGCGAAGTAGCCGAAGGCAAAGACCCAGATCTCGACCGCGTGTGCCACCAGAATGGCAAAGACACCCAGCAGCACCCGGTAGCGCGGCGGGATGCGTGTCAGACGCGGCAGCGCGCTGGCGAGGCTGTACAGCGTTTCATAGTGAATGAACACGGCCAGGGCGATCAGCGTGCCGTTGAGGATCCAGGTCAGTATCGAGTGCATGTTCCCATCCTAGCATCCGCGCGTCCTCAGGTCAGGAGCACCGGGATGGGGCGCGCTGGGAACCGCCGCACCAGGTCTGTGCGTGGCGTGCGGCAACAGTCAGGTTATTGCCTCATTCTTGTGCTGTATCGGGCGAAGACGGGTGCCGGTGTCGTTCGGCGCGCCCGGGTGGATCCCCGCGATGTTGGCACGCTTCTTGTATTAGTCAGGGTGCACTCTCTCAGTTCGCATCGGCGAGGAAGATCATGTTTGACGAAATGTTGCTCGAAAACGGTACCGTCCGCCCCCACTACGAGGGCTTTGAACGGTGGAAGACTGCGCGCCATTCCGGATTCCTGGAAGGCAAGAAGGCAGAAGCCGATCATCTCTTCCGGCAGGTCGGCATCACCTTCTCCGTGTACGGTGACGATGTCGGGACCGAGCGGCTGATCCCCTTTGACCTGGTGCCCCGAATTATTCCGGCCTCGCACTGGGCGCGTCTTGAGAAGGGGCTGTCGCAGCGGGTGCAGGCGCTGAACCTGTTCCTCAAGGATGTCTATGGGCGTGGCGATATCCTGCGTGCCGGCATCATCCCGGCCAACCGGGTGCTGGGTAATGCCCAGTTCCGCAAAGAGATGCTGGATCTGGATGTGCCCGCCGGCATCTACGCCATGATTGCCGGCATCGATCTGGTCTGCGTGGGCGAGAACGAGTGGTACGTTCTGGAAGATAACCTGCGGGTACCGTCTGGCGTGTCGTACATGCTGGAGAACCGCAAGATGATGATGCGGCTGTTCCCGGACCTCTTTGGTGCACACCGCATCGCGCCGGTGGCCCATTATCCGGATCTGCTGCTCGAGACCCTGCGTCAGGGTGCGCCGGATGCGCTGGAAGACCCCACCGTGGTGGTGCTGACCCCGGGCCTCTATAACTCGGCCTATTTCGAACATGCCTTCCTGGCCCAGCAGATGGGGGTCGAGCTGGTCGAGGGTCGCGATCTGATGGTGGAGGACGATACGGTCTACATGCACACCACGCATGGCAAGAAACGGGTGGACGTCATCTACCGTCGTATCGACGATGACTATCTGGATCCGGAAGTGTTTAACAAGGATTCGATGCTCGGCGTGCCTGGCCTGATGCGGGCCTACCGCGCCGGCCGTGTGACACTGGCTAATGCCATCGGCACGGGCGTGGCCGACGATAAGTCGATCTACCCGTATGTGCCGGACATGATTCGCTTCTATCTGGGGCAGGAGCCGATCCTGCACAACGTGCCGACCCATATCTGTTCCGAAGCCGATTCCCTGAAGTACGTGCTCGACAATCTGGACAAGCTCGTCGTCAAGGAGGTACATGGTGCCGGCGGCTACGGCATGCTGATCGGCCCGGCCGCATCGCGTGCCGAAATCGAGGATTTCCGCGCCAAGCTCAAGGCGCACCCCGATGCCTATATCGCGCAGCCCACCCTCTCGCTGTCGACCTGTCCCACCATGGTGGAAAAGGGCATTGCACCCCGGCACATTGATTTGCGCCCCTTTGTGCTCAGCTCACCGAGTGGCGTGCGTATGGTGCCCGGCGGCCTGACGCGTGTTGCGCTCAAGGAGGGCTCACTGGTCGTGAACTCCTCCCAGGGTGGCGGCACCAAAGACACCTGGGTGGCTGCCGATTGATGCGCCATCACTTTAGCTTTATGACCCGATTGCAGAAATTCCCGAGGTAGTTCCCATGCTTTCCCGCACCGCAGATAGTTTGTACTGGATGGCCCGCTATACCGAGCGCGCCGAAAACACAGCGCGTCTGATTGATATCGGTCTGCAGCAGTCGTTGCTGCCGGGGCAGCAACGCGAAGCCGAAGCCAGCCTGGCGGGTATGCTGGGTCTGGCCGAGCTGATGCCGGTCTACCGGAAGAAGTTTGGCGATGTGAATCCCGAGTCCGTGATCCGCTTTATGGTGCTAGATGAAGAGAATCCCTCCTCGATCTGGTGCAGTCTGCACAACGCCCGCGAGAACGCGCGGGCCGTCCGCGGGCAGATCACGACGGGGCTATGGGAAACAACCAATGCCACTTGGCTCGAGTTTCTTCAACTCTGTGACGAAGGCCTGCCACTGGCCGAGCCGGGCAAGTTCTTCGAATGGGTCCAGCTCCGTTCGCATCTCTCGCGTGGCATCACCATCGGCACGATGATCAAGGATGAAGCTTTCCGCTTTATCCGTCTGGGTACCTTCCTGGAGCGGGCTGACAGTACGGCGCGCATGATCGACGTGCGATTCCATCAGATCGAAACCCAGGATGCTCAGGCCGGGATGCTCGATCCGGATGATCCTGAATTTGCGGTGCGCGAGTTCTATCACTGGGAGGCCGTGCTGCGCTCGCTATCCGCTTTCGAGGCCTACCGGAAAGTGTATCGGGACACCATCAGCGGTGCCCGCGTTGCCGAACTGCTCATCCTCAACCCGGACATGCCCCGTTCCATCGCCTCCTGTATGAATGAGGTGGTCGCTAACCTGCAGCTGGTGGGGAATGGCAATTCCGAAGAGACGCGGCGTCGGGCCGGCAAGCTGGCGGCCACGCTGCGCTATCTGACGCTGGATGAAATCGCCGAGGTCGGGCTACATGACTGGTTGACCCGATTACTCGCCGATATTGATGATCTGGGCGGTAGAATGCGTCAGGATTTTCTGGTTCTCTGACGCCCCTGACTGCTTATGACTTATTGTGTTGCCCTCCGCCTTGACGCGGGTCTGGTATTTCTTTCCGACGCGCGGACCAATGCCGGCATCGATCAGATCAGTACCTTCCGCAAGATGAGTATTGTCGAGCGACCGGGCGACCGGGTCATCGTCATGATGTCCGCTGGTAACCTGGCAATTACGCAGGCTGTGCGCCAGCATCTGGCAGAGATCATGGAGTCGGACAAAGGGCTTCTGGCAGCGCAATCCATGTACGAGGTCGCCCAGTGTGTGGGTGATGCGGTCCGCTTTGTGCATCATCGCGATGCCAAGGCCCTGCAGCAGTTCGGGATCGACTTCAATTGCAGTCTGATTGTCGGTGGCCAGATCGGGCGGGAGCGCTGCCGAATTTTCGAAGTCTATTCGGCCGGCAACTTTATCGAGTGTGCGGACGAGAAACCCTACATTCAGATTGGCGAATCCAAGTACGGCAAACCGATTCTGGATCGGGTGATCCGTCCCGAAACATCGCTGGGCGATGCCGCCAAATGTGCGCTCGTCTCGATGGATTCGACCCTGCGATCCAACCTGTCGGTGGGCCTACCGCTCGACATGCTGGTCTACAAGACCGATACGCTTGAAGTGACGCATTTCAGTCATATTGATGCCAGCAACGCCTATTTCGATCAGATCCATACCACCTGGGGTGAAAAACTGAAGGAAGTCTTCAGTGCGTTGCCCAATCCGGTTTGGACAGAGACCAGCGCAGAAGAGGCGCGTCTTGTCTCGTTGCGGGTCGGCAGCGTTGCCGAAACCCGTCCCACGCATTCAATCCAGACTTTGGCCGGTCAACAGTAGGCGCATTGGCATAGCTTTTGCGTAACAGAGGGTGTGTTCATGATCCCTCCGGAGCTGTGCTGTGTCCATTCACGTTGCCCTCAATCACGTCACCCACTATCGCTACGATCGCCCCATTAACCTGGGGCCGCAGATCATCCGGCTCAGACCCTGTCCGCATGCGCGAACCCGGATCCTGAGCTACTCGATGCGGGTTCTGCCTGGTGAGCACTTTATCAACTGGCAGCAGGACCCACAGGCCAACTATCTAGCGCGCATGGTCTTTCCGGAAAAGACCACTGAATTCAGAATCGAGGTGGATTTTGTGGCGGAGATGGCCGTCCACAATCCCTTTGATTTCTTTCTCGAGCCCGAGGCCGAGGTCTTTCCGTTTTCCTACCCGGCAGAACAGGCGCACGAGTTGCAACCCTATCGCGCCTGTTTGGGTCTGACCCCGGCATTCAGAGCTTATCTCGCAACGATTCCGCATGAGAAGGTGCGGACCATTGATTTTCTCGTTGGACTCAATCAGCGCCTGCAGCAGGACATTAGCTACACGATCCGGATGGAGCCGGGTGTGCAATCGCCGGAAGAAACGCTGACCAAGCGCTCTGGCTCCTGCCGTGATTCGGCCTGGCTGCTGGTGCAGTTGCTCAGACACCTGGGGTTGGCTGCACGCTTTGTCTCCGGCTACCTGATCCAGCTGGCGCCGGATATCAAATCGCTCGATGGTCCCTCGGGCCCTGAAATTGACTTCACCGACCTCCATGCGTGGTGCGAAGTCTATCTGCCCGGTGCGGGCTGGATCGGGCTCGACCCTACCTCGGGGTTGCTTGCCGGCGAAGGCCATATTCCAGTGGCGTGTTCACCAGACCCGAGCTCGGCCGCCCCCGTGTCGGGCGGTCTCGACGAATGCGAGTGCGAGTTCGAGCACAGCATGCAGGTCACCCGGATCTGGGAAGCGCCGCGTGTCACCAAACCCTATACCGAAGAGGCATGGCTTGAGATCGATGCCATGGGTGGCCAGGTTGATGCGGATCTGGCCCGCCTGGATGTGCGACTGACGCAAGGGGGTGAGCCCACCTTTGTCTCGGTGGATGACCGGGATGGTGCAGAGTGGAACACCGAAGCCATGGGCCCAACGAAACGCCTGCTCAGCGCCTCGCTGCTCGACAAGCTCCGCGCCGAATATGCCCCGTATGGTCTTCGGCATTACGGGCAAGGTAAGTGGTATCCCGGAGAGCAGCTGCCCCGCTGGTCGCTCAATATCTTCTGGCGCAAAGATGGCGAACCTCTCTGGTTGAATCCCAGTCTGGTCGCCGATGAGCGGACCGATTATTGTGTGACCGCCGAAGATGCTGCGGCTTTCCTCAAAGGTGTTGCCATCCGCCTGGGCGTTGCCGAGAAATGGGTATTCCCGGCTTTCGAAGATGTCTGGTATTACCTGTGGCGTGAACGCCGTCTGCCAGAGAATGTGGATCCCTTTGATTCGAGGCTCGATGATGAGCTGGAGCGCGACCGCTTGCGCAAGGTCTACATGCAGGGCCTGGATAAAACGATCGGCCACGTGCTGCCGATTCTGCGAAGCTATGGCAGCGAACGCTGGCAGAGTGGCCCCTGGTTTCTGCGAGATGAACGCTGTTACCTGATCCCGGGGGATTCGCCGCTCGGGTACCGCTTGCCGCTGGATTCGCAACCCTGGTGTTCTCGGGGTGATTTCCCCTATGTCAACGCGCCAGACCCAACGGTGGAACAGCCGCCATTGCCGACGCATGAACAACTGCGCATTCGTGTAGCAGGCGGCGCGCAAGCACCGGAGTCCGCAGCTGTCGGCGTGGGGCGCTATCGCGTTACCAGCGATCCGCTGGAGGCGTTGAAAAAACCGCAGATGTTCGAGTCGGCTGGCTGGATCACGCGCACCGCCATGTGTGCCGAACCCCGGCAGGGCAAGCTGTATATCTTCATGCCGCCCACCTTATGCTTGGAGGACTACCTCGAGGTGTTAGCGGCGGTTGAGGCGACGGCAGAAACCATGGGGTTGCCGGTGGTCATTGAGGGCTACGAGCCGCCTCGCGATATGCGCTTAACTGTATTGCGCGTGACGCCCGACCCCGGGGTGATCGAAGTCAACGTGCAGCCGGCCAGCAGCTGGGCCGAGCTGACGCATCACACCAACTTCCTCTACGATGCCGCGCATCAGACACGCCTGTCGACTGAAAAGTTCATGCTCGATGGCCGTCACACGGGCACCGGCGGTGGTAACCATTTTGTGCTGGGTGGGGCAACGCCCAATGACTCGCCCTTCCTGCGCCGGCCCGATCTCCTGGCGAGTATGGTGGCGTACTGGCACAACCACCCGGCGTTGTCCTATCTGTTCTCCGGGCTCTTCATCGGGCCGACCAGCCAGGCGCCCCGGGTCGATGAGGCGCGTCACGAGTCCGTGCGTGAGCTGGAAGTCGCCTTTGAAGAGTTGCGTCGGCAGAACGGCCTGTTCAATAACATCCCGCCGTGGATGATCGACCGGGTGCTACGTAACCTGTTAGTCGACGTGACTGGCAATACCCACCGGGCCGAGTTCTGCATCGACAAGCTGTACTCACCGGATAGCTCAACGGGTCGACTGGGCCTGCTGGAGATGCGGGCCTTCGAAATGCCCCCGCATGCCCACATGAGTCTGGCGCAGCAGTTGCTGATGCGCGCGCTCATCGCTAAGTTCTGGCAGCAGCCTTACCAGCCCTCGAGTCTGATACGCTGGGGCACGGGTCTGCACGACCGGTTCATGCTGCCTCATTTTGTCTGGGCCGATCTCTGCGATGTGATCGAAGAACTGAATCTGTCGGGCTATGCCTTCAAGGCCGAGTGGTTTGCGCCGCACTTCGAATTCCGGTTCCCGCACATTGGCGAGATGGATGTCCATAACGTCCGCATGGACCTGAGGGTCGCGCTCGAACCCTGGCATGTGATGGGCGAGGAAGGCATGCAGGGTGGGACAGTGCGTTATGTGGATTCATCGCTCGAACGCATCCAGGTCAAGGTGAATGGTTACGTCGAGGGCCGCCATGTGGTGACCTGTAATGGCGAGGTGGTGCCATTGCATCCAACAGGGGTGCAGGGCGAGTATGTGGCCGGTGTGCGTTATCGTGCCTGGCAACCACCTAACTGCTTGCACCCGACCATTGGTGTCCATGCGCCGCTGACCTTTGATCTGGTCGATACCTGGATGCATCGTTCTCTGGGGGGCTGTCAGTACCATGTGGCCCACCCCGGTGGCCGCAATTACGACACCTTCCCGGTGAATGCCTACGAGGCCGAAGCGCGACGTCTGGCGAGGTTTTTCCGGATCGGTCATACTCCGGGCAGCGTACGCGTCAACCCGAGTCATCTAAACCCGGATTTTCCGTTGACGCTGGACCTTCGTCTGAACTAATCGACTAACTCTGCTGATTCATGGCCGCTGCCGTACCGAATCCATCGACGGAAACGTCGCCGTTACTCGCCGGCTATGCCCGGCGGGTCGCGTCGGCAGAGCGTTTTGATGAACTCTGCGGGGTGGGTGGCGAGGTCCGCCCCCACTGGTTGCCCGTGTTTGATCTGCTCGGCAGCATGCGGACGGCGGATATCGAATCAAGGTTGGCAAGCGCGCAGCAGCACATTCGTGACGAGGGCATTACCTACACGATTTATGCCGACCCACAGGGCCGTGATCGCCTATGGGCGCTGGATGAATTGCCACTCGTGCTACCGCACGATGAGTGGGCCACCCTCTCGTACGGCCTTGCCCAACGTGCCCGACTGCTGAACCGGATTCTGGCGGATGTGTACGGGCCCCAGACGCTGTTGCATCAGGGGATCATTCCGCCAGAGGTTATCTATGGTGCGGGTGGCTGGTTGCCCGCAGCGTTTGGCACTCAGGCACCAGGCGATATTTTTCTGCATAGCTATGCCGTCGACCTGTTGCGGTCACCCGATGGCCAGTGGTGGGCCGTAGGAGACCGGACCCAGGCGCCCTCCGGTGCGGGTTACGCCCTAGAGAACCGGCTGATCATGAGCCGGGCCTTCCCCGAGTTGCTGGCCCAGATGCCCGTGGCCTCACTGAACGACTTCTTTAGCACCTTGCGTGAGTCATTGGCATTTCATGCGCCTTGCGGCGGCGAGGCACCACGCATCGTGGTGCTGACGCCGGGCCCGCTGAACGAAACCTATTACGAACATTCGTTGCTTGCGCGCTACCTCGGGTTTCCGCTGGTCGAAGGCGGTGACCTGGTGGTTCGTGATGGTTTTGTCTGGCTGAAAACAATCAACGGACTGCAGCGTGTGCATGCCATCCTGCGTCGGCAGGATGATGTTTTTTGTGACCCGCTTGAGTTGCGGAGTGACTCGGCATTGGGTATTGCCGGGCTGATGGATTGTGCGCGGCGAGGCACGGTACTGATGGCCAATGCGCTGGGCGCCGGCGTGGCCGAGTCTGTGGCCTTGCAGGGGTTTCTACCGGCGGCGTGTCGCTTCCTATTGGGCGAAGAACTGGCCTTGCCATCGGTGGCCACCTGGTGGTGTGGGGAACAGGCAGCCATGGATTATGTCCGGGCGCACATGGATGATCTGGTCATCAAATCGGTGCATGGCATCGGCACGTTCCAGCCGATCTTCGGGCAGGATCTGGACGCAGCGCAGCGCGACGCGCTACTGGCCCGCATCGAAGCGACACCCGATGCCTTTGTTGCTCAGGAGTGGGTGCGTCTGTCGCAGGCGCCCATGCTTAATCGACGCCCCGGCAGCCTGACGCTGGAGGCGCGGTCGGTTGGTCTGCGCGCTTTTGCCGTGGCCGCGGCGCAAGGTTATCAGGTCATGGCCGGGGGCCTGACACGGGTCGAATCGCATCGAGATGCTCGGGTGGTTTCCATGCAGCGCGGCGGGGCATCCAAGGACACCTGGGTGCTTCAGGGGGGCACCAGTGACGCGCTGGAGTTCTTCCCGGAGCGCTCGGATGCCACCACTCCGATGACCCACACCGGCGTACCTTCACGCGTGGCCGAGAATCTGTTCTGGATGGGGCGCTATACCGAACGTGCCGAGGGCATGGCGCGACTCCTCCGGCTGACCCTGAGCGAGCGGCTGCATCATGCGCGCCGCAAAGGGGCGGTGGCGCTACACGACTTGGTGTGGCGCTACGGTTTGGTCACCCTGCCGGAAGGTGTGACAGATACGGCCCGGATGCCGGTTGAACAGTTGATCCGCTGTGCGACGCATCCCCGACATGCTCAGGGTTTGGCCGAGACACTGGCACAACTTGGCCGCGTGGCATTTTCTTTACGGGACCGCTTGTCGCACGACCACTGGCGGGCAATGAACCGGCTGGTGAATGATCCTGCCTTAACCGAAAGCAGTACGCTGGGCCCAACGCTGGTCTGGCTCGACCGGGCCATTTCCGGATTGGCGGCACTCTCTGGGTTTTCTCTGGACGCCATGAACCGCGATGCCGGATGGCGTTTTCTGTCCTTGGGTCGACGATTGGAACGGCTGGTGCTCCTAGCGGCCGCTCTGGAGGTTGCGATTGGTCAACTGGATGCGGCCGGCGCCGAGAGCGAGCAGACACAACCGCTAGACTGGTTGCTGGACCTCACCGACTCATCGGGCTCGTTCCGCAGCCAGACCACCGGTATCGCCACCTGGCGATCAGTCCGCGACATCGTGCTTCTGGACGGCACCAACCCGCGTTCACTGCGTTTTCAGGTGGATGGAGCGCAGCAGGCGCTCGAACGGCTGGGGCGCGATACCGGCATCACCCTGGCTGGCCTCGAAGAGACCAGTATTCTCCTCACCGAATGGTCGCTGGGCGGCATTCCCACGATTAAGGCCCTGCGTGCCGACTTTGTCCGGTTGGAGCAGGAGATTATGTCGCTGAGCGACACATTGAACGCGCGCTATTTCAGCATGAGTGAAACCGGGATGGCCGTTTAATGCGCCAGCAGGCAGACACCCCCTGGCGGCGTTATCGGATTCGTCACCATACCGAATACTGCTACGCCTATTCGGTCAGTAGCGCGCACCATCGGGCGCACCTCACCCCCATTGATCGATTGAACCAGCGTGTTGTTGATGCGGCATTTACGGTCAATCACCCGTTGGCCGCGCAAATGACCGGGACGGACTTTTTTGGAAACGGCTATCGGGATTTTGCGATTCATACGCCGCATCGCCTGTTGTCGGTTGGCGTTGCGTTGACCGTCGATGTCCGTATGCCGGCGTGGCCGGAAACCACCATGGCCTGGAGTGGCCAGGGATTGGCGCGGCGCTTCTTTGAACCGGGGGATCAGGCGGGTACCGAATTTGCCATGACCTGTGCGCCGTTCCTCACGGATTCACCGATGATTCCCCTCTTGGCCGAAGCCGGTGCCTGGGCACGGGCACAGATGCCGGGTCACGGGCAGCCGCTGCATGAGCAGTTGCGGGCATTGACGCGCGCCATCCACGAGACATTCATGTTTGACCCGGAGTCCACGGCCGTTGGTACGCCCCTGCTCGAGGTGCTAGAACACCGGCGAGGCGTGTGTCAGGACTTTGCGCAGATCATGATCGCCGGGCTACGCAGCATGGGTATTCCGGCCAGATATGTGAGTGGGTACATCCTGACGAATCCGCCGCCTGGCCAGCCCCGGCTGATCGGTGCGGACGCGACGCACGCCTGGGTCGAGGCATGGTGTCCGGGTTATGGCTGGCTGGGCTTGGATCCGACCAATGGCAAAGCCGTGACAGACGAATTTGTCACGCTGGCCGTAGGCCGTGACTACGCCGATGTGATTCCGCTACGCGGTGTGGTCATGGGCGGCGGCGAGCATGCGCTGGAGGTCTCGGTCACCATGATGCCCGAAGACGAGTTAGGTCTCGCGGGGGGTGAATCAGATCAGAGTCACGCCCAGTTCTGGCAGGCCGTTGATGCCGCAGCGGAGAGTGTCGCCACGCACGACCGTGGAGACGCCACCGGGGGTGCCCGTAAAGATCAGGTCACCGGGCGCGAGCGCAAAGAAGTGCGATAACCGGTTGATGATCTCGGCAACTTGCCAGGTCATCTGATTGAGCTGCGCCGACTGCCGTTCTTGGCCATTCACCTGGAGCCAGATGCGCGCGTCCTGTGCAGGTGTGCCAGCCGTGACCGGCACGATCGGGGA
>JACCED011347402.1_pt1 | contig 22059 bp, 20 predicted proteins | sample 7455021 | NCBI WGS metagenome assembly JACCED01 (sample SAMN15323456, study PRJNA562643) | freshwater metagenome | isolation source: river surface water | place: USA:Blue River Watershed | collected 2017-08-19
CCCAAATTCCCGTAGGGTAATTTGACCAAGGGGGGGATTAAAAGTATTATTGGGGGCATGAACAAAAAACCGCCCGAATTGCATTTGGTCGATGGAACAACCCCACGCAAGGGAATGCCTGCGGCGTTGCCTGACACCATCAAAAAGAGAATCCCCAAAGCCGAGTGGATGGATAACCCGAGCGCGTGGGAAAAATCAAAATTCGTCGAGGAAACCGCCAATTTTTTGTACGACGTTTATGGCATTGGCAACGACCAGGATAAACACACGTTGGCCATGCTGGCCGATCACATTGAAACCTACGTTATTTGCACCGAGGCAATTAAGGTCGAAGGATTGGTGTCGTCATTTAATGACGGAAAAACTGTTGGCCCAAATCCGTATCTGACGGTGCGAAATAAAACTATGACGCTGATTATTCAGTTGATGAACGAATTAGGGTTAACCCCACGGAGTAGATTGTCGGCAGGCAAGACTGAGGACAACAGCCCTGTGGCTCAATTCCTGCGCGGACCGTTGGCACAATGAATTGGCAGGACGGGGTTGCTTATGCTCACGCCGTGGCCAAAGGCGAGATAAACGTCTGCAATGACGTTCGATTGGCGTGCCAACGGTTTATCAACCAACTGGAAAACAACGAATGGGAGTGGGTGTTTGATCCCAGGTTTCCGTCGCACGTTATCCAGTTTGCCGCAACCCTGAAACATACCAAGGGTCCGCAGGCTGGCGAGCAAATCATATTGGAACCTTTCCAACTGTTGCTGATTTGCGCCATTTATGGTTTCCGGTCCAAAAAGGATTTGAATAAACGCATGGTGACTGACGTCATTGTGTTTATTCCCCGCAAGGCTGGAAAATCCACGTTGACGGCGGTTCTGACACTGTACGAGTTGCTCTTTGGCGAAACCGGACCCGAAGTATTTACTCTGGCCACAAACCGCGAACAAGCAACGATTGTGTTTGATGCCGCCAAGGGATTTGTCGAGGCAATGCCCAAAGAATTGGCAGACCTATTTAATCCAAGCAAATACAGCATTGGCAAAAAGGGCGATTCGCAATCAATGTTCAAGGCGTTAAGCCGGGACACAAAAAAATCAGGTGACGGTAAAAACCCGTCTTGCGTGGTGGTCGACGAAGCGGCCCAGATCGTTGACCGCAACTCAATCGAGGTTTTGCACTCCGGTATGGTTGCCCGTCAAAATCCGTTGCGGGTATATATCACCACGGCGTCATTTACAAAGGACACCAAATTTTACGAAGATTTTTCAATGTTCCAGTCAATGCTGAGAGGCGAGGCGTCGGACAATCCAAGGTGGTTTGGTCTGCTGTACGGGCTGGACCTGGGCGACGATTGGCGGGAACCGGCCAACTGGGCCAAGGCAAATCCGATGCACGGAATATCGGTATTTGAGGACGCAATTCACGCACGGGCCGAGGAAGCAAAGCACAAACCAGCCGCTTTGAACGAGTTTTTGTGCAAAACCCTAAACGTCTGGGTATCTGCAAATGCCGCTTGGTTGGATCGCGCACATTGGGATGATCCGGTTTGCCACATCATTACCCGCAGGCCGGAACCCGAGGCGTCATTTATTGGGTTTGACTTGGCGGCAACCCGAGATTTGAATTCCGTCTGTACGCTGAATCGCTTTGGCGAAGATGATTACGAGGCCGAATGGCAATTCTTTTTGCCCGAGGACAGTCTGCAATTTATCCCGAAACATTACCTGGACATTTTCAGGGTGGCCATACAGTCAGGAATCTTAAAACTGACAGAGGGCAACGTCATGGACGACCGGGAAATTAGCGATTACATAATCAACCAACAATGTAATAAATACAACATTAAGGAAGTTGGATACGACGCCTATAACGCCGCCTCGTTGGTGGCCAGATTGCACGATGGCGGGGTTCCGGTTAAAAAGGTTGGCCAGGGCATGGCCGTGTTGAATAACCCGAGCAAGTATGTCGAAAAGTTGATTCTTAACAAGAAAATCAAGCACGACGGCAATCCATTCTTGGGTTGGCAACTTGGCAACTGTTCTTGTTTCACGGACGTCAACGGTAATATCAAAGTTAGGAAGAATGAAGCCGACAAAGCGGCCAAAGTCGACGGCATAATCTCACTCATCATTGCCGCGCACTGTTCTTTGGACAATCCTTTTGTGAGTAATAGTTTCGGATTTAGGGCATTTTGATATACCATTGTCGAAAACTGGGGGTCAAAAATGGGAATTCTGGACATTTTCAATAGGAAAAAATCGGCTCAAAACGAATCGAATACGGTCCTGGGCCAGTTGCAGTTGGGCAACCAAGTTCTGTACGGAACCTCACAAAAGGGCCAGCCCAGTCAGCAATTACTGTATGTGACCACATCGAGCACGACCACGGCTGGTCGCACGCTCGATATGTCGGCTTTGACCCGCAATTCGACGGTTATGGCGTGCGTTGGCGCAAAGGCTCGAACCCTGGCGCAGTGCGGTATTAGCATTATGTCGAAGCAAGACGACGGCACATTTGTTGACGCAATCAAAGACCCGTCCGTCGGTGCGCGAGATAAGGCAAAAGCAAAACAGGTAATGAACCTGTTGCACAACCCGAACAACTTTCAATCTTGTTACGAGTTCTGGTATCAGTGGTGTATGTGGCAAGATTTGGCCGGTGAATCATTCACACTGTGGTGGCGCAAAGATAAAGCGGATTCGATGCAGACTCCGCTGGAAATGTACAACCTAGATGCGACTCTGATTACGGTTGTTTTGACGCCTGCGCGGTATCCGTCTTACCGTCTGTCGACGCCTTCGTATGGATTCAGCAAAGATGAACCGCTGGACGCGCATACTGTCATGCACATTAAGGAAGCGGCATGGCAAGGTTCGTCCGGTTTCAACAAAGGCATTTTGGCCACGGAACTGGTGGCATTGGACCAGGACATTGATATTTACGCCAACTTCATTATGCAGAATGGCGCAAAACCGTCCGGTATTTTTTACACCGATCAGGTGATTCCCGACGCAAAATTTAAAGAGATTGCATCACGCATCAAAGAAACCTGGAACGCAATGACCGGCAGTCGCGCCGTTGACCCGAGCAAGGCTGGCCAGGGTATGTTGCTAGATCAGGGCATGAAATATTCAGCAATTGATATGCTGACCCTGCAAGATGCCGAAGCCGCCGCCTTAAAAGAACAAACCATGAAACGGATTTGCGGTTTGTTTGGCGTGCCGCCTGCAATGATCGGTATTGCCGACCAAAAATATAATAATACTCAGACAATGCTGGACGAGTTCCATAAAACCACGATGTATCCGACCGTCATTAACTTGGAGCAAAAACTCAAACAGCATTTGTTCAAAGGGTATCCGACCCTTCATGTTCGGTTTGACACCAAGGACTTTTTGAAGGGTGCGCCGCTGGATCAAATGCAATTTGTGTCAGCAGGCGTGAAAGCGGGTATTATGACGCCCAACGAGGCGCGGGAATATATGAATATGCCCGAGCACGAGGACGGCGACGAATTGGTTGCCACTGGCGGCGGTAGTGACGGCCCAATTTCAGGGACTTCGCCGCAAGATACCGGGGGCGGCGGGGGCAATCAGCGTAAACGGATGAATATTGGGGCCAATCAATGAACCGGCTCAAAATGGCTCTGACAATTTTGACTTCACAAATTAAGGGGTCCGATGTTACACTCCCGGTAATAGAAAAACCCCATACGATAAAAGACGACAACCAATCTATTCATAATGGGGTAGTCAATGAAAAATCTAACACTGATTTGCGAAGCGCAGGTGAGACTGTCACCGTCCGCAAACGAGGCCGCAAATCCAAGCGGCAAGATTGAAGCCCGTGTGACGACCTGGGGTGCTCGTGAGGGTGCAGACGGTCGCCGTTTCAATTATCAACCGGAAGGTTTCGCAGATTGGGCCAAAGAATTTTCGGAAAACGATAAACCGTTGCCGATGTTCTTGAATCACAACGATCACGGCATGCCGATGGGCGAATGGACCGAGTTCAACTTCGACGACGAAGGAATGACCGCATCGGGCCGTTTGTATCTGAATACCGTTGGCGGTTCCGACATTTACAACATTCTTAAAGAGTCGCCCAAAATGTTTGGCGGCGTTTCTGTTGGCGCGTATGCCGAGGAATACCAATGGGTTAAAGAAGATGGCACGCCAATGACTGTTGGATCAGATGACCCATACGAAGATGGCTATTTTCAAATTACCAAAGGCGGTTTGCGTGAAGTGTCGGTGGTGATGTATCCGAACAACCCAAATGCCGAAATTCACAAACTAGAGTATTTCACCAAAGACGGTGAAATTGACCTTCGAGTTTTGGAACGATCCCTGCGAGATGCCGGGGTTTCAAAGCAGAATGCGGTCACTGCCGCATCTGTATTCAAACGTGTGATGGAACAGCGAGATGCCGTTGCATTGCCGGTTGAAAATGCGCCGAGTCGGAGCGATTCTGATGCGGAAGTGACCAAGGCTGACGAACTGCTCGCCGCACTCGAACTGCGCGAACTGACCGAAGCATTATCCAAACGTCTTAAATAAAGGACAAATCATGTCGATTGAAAAAGTGCTTGAAAAAGTGGACGAAATCAAAGCGTCCAACCTGGAGGAAATTGCCAAGGTGGAAACCAAAGTCTCTGAGACTGTGGAGTCTGTCAAGGCTGAATTTTCCGAAAAAGTCGCCGCGCTGGAAGCAAAAGTGTCTGCGATTAACATTCCCGAAATCATCCGTGCCCCTGCGAAAACCGTTCGCCAGGACGTCAACCGTATGGTCAAGGAACAACTGCGTAAGTTCTATCAAGAGAACAAGCGCGTTCATCAAGAGATCAAACTGTTTGAGTCAACCGATCAGTATGACGCATATTTGAACGAAGCATCTGCCCTGACCGGCTCCGGTGCTGGCATCGGTGGCCGTACCGCCTACGATCCCGTGTTCCACAAAATGCGTCTGTTGAACCCGATGCGCGGCCTGTCGCGTAATGTGTCGACCGATGGCGCAACCTATCAATTCCGCGCAAAAACCGGCAACGCTGGTGCGGCCTGGGGTTACGCAATCCAAAACAACGGTGCGGCAACGACTGAAGCCACCAGCATTTGGCAATTGAACCTGAAAGACGTCAACGTGCAATTCCCGATCCGTACTGCGGCTCTGGACGACATTGATGGCTTGGACGCAAACGTCGTTGATGACATGCTTCAAGAATTCAGTCAGGTGGAGGGCCAATCGATGATCCTCAACTCCGATCAGGCTGGTTCTACCACCACCGCTTACGGCGGCACTGACGGCCTGCGTGGTCTGAATAGTTATCCCGGTGCGAATGCTTCGTACGCTGGCGGTACTATCAGCACTGCCGCCTTTGGCAACTCTGGTACTGCCGCATCTGACGGTTTGCACAGCATTGCAACCTATGACCAGTTGACCACCAACGGTTTCGGTTCTGCAAACCTCATTACGTTTGGCGACATTGTGACGTTCATTCACAGCCTGCCGCAACAATACTGGTCTAACGGCAACTCATTCATGATGAGTCCGCTGGCTCTGGCTGGTCTGCGTGGTCTGGTTGACGACAACGGCACTCCGGTGTTTGAGCGTATGTCCCCGCTGGTGTACGACGGCATCGTTGGCAAACTGTTGGGCTTCGACGTTCGCGTCAACGCCTACTGCGACAGCCCCGTCGGTCCTGGTGGTTCTGCTGGCACGACCTCGCTGTACCCGATTTATTTCGGTGACTTCACCCGTGGCCATACCATCGTTGATCGCCTCAACATGGTCCTGCGTCGCTACGACCAGACGCAACCCGGATTTATCACATACTATGGCGAAAAACGCCTGTGCTCGTCTGTGGTTGATCCTTTCAGCATCATTCGCTATCGTTCGACTGCGACTGCCGCCTGATAGTGCAAAAGAGTTGCGGGGCTTCGGCCCCGCACTTTTAACTTAATAAGGATTCGACGAAATGAGTGCAAACCAAAAAATTATTGATGCGATGAAAATGTCTCTTGCAGAGGGACGTATGGTTACCGTTGACTTGAGCGAAGCATCGACGATTACCGGCTCTGGTTTGAATATTGGTGGCCGTACTTATTTCGACGACGCTTTTGCCAAACTGCGTTACGCAAACCCGTTCCGCATGGGTGCTCGTATTATCAAAACGCCGAACAATTCTGCTGTGCAGTTTGTGGCCAAAACTGGTAATGCACTAAATCAAACTAACCCCTGGGACTTTACCCAGTCTTCGAATACGGGAACCCCAAACACTGCGACTACGACTTGGCAATTGCCGACTCGTATTCTGCAAGCAACTTTGCCAATCCGTATTGCCGCAATGGACGACATTAACGGCTTGCAGGCTGAATTGCTGACGGACCTGAACCTCGAATTTGCAGAGGCAGAGGGCGCGTCAATGGCGGCAAACAATGACCAGTCAGGATCGTCTACAACGACCACTGGCGGCACTTACGGCCTGCGCGGCCTAGATATGTACACCAGCGCGTCAACGAGCGCGTATGGCTCGTCTGGCACGGCTATCACGAACGGCATTCACTCAATTGCAACGGTGTCGCTTGGCGGCTCTGCGATTACCTACAACAAGGTCGTGGACATTGCCAATGCGTTGCCCGCCCAATACTGGTCCTTGCCGACGACCGCTTGGTTTATGACTCCGACGATGATTCAGACCCTGCGTCAGTTGAAAGATACGGCAGGCTTGCCCCTGTTCTTGGAATTGGGCGAACCTGGGGAAAGCGGCGCAGTTGGTTCGATTTTCGGCTGGCCAGTTATTCCCAACTCGTTCATGACGTCTACGTTCCCGATTTATCTGGCCAACTGGGACCGTTTCCTGACCATTGCCGATGTGGAGGAAATGAATATTCAGATGATGGAGCAAACCGCCCCTGGCTATGTGACTCTGTACGCAGAAAAGCGAGTCGCAAGTTCGGTGCGTGATCCGTTCGCTGGTGTTCGTGCAAGTGCCGCCTAATGAGGTGAGACATGGCCGTTGAAAACCTTACACTCGCGCAATTTTTTGCGAACAATCGGGGTCCGTATAACTACGCAAAGGTCGAACAGATCGGACGCGATGTTGCGACTCCGTGGCTCACTTTGTCGGAGTGTACGGAACAACTGAACCTGTTTGATGATGAGTCGCAAGACACTTACATCACTTCGTTAGAGTTGGCGGTCCGTATGGCCATCGAGGACTATCTCGGTATGGCCATTTTTGCGACGCAATATCGAACCTACTACGCCAATCTGGGCGTGTACAACACCGAAGTATTTTTGGACCTGCCCGAAGTGTCGCAAGGCTCTGCTGGCGTCACGATTGATACGGTGCAGTTCTACGGTTCCGAATCAAACACCATTCCGGTGTTGATTGATCCGTCGCAATACTCGTATGACCCGACTGGCAATCGCGTAATCCTGAATTCAATCCCCAACAACCTCAATCAGTTTATTGCAAACCCGATTGTGGTTGCGTATACGCAGACGGCAAACGTGTTGGCATCGTATCCCGTTATTAAACAGGCTGGTTTGTTATTGCTCACTCATTTGTACAACAATCGTTCGGACAGCACGGTTGAGAAACTGAACCAGATTCCGTTCGGTATCGCCGCATTGCTTCGTCCGTACAAACCGCTGGTGATGTAATGGCCATCGTCCGATACGAAAACCTCGACGTCAACAATGTGACCAACGGAACCGACTCCGTGGGTCAATACACGACGACTATTACAAAATGGTTTTCAACTCGGGGATTGGTGCATGATGTGGCCAATTCGTTGCGTATATCTGAACGGTATAGGGTTTATACTGACTTGGTAAATATCACGGTCAATTACACGCGCAATACCAAAGAGATGGTCGACAACCAGAATCTGTACAGTATTACATGGCGCAATTTTGACTGGCGAATTGCCGATGTGCGTGAATCAAACGACCGTCAAAAAGTCACGTTCCTGTGTTACCGTAACGATCCCGAGGTTCCGGTTTGAGCACGCAACAGAATCCAACCGTATACGCGCAGGCGATCCAGACGCAATTGGCATCTGTTGTCACGCCTGTTCCCGTGTACGCTTTATTCAACCGCAATTTTGCTACGCAAAGCAAATTCTTGACATGGCAATTGCGGAATGTTCACCAGCCCGTTTATACGGGTCAGACGCAAAGCAATAAGGGCATTGACCGCCCCGTGTTTCAAGTTAGCGTGTTCGCGCAGGATATGCAGGACGCTTTTAATTTGTCAAACACCATATTACAATCGTTGCACGGTTATTCCGGGCAGTTCGGTGGCGAAAGTGGCTTTTTTGTGGCCAAGGTCGACGTCGATTGGTTGTATAACACCTACGACAATGAAATCGGGTTGAATCAAATCATCCTAGATTGCACGTTAGATGTTCCGACATAAGACACGAACGATCAACTCACTTTTGAAAAGGAAGGCAACAAAATGGCTCTCATTAACAAGGTTTTACCCGGTTACGTTGCAACGATTTGGTGTCAGGACGGCTCGAACCCCGTTGCTTTGACTGATGCGGAATTGAGCACATGGGCAGAGGTCGAGGCAATTATCGGCACTTCGGCTGGCGGCACTGGAACCGCTGGCATTCAGATTCCCGTCGAGGCTGTGCCTGCGTTCGGTGCTGACGATGCGTTTGCCGCATACTCGGTGGCTGGTGCTCGTACCGGCGCGAAAATCACGACCCAAAACCAAGTGTCGTCGCTTAACGTCACCTGCGCCTGGAATCCTGCCGATCCCGCCCAGTTGCTCGTCCGCGACGACGGCTATAACGGCACGATCATTCGTACCTATGTGATCGCTGTGTATGACGGCACGGACACCGTTGCGTATTCGTTTAACGGTCGTATTGGCGGCTTGCAGTGGGATATGTCTCCCAGTGCTGAAGGCAAGTTCATTTTCACGATTCACCCCACCGGCGGCAATTCCTACGGTTGGGCAAACAACCCCTAATGGGAAACCCCTTCGGGGGTTGATACGATGACGACAATAAACAATTCAAATGAGTTGCTTTCCTACGTTGTCGGATTAGCCGGTACTGGTAATAAAAACTGGTTCGGCTATCCGCAACAACGTATTGCAGGCATTTATCTCTCATACGAGATTGCGAAAATACACGCAGACACTATGGCGCCCGAGGAAGTCGTCGAGTACGTCCAGCGTTTGAATACTGCGATTTTCCACAAGATTCTCAGGGGCGATTGATGGCCAAGACTTTCACCATCGGCGTTGTCGGTGCGGAAGAATTGGAGGAAATCTTCAAGACAATCGAGTCTGACTTTGGCCCAAAAGATCAAAACAGAATCCTAGTTCGCGCCATTAAACAGGCGATGCAACCGGCGTTAATGCACGCCAAAGCAAATGCGCCAGTTGACACTGGTGGTTTGCGTGAATCTCTGCGGATTGAAGCAAGAAAACCAAGTCGCCGAGATAAGCGTTCGAGATATATTAGCGAAACCGATACTGTCATTGCAACGGTGACAACTGCGCCAGGAAACGTCCTGGCAAAGAAAAAATTTCACAATTATCGGGAATCGTTCAAACAGAAAAAAGACGTCAAGACGCTTGGCATTGAAAGTGATGCACGGGCGATTGCGATGGAATTTGGGACGGCGCACGTTGCGGCACAACCGTTTTTGCGGCCAGCCCTGGAAAGTCAATCTGGAGCAATCGTCAACAATTTGGCGGCTCCGTTGAAAACCGCACTCGAAAAATACCGAGTAACTCAATACAAAAGACAACAACGAAAGGCATAAAACATGAATTCATTTGCAAACGCATTGGGAAAAGATTTCCTAAAAAACAAAGATACGGTTCGAGTTCGTTCATTCACTTTGGGCGGTCATACATTTAAGGTGCGCGTTCCCCTGACTGTGGAATTTGAGGCAATGCAGGTTCGCATGAAAGAGGTCGACGAGGCAAAGGTCGAAAAGTATTACGCCGAATTGACTGCCGAAATGCCCAAAGTTCGGGAGGAATTGCCCGAGGATACAAAGGTCGAAATCACTGATAACGATGTTGTGATTGATGGCCGGTCCATGCGCGAAGCGGCTCGAAACAAATTTATTGTTGAAAACCGAATTACGGAAATGTTTAAACTGCTCGTGCCCGAGGAAAAAGGGTTTGATATGCAGACAATCACATATCCGATGATTGAAGAATTGTTCCCGTTTCCGATCCAGATGCAGGTAATGGAGGAAATCGCCCACGTTGTTTCCCCGAACTATCAAGAGTCGCGGGGAAAATAACTGGGTCAGTCCGTCGGCAGGTCAAGGCGTATTTGACGGCTCACGGCACTGACCCTGATTCGGTTGACGAGGAACGGTTCACAGACATTTGTATTATGTGGGCCGACGGGGTAATTGGAAACCGAGGACTGCTCGAAGTGCTTGGTAGTTTGACCGGGGCGGTCTACAATTACATGAGGTCGGAAAAACAACGGGCGTACAAGTTAGATGACATTATTCCGAAAGCACACGATTACCTGTACCCGCCTTTGACTGAGGAACAGAAAAAGGCCAAGGTTAACGAAAGTTTGCTGTCGTATTTGAAAGTCAAACCGAACGCCCCGAAAAAATTGTTCGGGAAGGGGTAAGCGATGGGAATGTTAGCAAGGCTCGGTGTGGTTCTTGGCCTGGATACGGCAGAGTTCCAAAAGGGGCTATCAGGCGCAAAAAAATCGCTCGATCAGTTTGCCCAACAAATCCCGACTGTGGCTGGCGTAGCCGTTGCCGCTTTTACGGCAATGACCTACAAGGCTTTGCAGTATGCCGATGCCATTGCGGACACGGCAAAGGCAAATGATGTTGCTATTGAGTCTGTCTTGGCTCTATCAAAGGGTCTGCAACAAAACGGCGGTGAGGCTGAAAACGCCGGGAAACTGCTGTCATCATTTACGGCAAAAATTGACGAGGCCGCGCAAGGCGGTCTAGATGCCCAAAAGACATTTGCCCGACTTGGCGTGTCTTTGAAAGATTTGGGGTCAATGGGCATTCAAGATTTGTTCGATAAAACGGTCAAATCAATTGCCGCAATGGAAGACCCAATCAGCCGCAATGCGCTGGCCATGAACGTGTTTGGCCGTGCCGCCAAGGGAGTTGACTTTGTTGGGTTGGCCGCTGATTCCAAAGAGGCACGCGCCGAGTTTGCCGAATATGCCGCCGCAGTTCAAAAAGCGGCTGAACTAAATGACAAACTTGCCGCCGCATCCGAAAAAACATTGTTGAAATTTACAACTGCGGTTGCCCCTGCATTGTCAGTTGTGTTTGATGAATTGAACAAATCAGGCGGTTTCTTAGACAAAATTTCAAGCGGTTTCAAATTCTTTTTGGAAAATATGATTTTTGGTTTCCGTATTTTGACTGATGTAGTCAAAAACACCATCATCATGTTTGACCAATTGGGCAAATATTTAGGTGATATTTTCACTTTGAATTTTGCCACTGCCGGAAAGCGGTTTGATGAATACATGGCTCGTTCACGGGCGGTAACTGAAGAAACAAAACAATTTGGTATCAAACTGTTTGGCATGGGGCCAGAAGAAAAGAAAAAACCAACAACGGCTGTTGGCCGTCAAGTAAAAGAGGCCGTCGACCCGGAGGCAGAACGCAGGAAAAAAGAGGCTGAACGCTTGCGTATTGCTTTGGATATGGCCAAACAAATATCGGCTGAATACGAGCGTCAATCGCAGTTTGAATTGGAGCAAGTAGAGCGTCGGGGCAGATTGCTTGGCATGACCGCAAAGCAACGCGAAATCGAGGAAGCGGTTTTGGCGGTTCGTGATCGTTCCAGTAAACAACAAACTGATATTGAGGACAAGATTGCCGACGCAATTATTAAGCGCGAAACCGAATTGGCTGAAGAATTGCGGAAGCAAAAACAGATGATTGAGGATCGCACAGAATTCTTTGTCGAACAAACTCGTCGCGCAATCACTGCTCAACAAGAACAACAGAATTCGTTTTTGTACGGATGGGAAATGGCTTACAAACAGTTTGCCGAAGATTCCGAAAATTATTCCAAACTTGGCCAACAGTATTTTGATACGATGGCCAACGCAATGACAAATGCCATCACGACTTTTGTTAAAACTGGCAAACTGAATTTCAGCGACTTTACTCGATCACTCATTCAAGATTTAATTGCTATTCAATTGCGTATGCAAGCAATGCAATTGTTCAAAATGGGAATGTCTGCACTTGGCTGGAGCATTCCTGGCGTCAGCGCAAAGGCTGGCGGCGGCATGGTTAGCGGCAACATTCCATATATGGTTGGTGAAAATGGCCCCGAATTGTTTATTCCGCAGGGTGGTGGCTCAATCGTTCCGACAAACCGTCTTGAATCTTCGATGGGTAACGGTGCGCCAAGCGTTGTTTACAACGGCCCGTATATTGAAAACATGAGCGCAATCGACACGCAGTCTGCGGCCCAATTCTTGGCGCGTAACAAAATGAGCGTGTGGTCGGCCAATCAATCGGCTTCGCGTTCTTTACCGACGAGCAAATAAATTATGAGTCTCAATCAAATCCTGGCAATCAGCGAATCGGTAGGAATTAACGACCAGCGTTTTGTCGGTCAAGTTCTTAGCCGAAACCAACGAATTACGACCAGCGAAGTGCTGACGGTTGTTCCGTTTCAGTTTACGTTGCGTCCGATGCCGTATTTGCTTTACAGCCAAAATCGTAGTTTGTTAAATTCGTTGCGTATTCCTGATAAAGCATTGACGCAATATTTGAATTTTGGCGAGACTGGCTGGCAAGCGTATGTAGATTACATGGGCGATTTAACACCGGCACAAATTGCTGGTTGTGCTTGGCAAACCGCATCGGCAAATAAAAATCTGGTTTTGGGCGACCTGCCTTCAATTGCATCGACAAAATATATTGTCAAGGCCGGCGACTTTATGCAAGTTGGCCTGTACTCATACATTGCAACCGATGATGTTCTGCGAGGTTCTGGCTCAACGGTAACAATTCCGGTGCATCGAAATTTGCTTACTCCCGTGACTGCGCCGATTGACGCCGTAATTGGACAATACGGCACAACTGTCAGCATGGGCGGCGATTCATACACTGGCATCACTTTTCCGGTGGTTCTTAAATCTTATCCAACATACACATTGATTCCAATGGCCACTGATGCCTATGTTCAATGGGCCGGTGATTTTGTTGCATACGAGGTGGTTCTATGAATGTGATTGCCCCGGTTGATGGAACAAACAACATTCGATATGCTGATTTTGTGCGTGTAACAACGCCGTCAGCAGAGTATCGGTTTGCAACCACGCCGATGGCCATTACAGTGCCTGCGGTTGATCCGTTGCCGTTTGATGCTGTTGGGCAATTGATAAAAGTCGGCGAGGCACAACGCGACATTAAAAGCACGAGCAACGAGACAACGGTTTCGTTTGTTGGTATTGATACGGCAATGCTTGGTTGGGTACTTGGCCAGGAAATCAAGGGATCACAGATTGAGATGTGGCACGGTTTCTTTAATACTGACGGGCAATTGATTACGACAGGCGGTACTGGTGGCCTGTACAAGTTTTTCACCGGATACATTTCGTCGTTTTCTATTTCCGAACAGTGGATGGAGGAAGTCCGATCATTTGCTGGAATTATTACTGTCAGCGCATCATCAATTCAAATGATTCTGCAAAACCGAGTTGCTGGACGATATACCAACGATAATTCATGGCAGTTTTTCAATCCTGGCGATACAAGCATGGATCGAGTTGCATTTGTATCAACAATCAACTATCGTTTCGGAAGGCAGGGCGGTGGCGCACCGGCCGTAATTCAGCCGCCTCGGATTCAATCGCTTGAATAAAAATGATTCGACAAGCAACAAAATACGATAAAACACAGATCATTGAAATGATGAAAGCATTTCGGGCCGAAAGTCCGATCAGTGCTTTGTACGCAGAGGACGACCCAGAATATTGGGACGCAATGCTGACAAGCATTTTTGCTGGCCGTGGGGCCGTATTCATTGAAGATGGCAAAGGGTTACTGTTGTCGATGGTCTACCCGAGCATTTGGAGTGGCAAGGTTTTTGGTTTGCACGAGTTGGCGTGGTATGTGTACCCGCAACACCGTGGAGGCACAACCGGATACCGCCTCGTCAGGGCTTATGTAGACTTTGCCAACGGGTTAAAAGATTCAGGACGAATTGCGTATTTCACACTTAGCAAGATGGTTTCCAGTCCTGCTATGAAGTACGAAAAACTGGGGTTCAGGAAAGTCGATGAAAACTGGCTTCAATAAATTTTTTGCGATTGCGCTGTTGCTCTGTGCATCGGCTTCGGTGTGGGCAATGCCCTCGTCTGTTGTTTTGTCGGCTGTATTTGGCGACATGATCCTGGCGGCGGCGGCATTGGGTGCAACTGGTGTTGCTGTCGCTTCGTTTGCAATCAACATGGTTGCGACGGCAATTATCTCGAAGGCTTTTTTCTCGCCAACACAACCAGGGGCAATTGATTCGCCTAATCCTGGAAATCGTCAGCAATTGCCACCTGCTACGGATAACAAATTGCCAGTTGTTTATGGCACTGCATGGACTGGCGGCATTGTCACGGATTTGAGCATTTCGTCTGACAATCAACAAATGTATTATGTTATTTCATTGTGCGAAGTAACTAATAACGGTTTAGATTCAATTACATTTGGCGATATGTATTGGGGAGGGAAAAAAGTAAATTTTGACCCAACCAATCAATATGAAGTTATAAGTTTTACCGACGAATCAACCGGGGCTGTTGACACGGCAGTTGCTGGAAAGATGCAGGTTTATTTTTATTCAAATGGATCAAGTACGCCTGTAAATAGTTCTCAAACGGCAATTCAGGTTATGCAAACGCCTGGATTGGTTTATGTTTGGGATGCCACTAAACTAATGACAAATTGCGCGTTTGCCATTGTGCATTTGTCTTACAACTCGGATGCTGGCACAACTGGTTTGCAACAGACAAAATTCCAATTAACAAATTCCCGCACAAAGCCGGGAGATTGCTTTTTGGACTATTTGACAAACAATGTATATGGCGCGGCATTGCCAATAGATCAAATTGACACAGCAAGTTTTGATGCCTTAAATGATTATTGCGACGAACTGTTTGCATATACGGATGCAGACGGTAATACGCAAACGCAACCCAGATTCCGGTTTGATGGACAAATAAGTCCAGCCCGGACGGTTATGCAGAATTTGCAAGATATGCAAAACTGTTGTGATTGTTTGCTCAGATACAACGAAATTCTAGGCAAATGGGGTGCAATTGTTCAATCGTCAACATATACGGTTGCTATGGAGTTGGACGATAGTAATTTGGTTTCTGCAATTCAAATTTCGCCAATTGACATTGCTGGTTCTTATAACGTAATTGAAGCAAAGTTTCCAAATTCGACGACTCAGGATACTTTTGACACAGCAACTTTTGATTTGGCCGAAATTGATCCATCTTTGTTATTTCCAAATGAACCTGTAAACAAACAATCAATTTCGCTTTCATTGGTCAACAACAGTGTCAGGGCGCAATTAATTTCGATTCGGATGTTAAAAACATCTAGAGAAGATTTGCAGGTGATGGTGAATACAAACTTCACCGGCATACAGTTAGAGGCTGGCGATATTGTGACAATCACAAATGCCAACTATGGCTGGACTAACAAACCATTTAGGCTCAACAAATTGATTGAAGAATTTGCGGAAGATGCAAGCGTCACCGCAAAATTGACCCTGACTGAATTCAATGCGTCTGTTTATGACGATATGCCGATTACAGAATTTCAGCCCTCGCCAAATACTGGTCTTGGCGATCCCACTGTATTTGGTAGCGTACCAACGCCAACAGTTGGCACTCAATATGCAAATGCTGTAATTCCATATTTCCAGGTTAACGTGACCGCTAGTTCGGCTGGCATTATTCAGTACGCCGAAGTTTGGTATTCAGCATTCAGTGCGCCAACAACCTCGCAATTGATTTTTGCAGGTACTACGGCTGTGCAATCTAATGGTAATCCGTATGCTCCCGGCGAGGTTTTGCCTGCTGTAAATTTGGCAAATATCCCGCAGGGTAATTGGTATTTTTTCACTCGAATGATTAACTCGTTAGGTGCTTCGCAATACAGTCTTGCAAGTACTGTATTTGCGTGGCGTCCATTGACGTTTCAATTTGTTGAGCGTTATCTATCGGTTCGATATGCTGACACAAGCACTGGTGGCGGTTTTAGTACGAACCCTCGCAACAAAACATATTACGGATTGCAAAATGTCCCGGTTGCAACGGGTAGCACAAATCCTAATGATTATGTATGGTACGAAGGCACATTCGGAACAGACTTTTATTTGTTGTATGCAAATCGGCAAAATCGCAAATTTAGTTTTGCCATTGGTGGTGCTGGATTTAACAACCTTGGCGGCGCGTTTGTACCAAGCGAAACAACTGTATACGACACATCACTTTGGGCCGCATTGGAAGATGGACTCAACTACATTGACTTGGATCAGCGCACGGGACAATTGACGCAAGCGGGAACAACTGCAACGAGTTCTGCCGATGGTTTGTTAAGTGTTACAAATAACACCAACGGATCAATGATTGTTGCGTTGCAAAAATTCCTGAATTTTGGGAATGGCGTTTACAGTAAAAACTTTAATGCGGCAACTTTGACTGTTGACATTTATGGCCGAGTTGTAGGTTTTAGTCAACCAGATTCGTTTTACTTTACGGAAACGGTGTTTTCTGCAACTGCTGGACAAACAACATTTGCAGTCACTCATATTGTGGGACAGGCTTTATTGTTCCGCGATAGCGTATTGATGCCAACAAGTGAATACACGGAAACAAGTTCTAACTTTGTTTTGACAACGCCATGTTCGGGTGGCGAAATAATTGTTGTTTTGAATATGCGTGCAATTTCAACAAGTGATTACTATGAGATTCTTAACACAACAATTACGTCGTCTGGATCAAACACTGTTACATATAACGCCGCAACCCCGCAACCAATTGTTGCTGGCGATTTGCTGTGTTTTGCCAATGCTCAACCCGCCCCAACTGATTCGCCAATCACTTATACGGTTGCATCTGTAAACACAACGACAAGAGTAATTACTTTTATTGGAACAATTGCAGGTGCAACTGCTGGCTTCAATATTTATCGCAAGCGTTCTGCCGGTTCAAGTTATGCCCCGTTTACCCGATATTCACAAAGCGTGAGTGGCATTAGTGAATTTACGCCAACAACCTATGCAATTTTGAACGGCTTTGAAAGTGTCTATATAAATGGCGCACAAATAAATGAAGCCGATTACGATGTGAACGGAAATACGTTGGGCGGCTTTCCTGGTTTGGTCACTGGATATATGGAAATCATTATGTTCGCGCCAAACAACTACAACGTACCCGCAAGCAATGTGACAAATACCACGGTGTATTCTGTAACAGGTGATTTGTCGTATGCGTTCCCAAATAACCCGTTGTCAATGGAAGTTTATGCAAACGGTGCATTGCTAACAAAAGGCGCTGGTTATGACTACACGGCTACCACTGCGGGATACAACTTGACAGTGGCATTTCCAAATAACTTTACACTGCTGAATCAGCAAACATTCGCCCGTGATGGGGCGGCATAAGGGGAAAACATGACACAAGCGTATAACCTGTCGCAACTGGCAAACAACCTAGATTCATCTGGTCGACTTGACGCGACCGATGGCTTGGTCAATGCTGTGCCAATTGCAAATGGCGGTACTGGTGCGGCAAATGCAACATCTGCCCGTAGTAATTTGGGACTTGGGTCATTGGCAACCGCAAACACAATTAACAATGACAACTGGTCGGGCGCAGATTTGACCGTGGCAAACGGTGGTACTGGCGCATCAACTTTGGCCGCAAACAATTTGCTGGTTGGAAACGGAACTGGCGCGGTTCAAACTTTGGCCCCAGGCCCGTCTGGTCAAGTAGTCACATCAAATGGTTCTGCATGGGTATCCAGTACAGCCCCATTAAATGTGCCTAATATGCAGGTTTTCACTTCATCTGGCACATTTACCGTCCCGGCAGGCGTTACGCGAGTTAAGGTTACTGTAACTGGCGGGGGCGGCGGTGGTGTATCCTGGTGCGGTGGAGGTGCTGGCGGTACAGCAATAAAAATAATAACAGGATTGACTCCTGGAGCAAATATTACAGTTACTGTTGGTGCTGGTGGTGCTGGAGCAACGCCAATTGCTAACACTGGCGGCACATCTTCATTTGGAGCATATTGTTCTGCAAGTGGTGGCGCAGGGGCAAATGACTATACCCTTGCCGGTTCTGGCGGCATTGGTTCTGGCGGCGATTTGAATTTATCGGGTGGCGGTGGAACTGGGCCGGGAACAGTAAGCGGATTGGGCAACAATTATGGTAGTGGCGGCTCATCCTATTGGGGTGGCGGCGCGGCATCTGCAAACGGTACTGGGGCTAGAACTGCTGGCAATTATGGCGGCGGCGGCTCTGGTGAAATTGGTGCAGGTTCTGGCGGGGTGGTTGTAGTCGAATATTGATTGCGAACCTTGTTATGGTGTGAGAAAATCTTGTAAAAGATAAAACACCATCCGAACCCTGCAAGTATGTGGGGAACGTCACAACCCGAGAATTGGGGAAAAAATGGCAGTTTTTAACAAAAATACACTTTATCAAGTGTCGGGTTTTGACAATCCGATCATTGCAGGCGAGTTGGTTTATCAACAAAAAACCTACTGGAACCTGACGTTTACTAACACCGGTTCAGTGCCTGTTGATCTGACTGGCGCAACGATTGATGCACAGATTGTTCGCCGTCTTTTATCAAATATTACGGATACCCGCAACGGGCTGACGTTTGACATTACGGATTACGTCCCCGCGCCTACGCCGGTCCCGCTGACGATTACAAACCGCGATGACCCGACTGGATCGTTTACCCTGGTAATCGACCAAGATTCATGGGACATCATTGCTGGTGATCCTGAATTGGATATTTCGGCGCAGAGTCCGGTAGGGTTTTCTGGTCGAATCAAAATTGGTTTTCCGTCTTTTGGTGGTACGCCTGAAGATGATGCGATCATATTCTTGTTGTTTTTAGTTCGCTCTGATGGTGTTGTAAACACTGCGGCGTCTGTGTAAGGGGCGACAAATGGCAAATTTGAATGTCACGGTTGTCGATGGCAACAACATCAGCGTCCAGGTAACGCCTACACCGGATCAGGTCATCAATATTGATCGCGGCGTTGCTGGTAATGGAATCTCAAGCATTGAAGTTGTCAATGTTGGTGACTATGCGTATCTTCAAATCAACTATACAGACGGAACGATTGAAACTGTCGGGCCTGTTGGGGTTAGCAGTGAAATCCTGATCAACATTGAAAACAACATGGTCAGCATCGTTGCGGTTGCTGACGACCTGACTGTTATCAATGGTGTTTATGACAACCTGACCGCGATCAATAACGTAAACGCGAACATGGCCGCGATCATTGCGGCACCTGCTGAAGCGGCGGCGGCGGCCGCGAGCGCGGCGGCGGCATTCGTGAGCGAAACCAATGCGGCATCATCTGCCGCTGATGCGCTGGCTTCTGAAAATGCGGCGGCTGGCTCTGCGGCAAATGCCGCAACTTCTGAGTCAAATGCGGCTTTGTCGGCAACAGATGCTGACAACAGTGCTGACATTGCCGCGACACAAGCAAACAATGCCGCGAACTCTGCTGGCGAGGCCGCGACATCTGCCGCTGATGCGTTGGCATCTGAAAATGCGGCCGCAACGTCTGAATCTAATGCCGCAACGTCTGCGGCTAACGCTTTGGCGTCTGAGAATGCGGCGGCGGCTTCAGCGTCTGATGCTCTGGCGTCTGAGAATGCGGCGGCGGCAAGTGCGGCGGCGGCTCTGGTTTCGGAAACAAACACATCGGCTTTGTACGACAACTTTGACGATCGGTATTTGGGCGCGTACAACTCCGACCCGGCCACTGACAACGATGGCAACCCGTTGATTGTGGGCGCGTTGTATTGGAACACTGTCAACAATGTGATGCGAACCTATACCGGGACCGCATGGATCACTGCGTTTGTTCCGTCTACCAACTTTGTAGCGAAATCGCCTACCGCAACAGATAACGCTGTTGTTCGTTTCGATGGCACTACCGGATACACAATTCAAGATTCTGGTTTTATTGTTGATGACAATGACAATGCGTCTGCAAACAGTTTCACCGGCGCGTATGTACAGATCGACACGGCCGCTACTGAAGCCCCGGCAGTTGGCAAGATGGTCTGGGATGCCGACCAAGGCACGATTGCGTTCAATGCGTTGAATGACGGCGTTGTTCGTATCGGGCAATCATTGCTGGCGTATGTTACAAACGCTGAAGCAACAACGATTCAAAAAGGTCAGGCTGTTTATTTGTTCGGGGCGCAAGGTGATCGCGCAACTGTGAAGTTGGCGTCTAACAACGGCGACTCAACATCAGCAAAAACACTTGGTCTTGCCAATCAATCGATTGCGGCAGGTCAGTCTGGCTTCGTGATGTGTCAAGGCGTTATTGGCGGCTTGAATTTGTCCGGGTTTACTGCTGGTGATTCTTTGTATTTGGGATCAACTCCCGGATCAATCACAAACATCAAGCAATATGCGCCCAACCATCTGGTCTATATTGGCGTGGTTGAGCGTGCCAATTCTGGCAACGGGCAAATCTATTTGCGTGTGCAAAACGGCTATGAGATGGACGAATTGCACAATGTTTCGGCACAAACGCCAAACAATGGGCAAACGCTTGTCTACAACTCTGTCAGCGCACTTTGGGAAAAGTCAAACGCGCCTGTTCTGAGTGCCGCAACGGGGTTGCCCCTTGAAACCGGCGTCACTGGCGTATTGGCTGTTGTAAATGGTGGCACTGGGGCAAACAACGCGCCTGATGCTCGAACGAATTTGGGTTTGGGTAGCGCGGCTGTTTTGAATGCTGGCGTTGCTGATGGCGTTGCCACGTTGGACGGAAGCGGCACTGTTCCCCTGTCGCAAATCCCCGCATCATTGCAAGGCGCATTGAGTTATCAAGGCACATGGAATGCCTCAACCAACACGCCGACTATTACGTCCAGTGTTGGCTCTAAGGGTTACTACTATGTGGTGAGTGTTTCTGGTAACACCACCATTAACGGCGTTTCAAATTGGGTCACTGGCGATTGGATCGTCTTCAACGGCTCTGTCTGGGAAAAGATAGATAACACCGATGCCGTCACTTCAGTAAACGGGCATACAGGCACTGTGGTGCTTTCATACAGCGATGTTGGCGCACCATCTACAACCGGCACAAACGCTACCGGGACATGGGCGATTGATATTTCAGGCAATGCGGCAACATCCGATTTGGCCGATGTTGCGACCGACTTGAACATCAACGGATTGACGCCTGAAACGGCAATTCAATCAAGCGACTATTTGGTTGTGTACGATGTTTCGGCTGGTGCTAACCGCAAGGCAACGATCAGCGATGCGGCGATTGTTGGACCCACTGGGCCTACCGGGGCAACTGGCCCTGTTGGCCCTACCGGACCCACTGGCCCCACCGGGGCAACTGGAACGGCGGCAACAATTGCTGTTGGCACGACAACCACTGGTGCCCCCGGAACAACGGCCAGCGTCACCAATTCTGGAACGTCTGGCGCGGCTGTTTTCAACTTTACCATTCCGCGAGGGGATGTTGGCGCGACCGGCCCCACTGGGCCTACCGGCGCAACCGGACCCGTTGGCCCTGTCGGGCCGACTGGAGCAACCGGCCCCACTGGCCCCACTGGAACTGCCGCAACAGTTTCTGTTGGAACAACCTCAACTCTGACGGCTGGTTCACCGGCAACTGTCACAAACAGTGGTACATCATCTGCGGCTGTTTTCAACTTTGGCATTCCTATTGGCCCGACCGGAGCAACTGGGCCTACTGGTGCGACTGGCCCAACCGGTCCTGCTGGAGCAAATGGCAGTCCTGGGCCTACCGGACCGACTGGCCCCACGGGC
>JACCED010371818.1_pt1 | contig 22049 bp, 20 predicted proteins | sample 7455021 | NCBI WGS metagenome assembly JACCED01 (sample SAMN15323456, study PRJNA562643) | freshwater metagenome | isolation source: river surface water | place: USA:Blue River Watershed | collected 2017-08-19
AATTCAAATAAACTTTACCATTATATTTACTAGGTTTATCATTTATAATATTATCATATTCTTGTAATATTTCAGTTGTTCTTTCGTTAAAAAACTTATCTTTCATTAAAAATTTAGCTACTTGGAGACCATAAAATGTTTCTCCTTGACCATCTGATAAATGTCTGTCATAAATTAATACATCATTTGATGGATCATATGTTATTTTTAAATGTTTAGCTTTAACATTATTAAGATTTTTAACTGAATTTAAATTAGCTATTCTATGTAAATGTGTTGCTGTTATAAAACTAGAATTTGATTTTGATAGTGTTTCTAACATATAACATACAATAATATTTGCACTTTTTTCTTCAGTACCTCTACATATTTCATCTCCTATCATTAATGTTTTACTATTATTACGTTTTAATATAGCCATTAATTCCATCATTTCAACCATAAACGAACTTAAACCTCTAAACATATTATCATTACCACTAATTCTAGTAAAAAGAGAATTATATGGGCTAAATTCAAATTTAGTAGTTGCTGTATAATATCCAATTTGAGCTAGAATAACATTTAATCCAATAGATTTCATTAATGTGGATTTACCCGATGAATTAATACCATATAATAATATTCCTGATTGTTCTGTTTCATAACCTAATTCAATATTATGTGGAACATATGTTGTATCAGTACTAATTCTCTCTACGATTGGATGTCTTAGTTCTGTTGCTTTAAAATAACTAGCTGGTTTGATATTAATAATTGGTTTAGAATAATGATTAGTTTGAGCACAAAGAGCACCACTATTAATAAAATCAATGTATGCTATTTTCTTTGACCACACTAATAAAATCTCTCCATATGTTTCTAATGTTGTTTTCATGTCTGATTTAAAACATTCTTTTAATTTTTTACCCATTTGTTGCTTAAAATTTACTAAATCTGTTGAAATCTCCTTAATTTTTATACAATTTATTTTTGTATTTGATGATTTTGGTAATTCACTAAATTCTAAATCACTAACATTTATATCAATAGAACCAACTTTTAATTTTTTAATTTTTTCCAAATTCTTTCTAAGAATTTCACAACGTCTATTGGTAATTAATAAATAATGACCATCGCGATCATTAAATTTTAATGTAATTAATGATTTAGAATCATTATTTTCAGTAGAATTTTCTTGTTTTGATTTTTTAAAATAAACTTTATCATCAATATATGCTTCTAATGATTTAACCAAATATGTCATAAAATTTTGTGATGAGTCAATCTTTTCTTGCAATTCATCGATATCTGTATGAATGGATTTATTATAAAATGAACAATCAGATTCAGTAAAATTGTTAAAGTTTAATCCATTAATTTTTTCAATCAAAAATGTTTTTTCAATCCATTGATTTAATCCAACTGTTAATTTTATTAATTTTGTTTCAATTTCAAATATTTTTAATAGTTTATTATCCTTTAAAAATTCAGTTAGTTTAAGTATTTGATAGAATGAAATATATAATTGATGTAATTCATATGGATTAATAATATTGATTTCTAATTTTCTAATTAATTTATCCAAATCATAAATATCTTCTAGAAAATCAACTAATTTATTTTGATAATTGTTTTCAATAATTTTTTCAATTGTATTATATCTTAAATTTAATTGTGTTGAGTCAATTAATGGCATTGCTAATTGACAAGTTAAATATCTTTTACCTAAAGATGTTTTGGTAAAATTTATTACATTTAATAAACTTGTTTCTTGAGGATTTTTAGTTGTTACATCTAATTGTTCCAATGCTCTATTACCAAGATACAAATATTTATTAGATGAAAATAATCCAGGAACTCTTAAATGTTCTAATAATCTTGGCTGATGTGATTCAACATAATCAAGTAATAACACTAAGCTAAATCGTGCCCAATTTAAATATTCTAATCCTAATATTTGAATAATATCTATATTTGATTCAATTTTATAAATACGTTCTAAAAAGGTTTTTTGCCAATTTATTTTTTTATGTTGATTAATTTTAATTGAATATGTATTTGCAGGTTCAATATTTAAATATCCCAATATTTCTTCGACTTTCATATTAACTCCTGCTGCTAAATCAGCATTAGTTAAATTATTTTCTAATATTATTTCTCTTGGAGGATAATTTTCCATAAATCTTAGAGCATCGTCTAAACCTAATAATACATCATTAGAAGTTGAATATGTTTCATATACACAACCTTCACCTGTTGATAAATCATAAGCGGATAAACCAATACATAATTGATAATTATTTGTTTTGCTTTCTTTTATTTTATCTAATACAATAGATACTAAATAAGATGATTTTGTTGATTTCTTTTCAATGTGTGTAGCTGGTGAGAAAATACCAACTACTTGTCTTTTTGGATTTGGTGGTTCAGTAACTTGATCAATTAATACAACTGTGTAGTTTAAATCCACTAATTTGTCCACAAAATTATTTGTGACATGTATTGGGAAACCCATCATTCTTGGATTTGTTTTACTTAATGGGATGTTGCCATTTTTTCTAGTGCAACAAACATCTAGTTGTTGTGATAAACTAACTAAATCTAAACCGTCATTATCAGTGCAATATGCTTCGTGGAATGAACCAACTTGCATTAAAATAATTGTACGTGATTTACCATAAATATTAGAGTAATATTCGTGGATTTCGAAATAGTCTTTGACTAATATTTCTTTGGGATATTCCATTTTGTTAAATTCTATCAGTGTAAACAAATATTTGTTTAAGTATATTTTTTTGATTTTATTTAAATAACTTTATATAAATATATAATTATATTAAGTAGTATAATAAATAGTAAATAGTAATGAGTAAAGTTAATAACAAAACCAAAAAACACCACAATTATTTAACCCCATATCAACCTTCACCATTTAAAAAAACTATTAATTCAAACAATAAAAATAAAAATCAAAATGAAAATATCCTAAATGAACCAATATTTAAAAAACCAAAGTTTGTTCATATATTACCATCAGAAAGTGAATTGAATGATGCAACTGCAGCTCCTACTACTGATACAGCTCCTGCAGCTCCTGCAGCTCCTGCAGCTGTTGCTACTCCCACTTGTGAAACAGATGTTGTTTTTCCTACTACTGATACAGCTCCTGCAGCTGTTGCTCCTACCACCGATACCGATACAGCTGCTACTACTGATACAGCTGCTTCTATTGTTGCTCCCACTTGCGAAACAGATGTGGTTGTTCCTACTCAAGAAATAACTGTAACTACTACAGAACAAAACGAACAACTAATTCAAGAAACAAATTCAGAGAAAACTAGCAAAGAATCATTTTTAGAAGAATCAGATATTTCACCAAAACAACTAGATGATAAAACAGCTATAAATAATGAAGAACCAAAAAATATGGCTATTGAAGATAAAGAAATAATAACATCATTGGTAACCCCAACAGAAACAGGTGAAAGCTTATTCCAAATAGTATTAAATAAATTAAGTAATTTACTTAGTTTTCTTAATAGAAATTAAAAAGATTAATGAATTAAAGTTTTTCTTTTAAATATTCTTTAATGATAGAGTAATTATCTCTAAGATCATACCAGTTTATTCCAGATTTTTTAATAAAATGTCTTAATAAATTGTAAATATGCATTTGTCCTTCAACTGATTCTAAAAATTTTAATTTAGGTTTATATTTTTTAAAATCATCATATTCTTGAACCCATTTTAATACTTTTTTATGGAAAAATAAGGTAACATTTTTTCTTAATTTAGGATCTTTATTAATATTTTGATATTCATAAACAGATTCAATAACAGGTGGAACTGGCCAGAATCTTCTAACACTGGGTTTATCAGATTGTGTTTGAGTTTGGTTTTGGGTTTTAATTTGACTAACAGAGTTATCTGGTTGTGCAAGAGGATGTTGGTATTTAGACAAAGGATGGTGATCAGGTTCTTTTCTAACATTGTTTCTAACGATAAAATTTAATGGAACATTAAATGGGATACTCATATTATTAAACAATAGATAATAAATATTTTGTTTAATGATAAAATTAATTATATTTTTTTTTCATATAATTTAATAATTCTTCTAAAAGATCTAAATTAAATTCAGACCCATTATATTTATTTATCCAATAATCAATAAAGTTTTTAATTTCTTTATTAATATCAGAATCACTAACTTTATTTAATTTTTCTTTTAGAAAATAGTGATAAATTAATTTATTATAAATTTTTTCCAGAAAATTATTATAATTTTTTAATGTTTCAAAATTATTTTTAATCCAACAATTTAAAACTCTATTAACTGTTATATAGTTTTTATTTTCAATATTATCAAATATCCATCTAGTTAATTCATCTATAGATGATATTTCATATATTTGTAATATATCACTAGATGAAAAACCAATAGGTGGTAAATACATATATTTTTTATAATTGTTAACATCTGTTTTACACGTATATTCATTTAAAATATTTAAATTATTTTTTTTATCTAAATGAAATTTAGTTAAACAAAAAGGATTAGTTGATTTATTTTGAACCCAAATAGATGAAATTGGGTGTAATAATTGATTATTAACTGGAACTTTACTTATTTCCACATTTTTTGAACTAAAATTTTCATTTTTAATTATTCTTTTATTCATTTATATTTTAGTTAGAAAAAATATTTAAAATAAATGCTAAAATAAATTAAAGGATTATTTAATATTTTAGATAATTAAGATAAATGAGTTCAGATGAAAATAAAACGGATAGTTCATACAGTGAATCAGATGATTCATATTCAGAGACAGTATCTGAATCAAGTGATGAAAACTTGGAACATACTGATAATTTAGAATTAACTGCTAATATTTTAAAGAATTATAATATTATATGTGAATTAGGTCGAGGAGCTTATTCAATAGTTTGGTTAGCATATAGTATAGTTAACAATAATTTTTATGCTTTAAAAGTTCAAAATCCATATGAATTTAAAGATGGATTAGAAGAAATTAATTTTGTTAAAAAATTACCTACCCAACCTGCTATATTTAATAATTTAGTTGAATATTTTATTGAAGAGATTAATGATAAAAAATATTTATGTTCTGTGTGGGAATTACATTGTTCAAATCTAGATGGTTTACTTAGAAAAGGTGACTTTTCAAATGGTTTCTCATTAAATACTGTTAAAAAAATAATGAAACAACTGATAGAAGCAGTTAAAATTCTACATGAAAAATTTAAGGTATTTCATGGCGATATTAAAACCGATAATATTTTAATAAAAGGTTTAAATGACAAAGATAAATTTATTATTCAAAGATATAGAGAAGAAAACTTTTTTGAAAAATATACAAATTTAAAAAAAGAATATTGGGTAAGTCTTGGAAAAGATTTATCAAAAATAGATAATATGAAAAAAGAAGATAAAGTAACAATTAGAAAATCCATACATGAAAAAATTACAAATAAAATTCTGGAAGAATATCATCAATCAGATATATCAAAGTATTCAATTGATGAAAAATATTTAAATGAAATGAATGTAAGTTTAGGTGATTTTGGAACTCATTGTGAATCTCATAATTATTATGAACAAGCATTTGGTACCAGATATTATCAAGCACCTGAAATTATATTGATGGGAAAATGTTCTTTACCGGTAGATGTATGGGCATTAGGATGTACATTTTATGAATTATTATCTGGCAATTTATTATTTGATCCAAACAAAGATTCCAAATATTCTCGAGACTATTATCATTTGTGTTTAATAAATGAAACATGTGGTGATTTTTCATCTAGTTTTTTAAAGAAAACACAACATTATAAAAAGTTTTTTGATTCCAAGTATAAAATAATTGATTACTCTAAACCAGTAGAATCAAGATTAGATAGAAAATTAAATGAATTAGATTTATTACCTAATGATAAATTACAAATTAGAAATGTTATTAAAGCAATGTTAGAGATTGATCCTAGTAAAAGGATTACAATCAAAGAGTTATCAAAATGTAATTTCTTTCAAAATTAAACATATTGATATTGTATAAAGTTTTAAAAGTTTAGATTTTACACCAAACTTTTATTAGCCAATACAAGTTGTAACATAATTACCCGATTGAGAACCAAAGTAACAATGGGTAATGTATGATCCAGAAGAATTAGCATTAAGTGAATCAGAAGTTTCACTAGATGAAATACCATAATATGAACCAGATGACACAGATGACGTTGACGACGTCGAAGACGTACGATAAATATTGTTATTAATATTGTTAACAGCATCTTTATGCCAACCGGAAAAATTATTAGCGTTCAAAGGTATGTTTGAATAATAATCGACGTGGTTGCTGCAAAATGACATTAGAGTTTATTTAAGAACCCAGTATACAATTAAAATTTCAATTTTTCTTTTTATTAAATAAATATGTATCAATGACAATTTTTTTTAAATAAATATCAAATTATTTAAAAAATATTTATTGGTTATAAAGCATTATTTATTAAACATCTAGATCATTCTTAGAACCAGATGCATGATCTGCTTCATCATCAGAATCAACAGCTGCATTAAATATAACATTTTCATAGCCTTTAGTTGTTGGTTCACCAAGTTGTTTGGTCATAAATTTAAGGAATTCAATACGTTTAGGCATAACTTTAGAGTCATAATCACGTTTGAACCATATTTTAAAGTCTTCCCAAATTGTTGTAACACCAATTCTATTTTTGGAATTATTTGTAACAGTAATTCTGTTCATCAAGTATTCAGTGTAAAAGTCGTTCTCCATCTTGTATTGTTTGGTTGATGCCATAACTTCGTCTGGTTCTTCAAGATAATTTTTATTCTTGTATTCGGTATTGTACAAGTGAAGTAAATAGCTAATAAATGTTGGTGCCCATTGTTCGATTTTTTGTTTGAGTTTAGTATCAATTTTAAATTCATTTTGTTTTGTTGGGTTATCTGTGAATTTAGAACCAAAGTTAATAACTCTCAAACGTCTCCATGTACCATCATCATTTGATGGAACTTCTGGAAGTTGGTTACATGTTAAAAAGTATTTCATTTGTGGTTTGAATTCAATCATCTCATTCGCACCTTTAAAAAGATCACGAACTAATACTTTATCACCACCAGTGAATTCTTTCATAACACCAACATTAAGTTTTTCACCATCATCAGTTTCTTGAAAAACACCACAACGTCTACCTTTCATACGTACTTTTTCAGGTGAAGTTTCATTTGATTGCCCACGTTTTCTAGTAATAATAGTAATGGGACATGACATATAGTAATCACCAAGTGCATAATACATAAGATCCATAGTAAGTGATTTACCGTTAGAACCAGAACCTGTCATAATGTAAAGTTTTTCTTCTTTAGTTTCACCTGAAATACATGTACAAAGTGCATTGAGAAAATATTTACGAACTTTTTCATTAGGCATAATTTGTTCAAAGAATTTAAAGACATGGACATTAAATGGATTCTTTTCAGTCCATTTGTGGTATTCATTTTTAGTACTTAGAGTAATATAATCATCAGGGCGACCATCACGGAAAATACCTTGTTCTAAATCATAAACACCATTTTCAAAACCAATTAGATGAATATTACTATCAAGTTTTTGTTCAAATTTATCATCATAAAAAATGTTTTTAGCTTCTTTAACAAGTGTTTCCTTAAAGTTTGTATTCATTAGTTTTTCAACAATTTTATCAATACGTGTACGTCTTTGTTGAAGTTCTTCTTTTTCAATACCAGATACTTGGGTTGCTTTTAAGCTAATTTCTGCAATTTCTTTGTTGTATTCATTTGCGAAATCTTCTGATAATAATACTTTAAGAGTATAACCATCGTCAATTCTATTCCAGCGGTGGTTCTTAAATTCCCACCAAGTATTTGTTTTTAATGCAGAACACACAAAACGATCAGAATATTTAGCATAAACACTTTTAGCCAGAAAATATGTATTACCATCTAAACTCTTTTTCATCATATTTTTAAATTCTTCCTTGTTAAATTGATCATATTGTTTGGGGTCATCTTGTTTTGCCCAATAAGCTAATGATCTAATTGTTAAGACATTACCGTTTGTTGGATTTTTCATGGTTTTCCATATTTTTTCACATTCACCTTCTTTAAATTTCTTTCCACATTTCTTTGAAAATTCAATCCATGATGGTAGTAATGACACATCAATATTATGAAGAGCCAAACCAACACAAAGCCATTCGTGATAATCAGATGCACGTTTATCACTTAACATACTTGTCAATTTACAAGCACGTCTGACTTCATCTTCTTTACTTTGAGGAATGTTTAATCCAGGAATTACTTCTTCGGCTTTAACAACCGAATTAATACCAAGTTTTTCACATTCGGCATTAATATCTGAATCAACAAATTCATCTTGTAATGGTGTTGCATATTTTTTAGAATAGTTTGGATTTTGGAAAGAAAAATATTTAATTAATGTTTCAGAATCATAATATAATTCTGATTCTTCACCAGTTTCTGGATCATATGATGTTCCAGTAGCATGATCATAAATTACATTTAGTTCATCGTCATAAATTTTAGATAAAGTATATGGTTGACTATTTGGTTTTGTTGAACCATATAGGAACCAACCATTTGATGATACAACTGCTTTATCAACAATTTTATCGGGGCCATTTAAAAATCCTTCAAATGTTCCTTCATCATCACACATTTTAACTACTTTGTAACGAAGTAAATGTCTTACCTTTGTTTGAACACATAAATCTGGAAACATAAGATGGAATCCATCTTTGAATGTTCCTTCTTTTTCTTGTGGTTTTTGTTTTTCAAACAAACAGACTTTGAATTGATTTTTTGGTACATCTAAAAATGTATTAATTGAATTGATATACTTTTGGGCAACATTTAATACTAAATCATTATTGTATAAACGTGAACCTTCAGTGTAATCTTCTGATGGTATTTCTAAATCGATGTCAACAACAATTGGTGCATACTCTTTTTGTCTTTCTAAAATAGAAAAATCAGTGACACCACTTGACACTGCTTTAGTATATAAGGCCATAAACTCCTTTCTTTGAAGTTTATCCAAAACAAAAGTTCCTCGGAATAAACCATATGATTGATGTGTTGGTGTATCTTTGGAATCTTCGTTGTATCTATTTTTTTCTAATAGATCATAAACGCGTTCCTTGTATTTAGCCAATTTTTTACTATCAGTTTTTTCAGTCATTAATTAACTAAGTTAAGATTTTTTTATATATATTTTTCAATTTTTTTATTCTCTTTTAGCTAGCTTTCATTATTATGATGGTACACATCATTCGTTTTTTAAAATTATTTTAATCATAAATTACCATCGTTAATAATTAAAAATGTATGAATCGCATATAAATAAAAAATAAAAATTGATAATTAATAATTTAAAATTATAGTTAGTTTTATAATGTCATATACTATTTTTTACCCATTAACAATAACATTAATATTAGGAGATTTAAATGGAGCATTTTTGTATTCGGTAATTAGATTGAGTAGTACAAATTTCCCAAATATAACAACAGGCCAATGTAATGATTTAACAAAATTTATATTTCCAATATTTATTACATCTAAAATATTTACATTCTCATTTTTACCTAATTGTGGAATATGTTCTGACCATGTTAAAAAAGTATTTAGATTTGTTTCACCACTTGCATATTATACAGCTTTCATTGCACTTTTAGTAGAAATGTATTTGAATATTGATTGTATTAGTGAATTTAAAAATTCAAAAGACCAAAATATGCAAACATTCTTTAGTGTGTTAACTTGGAATTTGATGACCTTTGGTTTGGTATTTCATATAATGTTTATTTCTTTTCTAATATCTCAAGTTCGTAATTATTGTATTGGTAGAAAGAAAAAATATAATCAAATGTTACCAATAAATAATGAATCAAAACCATTATTAATTAATGACTAAAATATATAAAGTTTAATTACTTTTTAATTAAATAATGAACAAAACAACAATTCGTATAATGAATGATTATGTGGATTTCAATAAAAATAAACCAGATGGAATATATTTATGGATTGATAAAACAAATATTTTTCAACAGTATGCGTTGATAATGGGACCAGAAAATACTCCATATTTTGGGGGGAACTTTTTTTTTAATATTAAATTTCCTCAAAATTATCCTGAAAAACCACCGGAAGTTACACTGATGACAATTAATAACATAGTTAGATTTAATCCAAATTTATATGAAGCTGGAAAAGTTTGCCTGTCAATTCTTGGTACTTGGTCAGGACCATCGTGGAAACCAATAATGAATATCAGATTAGTTTTAAACTCTATTAGATCTTTGATGGGAGAATATCCAATACAAAATGAACCAGGTTTTGAAAATGTAAAACCCGATGATATGAGTTCTATCCAATATAATATTTATTTAATTTACTACAATTATTCAATAGCAATAATTGATGTTTTAGAAGGAAAATATGCAAATGTATTTAAATTATTTGAAAATGATGTTATGACCGAATTTAAGAAAAATTATAAAAAACTAGAAAATGACTTGCTATCATATAATCAAATTTATGGAAAAATGCCAATTGAACAACACATTTATTTTATGAAAAAAGAAAGTTTAGATTTTAAGTTACTTGTAAATGGTTTTAATAAATTAAAAATAAAATTTGGTTTAGATTAGTTTTAATTATTAGAACATTCAAGCATATACAATACTTGATAATTCATTATTATGATTATTATATAAATAAGAATTAAATTCGCGAGATGAACCAAAACTAAAAATTTGATAATGATATTTTTTAAGATGAAATTTTAAATCAAACTTGGACTCAAATCTTTGATCACAAATATCACATTTATAGGGAATACCAAAACAAAAGTAAAATAAAAATATAAATGGTTCACACAAACACCCAAATAGTTTTAAAAATCGTATTATTTTATTTATAAGATTCATTATAAATAAAATAAATTATTGGTTTAAATAAAATTTTATTTAAATCAAATAAAAAAAATGAAAATAAAAGATATAAAATCTGGATTATTATATATTAATAAATGTATTTCTGCCCAAATTGTTCATATTTATTTGACATATCAAAATCATCAAAAGTATCAAAAGATGAAGATACTAGAATAGTTATTAAAAAACTAGTTGATGCTTTTAAAAAATTAGAAGATAATGAAGATTTAACTAAATATAAAGCTGAATTTTCAAAAGAAGAAATGGCAAAAAATAAAAAATATCAAAAACTTAAAGAAGAAGATAAAATTAAAATGAACCAACTTTTTGAAGAAATAGTAAGTTCCGGTGCTGAATTTAAATGTGAAAATTGTAATTTTACAAAACAAATTGGTGAAACAACATTATTATACCAAATTAATATGGAAGATAAGGTTGAAAAAATTAAAAGTTTGGAAGAAAATGAATTGGTTACAAAAGACCCATTACTTCCACACACACACGATTATACATGTAAAAATCCCAGTTGTGTCACACATAAAAATACTGGAATAAAAGATGCAGTATTTTATAGAGAGAAGAACTCGTATAAATTAAATTATATTTGTGCTATATGTTTTTATTCTTGGTAAAATAAGTAAAATAATTATTCAAGTTGGCTAAGTAAATGTTCTTTTTCTAATTCATCTAATGTCCAAATTTCAAACTTACCATTAGGTAATGGACGTTTAATTTTAAATGGGATCATATTTCTTTTAAATTCTTCTTCAGCAATTTTATCATATGATAATGTTTGGTAATTTTTAATTAAAGGTTTTCCACCCATTGTTAATTGTTTTGTTCTTTCACCTAATATTCTAACCATTTCATATTTGGTTAATCTATTAGAACTAATTCTATTTTCTTTACTAACATATTCAGAACTATGTTCACTTGGTAATTCTGTTTCTTCATTATTATCAAAATATTCTTCATCATCTTCAATAGCATCTTCGATTGCACAACCACCAGCATCAGTTTCTGGTTCAATTACTAAATCATCTTTTTCTTCATCTGATTCCTCTTCATCTTCATCAAACTCTTCAACATCGACTTCTTCTACATCTTCAATATCAACATCATCTTCGATATCATATTCGTTATCTGAATCTTCTTTTTTAGAAACTTTCTTATTAGCTTTCTTTGGCATTATAGTATAAGATATATATTTTTTAAATAATATTATATCAATTTTTTGAATTAAATTAATGCTAAATAATATATTTGGTTTTCAGAAGTTTTGATTTTAGTTGTTGGTTCTTGCATTAATAAAGAAAACTCTTCATAATTATTAAATGTTTTATCATTTATTTCAACAATTATTTCACCAATTGGAAATTTAAAAAACTTTTTTATTTTAGAAAAATTCAAATCGGCTAGATAAACTGTAAATAAATCTGCTTGATATAGTTTTCTATTTAATATTTTAACTATTTGACTTAACGATAAATTTAAATCTTTTATTGATTCAATATGTTGTTTTGATACCACAGAAAAAATTAAACCATTATTTTCAAACCAGTATTTTGGATAATTTGGTAATAAATATACCTCTAATAAATTAACTGTTATTAATTCTAATTTAATATTTTCATTTCTAATTTTTTTTGTAGTTGTATCTAATACTTCAAATCTTAATACATCGTTTTGAACAAACCAAAGTCCAAGATCATCGAATGGAATTTTTTCTGGATAAAAGTCCCATTTAATATAACCATTATAATCTATTGGATTACAATTAATACTGAGAATTACATCATTAACTTTAAGATATTTATTCAAATAATAATTTTTATTTAATATACTAATGCGAATTCCAGATTGTTCTCGTATGTATTTATCACCATTTGGTACACCGTCAAATAAGTTATGTCTTAATTCATCTTGTATTATATTTTGATAGTCCAAATATAAAATAGGTTTATTAACTACAATTTTTGATTCTAACATTTTTTGATTTATAATGAATCTATATATTGGAACAACAAAACCAGTTTTTTCAGCATCTCCTGTCATTTTTGAAACATTAACTCCAATAACTTTATATTCAAGACCTTCTTGTATAATTAATGGACCACCTGAATTGCCTGAATTTAATGTAGCATCTGTTTGAATTAGTGATTCTTGGAATCCTGATATAATACCTTTTGTTATTTTAATATTTGTACTTGATAGAGGAAAACCAACTGTAAATACATCACCTATTTGACGAGTATTAATTACTTTAAAATCTAATATTTTAACATCATCAAACTCTTTATCTATTTCAATAATTGCTAAATCATCTTCGGGAAATATATATTTAATTGTACCAGAAATATTATTTGTTTGTTTGTATAATATGTCTATATTAATTGCATTTTTAACAACGTGATAACATGTCAATACTTGTTTTTTAGAAATAAAAAATCCAGTACCAGTTGATGTGATTGTACTGAATACATTTAGCGGATGATTAAAGTCAATTTCTGATAATTTTACATGAATTTTAACCACATAATTTTCCCAATTCATTATTAATATTTAGATTAAAATATATAAGATATAATATGATGATTATTTTAATAGAAAATTTATATAATTACCATTATGAAATATTAGAAACTCTAATTGTTGATTATAATAAAATAATTCCAAATATTTCAAATAAAGACGTAACTATATACTTAGTTATTAGTAAAAATAATTCATTTGAAACATATATTAAATCAAAATATCCAAAAATAATATTTGGTATTCCTAAAATATTTGATTATCACATTTCAGCAACAATATATAATTATGATGATGATTATAAAAAAATATTTAAAAATTCTAAAAGATATTTTTACATATCTCATCATGTTTCAGATAGACTACAAAAATTATCGAATGTTTATTATTTAACACCTATTGGTAATAAATATCTATATGCTGATAAATTACCCTTTAATGAAATTAGTTATAAAAAACCATCAAATGTACCAATTTATATTATACAAGGTGGATTAAATGTTAGACGTAGACATTATAAATTATTGGAAAAAATATTAGAAAAAAAATATGAATACGATTTTATAATAAAACTTGTAGGTAGAGGTTATTTACCACCCCAACTAAAAAAATATTCAAATAAAATAATTGTTAGAAATAATTTGAATTTTATTGATTATCATAAAGAATTTTTAAATGCATATTGTATATTACCATTAGTTACAAAAAAGACAAATCCAAAATATTATGTTCAAAAATTAACATCAACTATTAGTTATTGTATTGGGTATAATTTAAAATGTCTTATTGATAAAGATTTACAAAATATTTATAATTTAAAAGATGTTGAAGTATTTAATAATGAAAATGATATAGCAGAATCATTTAAAAATACATTAGTTGAATTTTATAATAATAAACAAAAAAAATCCATTAGTTAGATCTTGTAATAATATTAAAAACGCATTACTATAAATCTAATATAAATTTCTAAATTAATTCAATGTGGACTTTAATATTTGAATCGTCATTAATTGGATTCATCACATGGGTTATGGGGACAATTATTTTTAATTTGTCAATAAATAGAATGAATAAAGATAAATTAAAACCATATGGGATTGATTTAGCATTTTTTATTACGGGAGTAATTTTTCATGTGCTAATAAATTTATTAGTTTATTATTAAACTATATGGTTTTGATTTTGATCAGTTTGTTCTGAAACTAATTCTATATTATTAATTTGGTCAAATAATAAATCATTTGATTCAGAATCCGATGATTTACCATCTTTTTTATTATCGAAATAATCGTAATAATGATCTACTAATGATAAATCAGTACAATAAACTCGAATAAAATATTCTTGATATTTTTGATTAATAAGTAGGGAAAAACTTCTAACTTTATTTTCTGAAATAATTTTTCCATTTTTTAAATTGTAAAATGTAATTTTATTTAATGGGTTTGATGATTTTCCACCTACATATCCAACTTTAAATCTTATTATTTGATATGTATTTGGATTAAATTTTGATTTTAGTTTTTCTTCATCAAATTCACATGTATTTATTGATGCATCTTGATATACCAATTTTGGTAATTTTCTTTGATTAATATCATTAACAATCTTTTTAATAGATTCATTTGAATTTTGTACCCAAATGAAATAATCTACTAGTTCAATCATTTTTTCTGGATCTAAAATATATTCAGATATTTTTATTTCTTTTTCAATTTCAAATAATAATTTAATAATTAAAATTTCAATAGCTTTTACTGCTTTATGATTGTAAATTTGACGATGCAATCTATATCTAATGAAAAACATATGATAAATATCTTCACTACATTGTAATGAATAACATATTTTATTATCAATCACTTTAGCATCCTCGATAATTCGTGAATAATTAAAACTTAATTTAAGACCGACAGCTTGAGTATCTCTAATTAAATAATCAAATTTATCAACATCTATTGAATTTAGTGGATTAGAAATAATTTGGAAAATCCATTTACCAATTTGATATTTTGATTTCCATTTAGAATATTCAGCTTCTTTTGGATTAATTAAATCTCCAATAACTTTTAATTGATCTTTATTTAAATTTACCTTATATTTATCTACCAAGTAATTTAGTAAATAGATTGATCGATTTTCATGAATTGTATTTTTTGTTTTTTGTTTAAGTTCAGAATGATATGGTAGAGCTTCCAAAAAGTAATCGTCAAATAAATGAGAAAATAATAAGTGACCTAAATCGTGACATAATCCAGCAATACCTACTAATTGAATTATTTCATCAGTAATTTTTAATTCTGGTTGTTTTTTACTAATTTTTTCAATCATCTGGGTAGCTAAATGATAGGTTCCAATTGAATGTTCAAATCGACTATGTGTAGCAGTTGGAAATACCAAATATAAAACACCAGTTTGATGAATATTACGTAAACGCTGAAAAACAGGAGTATCGACTATTGCAGATGCAATATCGCATAATTTAATATAACCGTGTATATTATCATATATAATCATTAAAATATATTAATTTATTCAAATAATAAATAAATTAATCAATTTTATTATAAATTAGAATTAACTTAAATTTATGGGTATTTTAATCTAACCCGTTTAGATGGTTCGTTATCATATTCTAATTTATAAAAGTCTAAAATATAATCACCTAATTCATTCATAAAAAACTTGTCTGTTTTCATGTACGAAAATGTTCTAAGAGTAATTTGACCATTATGTTTACCTTCTCTATTTGCAAATGATTCTAATAATATTAATTGTAACATCATATTTATAAATTCACCACTAATTTTTAAATTAAACACATGACAAAAATTAATTAAAAAATTTAGAATCAATAAATTAATACTTTCTTTATTGGGATCAACTTTTTTCATTTTTTCTTCCATTGTTTCATTATAATGTGATTTAAACTTGCTTACTATTTTTTTAATATCATTTAACTCTGGATTTGTATAAGGTTTTAGAATTAATAATGATAATAATTCTTCAATTAATTCAACATCACCTGAATAACATAATTTTTTATAAATATATAAAACATCGCGATTTTGTTCATTTAATGCATAATTATTACATATACCAAAATCAATTAATGATATAGCACCAGATGGTTTAACTAGTATATTTCCTTGATGTAAATCACCATGACATAAATTAAATTTTTTTGCAGTGTGTAAGAAACATGATGCAGCTAAGTTTGTTGCCATAATATATTCATTGCTTAGAGTGTCTAATGTATTCATTGGAACTCCTTCGCAATATGTCATTATAATAAAATATTTATTTGAATAAATTAATTTTGGAATTTCTATAAGATCATAATTTTTATATATATCATAAAATTTTTGCATATTAATAGCTTCATTATTTAAATCAGATTGAATTATAATATTTTGAAAAAATGAATCCCAATCAATATTATTTTTTTTAAAAGTACTAGCTATTTTTAATATATATTGTAAACCAGCAATTTCATATTCTAAATTAAATATACATGGATGTGCAACTTTAATTACATATTTATTTGTATCATTTTTTAAATAACATGTATGAACTTGAGCTAACGACCCACTTCCCAATACATTTGGTTCTATTGATTCTATGTTTTCTTTAAAATTACTAGAATCATAGTCTATCATTCTTATAGTATCTTCTTTAGAATGTATTATATTGTTTGTTAATAATTCAGATAAAATTTGTTGAACATCTTCTGAAATAAATTCTTTTTTTGTGTGTAAATATTGACCTAATTTAATACCAATTATTCCTAAATTTAATAGTTTTTCTTTGAAATATAATCCACCTTCTTTAGTTTGTGTCATCCAATTATAATTGTATTTAAATTTAATTAAAAAATATATCCATTTTAACGATAAAATTAAGGAATTTCCAAATATTAAAATTTTATTATATAATTTAAACATATATAATAAAATAGATTTTTAATAAAATACATTGTTATAAAATATTAATTTTCATCTTCTGAATCAGTTGATACATCTTCATTATTAAGTTCATTACCTTTTAATTCAGTTGTTGGTCCTGCCATATTCATTACATTACTTAGACTTGATGGTAAGTCGGTTTTATTTGTAAAATCTTGGGTAGGAATTGGTAATTGTGGTTGTGTGTCCATACCTAGTTTTTCAGCAATTAGTTTAAAGTATTTTACATAGGGGTGGGTTGATCCAAGTTGTTTCATCATACTATTTCCTAATACCATTGAGATTATTGGTTTATATTGTTCGGGGTTTGATAAGATTTCAGTTGGTTCTGGAATTGGCATTTTTGAAATCTTTTTAAGTTTAACATATTCACTTAAAATTTCATCTGATACATTTTCATTAGATTTTGCCATACGATAACCACTGTTGGTGCGATCTTTTTTCATCATATTGATTTTTGCTCTAAGAAATTCTTTACGTTTCTTTTTATCATCAAGTGGATTGGATTGTTCTAATTCAGACGGTTTTGATTCTTGTACTAGTTCTTCTACTAAAACTGATTCTGGTTTAGCTAATCTGTCAATTATAAATGTAACTCGGTCGGTTGTCTTATCGGCTACTTCTAAACAATAATCTGATTTAACAAATTTTGCTGATAATTCTGCTAGATTAAAATCCATATTAGATTTAACAAATGTTTTGAATCTTTCAATTGCTGTTTTTGAATTGAAACCAGATTTATCACCCTCAATAAATACACTGATTTTACTAGTATCTGTATGTTGATTATGTTGATTATTTTCTTGTGCCATTATCAATAAATATTAGTAAATCTTTAAGTATTAATTAGTTAAAAAATTTGAAAAAATAATTAAAGAGGCGTTAATTCATATAGTTTAATGGTAAAAGACACAACATTATATGATATTTTAGAAATGACACCTGATGCATCAGAAGCCCTACTTAAAAAATCATTTAACAAACTTTCAAAGATTTGGCATCCAGATAAACACCCTGATCCAAAAGATAAAGAACATGCAACAAAAAAATTTCAAGAATTAAATAGAGCCAAAGAAATTTTATTGGATAAGGAAAAACGTGATTTATATGACCAAATTGGTATGGATATTTTTAAAACCGAAGCACAAGGTAATCCTAATCAACCCAATCCATTCGATATGGGTGGATTTCCTTTTGGTATGGGTGGATTTCCTTTTGGAATGGGCGGAATGGGTCAACAAAGTAGACAACCAGAAGATATTGTTGAACCAATTAATGTCACACTTGATCAAATTTATAATGAACAAACTGTTGATTTTAGTTATAAACAAAAGAATTTTTGTACCAAATGTGATGGCGAAGGTTCTAAAGATGGTAAACAAACAAAATGCCAAGTATGTGACGGTAAAGGTGTAAAAGTTCAAGTTATTAGAATGGGTTCAATGATTCAACAATCAGTTGGTGAATGTCATGGTTGTAAAGGAAAAGGTAAAGTTATAGATGACACAAATAGATGCGATTGTTGTAACGGTAAAGGTTATACAAACAAAGACAAAACAATTCAAATACCCCTAAAATCTGGTTTAATGAATGGTTATAAAATGACATTAGAAGGCAAAGGACATCAATTTAAAAATACAAAAACAAATTTAATTGTTGTAATTAACGAAGAACCTAATAAAGTATTTAAAAGATATGACGACGACTTATTTGTTGATGTTGAGCTAAAACTATATCAAGCATTATTTGGATTTGAAAAAATATTAACACATTTGGATGGTCGTAAACTTCATATTAGTTGTTCTGGTAAGACAGATTTTAATATGATACGTAAAATTTCAGGTGAAGGTATTAAAAACTTAAAGAATACAAAAGGTGATCTATATGTTAAATTTAATATTTCCTTGCCAAACTTTACAACATTACCTGCTGAAACTAAATCTCAACTCAAAACATTATTACAAGCATTTGATAAAGCTGAAGTACAAAACGAAAGTCAAGTTAATAAGACACCTAATTTAACTAAAACAATTATGATGGATTGTAAAGCTGAACAAGCTGATCAAATTAATCATCTATTAGATAGTATCAAAAACACTCCTCAAAAACAATTTAAAAAGTCACGAAAACACAAAGCACAAATGGGTTCTGATATGTCTGATTCCGATTTTGAAATGGATAACGACGGTCCCGGTGGACCAGGGGGTGCACAATGTGTACAACAATAATTTAAATAATTTAACAAAAATAACTAAAAAAATTTAATTTATATAAACAATAATTATAAATTATATTTTGCTTTACCAACTTCTGCTCTACAAATTGGACATTTATAATTATATTGTTTTAAATATGGTTCAATACAATCTGTATGAAATGTATGTGTACAATTTAATTCTGTAACGACTTCATTTTGAACCATTTTTCCCATACAAATACTACAATCACTATCTAAATCAGTAGTTAATTTATTTGATTTTAATTTATCAATATCTTTATCATCTACTGTTACTACTACATCTTGAAATGGATTATTTAAATTTATTGGATTAAAACCATTTAAATTCATTACTGGTCCTAAATTTAAACCAGAAATTGAACCAAAACTAAAACTAGACATTGGTCCAGCTCCTGAACTTATCAGTAGTTGTGGATTTGTATGTGATTGTTGATTTGTACTAGTATTAGTTGTAGGATGTCCATTAATTCCATTTAAACCATTCATTAATGTGTTAATAATATTAATCATCGATGCATGTGTTGAACTGTTATTTGATAATTGAATTGTTGACAAATTTATTGGATTTACATTTGGCATTGTTTGCATTATTGACAATGGTTGATTACTGTGATGTACGTGTTGATTATGTTCGTTATCATCAAAGTCGCTATCATGATCATCACTATCAAAATCACTATCATTATTATTATTGTTATCATGATTTAGATGATTTGGATGATTTGAATTATTATTAATATCATTAAAAACAACTGAATTATCAAAATCACCGGGTGACAAAACAAACCCAAGCATATTATTTAAAATATTTGTATTTGTTACAGCTACTTGTTGAATTTTTTCAATTGGAATATCAATCCCATAATAATTATAGAATTCATGTAATATAGTATCTAAATCTGATACACTCGTTCCGGTTTCTAATAGATAAATTTTAAGTTCTCGAATAATATCTGATTCACTTTGGTACGTATCTTGAAATGATACACGAACCGCAAATAAAAAAGAATAAAGTTCATTATTTTCAACTTCGGTCATTTAATATATTATCAAATTAACCGTTATATATAGAATTTTCAATATTTTAACTTTTATATAATCTAATAAAAATTGAAATTTTTACTGATTTATATCATTATAGAATTTAGTAATGTCATCTACTTTTGAACTATCGATTATTAAGATTACATACTGTGGCTTTGCCGCAAAGGTAAAGGGACACAACAAGGTTGTCTATGGTGCTAAATTTCCTGCTAGTTCGGGTACATTTTGCCCTAATTTGACCACCAGTTCCACTGATTCTGACCTTGTACCAGACACAGTTGATCGCCAGACATTTATCGACTTTGTTAATTCCCAACAAACACGTCAAGTCAACGGTCATTGGAAAGGCGGTGCGTGGGGAACTAATAATTTCACAGTTACCAGCAAGACATGGCTTCCCGACCTTTGGATTGGAGACTCACTTGTTGTTACCAAAATTAAGGAAGGTGTAATTAAGTTTTCACCGAATCCTTTTACTGAATCCCAAGAAATTATCAAGTCAAGTGAAACAACTTGTTGGTCTTGCAATGCAGAGTGGAATGGAAACTCATATGCTGTTTACCTAACAGATAACCCAATGCCACAAAATGCATGTGACAAGTTGTTTATTTGGGGAAGTCCAAAGCATTTGAAGATCAAGGTTTTGCTCCGTGGCTCAGGACCAAACGTGGATTCACCTAACCGAATTATTCCAGGTGCAGGCGAACACGTAGAACCTGGACAAGATGACAGCAAACGTGCTCAAGCTATTTTTGCAATTAACCAGGAACTTGGAATTCCAGAATCAACACTTTCAAAGTGTTATTTGATTCCTATGGGAACTTACTCATCTCCTGGACGCGACCCTCGCTATTGGTCATACACTATGAAGCAAAATGACCAAGTTATCAAGTGTGGTATTGAACGCGCATCATCCACATTTGCCCAAATTGTTTTTATTGAAACCACTGATTTTGTCGAACCAGCCGAACAAGAACAAGAAGACAAAGTTGAGATTAAGAACAAGTGGTGGGAAGACCTAGAGTCAATTCTTTCAGCTCACACGGAAGATGAGTGGATGCTTGAAGATCACATGAAGTTTATCCCGGATGCAATCAAGAAGATTGAAGAGTTTCGCAAGTTGTCAGACCAAGAAAAGCAAAACTTTAAGTTTTAATCGTTTGATTTAACCTATTTCATTTAATAAATATTGAAAAAATATATTAAAGACTTATACTCTATTTGTTATAAGAATGAACTTTGATTTAGATTTCATAAAT
>JACCED011203623.1_pt1 | contig 22039 bp, 25 predicted proteins | sample 7455021 | NCBI WGS metagenome assembly JACCED01 (sample SAMN15323456, study PRJNA562643) | freshwater metagenome | isolation source: river surface water | place: USA:Blue River Watershed | collected 2017-08-19
TCATAATAGAAGAAATTAACTCACTCAGTTGCACATCGGAAACTGATGCCAGAATATCTTTATCAATTGAGCCACTAACACTATGACGCTGAAGCTCATTAAGAATACGGCGATTATCAGGGAAATGTTTCGTGATAACGGCAGCAACCACTTGCTTATCATAAGTTACTCCTTCTTTTTCTAAAATCCATTCGACACGTTTAAAGAAGGCCGCTGCCATCTTTTGTTTACTACCATTCAATTTAAAATCGACAACGGTGCAACGTGAATGAATTGCATCCAAAATACGATTTTTAAAGTTACATGTAAAGATGAACGAACAGTTACTAGAAACTTCTTCCATCATTCCACGCAAGGCTTTCTGAGCATCAGGTGTAAGATTGTCGGCCTCATCTAGGATAACGACCTTACGACCTCCAGCAAGGCTCATAGATGTTGCATAGTTCATCACCTGAGTTTGCATGACACTAATGCCACGTTCAGATGAACCATTGATTACAATATAATCGCAACCAACTTCTTCACACATGGCCTTGGCGATGGTAGTTTTACCAACGCCAGCTGTGCCGGAAAGGAGTAAGTTGGGGATTTCTTTTTTGTTTACGTATTCCTGAAACGTAGATTTGATGTTTTCAGGTAAGATGCAATCTTCAATAGTTTTTGGGCGATACTTTTCTACCCACAAGATGTGTTCTGACATTCAAATTCTCCATAATATAATTAAACTTCATCAATCCATTTAAAGCCAAGAAGAAACTTGGCCATAAATCTGATAATGACATTTGGTTTTGTGGGTCTATACACAAACATATGTTCTGTGATTTGCCACTTACCAACATGTTTTTCAGTAGGTTTTATAACAAGTGAAGGTGTTACAGGTTGTGACCATGTTGTGATTGCACCTATACCAACACCACCATTAGAAATAAGATATTGTCCGTTAGTAACAATACTATCGGCCAACTGTCTCTTACGCCATTCGGCCATCCATTGTTCACTTGGTGTAAAATCCAAGTCTAAAGTTATTTGTTCAGTTAGAGGCCAAAAGAACTTAAACTCTAATTGTTCGGTCATTTCACACCATTCATACTTTCGAATAGTGCTTCAAATTCTTTTGATTCTGCAACCTCGGTTTGGAAAGAATTTTTGAATTGTGTTTTTGCCATGCGCTTGACAATCTTTTTAGGAATCTTCAGTTCATCATTAGCAATATCCACAATATCTTTCATCGCTTGATTATTTGCTTCGTTTCTTTGCATGTGCATGACCATTTCATCAACATAACCTTTCAAGGTTTTTAATTGAGCGTCATCAAAAGAACCAAATAGGGTATTCACTTTAGTCATATTAAGCTCCAAAAGACAAGTCGGAATCTTTAGCTTCGATTGCAATCCAATATTGCATATCTTCTTTGGTGTTCTTAAAGTAAGATAGGCCTTTGGATGAAATCTGAACTTCATATGAACCAGAAATCATTTTGAAGTTCTCTGTGAGGAACAAAGCTTTAAACTTTTTACCATTACCATCAGCAATTTCTGTTGAATCTGTGTGTGCTGAATTGTCTTTTGCATCACAAGTTGTGATGTAAATCTTGGCACCATCAGACGAAATTGAAATGTTTGGTGATTGTAGAATGCTTGCTGTTTTGAGAATAGATGATAGGTCATCTTCACTCAATGTGAAAGACACATCAACAGATGGCAAAGTTAAGTCTTTGTCTGGTGGTGTCACAATCATTGTCTTAGTGGTCTTACGATAATTTAGTTTCTTACGACCTGATTTGAAGATAACATGTTTGTCATCAAAATCGATTTCACCGTCTTTGTATAGAGAATGAACGGATAGGAACTGGTTCAAATCATAGATACAAAAATCTTCGGGGAATTCATCCTTGACACCAGCTTTGGCTAGGACGGTTTTAGTTGCGGAAATAGTTGATAGTTTTTTACCGTTCTTAAACTCAATGCCAGGATTAATATTGGCAAAGTTTTTAAGGACTGTTAAAGTCTCAGCTGATAATTTCATTACGATACTCCTTGTTTCAATTCACTTAGTATACTTGAACCATACGATTGTGTCAAGCAATTAATTAATTTGTTCTTTAATTCTTCCAAAGAACCTGCATTATCAATATGGTGGTCGATGTAACCACCAATCCATCTCCATTCAGATTCATGAACACCAGATTGTTCCAACATGAATCTTTCGGCTTTATGGTCACCACGATTTGCTTTACCAGCAATCTCATACCAATGTGGTTTTAATCCACGTTGTATTTCAATTAATACACCATTGAAACTATGCACAAATTCAATTTCATTTTGGAAACGAACATCTGTGATTACATAGTTTTGATTTGGATTTTGTTGTATATAATTTTTTAGTTTGATGATCCAAAAGTCTTTGTGAAATACATCACGGCCAACTTCTGTGCCCATTAGTTGTAGGGCAAGTCTTGGTGTAAAATCTTTACCCAATTCTTTAGACCAAAACTTGTCTGGTTGTTCACGCCATTCACGTGACTGTTCAGTATCACCTTCCAACAAGTGTCGAGGCCAACCAAACATTTCAGCTGCAACATCTTTAACACCCTTAGCAAAAGACACGGGAGTAAATCCCATGTCTTTCAGCATATCACCTGCGGTGCCTTTACCTGAACCAATAAATCCAAGTAAACCAACTATCATTACATTTCTCCAACAAAGTTTGCTACTGCTGGCATGTCGCCTTTGAAGTGATAGGTGCCGATGTGGTCTGCTCTCATCCATGGGCACAACCAAATTTGTCCACCAATCTTTCGCCACAATTGACAGAACATGTAATCTTCACTCAAGTAACGGTCTGAACCGCCACCTGTTGCACTATCTTTGGTGTCAATGATAGTATCGAAGTATGCATGAATGTAACGTGAACCATCGAAGTGCGCTTGACCAACGTGGTCTGGTTTGTAACGTAGTTGTGGGTATGCTTCTTCCATCTTCTTAAAGACTTCACGTTTAATCAACATAAAGCCTGTTCCAATTTCCAAAACCTCAAGTGGGTCAGCAACGCTGAATCTTTCTGTTCCACGAACTGGATTGAAAACATAATCACCAGTTACTTTTTCCAAAGTTGATGCTTCAATTTGTGGATTTTTTTCTAGTGCCTTTTTAACTGATGCCCACTTGATGGCTTTCTTTGGATAAGGTCCACCAATAACATCTTTATCTAAGGCAAGCAATGCAATAACATCTTGTGGATTAAAGTGAATGTCTGAATCGATGAACAACATATGTGTGCAGTCCGAACGATTTAAGAATTCATCAACAAGATAATTTCTGGCACGTGTAATTAAAGACTCATTGAAAAGAAATGAAAATTTCACTGTTACACCATACTGGACACATAGTGCTTGCAAATCAAGGCAAGCTTTAGCATACAATCCGTGGTTCATACCACCATACATAGGTGTCGCAATGAAAAGACTTTTCTTTTGTAGTTCTTCTTTTTTAATTGAAATTTCCATTTTCTCTCCAAGAAACAAAAATAGGGATCCGGTATTGGATCCCTATTGTGCTAAAAATTAAGCGCTGAAGCTATAACCAGCTTTTAGTGCGGCACGAACCATAGCTTTGGTTGGTGTGCCCAAACGGTATACAGATACCTTAGAACCATCACCACGTGTCTTGGTGTTGGTGTAGATGCAATGGCCTTCTTGGCGCAATTCATCGATACGTGCGGAAACGTTTTGGATTCCGAAACGAGCACGAGCCTGTGCTGTGGAGAGAGTGTTGTAACCCTCAGACTTGCTCAAATAGTTGAGGATCTTTTCTTTCGCAGAAATTTTGGTAGTCATAATATCTCCTAATGACAAAGTTTAAAAACAAAAGTCTTGCTTTTTGCAAGTATTCACATTATACTATTACTTAGTGTGTGTGTCAAGTATCCTTGCGGTATACTTGTTATTATCTGCCGACTTGCGGCAAATATTTTGCCTTGGTTTCTTCCCAAGACAGGTAAATCAAGTCATCATAGAACAATGTTTCATATGAAACGTTATTCTTTTTCTTCAACATTGAAATACGACCTTTGGCATATTTGGTTTTCCAAATGTTTGTCAAAGTTTCTTCACTGGTATCAAATGATTTTACCAGTTGTTCATCACCAATCTCCTTGCGGAGGTATTCATTGGTGTTGTTATAGAGAGGTGAAAAATAGATGCCTCTCTGGTGTTCGGTGCGGATAAGTTCTTTCGGAATACCCAACTTACCATACGCAAAATTTAATGTTCTGTTTTTGTGGTCACGTTTAAGTGGAAGTCCTTTTGTGTTCTTTGCTTCCCACCATTCAAAATACTTACGTGTATGGTTCTCTTTTACCCAATCATAAATCATTCCTCTGGTTTTTCTGGACGGTTCAAAAGCAACCGAACCGCTTGAGAAACCCATTTTATTCCAATGTTCCAAACCATCATACTGAGATAGACCATTGGACTTAGTGTTGCCATAAAGGCTAGTAGTGGTAACTCCAACGAGAACGTCTCCATATTGTTTCTTCCAATCTTTTTGAACGGTGTCAGCGAGACACAATAGTGCTAGTAATTTTCCACCCATATAATTGAAACCGAGTGGTTGTAATGGAACGATTGTGGAACCAATTGCAGTATGATTAATCATACCTTGTTGTGTCTTAACGTCCCTAGGCCAACCAATTGCGGTGTCTCTTGGTGTTAAGTCTAAGAAGTCTGATGAAATACAAATCACACCTAAGTATTTTTCGGTCACTTCATCAACAACGGTGTAATATAGGTTACGACCAATGTTTGAATTGTTTTTCATCGTAGAGGAAAATGTGCGAATGGCATTCCACGTTTCTGCCAGAGGACCATTGGAGAGAACCAATTTAGGTTTCAACCTTTCATAGTCATCAGGACCTTCTGGCATCCAAAAGTTTTCTTTGACCTTTTCAATAAGTTTCTTTTGAGTAACATCTACCAACTGAACATCATCACCAAATAAAGTTGTGATTGTTCTTGTTGGATATTTCTCATGCACCTCTAACCACTTTTGATATAGGGTGTATTCTCTAACATCCATTTGTGATGCATATCTAAGGTCCTGAATTAAAACATCCTTCAGTTGCTCAGTATCAATGTGTGCAAAACGTTCAGGTTCATTTAAGACCTGCCATTTTTCCCATTGTGCATCAACAAATTCAGTAGGTGTAGCCATTATTTTCTTTTTGCTTTAGGAATTTTAAAATATTTTCTTCGGATTTTATCCAGTTTCTTTAAACCAAATTGCAACGCAAGAGGTTTTACACGGCTAGTATACACGATTCCGTTCATGTGGTCAAGCTCATGGAGAAAACATCTTGCAGATATACCAGTAAATGTCTTGGTATGTGGTTGTCCCATGTAGTCTTGGTATTCGATTTCCACTTTCTCAGGTCTAGTGATGTGTAGGTTTAGGAAAGGGAATGATAGACATCCTTCTTCCATATGTTTCTCACCTTCGGAAGAAATAACTTTAGGATTGAAGTATGCCACATATTCTTCGCCTGCACCCATAACAAAAACACGGTATTCAAAACCACATTGGTTGGCAGATAGACCAATGCCGTTATGTTTCTTACAAGTTTCTACCAAAGTGGATGCAAAACTATTTGGATTAATAGGTGCATTTGCAAAGTCAAATTCTGGTAAAACTTTGTAAAGAGCTGGATGGTCAGGTGGAACCAAATCAAATGTTTCAACCGGTGCCGGAGTAGGCTGTTTAACTTTAATGGCTTGTTCTGTGTCGTATAAGACAATATCTTCTGTGGTTTCTATATTCATTTTGCAATCCTTGAAAAATTATTTTTCTTTTCAAATTTAATAACCGAACGGAACTTATCGAACAGTTGGTCGCCTTTGTGGGAAATAACAAACACATTTGTTTCTTTGCCCATTTCTTGTATCAACTTTAAAAATTCTTCTGTTCCAACAGTATCCAAACTTGAATCAAACACTTCATCCAGTATCAATAAGTTTGTATTGGTAGAGTTCTTTAATTTGGCAATCTGTCTCCATGTAAACAATAGTGCCAAGTCAATACGCATCTTTTCACCTTCGGAGAAATTGGCATAAGAGAATTCATCACGGTGCCTACTCTTAATTGTTTCTTCAAAGTTTTCGTTGATATTAAAGTTAACAAAGAAATCCATTGCTGTTAGGTATTTGTTTATCAACTTATTCATAATAGGTAAATATTGTTTAATGATTCTGGTCTTGATGCCCCCATCTTTCAACAATGATCCTGCAAATTCATAATAGTGTTTTTCAGTCAACACTTCTTCATAATATTTTTTATGTTCATTTAGTTCAGCATTTAACTCAATTAATTTCTGGTTGATGCCTTCTGTATTGATATCTCGCACAGATAATTCTTGTAACTCCACATTCAGTTTTGAAATGTATTGGTTTATGGCAGTTATGGTTGAAGTGTGTTTGATGATTTCACCATTATGTGCATTTATATGTGCGATGATATCCGTAATAGATTTCATTTCAGAAGTTACTTTGGTTAACTCCTGTTCTATTTCTTCCAAGCCAGTTTTTTGTGTAGAAATTTTCTGAGTCTTTTCTTTAACTTGAGAATCTTTCCATTCGGTAGTAATTGGTTGTTTACAGGTTGGACAGTCATGGTTGTTTTCATAGAAGTCAATCTCCTTTTGATTACGGTCAATATTAGTTTGCACCTTACCTTTGATTTGAAATAGACCCTTGGCTTTTTTGTCAAGTTTCTCTTTCTTATCACCAACTTTATTTTGTAATACGTCAATGTGTTTCTGTATTAGACCCACATTTTTATTTAATTCCACTAATTGTTCATTAGATTTTCTTATTTCTTCTTTCTTTTTATTAATTTCTGCATCGGTGTTCTTTTTATTTTCCTCAATGTTTTGTTTTTGTAGGTTTATTTTTTCTTCTGCAAGAGATATGGCATACTTTGTTTTATTCAAGTTCTCTTTGATTTCAGAATTTTTTTCCTTGATGACATTGTTCATTGAAGAAAATATTTGGATGTCCAAAAGGTCCTCAATGATAGCACGCCTGTCAGCAGCCGATAGTTGCATGAACGGAACAAAGGATGCTGAACCAAGGATTACCACCTGCGTAAAGGACTTATAATTTAATTTGAGAATATTCTTCTCTAGTATTTCCTGATAGTCTTTTGCAGCGGCATCCTGGTTCAGCAAAACATCATTCAAATAAATTTCAAATACATTCGGTTTAATTCCACGAATGACCTTATATTTCTTTTGGCCAATATTAAAATGTATCTCAATTACAGTATCCTTACTGTTAATTGAATTTACAAGTTGTGGTTTGTTAATTTTACGGAAAGGTTTACCAAACAATCCAAAACATAATGCATCTAAGATTGTAGACTTGCCTGCACCGTTGTGACCAACAATCAATGTGTTGTTGGACTTGGTAAAATCAATCTCGGTATAATGGGCACCAGTGGATAGAAAATTCTTCCACTTAATTTTTTGGAATAAAATCATGCTTGTTCAGTATTCAATGCCTCTACGTAGAGTTCTTTCAATATTGTTTTCAATTTATCGTTGTCGATACTTTCTTCTGTAATACCATCAACATATTTGTTCAGTATGGTAAGAGTATCTTCAGCTTCATCCACTAAAGTGTCATCATCAGTCAATTCTGAAAAGTCTTCCGCAATAGTAATGTCTGCTGGGTTTACATTATACAGGTTATTCATGAACTTGTCAAACAAATACGGGTTGGTTTTGTTTATTACAACCACTTTAACGTATGTGTTGGTGTATGGTTTCAAATCCATATTGTCAATCTCTTTGATTGTTTGTTCCTTATCATCGTAGATAATTCGATGGAACATTTTATATGGATTCTCTACGAACTCCAATTGATGTGTATCTAAATCAAACAAATGGAAACCACGTGGATCATTATAATCTTGCCACGTTAATTCATATGGGTTTCCAAGATAAAAGATATCATCACTGGAAGATTTGTGGTGGTAATGACCACTAAATGTGTGACTAAACTTTCTAAAAATACTGCGGTCTAGACCACCTTCTGATGGCATACCACGATACATGGCAAAGCCGGCAATCTCAAAATGACCCATACAAAATTTTGCATCGGTATCTTTTAATGTTTCCATAGAATCTTCATAATTCTCGGCACATATCCAAGGCATCATACAGATTTTGTGGGGACCAACGTAGATTTCAGCTGGGTGGTCAATCACATTTAATGAAATGCCGTATTCACCCAACAGCAAGTCTGCTGAGTTAACATCATTCGTATTCTTAAAATAGGTGTCGTGGTTGCCAGCCAACATATGAACTTGTATACCACGATTAAAAAGTGGTTCAAAGAACATTTGTTTGGCACGTTTCAATGAAAAGAAGTTGACATATTTTCTACGGTCAAAGGTATCACCAAGAATTAATACGGTATCAATCTTTTCTTTTTCTAATGTTGGAAAGAAAACATCTTTATAAAACTTTTCAAAGAAATCTAAAAACAACGTAGAGTCATTTCTGGCACCAAAATGTTGGTCGGTTATTATGGCTACTTTCATACTATATTTTTCATCATCTTTTCAGCTTCTGCATCTACCACTCTTTTTCGTAATTCTGTTGTGGAAAAAGTGTGTTCACGTTTATTGAAATAAAACTTAATACCTTTACTGATACATTCTTGTCTGCCAGTAAAAGTTTTGTTTTCATATTCATCACCTAATATTCTAACATTAATTGGATAAGAAAGCAATATGTCCAACAAATCTTTTTCCGTTGCATATACCACTATTTCATCCACAAATTTGCAAGCTTGCAACTGAACATAACGTTCAAAGATGCTTTGAACTGGTTTGTTTTTTTCTTTTGGTCTATCTATGGTAGGGTCAGTTTGTAGTCCTACAATTAGGTAATCACATTGTGTTTTGGCTTCTTTAAGCATGATGATGTGTCCTGCATGGAACAAATCAAAAGTGGAACAAGTAAATCCAACTGTCATCAGTGATTTCTCCTACTGTCAAACACACAAACAAAATATAATTCTTCAGTTTCGGATGTGTTGTATACTCTGTGATATACACCGTCTTTGATTAGAATCATTGAGTTCTTTTCAACATCATAAACATCACCATCTAATTCTATTTTGCCAGAACCAGACACAAAGAAATATACTTCTTCTTGGCCTGCATGAGTGTGACCTCTGGTGCTTTTTGATGGATGTAATCTTGTGCTACTAACGGTTAATTTTTCGAGTAGTGTATTGTCTCGTAACAAATAGGTTTCATTATCTTTAACGACTTCACCACCAATATCGAAAATATCATATTTCATTATATCACTCCTCAATAAATTTTTCAAGTCCTTTTGGTTTCTTTACCAAATTTTTGGCTTCCTTTTTGGTCTTTTTGGCATCTTCATAATTCTCAATGAATTCGGAAATATTCTCATACAATTCAAATTGTTTGGTGACACCATCTTCACTCTCTAACATTTCAAATTCATCCAAAACACCATACATCTCTGTGGCCTTGTATTTGACGTATAGTTGTTTCTTCTCTTTTTGAATCCTGCGTAAGAAAGCAAAATAGATTACTTGAGTGAAGTATGCGAATGGATTTTTAGATTTGGTAGGATCAAAGTTCTCGAAATACATAAGACAGTTTTCGATACCATCGGCAATCATTTCATCACGATATGTGTAGTTGATGAAGTTTGGTTTGTGTGATAGACCTTCGGCAATCTTCATAAAACATTCGCCAATGTAATTGGGAATATTAGGTTTAGGTTTGCCTTGTGCGGCGGCCTCTGTGCATCTAGTTTTGTAGTCTACTAATGCCTTTAAAAAATCTTCATTGTTTATATAATGTTTTTGTTTACTCATTCAAATATACCATAAAAAGTTATTGACAAAGGGCTTGACATGTGTTAAAGTCCACGGTGTCCCCCTATGATATTAATGTATTAAGGCCTTACCAGTTTCTTTTTCTTCAAAAGCTGCTAACACCTCATCACTAATATCCACTTCTCTCTCTTTCCTCTCAAAGTTTTTCAATCTTTCCATGGAAGTAATGTAGTATTCTGCAAAATCTTCCGATGGTTCCATTGAACATATGATGCTATCCACATAAATTTCCACAGACTCGCCTTTCATGACGGCCATTGGTAACCATTGTTGTAACACCAAATTTGCTCCTCTTAGTTCGAACAACATAGGGTTTTCAATTACCATTTTGTTGTCCTTTTCAAAAAGGATATCACAAATAACATCCAGACCGTCTTTAAAGCGTAAAATTTTAACTGCCATTTTTTAGTCCTATATTGTATATCTTAAATGAGAACTTCTCCTCATTATATATCTTAACTCTTTCGATGAAGTGTTGCAACGTAAAGTTTACGTGTTTTTTGATTCTGAGGTCATCTGCAATGTCATAGAGAGTTGCTTGTTCTTTTCCACCTGATTTGCGTAACGCCCTTCCAATACTCTGCAAATTACGGACACGTGACTTAGACGGGCTCGCAAATATGATATTGTGAAGATTGCGTATGTTGATACCAGTGCTAAAAGTGCCAAAAGAAGCCACGATAATAGCGTCATTTTCTTCCTCCATAATCTTTCTGATTCGTTCTCTATCTTCCGTATCCACACCACCGTGTATGAAGAATACTTTTCTATCTCCTGCCTTTTCTTTAATCATATCATAAAGAATTTGGCCATGTTTTTCTACCATCTGATAGAGAACCAGAGTGTTATTTTTCAGGGAAATTGTTAGATTGCGTATGAATCTGTTTCTAGGTTCATTAGAAATTAAATACTGTATTTCTTCCGCATATGTTTTGTTTTTCATTTCATCACAAATATCTTCATTGTGTTTTAAAACAAGACATTTAATGGTAAAATCTGATAACTGTTTAGTGTCTATCAGTTCTTTTGTGGTTGTAACTCTTTCAACAGGACCGAATAAACCTTCCAAAACCAGTTTGTGAGTTTTAGTTCCATCTAAAGTGCCTGTTAGACCAATACGATATTTCGTATTTTTGGCCGAGGTCATAATTGTGGTCAAAGATTGTGCTTTGAAAAGGTGTGCCTCGTCACCAATAATATAATCGAACTGTTCAAAGTATTCTTTAGGTAACTGATACAGAGATTGCCACGTTGATATTGTTATGGGTTTGTCCGTGTTCTTTTCTTTGCCTTGATAAATTCTATGCACATACATGTAGTTTTTGAAACCACTTTCACTTGCATAGTCTCCAAAGTCGGAGTATAACTGTTCAACCAAAGAAGTTGTTGGAACAATGATTAGACCTTTTAGTTTTTGGTAGTCCAATAGTTGTCTGCAAATCAGATAGATGATTAGTGATTTACCAGATGCAGTTGGAGACAATATTAACGCTCTACGATTACGCATAGTGTGTATAAATGCGTCCATCTGGTGTTTTCTAACGCTGATTGGTTGACCGTTAGAATGTAGATTTAATGTTTTGATAAATTTTTCTGCCAAATATACTGAATAATCATCTTTGACAAAGTTGTGAGAGTATGTGTAACCTCTTTCATCACAAAATTCTAATAGGTAGGGCATCAGACCCAAGTATATTTGACTGGTCTGTAAGTTGAATAGCCGAATCTTACCGTCCCAAATTCGATTCCGATAGGCTGGAACGAACTGGTAACCAGGAACAAAGAACGTGAAGTATTCGGATAGTTCCCGTGCAATATGGCGTTCGCAATCCACTTTTCCGTAGACTTCGTTTACCTTGGTTATTATTAAATCATTGTCCGCCAATGAACTTCTCCCATGATATGAAGTCACGTAGTTGCCATGTTCGTTGTTTCAACTCATTCATAATAGATTCCAACACCGACACAACTTCTTCGTGATAAACTTTCTTTTCAAGTAACTTGATGAGGTCTTTATCTGCCTCTAGATATGTGTTTATGTCTGACTTGAGTGCGAACTGGAACGGTTCCCAACCGTATTGTTCCAATTCCTCTTGTGACATTTTACCAGTGAAGTATTCCCACTTGACCTTACGCATACGTAGATAATCAAAGTGAGCCTTCTTTGAGGCAATCTTATGCTTAGTAAGAATACCAAGATACTTACTATGATATTTGGGAATGTTTAATAGTTCTTTAGATGGTTCGGTTTGGTCTATGACCGCATCCGATTCCCACATTTTTAAAACTTGTTCAAGTGTTTCCATATCTATTCAAAAATTACAAATTGTTATTTAAAATCAACAACTTAATGTGATTTTATCTATTCAAAACATTATAACATAAAAGTATTAAACTGTCAAGTATTTGTATGATTGATACCTAAATGTTGCCGTTGCGGTCATTATTGTATCCGCAGATTGTGTTGAATCAAATCTAATATCACTGATACTCAAAGGAAATAAATTTGTGTATTGTATTCTGATAAGTGGATTGTTTAGACCACTTAAAATGGACAATGTGGCATCAGATAAATGTTTATTGGTTTGTAGTTCTCTACTACCATCACGTTTTTCAAAGCCATCAGGATCAGCCATTGTTAAGAACCAGTCGTATAGATTTTTCCATCCTTGCAACTTTTCGTCCAATATAAACTCTATTTGCAATGGTTCATACGTCAGTTTTGTTCCAGGAGAATACATGTCCAAAAAAGGCGTAGCACGATTAACTTCACCCAATGATACACCAGGTAAATTAACAGTCTGACAAAAGTATTGTGTCGTTCTAATTCTATCGAACGTTAAAAGGTATTTTGTCGGTTGTAGAAAGTTTGTATTCTCAGGACTTCTATTTAAAGCTGTCATTTTATCTCCTCTATCAGTATTTAGGAGCCAAAAAAAAGAGGGTGCCGAAGCACCCTCTGTAAATATCCCTCTTAACTGGGATTACATCAAGTTCTTAACTTGGAAGATACGGTAGTAAACGTTTGAACGTGCGTTCAATGCGCCATTACCTGTTGTCAAACCAGTTGCGAATGGGTTTGCAACCATGCCGTAACGAGTCTTGAAACCAATCTTTGGTTGGAATGTGTGCTGGTCAACTGCACGAACCATTTGTAGAGGAACGTATGGGCAGTAGAAAATACCAGCGTCATAAGGAGAAGTACCCTTATAACCGATTGTCACCAATTCTTGGTTAGATGTGTAACCACCGAAGTATGGGTCGATGTAGACCTTGATACGACCGTGCAACATACCAGCAAATGTATTGCCAGTGTCATCAACTTGTAGGTCAGCAGACAAAGCTGGTGTGTATTGCAACACGCCGGCCATTGCCATAGCAGAAGCAACGTCAGATGATACGATCATCACGTTACCTTTACCACGACGAGTTTGCTTAGCAATTACGTTTGCATCACGTTCGATTTGGAAAATCAAACCTTTGAAACGCTCAACAGACCAACGACCGTTAGAGTCTGTGTCCAAGTCGAAAGAACCAGCAGTTGTGGTACCATACTGAGCACCTGCAACAGCGCATGTATAGATTGTACGGATAACTTCACGGTTGATTTCAGCAAGAATCTCAGTAGAAAGAATGTTGCTCAATTCTGTTTCAGCATCCAAACCATGGATTGCCTTCAAGTCTTGTGCAAGTTCTAGTGAGTATTCAGCCTTCAAAGCACGGCTTTGAGCAGTTACAGTAACTTTCTCAATGCTGAATGCCATTTGGCCAAATGTGCTATCTGTGTCAGCACCCAAAGCTTCTGCGGTTGCAGTAGACATACCAATACCAGTTGTAACAGCGTTAGCAGTTGCAAAGTTTGTGAATGGATTGGAATCTGTGTCTTTAGAAGTGTTACCACGGAAACCGTATAGGTTGTTTTCAGAACCAACACCAGAGAACTTGGTATTAGCTTCGTTGAAGAACGCTTCGTTGCTGTTGCTTGGACCACCTGATTGTGTGTTATAGCGAGCACGCATTGCAAAGATCAAGCCTGTTGGGCCTGTCATTGGCTGAACGCCTGCAACATCATAAGCAATCATGTTTGGCAATGCACGGCGAACCAAGCTAATCAAGATTGGATCGTAGTTAGAAATGCCAGAACCTGTAACGTTTGTTGGTGCAGCAGAAACAGCAGTTTCATTCAACTGTTGTGCAGCAGCGGCCATTTCACGTTGTTGGTTTTCCAAAACAAGTGCTGTAACAGCTTTCTTGTATGGGTCTTTAATGGCTTCTAGACCTTCGTGTTCAAGGACTGGGGCCCATTTTTTTTCTAATTCTTCTGTTAGATACATTTAGTATTCTCCTTGTAAGTATCTTTTTTATTGGAAAATTTATTTATTTTGCCAATGATTTTGAGATGATTTGTGCGTATTGTGCAACTGAAGGATCAATAGATGCTGTTGGCTTCTTGTCTTCTTCAATTTCCACCGCTTCGTGCAATGCAGAGCTTTCAATCGCTTTAACTGGAGTTTGGAAGTATGAATCTACCAATGTTTCCAATTTACGACCGAATTCTTCTTCTGTGGTAAACTCAACACTCTCTGCGAGTGACTTTAATTTTTCCACTTGAGTCTGCGTTAGGCCCTCACATACTGCATGTATAGCCTCTGATTTTTTGTATTCGTTAATTTGTTTCTTCATTTCAACGGCAGATTTGATCTGTTCGTTCAATGAATCTTCTAATTCTTCAACCTTGTCGGTCAATTCTTCCACAACATTTACTTTTTCTTCTGGAATTTCAATGTAGTGTTCTTCGAACAATGACTTCATGCCACGAATGAAATCTTCAACGATTTCGGCACGTAGACCTTTTTCGATTGCCAATTGATTTTCTTTGAACCATTCTTCAGCCATATAGTTAATGTAGTCGTCCAATTTCTTAGACAATTCTTCTTTAACTTCTTCAACTGAAGCTTCGAATTCTTCGTACATTGCTTCTTCGACTTCTTCCAAAATGGCTTGTGAACGAGAAATAACGGCTGCTTCGAAAATTGTGGTTGCTTTTGTTTTGAATTCTTCGGACAAATTTTCACCAGAAAGCAATGCACCAACATCTTGGTCCATTTGTTCTTTCATTTTTTGTTTCTTCATCATTTTCTTAATCATTGTTTTGTCTTCGGCTTCGTCTTCGTGGCCTTCTTCTTTTTCTTCAGCAACTACTACTTCTTCTGTTTCTACTTCTTCTGGAACATAAGGTGCGGTAGCGCCAGGATTTGACTGCATTGTTTGTGTTGCCAACTTAGCCTTGATTCTGTCACGGATGGCAGAATAGTCTGTTGCAGCTGCTTGAACGGCTTTGTGTTCGGTGCCTTGTGAATCGGCAGGACCAGACAACTTCTGTGCAGGCTGTGCGCCAACAGGTGGTGTTGCGCCTGGAGGTGTTGCTGTTGGAACACCTTTGGTGTAATCACCTTCGTCATCGTCTTGTTTCTTAACTTCACCTGCAACTTCACCAACATCTTTAGTGCCATAGGCAACTGATGTAGGTAGTTTAGATGGACCATCTTTGTGACCACGGGCTACAGAAGCTTCAAGATTTTCTTTTGCACCTTCTGTTAGAATAGCTTTAGCGGCGTCTGTCAGATTAAATTTTCCCATTTTGAGAATCTCCTTGATTTTATATTGGATATTTATAATTAAAGTTTTTTGATGAAGTTTTCGAATATTTTTAAACTTACACGCTCAATATCTTTAGTAGAAGCTTGTTTGATTTCTCTCTTAGCTTCTTCATATTGAACTTCGGTCCATGATCCGTTTACCATCATCCACTCTTTACCTTCCATAATACCTTGTACAAAAGCACCAGGTGCAGAAGGGTCTGCTACAATATCTGCCGCTGTGGCCAGATGAAAGTCATCTTGAACTATATTAACACCGTTGACAGCTTTGAGAGAACCCATACCACGAGAAGACACACCTAGTTGTGCGCCACCTTCGATAAGACTTCTTGCAATGTTACCCATTGGTGTTTCAAGAATTTTAGCTTTGCCTATCCAATCAGTTCCTTCTTGACGCAAACCCACAATAATGTGAGATACACGGTCTAGATTGATAGATGGGGTGTCTGGATGACCCAGTTCACCAAAGGCACGATTTTTTTCAACATATTCGTTTACATAACGACCAACTTCTTTACGCATGGTTTCTTCTTTGTACATGCGGCCGTTTTTGTTAACTCTTTCAGAAACTAAAAATGGACCTTCGATGAAAAGAGTTTTCTTTCCATCTTTTTCTTCCACCAAATAGTTTACTGATTCGGTAATTTCTTTAATGAGTTTCATGTTAGTCCTTATGGTCTCATTCCGTAATTGCCATAGTTGAAGGCAGCCGGATCGGTAAATTGTCCACGGTCATAGTAAGCATTATCTTTACGCAATTCCATAATAATTGTGTAACTTGCATTAGCGTTTTGACCTCTAGTACAAATGGCTATATCACCATTGTTGTTTGCACCAACAGTTGGATTCTTAATGGTAATCCAATTTCCTGCACCATCATATTCACCGTTTCCTTGCATGAACAGTATTGGAACGCCAGAATTGGCCAATGTATTATCACTGTTTGCCCAATATAATTGTACATCTGAATTGCCACTAGCCACATCATACCAAACACGATGTATCGTTAGACCGTAATATGGCAAACGACCTGTATTGGCTGTTGATGACATTAAATTTGCTCTAGAAGAATCTAATGCACCATAAAGAGTGTTTGCTTGAATTCTGGCCACATTATTTTCTTGACCACTAACACCATCAAATTCACCAGTAAGTTTGATGATTGCGTGTTGAGTATCATCTTTTAATACTTGATATGAAAATCTATTTGCCATTTGTAATCCCTGTTATTGTTTGAATAATATTTATACCAGTATGACAAAATTAAGCTGTAGCGCCCGGTTGAATTGCTTCGTCTTCAACTGCTGCTTCTGGCGGGTTCATTAAGTTTTGTGCAACCACTTGTTTGTGTGCTTCGATATGTGCCATTACTCTATCTTGTAATGCAGAATATAAAGCATCACGCATTTCTTTTGCGTTATCTTCTTCTGCATAATCCACAATTGCTCTTGCTTTGTCCATGTTTATCTCCTAATTATAATATACGCTTTAATCTAGTAAAGGTAGTGTCTTCTAAACTCAAATCACCTTTAACTGGTTTTGAACCACTAGAACTTTTTGCTTTTGATCCGCCTGATGATGTGTCACCAGAACTTGCACCAGCTTGACCTTGGTCAGGCATCAGTTGTGACTGTTGTACCATTTGGTCAGTTTGAACTTGGCCAAGCATTTGTTGTTGTGCAACATCATTAGTTACCGCAACAGGCAATCCAAGACCCATTTCTTTTTCTTCTTCAATTTGTTTTTGCATTTCTTCAATCTCATCATCTGTTAGACGCAACACATTTTGTTGAATCCATCTTTGTGAGAAGTAACGACCAGTGTATGGATCGACTGAACCTAACAATGACAATCTTTGATTAATTAATTCTGCTTCTTTTAATTCAGCAAAATTATTGTCTTTGATAAAATTGTAATGAATATTTTCTTTGAATAAGTTCCATTCTTCATTGGTACAAATACCTTTTAGTACACACTGTACACGAAGAGCCTGGTCAAAAACATCCGAAAATTTGTTACGAAGTCTATCAACAAATTTAGAAAATTTCAATTCATCTCTTGTAATTTCTGAGGTACGACCAAGAGAGAAACTTTGATTTGGTTCTAATCTAGACACTGGTACACACAATGCACCATACAATTTTTTCTGAAAGTACTTAACATCTTCTAACTCACCTAGGTTTTGCCCACCTGGTAGTGTGGTAATCTCTGTACCTTTGCCACCTTCTCTGCGTGGCAACCAGAAGTCTTCCATCATAGACATAAACTTACGGTCATCACGGACTTCACCTGTGTTTGCGTCATACACAAGTTTGTTTTTATACTTAATCATAATATCACGGAGATATTGTTCCGCTTTTAACTTAGGAAGATTGCCAACGTCAATATAAAAGATACGGCGCTCAGGAGCACGTGAAATACGATAGATAACTGTTGCATCTTCAATCATCCTTAATTGATTCAAAGGCTTGATTGCCTTGTGTAGGTATGACAAGACAACTGCCCTACGTGAATCCATAAGGCCAGAAACCACCGAGATGATAGAATCTGTTGTGATGCGTACACCAACTGGTCCAAAATTAGAGGCTGATCCTGAGACTACCTTGTCGTTATAGATGTAGTACTCATTCACAGGATTCATAATCTCCACACCTGTGCGTTCATCTTTTTGTTTCTTAATCTCACGGACTTTACGCAATCTACGTGGATCAATATATCTTAACTCTTTAATACCTTCTTGTGGATTCTCACGGTCAATAATGATGTGATAATACATTCTACCATCAACATAGTAACGGCGGAAAATATCCTGAGCCATGTTTTGGTAATTGAATAGACGAAGAATGGTATTGAATTCTTCTTTGATGGCCTTTTTAATTTTATCTGGTTGCTTTAAATCATCCAAAACAATTTCAGTAATTTTACCATCATCATCTTGTACAATAGCTTCATTAACTATATCATCTATAGCAGATTCAATTTCTGGTTGCATTGCCATTTCACGGTAACGAGAAATGAGTTCAACCTCATTCTTTGCTGTACCGTCTAGGTCAACATATGTACCGTAGTAAGCGGCAGATGTAATAGTTAATGCGCCATCATCCGTAGTTGGAGGCGCAAAAGATTGTTGGACGACTTTTTCTTCCTCATCTTGTTGACGAGAAATTGTGAAGCCGAACAGTGAGAACTTGTTTGTGTTTGCCATATTTTGTGTATAATTATAAAATCAAAAAAACATGGAGGGCCCAAGGCCCTCCGCATATATCAAGATGTTGTATTTGTTTCCCAGTATTGGTAAGCAAAGGTACATGTATATTCTTCAATCGCATCATTTGAACCCCAATCTAAATCAATTGGTGCCAAGTCGAGTGGGAACATACCAACAAAGTTGTATTTCTTAAGTTCGTTTCCTGTCTTGCCGTATTGTGTCACACTTGCATCTACAGAGTAACCTGTGGAAGCAGCTGCAGCACCTGAACGGACATTGCTTGCATGACTGTTAATTGCGTTCATCCATGATTCTAAAGAATTTCGTATTGCAAAATCTTCATCGTTGATGATCGTCAATGTCCAGTCGGCAAAAGTTCTGTTGCCGGGAAACTTCATTTCACGACCAAAGTAATAAACTGGTACAGTACCAATTGTAGAACCTGGTAGTTGTGCAGCTTTGGCCATGAAATTAACTTTCTGACCAGCTAGTGCGCCGTTTTCGGCTAGTGTTGGAAAAACTAAAGAGACTGAGAACAGATTAGGACGGGCACCGTCACCAATCATATTCGCTCTAAATTCTGCTACGTTGAATGCCATTGTATTCTCCTATTGTCGTTTTATTTATTAGGCTGCACCAACAACTGTAGTGAAGTCAACACCAGTTCCAACAGCAACAAAGTTCAACTGAATGTAGTTAATTGAACGAGCAGGTTTGATGTAGATATCACCAACAAATTGATTGCTGTCAATTACTTGTGCTGTATTGTTTGTTGAATCGCAAACAACTTTGAAATCTGTGATGCCACGGCGACCTTGAATGTCACGCAAGAACGGAACTACTAGAGCAACAAACTGAGCACGGGTAAATTCATCGTTCAATTCAAACAATGAATACTTTGCGGCTTGTGCGATTGCTTTTTCTAGTGTAATAAACAATCTACGAACATTGATTCTGTCAAATGCAGATGGTTTTGCCAACAATGTTTTGTCACCAAACAATACTGTACCTTGGCCTGGCAATGAAACAACAGGGTTTACACCTTGTTTGTACAATGCATCACGGTATGTTTTGGTTGGGTTCCATGCCAATTTAACGCAGTTCTTGATTGCACCACGGTTTAGACCTGCTGGTGAGAACCATGGATCTCTTACTGTATCTGTGTTAACACACAAACCTGCAATATCAGCATTCAATGGAATCCAACGGTAAATATTGTTGTATTTGTCTAGTTGATATTTCCATCCAGAATCTGCAACAACATATGATGATGATCTTGACAATGAACTTAGCCAGTTTGTAATGTTTTCAGATTCGCTTCCGCCTTGATTCACAACGTCTGTTTGTCTTGGAGAAACAAATGCAACACAATCTGCTCTAGAAATGGCAATATTGTCGATTACATGTTGTTGAACTGCAACACTGTGGTCACCAGTCAAAACTAGTGAAATGTCAACAGATTCTTTGTTAACAAACAAATCATATGCGGCTTCTAAAATAGCATCTGTTGGCGCAGCGGTAACACCATTTGATAATACCACTGTTTGAATTGTTGATGGATTTGCAAAAGTTTTACCGTATGCTGTTGTACCCCAAGTTGTACTTGTTGTTGCATAGTCAACTGGATCTATTACAAGAACATACTTAGAGTTATCAAAAATAACTTGTTTATAGTAATTTGATACGCCGTTGATTGTTGCATCAGATGCAGCAGAAACAAAACCATAAGTTTCTAATACTGTTCCTGCAACACCAGTGAAATAACCAAGTCTATCTATAACAACAATGTGCATTTCATCATTTGATCCACCTACAGAAGTTGCATACTCTGATGTGCCTGGAGCAGATGTGAAGTATGATGCGTAAGCCCATGATGCGAAAAGACTTGTTTTTGCACAAACAGAAACAGACAAAGAGTTGCCTATTGCACCTGGATATCTTGCTATAAAAGAACCATATGTATTGTCATTACCAGACAACAAATATGAAGCTTCGTATATATCTTCATTATCAATTTTTAAAGCTGATCCGGAAGCATAAGCATTTCTTGCAGCTGCACCAACAGCTCTAACAACACTCAAACTGTTGCCGTAAGCTAAGAAATTGGAACATGTGAAAAATGATGTTGCTGTGGTTGTGTCTGGCTTACCGAATGTACCTGCAAGTGTTATTTCGTCACCAATCAATTTGATTTTATTTGCTGGACCCCATTGAAATGTTCCAGCAAATGCACCGGCCGTAGTTTGTACTGATGGAACGACAGTAGTTAGGTCGATCTCAGATACATTTACGCCTGGAGAGATTTGAAATGCCATTTTATTCTCCTTGAATTATTATGTTCTTTTGGCAAAATACCATAAGTGTATTTATGAAAGGCCGGATTTACAACCGTTCCATCATCTTTCTTGTAAAACTTGCATAGACTTCTCCGCCGTCTGCAATTTCCCATAAGTCACCACCCATTATCTCAAAATCATGTTCAAGCCCGTCCTCAATGATAGGTGCCGGTAGAACATCTTCATCCATCTGGTTCATATTTTCCAGTTGAATTTGTTTGCGAATATCGTGGTTGACAATTTCTTTAAAGTATTGTTGTGTTGTTACCCATCCAAAAATCACTAGTGACATTACCAAGTCATCATTTGCACCCTGTGCGGCAGAGAATGAATTTTTTTGTTGTTCAAAAGTTGTTAATTCTGAATAGGTATCAAAGTCGTTTATCAATAGTTTGTCACCCTCAATCAAAGTTTTTAGGTTGGAACAACCAATTGCCTTGACCTGTGGAGACATTTTCAGACCCATTTGAATACCACGGGCAAAACCGGCAGACAATTGTTGAGGTTTCTTGTTGCCAGTAAATACTTTCCACAAGTTTTCGTATTCAAAATCTGCGTGTAGTGAGTCTGCAACCTGTGGGTTATTGTTAATTTCTACCAATACATACGCATCGTTATAATATCTGGCTGTATTATAGATAACGGTTGGAAATAATATTGGTGTTATAGATGAACTTGCATATGTGGCCACCTGTTTGTATGGTGTTTGTGAGATATCAATAACTTGGAATGCAGAACTGTCTAGGTTCTTACCTTCCGATACATCAACACAGATACAATATAGGTGATCTGATTTATTGCCATTAATTTCTTTGACTGGATGTTCATAGATTTTCAGTAGGTCGTGGTTGGCAATTGGGTCCTTGTATGCAATTGTCTGTAACTTATAACCAGATATCAA